>Ga0209841_1000015_pt1 | contig 38858 bp, 33 predicted proteins | sample GWRWT4_30Apr14_FD_187185 | JGI IMG/M metagenome (GOLD analysis project Ga0209841, IMG submission 187185) | Sand microcosm microbial communities from a hyporheic zone in Columbia River, Washington, USA - GW-RW T4_30-Apr-14 (SPAdes) (version 2) | ecosystem: Engineered > Artificial ecosystem > Sand...
CACATGGTTGCCGCGCTCAGATAAGAGATTAAAAAGGATGATAAATAAAACAGCAGGAATGTCGAATCAACAGGATGCACTTTTCACGACGGATGATGACTGTCGTGGTGCGGTGGTATTGGTCGTGGACGATGATGCCACAATGCGTTTTCTGATTCGGGAAGTGCTGCAGCAAGCAAGCTTTCAGGTTATCGAGGCTGAGAATGGGCAGCAGGCTTTGGATCTGTTCGAACAGGTCATTCCGGATATCGTCCTTATGGATGTGTCCATGCCGGGAAAGGATGGTTATGCCACTTGCCTGGAAATCAGACAAATGCCACACGGACGATATCTGCCTATTCTGATGGCGACAGGTTTTGATGACATGGTGTCAGTCAATCGGGCCTATAGTGCCGGCGCAACAGATTTTTTGATTAAACCGATTAACTGGACCGTACTTGGGCATCGTGTTCGATACATGCTGCGTTCGGCGAGAGGTTTGGAGCAGCTTCGAGAAAGTCAAAAAAACAGTCAAGCGCTTATCGATGGTTTGCCAGATACAATTGTTCGAATTTCTGCAAACGGGGTGGTGCTTGATTATAAAGTCGGTGATGACAGCAGTTTGCGTATTGATAAAGAGAGCGTCGTTGGGCACAAAATAGACACCTTGCTTCCGCCTGGCTTAGGCAAAGAAATAAACGGTTTGCTGGTGCAGGTCTTTAAGACGAGTGAACCCGTCACCAAAGAATTTACCTTACAGTTCGAAGATAAAAAATATGTGTATGAAGGGCGATTTGTAAAAATTGGCAAATATGAAATTGTATGTATTTTGCGAGACATTACGGATAGGCGCAAAGTAGAAGAAGAGATTCGTTTTCTTGCCTATAACGACAGTCTAACAATGTTGCCTAATAGAAGTTTTTTTAATGAGTGGGTTAATAATCGTCTAGCTTATTTGTTATCTTCTACAGGCTATTTAAGCGTATTTATTCTTGATCTTGATAATTTCAAACAGATAAATGATACCTTGGGTCACCATATCGGGGATTCGTTATTAAAAAATGTGGCCATACGATTACAGCAGGCTATTGATATTATCTGTGATCTCGATAAAGACCACAGCGATGATTGTGAATTCTTATTGTCTCGTTTTGGCAGTGATGAGTTTGCCGTTGTTTTTTCCAGTAATAAAAAGGTTATTCCCGTAGATTCCATTGCCAAACAGTTGAAAAATGAATTTGGGCATGCGGTTATCTTGCAGGGGCATGAGGTGTTTATCACCGTTAGTATTGGTGTGGCGTCCTACCCGGCAGACGGAAACGAATTACATACGCTGATAAAAAATGCGGATACAGCTTTGCATCATTCAAAGCGTAATGGTCAAAATCACTACAGCCTGTATTCGCACCGCATGAATGCGCGTTCACTGGAAAGATTAACGTTAGAAAATAGCCTGCGAAAGGCGCTCTCTGCCAATGAGTTTTTTCTTTGTTACCAACCACAGGTGAATCTCAATACGGGAAAAATTATTGGCGCAGAAGCGCTTATTCGCTGGCAGCATCCGGAGAAAGGCATCATTTCGCCGGAAGGTTTCATCCCTATGGCTGAAAATACGGGCTTGATTAACTCGATAGGTGAATGGGTGCTGCTTGAGGCCTGCACACAAATGAAAAAATGGCTGGATCAGGGATTTTCCTTGAAAAGGATGGCGATAAATTTGTCATCAGTACAATTTCAACAAGCCGATTTTATGAAAATAATCCGTGAGGTTATTGCTTCAACCGGTTTGTTATCGTCTTACATTGAACTGGAACTTACAGAAACGTCGGTGATGCGTAATGCGGAGAAATCCATTTCTTTGTTGCATGATATTCGTGAAGAAGGTATGGCGCTGTCTGTGGACGATTTTGGCACGGGATATTCTTCGCTGAGTTATCTTAAGCGTTTTCCTATTAATGCCTTAAAAATAGATCGATCATTTATACAGGATCTTCAGAATAATCCCGATGATGCAGCCATTACTTTTTCGATTATTGCCATGGCACATAACCTCAATCTAAAGGTCATTGCGGAAGGCGTCGAAAATGAGGAGCAGCTCAAACTGCTTCGGCTACACCATTGTGATGAAGGCCAAGGTTTTTTATTTGGCCATCCCCTGGTGGCAGATGAATTTATTAAACTGCTGGCAAAACAAGCGGGTGTGGAGTAACCCGCTTGTGTGCGTTCTTTTGTTAATCTCACGAAAAAAACGAGTACCGCTAAAACATCACTACTTTATTACGCCCCGCATTTTTAGCGGCGTAAAGTGCCTGGTCTGCAGACTTGACAAAATCATTCAGGTTGTCTTGTGGACGTAACAACCAGCTTATGGCGCCTATGCTGCAGGTCACTACAGTAGACACTTTAGAACCCTTGTGGGGAATTTGCTGTTTAATCAAGGTTTGGCATATACGCTCAGCGTAATCCTTGAGTTCGGTGGGACCGAGACTGGGTAACACCAGCGCAAATTCTTCACCGCCATAGCGAGCCAACGTATCACTGGCGCGACGAATTTTTCCTGAAAGCATTTCAGCAATCTGGATCAGGCATTCATCGCCTGCTTGATGCCCATAAATATCGTTGTATTGTTTGAAATAATCGATATCCAATAAAATTAAACCCAGTGAGTCGCCATTGCGTATGGCGCGATTCCACTCTTCCAGTAATCCTTCGTCAAAACAGCGGCGATTCCCGATGCCGGTGAGCGCATCCGTTTTAGCCAAACCCTCCAGCTGAATATTGTTTTTGTTAAGCTTTGCTTTTTCTACCAGAAGTAGTTTGCTTTGAATGAAATTAATCCGTGAAAGTCTGTCCATAATGTAAGAAAAACCCAAACCACCCGTAATGCCACCAGACATTAAAAAAACCAACAAAATAAACGTTTCGTCAGGTGTTTGTTTTACATAACGCATCACAAGGACCAAGGTAAACCACAGCACTATGCCTGCGAATGAGGCGTGTTTAAAGGTAATAGGCATGGCCAGAATACCGAACAAATAGACCATATATACGATGACATAGTTAAGGGTAATCAGCGGTTCAACGCTGTAGTAGGTCACGCTCGATAATACCGAAATACTTGTGAGTAGGATGCTCAAGGTGATGGTGTTTTGATAATTACGTTTGAAGTTTGGATGGTAACTAAAGAAGAGCAAAATACTCAGTGTGAAAATGGCAGGAATACGATTGAGCCAGGCATTTAAAGCGTGTAGTTGCGATGACAGCGCTTCAAGCAGGTGTAGTGAAATAAAAAAAAGCAATCCGGCAATCAAAATAAACCGAATCATGATCAATGAATGTCGGAACGCATTGTCCTGGTAGTTCAATTCCAATTGTTCGGGAAAAGAGACATCAAAGATAAATTGTTCGCCCGTGATTCTTTTTCTTAAGTGAATAAGGAGCTCACGGTCTACTTCAATTTCTTTACTTGGTATGTCAGATTTCCGACCAAGTATGTTTTCAAGTGTGATATGCATTTGAATTTTTGAGCAGCCTAAGTCGGGTGATGTTTATGTGTCATGGGTACATGTCCATAATTCGGGCGTTATTTAATAATCTAAGGCTACGTTACGCCCCGTGTGCGTGAGAATCTGATATTTTCTGTGTTGCTTTTGTGTTGTTTTTGTAATTCAAAAATAAAGCGGCCTGTTTTTTCCGTATTGAACAGCACCAATCGGTTATCACTTGCCGTCAATACCTGGAAATAGATACGAAATTCTGTATCGGACTCACAAGAATAAATCTCCGGCATTGTTGGTGCTTTAATTGCATCAGCTTGGCACTATCAAGAAAGGAGGGTGGGTATGTCTATTGAGGCGGTAGTCTCTGGTGTGCTGTTAAAAGGTGTGAGCAAGTTGGTGACGTCGATGTTTCATCGCGCAGAAAAAACGCCAGCCTCGCAAGGCTTAACGAAAAAAAATGATTCACATGATGTGAGTGATAAAGGGACGCGTATCGACAGTGTGTTCAATTATTATCAGAAGCAACTGCATGCGCAGCTTCAGCCGCCCTATATAGACGGTGCTGTTGAGCATAATCAACGCGTCCTGGAAAAGGTCAGTGAAGCACTGGCGACTCGTCTTGATGCCGTGGGGCAAAAGGCGGACCGTGGTCGCTTGATTGAGCAGCTTGAAAACAGCATGGCTGATTTGACGGTGGAAGGCCGAAGTCTTGGGAACCCTTTTCAGAGTGGAATCTGGTCCTTATTGGGAGGACAAGAACGCTCAATGCTTGCCACTGCCTATAATGAGGCTCAGTCAGGGAAAGGCTCCATGAAAAGTGTTCATGAGCTGGCGCTTGCTATGAGACATAATTTCATGGTTTGAATTACACCTGCATCACCGGAAAAACGAGGCAATTTAAGTTTGATTCAAGGGCCTGAGATGCTGGTTTAAATAAACGGCCCCATTTTCGAATAAATAAAGGGAGTTAGTCTGACTTTGATTCAGGCAGATTGAATGCCCGATGAGAGTTTTATAGATTACTTTTGCCCGCTGCTTTCATGCAACGACGTGCCCAGTGTATGGCCAATGCTATTGCTGATTTCTTCTAGATTACGCATTAATTTCCTTAAAGCCCCCGGCAGCAGTGAACCTTCGGTTTGTTTAATCGAAACCCGCCATGTGTCATTGTGATAAAACAGTACGGTAGTTAATAATATTTCTTGAGTTTCTGTACCGTTCGCCTTAAAAAGCGTGGTGCGAATGGAGGCTTGATTGCCGTTGGTTTCTGTTGGCCCCAGTTGAAAACTCTGCGGTTGTAATGTGCTTAATAATTTCTTAGCCGAGCCATCAATGGCCAGTTTCTGTGCTGAATCAGGGTCCTGTTTCTGCATCGCTGTCCAGAAACGGCGAGCGGCTTCTTCCGGTGTTTTGGGTTCTATACAGGAACTTAAAAAAAGTAAAATAAACAGGACGAAGAAAAATCGTGATGCCGAATTCATTCTTATGCTCTGCAGGTTTGGATGGATTTGCAAGAGTATAATAGTGTGAACTGATTACAGCCAGCCGTACTTTATTCAGTGCTGACTTGGCAATGTGCTTAAATTATTTTTCCAGGGAGATCTAAATGGAACACCTTCTCAAGCTTGGACAGTCAGCGCCCTTGTTTACTGCGATGAATCATCACAAGGAAATGGTTAATCTGGCAGACTTTCGCAACAAAAAGAATGTTGTGCTCTATTTTTATCCCAAAGCGTCTACGCCAGGTTGTACGGTGCAGGCCTGTGGAATGCGCGATTCGCTCGAACAATTTTCCGCCCTTGATACGGTTGTTTTGGCGCTAAGTCCGGATACTGTGCCGCGTTTACAGAGCTTTGCCAGCAAGTACCAGCTCAATTTTGATTTGTTATCCGATGTTGGGCATGTTATTGCAGACACCTATGGGGTGTGGGGCCCCAAGAAAATGGCCGGGCGAGACTATGTTGGCTTAATCAGAACAAGTTTTGTGATTGATAAAAAGGGAGTGATTAAACACATCATCAGAAAAGTTAAAACAAAAAGCCATCATAATGATGTGTTGGCGTTGTTAATTTCGAATACCTGACGCGCTCAATCCTTGGTGCGATTCGCGAGCAGTGTCGTTAAACACAGATGTTTTCTTAAGGCCAATCTGCTATCGTCTTCGCCCTATTGAACATCATGCCGTTAACTAATTATATTCGTTAGATCATTCAATCAGACAGGGAATGCCATGAGCCTTAATTCTAATAAACGTGCAGGCTGGATCTTGTTTTTTGTTTTGTTATGTTTTCATCAGTACAGCGTTGCTGAGTTCAAAGTCGGAAGCGCCAATGACGTTGTCAGAGACTTGAGAGAACACTCTGTCACGTCGACCTTATTGGCGAAGTCTATTTTGGGCAAGGATGTACGGGTGCTGAATGTCAGGCATACCGGCGCTCGCAAACAGGCCGGATTTATTTCTGGTTATGGCCATGCAGGTATAGAAAACGGTGTTGTGTTAAGCAATGGTGCTGTGAACAGCATCCTGGGTCCCAATAGCAGTGATCGAAGTAGCGACGTTATTTTTGATTTAAATATAGAAGATCGTGATTTCTTTCAATTGAACAATCGCCACTTTACGCGTGATGAATCCATCATCGAGCTGGATTTTATTCCACTTGTGGGACAAACCCAGATCAGCATTAACTATGTTTTTGGTTCTGACGAATACGATGCAAGTATGTCGGCTATCAGTAATGTACCGCATGATTTTATGGCTATTTTGGTTAATGGTGTTAATTGTGCGCAGGTTAATGGCAACAAAGTGGGTGTTGAGACTATTAATAATGTGAGCAATTCTGAGCTTTATATTGACAATGTGCGCCGATTAAATTCATTAACGTCAACCATGGACAGCCCTCACAATACGGAAATGGACGGCTTCAGTGTGGTACTGACATGTACCGCAGCTGTTAGACCGGGTGAACGAAACCACCTCGAATTTGGTGTTGTGGATGCAGGCACAGGTTTCGTTAAATCGCACATTAATTCATGGATGATTCTTGAATCCATTGATACTGATCGTTTGATTGACAGTGACAATGATGGTATTCCCAATTATCTGGATCCGGATGATGACAACGATGGAATTCCTGATGACGTCGAAGGTGGTAACGATGTGGATGGGGATGGTTTACCCAATAGTCTTGATGATGACAGCGATGGCGACGGTGTGCTGGATAGCGAAGAATGCCCTGACAGTAGTGCCTGTACCGATAGCGATGGGGATGAAATCCCCGATTTTGTTGACATCGCCGATCATGGGAATGGTCCAGGGGATAGCGACAACGACGGTATTCCCGATGATATTGAGTGCCCTGATTACGCGAATGGCTGTCCCAATCATGATGATGATCTGATCCCCGATTACAGTGATCAGGACAGTGACAACGATGGCGCCAGTGACAGTGAAGAATGCAGTGATTATCTTGCGGGTTGTGCCGACAGTGATGGTGATGGCGCACCAGGTTATCTTGATAGCATTGATAATGATGATGACGCAGATGATCAGGACACTGATGGAGATGGTATTTCGGATCGTGATGAGTGCCCAATTGAGCAAAGCTGTCCAGACACTGACGGGGATGGTATTCCGGATTACCTTGATAATGAAAACAACACCGATCCCCGTGCGGTAGGCGGGGGCTCAGCAGGCGCTGATGAGCGCGTTAAAGTAGGGCTTAATGGTGTTGGTGCATTCAATGAATACCTGCTTTCTTTGTTGTTGTTGGTTGCGGCGCTACGTATTTTTTCATTTCTGCGTGTCAGGGCGACGTTTCGTTCCTTCACCTTTATAACAAGCGCGTGTCTGTTGGGACTGGTTCTAAGTCGCTCTCACGACGTGGTGGCAGCCGAAAACACTGACGGGGAACAAGGAAAATTCTATGTGCTGGGAGCGTTCGGGCCCACATGGCTTGAGCCGGAAACCGATACGTCGCCTTATTTGCTGGATGATGATAAAAGTTTTGGATTCAAGCTTGCTGCGGGTTATGACCTTTTGGATCAGGTTTCCATTGAGGCTTCCATAGCGAGATTGGGAAAAGCGACCTTGTTGCCTGAGGGTGAGGTTGAATACAATCCCTATGCCGTGAGTGTGCTGTATCATCTTCTGGGTCAGCGATCTCGTTCGGTGTTTGTAAAAGCAGGTCTTGCTTCAATCAATACGTCCAGTGATGTTCCCACCGATACGGTTAATGATTATCAGCTGATGTTGGGGCTGGGTACCGAATGGGCTTGGCGCAATGGCTGGTCACTCCGCGCTGAGCTTGAAAGTTATGATAAAGACGCCAGCCAGTTCTCGGTGGGTGTTGTAAAACGTTTTGCTCGAAAAACAGAACACCTGGCTGAAAACCCCAAAGCACAGCCCGTAGCTGTGTTGGTGGAAACGACGAAAAAAGACCTATGTAAAAATGTTACATCAGACTCCCGTTGTCATATGCCGCCTATTGCTGAACAAAAGCATTCTTGTGCCGTGGTGTCTGGACGGATTGAAGGCATTCACTTCGAAACCAATAAAGCAGCTTTAACTCCGAGCGCTGTTTCGGTGTTAAATGAAGCCGCTGAAGTGCTTAGATTCTGTCCATCGTTCAGCGTCGAAATTCAGGCGCATGCTGACAGTGTGGGTACGAAAGAAAGAAATCTGGTGTTGTCACGTCACCGCGCTCAGGCCGTCAGACTGCATTTGGTGGCCCGTGGCATCGCTCCTTCTCGCCTGATCGCACATGGTTATGGGGAGTTGGCTCCTGTTGCAGATAACAACACACCTGAGGGCCGCGCGCTGAATCGACGTGTGGAGTTTAATATGAAACAGATCAATGCGTCGGAAAGGTTGTCCGCTGATTGATTTAATGTGAAACAGGTGGCTGGAAGATAGTTTAAATGCGGTGTATCTGGATGCGTTTGAATTTTTCCAGCAGCTCAGCGGGGCTTTCCTCATGCGCACCGTCAGGTAGAATGCAGTTAATCGGGCAAACTACCTGGCATTGTGGGGTGTCAAAGTGGCCTACACACTCAGTACACAATCCGGGATGGATTTCGTATATTTCGTCACCCATATAGATAGCATCATTCGGGCACTCAGGCTCACAGACATCGCAGTTAATGCATTCGCTGGTTATTTTTAATGCCATCAGTAGTTACATCGCATGACTTTTTGCAAGTCTTGACGTTAAGTATAAGCGGTATCACGTGCTTATATGCCGGGTACGTATTTTAGGTATATTCTGCCGTAATAAGAAGCGGGTGTTTTCTGATTAAGCTGTGGTTAATCACTCACAGTTTAAAGTTGAACCAACATTCTTAATGTCAATGAGACCCGTGCAATGCTTGCTGCTTATTCAGTGCATCGAAAACGTGTAAGTGAAATTCTTATGTTTGTTATGGGTTTGATCCTGGCCACTGTAATAAGAGCGTCTGACCTGTCAGAGCAGACAGTGAACAGCGTGAATACCGAAGCCGTATTGCCGGTCACTCAGGATAATCTGACCACTTCGATGGTCAGCGCAAAACAGATGCCAGACGCTGCGCAGGGTGGATTTTCGCTAGCGGCATCTGAACGCACCCAGCTGCAAACAGACTATGTATTGAATCAGCAAGACAAATCAGTGGTTGGCTGGTTAGAAAAAACGATTAATCCTGTGTATCAGTGGATAAGCCAGTTACGCAGTTTATCCGTTGAAGAAAGAGAACATAATCCCATGGTCATTAACAGCCATGCAAAAGTCGAACAGTTTTCTGCAGGCATGAATAAAGCCATTTCGGCGGCGATGCGTCGTTACGATGGTGTTGTATTGGGTGTGAAACGTTTGACAGAGGAAAAGTCAATCTACCGAATCAAGTTATTACGGCGCTCTGGTGAGCTGCATGCGCTGGATTATAACGAAGAACGCGACCAATTTATTTCAGGGGACGATGGCAGCTGGTATGCGAATTCTGTTGATTGAAGATGAGCCCGCACTGTGCGAGCAACTGAGTACTGCACTTTCTGCGCAGGGTTATCGAATTGATGTCGCGTCTGATGGTGAGCAGGGGCGTTATTTGGGGCTCGAATACAGCTATGACCTGGCGATTATAGATTTGGGTTTGCCCAAGATTACGGGAATTGACCTGATTAAAGAGTTTCGTGCAAAAGAGAAAAACTTGCCGATTCTGGTGCTGACAGCGCGTTCTGACTGGAAAACCAAGGTCGATGCGCTCAATCTGGGTGCCGATGATTATTTGGTCAAGCCTTTTCAAATAGAAGAACTCATGGCACGAATTCAAGCCTTGATCCGACGCAGTGCCGGTTATTCCAGCGCGGAAATGAAAGTGGGTGGTTTAAGGCTGGATATCAAAACGCAAGTTGTCACCATGCATGATCGTCCCCTGGATCTTACGGCCTATGAATATAAAATTCTTGAATACATGATGTTGCATGCGACGGAAGTCATTACCAAAGCGGCTTTGATCGATTATCTTTACGAACAGGATTACGATCGCGACAGTAATGTTATCGAGGTTTTTATTGCGCGCTTGCGAAAAAAACTCGATCCAGAGGGCCAGTCAAAAGTAATTGAAACCTTGCGGGGCCGTGGTTATAAATTCAACTTGGACGCTCTTCTCTAAACTCACCGGCAATTATCAGGAAAAAAGTATCAATGAATCTTGTTGATGCCTTGTCAGCATGTGCCAGTCGCCGTTCACCTCTTTTGAGGTGGCTCTGAATTCAAAGCGAATGACTCGATGCTCTCCAACGATATCTGTGAATAAAAGCAACCGTAGTCATGGAAATACGTAGATGAACTATTCGCTAAGAGCGCGCCTATTGATCGTTAGCGGTATTGTTATCAGTATTTTTTTCACAGTACTTGCCTTGATTGTCAGTCACACCTTCGATTTGTATCTGCAAGACAGCTCCCGTGAGCGCATCAAACTGCATATTTATACGCTGATTTCACTGACCGAATTTAATGAGAAACAGGAAATAAATCTGCCCCGTTCTTTGCGTGATCAACGATTTAACCAGGCTAACAGCGGATTGTATGCTCTGGTGATCGATAAAAATGCCAACATTGTCTGGCGCTCCACGTCGGCGAAAACTTTGTCGATTAAACATTTCAAAACCGTGCCCCGAGGCGTGTGGAGTTATGAGCGCATCAATAGCAGCACAGGGGAAGGGGAGTCGCTGATATTGATGAAATATGGTGTCGGTATGCAGGATCTGAAAGATCCCAAACGAATGTCCGATTATAACTTTGTGGTTCTGGAACGCTTGCGTCCCTTGCGTGAAGAAATTCAAAGTTATCGTATGACCATTTTTGTGGTTCTCGTTATTTTGCTTTCCGTTATGCTCACGCTCGAAGCACTCATTTTGCATTGGGGATTGGAGCCGCTTCGAAAACTGACCAAAGAATTGCGTCAGCTGGAATCCGGTGGTGCGAGTCGCTTAGGCGAGCATTATCCAAAAGAGCTGAGTCTTTTGGTGGCCAACCTGAATTTATTACTGGCTAATGAGCGCGAACAGCGACAACGTTATCGCAACACCATGGCCGATTTGGCACACAGCCTGAAAACGCCTTTGGCGGTGTTAAAAGGCCTGCAGAACCACGCCGATAGTCAGTCCAGAGAAACCTTGTTTTCCTCCATTAATGAACAAGTCAGCCGGATGGATAAATTGGTTCAGCATCAGTTGCAACGTGCCGTACAGGGGATGATGACTATACGTCAAAACTGGATCAAATTTGCAACCTATGCCAACTCAACTCTGCAAGCCTTGCAAAAGGTTTATATCGACAAGGGTGTTGAGCTGCATAGCCATGTTGAAGAGGGTTTGTTCTTTTGTGGCGATGAGAATGACCTGTTGGATATTCTGGGTAATTTGCTCGATAACGCATTCAAGCAGTGTAAGCACCAGGTTGTTTTTAAAGCTTTTGAGCGTCGGCATAAATTGACCCGTCAGCTCATTATTCAGGTAGAGGATGATGGCCCGGGTGTGCCGCTCGACAGTCGTCAGGAAATCCTGAAACGCGGCGTGCGTCTGGATAGCCGGGCAGTGGGGCATGGCGTGGGGCTGGCAACGGTTATGACGATTATTGAAGGCTATCGTGGCACGCTCGAAATTGAAGATTCCATTCTTGGTGGTGCCTTGTTCCGCGTGATTTTGCCTTTAAAATAAGCACGATTTAAAAAACACCCGTGGAAGTAGCGTTCACTTCAAACGGAATAATTTTAACAATAACTAAAATCTAACCCTGCGAATAAAGGAGTTGCCTCGTGCCAGAACAGACCTTGAGCGTATCCGATGCCATTAAAAATCGTCGTTCCATACGAGCCTTTTTAGACAAGCCCATAGACAAAAAAATGCTTGAAGAAATTCTGCATGAAGCTGCCCGTGCGCCATCGGGGGGGAATTTGCAGCCTTGGCACGTGTATGCCGTGTCCGGCAAGGTACGTGATGCGCTGGTTCAAACCGTTGCAGAAAAACAGGCCGTTAATCCACTGGGCGAGGGCAGTGAATACGATATTTATCCCCCCGATCTGAGCGACCCTTACCGTAGCCGGCGCCGGGATGTAGGCAACCAGCTGTATCAATTGATTGGCATTCCACGCGAAGACAAAGCCGCAAAATTTGAGCAATTAGCGAAAAATTTTCAGTTTTTCGGTGCGCCAGTGGGATTGATTTTTACCATTGATAAGCAAATGGGTTTGGGACAACACGTAGATCTGGGGCTTTACATGCAGAATGTGCTGTTGCTCTGTGAAGAAAAAGGGCTGAGCACCTGCGCGCAGGAAGCATGGGCCGTGTGGCATCAGACGATTCGTGAGGTGGTCGGTATTGCGCAACATGAACTGGTCTTTTGTGCTGTTGCACTCGGATATGCCGATCCACAGGCGCTTATTAATCAACTGGTCACAGAGCGTGCTGCCTTAAATGAGTTCGCCCAGCTTAAAGGATTTGACTAAAAGTGATCGATGCAAAGCCAGTACCTTTGCATCGATAGCTCCGTGCGCCGTTAGTGCAAACAAGTCGGCTTTGCAGTTTCACCTTACTCCCCCGGTAAAGAGGCATCGTTGGCATCAACACCATAGGGCAGATAATCGTACAGATCGGGTGCAATACCATTGAGCACTTCATCCAAAGAGGCCCCTTTGGGTGCAATCGAAAGCGGAATCACCTGGAAACGCTGGGTGATTTTTTTAACTTTACTCCAGTCGACCTCGTAGGTAATTGTTGATTGCGGTTTTGACTTGGAATTGGACGCTGTCGTTACAGACGTTTGCAAGTAAGGCGCGAGTGCGAGCGATGCGCGTGTCATCAAGTCTTGCGAAGCGCCATACTCGGCGACGGGTTCGTAACTTGCCATATACAATTGCCCCTGATGTATCCCCACAACAATTGGTTCGTCAATAACGCGTACCGGAATGTTTTTGTTTATCATCGGGAAAATCGCTGCCGCGTCTTCGGGATACAAATGCAAACAACCATGACTGGTACGCATGCCCACGCCCCAGGGACGGTTGGTGCCATGAATGAAAATACTCTGAAACCCCAGCTGTATTGCCAGCATACCCATCGGGTTGTCAGGGCCGGGGGGAAAGTAGTCTGGAAAATTTTCATTGCCGGATTCTTTGTGTTCTTTCTGGATGCTTTTGGGTACGAACCACGCCGGATCTTTGTGTTTAGCGATGACTTTGGTGTTACCCAAGGGCGTTGACCAACCTTCACGGGCGATACTCAGCGGAAAGGTCATCACCTTGGCGGTTTCACCTTTAGCGGGAGGGGGGAAATAGAACATGCGTCTCTGCGAGATATTAATAATGATCCCGGTCCAGGGTTTGGGTGGCAAAATGTATTGGGTAGGGATAATGACCTTGGCGTTTTTTTCCGGCAACCAGACATCAACGTCGGGGTTGGACCAGGTGATTTCGTGGTGCCCCACGTCCAGTTGACGGGCAATATCCAGCAGCGTGTTTTCTTGCGTAGGAATCACAATTTTGGGTTTGCCGACCAAGGTGGAGCCGTCTGCAGGCAGCACAAAGGTTTCGGCATGCGCTGAGCAAACCAACAAAAAATAGTGTGAAAACACCACCAAGAAAAGCCACCATCGCTTACACTGTTGCATATAACACCTTAAATTCAATCTAATCTGAAACGCATGATAACTGTTTTTTTTAAAATACGGTCGTGTATTACGTTTGTGCTGCTGGCACTGGTTCTGCTGGGACTATCGACGGCTGCATGTGCCCTGTCATCGTCTAAACCTTATCATGTCAATGAAAACTGGTTGTTGATTGACAGTAAAACATCAACGCTGAGTGTGATGCGTGGTAATAAGGTTGTGCAACACTTTGGAGGTGTTGCCTTTGGTAGCCTCGGCACCAAACCGCTGCATTTTTTGAATGATAGCAGTACACCTATGGGGCAATTTCGAATCGATGGCATTAACAGAAAAAGTCGTTACGCTATTTTTTTCAGTCTGAACTACCCAAGCATCGCGCACGCCAAGCTCGCGCTTGATAGCAAGCGACTCAGCGTCGAAGACTACATGGCTATTTTTAATGCAGAAATTCAAGGACACAAGCCGCCTTACACCACCCCACTGGGTGGAATGATAGGCATCCATGGTTTGGGAGCTGCCAGTTTAGCGGTGCATCAGAAATACAATTGGACACGAGGCTGTGTGGCACTTACCAACCCGCAAATTCGGATGCTGGCAAAATATGTCCGTGTGGGCATGCGAGTGACTATTCAATAGAGCGCATCGTTAATAGAACACGCAGGCATAAAAAAGCACTGTATTTCTACAGTGCTTTTTTATGAGCCGTTATATCACTGCCTTGCGGCAGAAATAACTACTTCATCATGGATTTTTTGAACATACGGTCAATTTTTTCGTTTACCGTGTTGGCAGAGGCTTCAGCCGCATCTGCTTTGCTTGATGCAGTGGCAGCCGCAGCGGCAGCATCGTCAGCACGCTTTGATGCTTGATCAGCCGAGCTCAGTGCGCGATCAGCCGTTTGTTGCGCCTGGTCGGCACTTGATTGCGCTTTTTCAGCCAAAGCACGTACTTCGTCCAGTTTTGAGGTGCTGGCGCAGCCGACTAAATTGCCTGCAACCAACAAGATGGTGGCTAAAGTTAATTTTTTCATGGTGTATCTCCATAGTGGATTGAACAAGAAAAATCGAGGCCTAAGGGTAACACCGTTTTTAGGCGTAGAAAAGATAAGCTTATTGTGCGTAGCGGCCAATCATGCTGAATTTATCAATTGCATCGTGTTGTCTGGAATCAAATCGAAGCTGCAGCGTTATGTAAACGTTAGCGTCCGATGTGGCCGTGTGCAGTATTCTGTATTCTGGCAGGTTAAACTGTCGAAATAAAAAATCGTATCAGGGTGTGATGGTCATGTCCTGAGTTTGAGACAACACACGTTTATGTCCACACGGCGCCCCACTGACCCAAACAACGCAGAGACAGTTCCCGTTAAAACAGGTTATCGCGCCTTACCGTCAGGAATCTGGGCGTTGGGTTTTGTCTCCATGTTTATGGATATTTCATCTGAACTCGTTCATAGCCTGCTGCCGATTTTTATGACCACCGTGCTGGGCGCCTCCATGGTCACCGTGGGCCTTGTTGAAGGCGTAGTCGAAGCCACCGCCTCGGTGACTAAAGTATTTTCAGGGGCAATCAGTGATTATTTTCGCAAACGCAAATTTCTGGTGGTCTTTGGTTATGGCCTGAGCGCACTGACTAAACCCATGTTTCCACTGGCGACCACCATGTGGTGGGTGTTTAGCGCGCGCTTTATTGATCGAATCGGTAAAGGCATTCGGGGTGCGCCGCGTGATGCCTTGATTGGTGACATGGTATTGGCTCACACGCGCGGAGCCGCCTATGGTTTACGTCAGTCGTTGGACTCGGTCGGTGCTTTTGTCGGCCCGCTGTTGGCCGTGCTGCTGATGCTCTGGCTGAACAACGACATTAAAACGGTACTGTGGGTGGCCGTGGTGCCCGCCTGGCTGGCCGTCATGGTACTGACCCTGGCTGTGCGTGACCCTAAACCCGATGCTCAGCTTGTATCTGACCCGAAACGTTTTCTAAGCATGCGCATCGTTAAAAAACTGACACTGCGTTATTGGCTGGTTGTGGCGCTCGGTGCGGTGTTTACCCTGGCCCGTTTCAGCGAAGCCTTTTTGATTCTGCGCGCGCAAGATGTGGGTCTGAGCCTGGCCTACACGCCGGTTATCCTGATTGTTATGAATGTGGTGTATTCGCTTTTTGCCTATCCGGCGGGCAATGCTTCCGATCGTTTCTCACCGCGCCTGCTGTTGATTTTTGGCCTATGCATGCTGGTGCTGGCCGATATCCTGCTGGCCATGTCCGGCTCGCCCTGGCTGATTTTTCTCGGTGCCGCATTCTGGGGTTTGCATATGGCCTTTAGTCAGGGCTTATTACTCAAACTGGTGGCCGATACCGCACCGGCTGAATTGCTTGGCACCGCCTTTGGTATTTTTAATTTAGCCAGCGGTTTGGCCTTGTTACTGGCCAGTGTGATTGCCGGCAGCCTTTGGAACAGTTGGGGCGCACCGGCCACCTTTATTGCAGGTGCCTGTTTTGCTGCCATCGCGGCCCTGGGTTTGATTTTCTACCGTCAAGGGCAGTTTGATGGTTAAAGCGTCGAGATTATCAACCGGGACTTATTCGTTAAGGACGTTTTTTACCTGACATTTGAGCCATGTCATTTGACTGAGAAATAATCACCTAGAGCCTGGCGTTAGAGGTGGGTATGCTTATAGCCTCATTATCGTGCTTACTTTCTTAAGGATAGATAAAAATGAACACTAAAAGAGCTCTGGTGCTTCTTGCTATTGTGAATCTCGCCGCTTGTGGGGGTGGCCGTGATAAAGGCGGCGCCAATAATGCCAGTCACTAAGCATTAGAATGTGCGGCACCAATTCTTTTTGGTGCCGCCCTCGTAAGGCACGGCCAGGCCCGCTTTCACCAAACTGGCACCCAGATTTTTATCGTCGACATACACATCCCCCAGCAGTCTGAAATATTTGTCGCGTTTTATCGATCGAATTTCAATACGCTTGCCTGCTCTTAACATGGCAACCGTGTGTTGTTTGGCTTTGCGGGCCAGCGTTTTTTCCCTGTCACATCTGGCTTTTATTTCGGGCGTATCAATGCCTGAAATGCGCACCGGCACGCGTTCACCCACCACGGCGGGCCAGTTTTTGATGTTGGCCCGAAAGGTGTCGCCGTCATAAATAGAGGTGACTTCATCTACCACGACAGAGCCGTAGTTTTTGTCTTTGATGGCCGAGAATGAGCAGGCAGACAGAAGAAAAAACAGCACAAGAAGTCGATGCACGATGGATTCTCTGGAAAGTTATCAAGTACTGAGTATGGGATAAGGCACGCTTTTGGGTGAATAATTGCCGGCTTGGTTCTGGAAAACCGGATTGGTGCTGGAAAAATTGTCAGCTATGGCGGGTTTTAGGTTATAAGGTACTGATGGATTTGAACGGTTGGTGCCCAGGAGAGGACTTGAACCTCCACGACCTTTCGATCACTAGCACCTGAAGCTAGCGTGTCTACCAGTTTCACCACCTGGGCAGGGGGAGAGGGCATTCTGCTTTTGCAGTGCCGGGCGGCAATGTACGCATCTTGCGGGCAATTGTCAAATACTACGTGTTTTGTTCTATCTTATTCTATTGTTTTGTTGCGATACTGAATTATGATTAGAATGAAAAAATCCCCAAGGCTTCAAAACCTTGGGATCTTTGTGTTCTATCTGCCCATCCTTACCTGCCATTTTTAGCGAGCTATTCCACCTGTGACTATGAAGAAGAAAAAAACCACCTCCGGTATTCAAGTGAAAGACCCTTATGCCAAACGTGAAGCCGAAAAGTATGAGAGTCCTATTCCGAGTCGTGAGTTTATTCTCAATTATCTGGAAAAGGTGGGTGCGCCTCAGCAGCAGTGGGAAATTGCGGCGGCTTTAGCGCTGACCAGCGAAGAGCAGCTTGAAGCCTTGCGACGTCGTTTGCGGGCGATGGAGCGTGATGCCCAGCTCATGTGCTTGCGCCAGGGCGCTTATGCGCTGGTGTCGAAGATGGACCTTATCGCCGGGACGGTGCTTGGGCATCGTGATGGTTTTGGTTTTCTGGCACCGGACGATGGCAGTAATGATCTGTTTTTATCGCCGGGTCAGATGCGCGGTGTTTTTGATGGTGATCGGGCACTGGCGCGAGTCAAAGGGCTGGATCGCAAGGGCCGTCGCGAAGGTATTATTGTCGAAGTGCTTGCCCACAACACCCAATCGTTAGTGGGACGTTTGCAGTGTGAGGCGGGTGTGTATTATTTATTGCCCGATAATAAACGCATCACGCAATCAATTGTCATGAATAAAGACGATTTGCACGGGGCCAGATTAGGGCAGTTTGTTGTTGTACGTATTGAAGAGGCGCTCACCTACCATTCGCCCGCCCGAGGTTCAGTTCAGGAGGTGCTGGGCGAACATATGGCGCCGGGCATGGAAATTGATGTTGCTATTCGTTCACACGGCCTTCGCAATAGTTGGCCGGGCAGTGTACTTGCTGAAATTGAAGGTTTGGCAGAAGAGGTGCCAGAGGCTGCCAAAGCCAAACGTATTGATTTGCGCGACACGGCGCTGGTGACGATTGATGGTGAAGACGCACGTGATTTTGATGACGCGGTGTTTTGTGAGAAAAAACGCAGTGGCTGGCGTTTGTTGGTGGCCATTGCGGATGTCTCGCACTATGTTTGGCCGGGAGCCGCATTGGATCTTGAGGCGGCTGAACGGGGTACGTCAGTGTATTTTCCCGAACGCGTTATTCCCATGCTACCGGAAGTATTGTCTAACGGCTTATGTTCGCTGAATCCACAGGTTGATCGTTTGTGTCTGGTGTGTGAAATGCATATCAGCGCGACTGGAAAAATCACTCAATACCGTTTTTTTGAAGGCGTAATGAATTCCAAGGCACGGCTGACGTACAACGCGGTGGGCGCCATGCTCACAGGCACGCCGGAGGAAAAAAACAGTTTTGATCAGCGTTATCCGCAGTTGCGGCAGCCGCTGGAAAACCTGCATCAGCTGTATCATGTGTTGCGTAAAAGCCGTGAACAACGTGGTGCCATTGATTTTGAAACCACTGAAACACGTATTATTTTTGGCGATAAACGCAAAATAGAGCGTATTGTGCCTGTGGTACGCAATGATGCCCATAAAATTATTGAAGAATGCATGTTGTGCGCAAACGTTGCGGCGGCGCGTTTTATCGAAACGCACAAGCTGCCCGGTTTGTACCGTGTGCACGACGTGCCTGATGAAGATAAAGTGACGGCGCTCAGGGAGTTTTTGGCAGGTATGGCGTTGTCTTTGCCTGGCAAGCGTCAACCTGCGCCGGCCGATTATCAAGCCTTGCTCGCGCAACTTCAGGACAGACCCGAGCGTGATCTGGTGCAGACGGTGTTACTGCGTTCGATGAAACAGGCGGTGTACAGTCCCGAAAACAAAGGTCATTTTGGTTTGGCCTATAGCAGTTATGCGCATTTCACCTCACCTATTCGTCGTTATCCTGATTTGTTAATGCACCGGGCAATTCGTTATCTCATTCGTTCGCGGGTTGCCAGCGAGCATGTCGAAAGGGTTAAAGGCGCCGTGCGTTTGCCCAAAGAGCAACACCTTCCTTACAGTGAGAAGGACATGATGGAGCTGGGCCTGCGGCTTTCAACGGCAGAACGCCGGGCCGATGCCGCCACACGTGATGTGAACGATTGGCTCAAGTGCGAGTATATGCTTGACCGTGTGGGTGATATTTATGAAGGCATTATCAGCTCGGTGACCGGTTTTGGCTTTTTTGTGCAGTTGACGGGTATTTATGTTGAAGGCCTGGTGCATATTTCCACCTTGGAAAATGATTATTACCACTTTAACGCCACCAGTCACAGTCTTGAGGGGGAGCACAGTGGCAAGCGCTTCCGCCTGGCTGATTCCGTCACGGTTCGGGTTGCGGCAGTGAATCTGGATGATCGCAAAATTGATTTTGAACTCATGGGACAGTTGTCCGGCAAAGGCGCTAAAAAACAGAAACAATCCACGTCTGCACCCTCAGACGAACGAAAAAATCGTTCAGGCAAGAAAAAAAGTCAAACAAGCGTATGGCCAAAAAAAGCATCTGCTGAAAACGAGACCTCTTCTAAAAAGAAACGAAGAAAAAAACCGCATAACAAGGCAAAAACAAGCACTAGTCCAAAATCAGCAAGCGATCAGAAAGCCTTTGCTGGCCGAAAAACTGGCAGTACGCAGAAACAAAACAAGAAAGGGCACGAGTAATTACACACTGAAAAAACGCTTGTTTGTCTGGATTCTACGTTTGAATCAAGATGTCGAGTCTTTGGCTCAAAACACGCCAATGTAGCGAGAAGATGGCTTCTTTCTCCCCGTCCTGCTCTGCCTAGCGCGCAAATACCATGAGACTATTCGCCGGAATAACGACCTTGGCCGAGCAGGACAAACCATGCATGGGCGCACCACCGGCAAAAATGGCGCCCTTGTTACCCGCCACCTGCGGGTTGGGGTAGTGGTCGTAAACATCGCTGTTAAAAATCTCACGCCATTCGCCACCTTGCGGCATGCCAAGCTGATAAGCACCGAAGGTGGTTTCATTCAGACTGGCGATAAGCACCACATCGCAGCCGGCACCTTCGAGCCATCGGTGCCAGGCAATAACACGATCATTTTCATGTACATAAAAAACGTTAATCGCTTCGCCGCGCAGGGCGGGCTGTTCGCGTCTAACGCGAAGTAAATCTTGCGTGAAGCGCAGGTGATTAGCCATATGCGGGTCCGCTTCAAGGCCTTGCCACCAAATAAAAGTGCTCGTATCCGGACCATCGCTCCAAAATTTGTCTTCCAGAAATTCCTGGCCCATGAACAACATCGGAATGCCCGGCGCGGTCAGTAACAGGCCATTGGCAACACGCGCACGGCTGCGGGCGTACCAGGAGCGGGAATTGGAAGGATCAGCTAACGCTGCTATGCGCGCTTGGCGGTCATTTACGTTTTCTTTGCGTTGCAAGTCGTGATTTTCAAGATATTGTACTGCACGCCACGAGGCGGAAAAATTGGCTGGGCGATAGAGCGAATCACGCAGGGCGTTCATATTGATTGAGGCGCCTTGGCCTTGTCCCGATTGGCTCAAGAGCTTGCGCACTGTGTTGCGTAATCCGGGATACCAGACGGCGTCAAATCCGGCGCCACCTTGCGCCGTGTCACACAGCACCCAGGATGCGTCGTCACGCCAGTATTCGGCGATGTTAATGGCACCGGGATTGATGAAACGCAATGTATTGGTTAAATCTTGTAAGAAACGCCATCCCTCTGCACCGCCTTCGTCGTCAATAACGGTGACTTGGTCATAACGGAAACCATCAACATGGTATTCCTGCAGAAACATTGTTGCGTTGTCGATTAGAAACTGGCGCACTTCCTGTTTCCAATAGGCGAAAACGAGTCCGCCCGCGTGACCTCTGTCCGTGAAATACTGGCTGTCGTTGTTGTTGCCCGTAAAGGGTCGGTCGAAAAAATAGATGCTTTGGCTGTCGTCGCCAAAGCCGCCCGCGTGGTTGTAAACGACATCGAGAATGACCGCAATACCGTTTAAATGACAAATATCAATCAGTGCTTTGAGTTGGTTTAGCTGACCCTCAAGTTGGTGTTGCCTAAGTGGCGCACAGCCCTTTTCGGCTAATAAGGTATTTGCTCGCGCTAAATAAGGCGCGAGCGCCATCGGCTCGACCGCATAGTCCATTTCCGGGGAGAAAAGATCCGTGCCGTTATAGCCTAAGCTAAACGGGCCTTGAAATTCGATAATGGGCAGAGGTTCGATGGCGTTGATGCCAAGGGTTTTTAAATATTCGATACGATCCAACACGTCGAGAAATTTGCCGACACGCTTGTTGCGCGCGTCGCTGCCATCCTCGGCCTTGGCATAATAACGGCCAATGTGAAATTGGTAGATGACCAAATCATTGAATGCGGGCGTTTGATAGGATTGGTCGTGCCACGGATAAAGTTTGCTGTCACGTACCACGCAATCGCAGTCAGGGTAATCGTAAAATTCGAGTTCGCGCGCGTAGGGGTCGCGTTTGTAGGGTTGTTCGCCCCGGCCTGCAATGTAAAAACGATAAAGATCTCCGTCGCGTACACCGGATAAAAATCCGGTCCATGTATCGTCGTTGCGGCGCATCAATTGGCTCGCGTCAGTGGGCTGCCACGTGTCACTTTCTCCTGGAGCATTTTTGTTGATCGTGTTGGCTTGATCGGATAGGCGCAGGTGCACCGCGATGGCTTTGTTCGGCGCCCAAACCCTGAACGTAGCGCCATCGGCCGTGAGCGTGGCGCCCATCGGGGTGTCTGCACTGATGTGTTCTTGCGTGATCGCCACGCCACGTTGCGCTGCTTTCGAAGGTTTTTTGGTCGTGGAGGCGGGGCGGCCGGTTTTTGGGGTGCTGGAAAGGTTGCTCATCGTCAGACTCCTTGTCTGTGAGATACTTGGGCCTTGGTCACTTACACACGTATAAAGTTTTGCGTCAATCAACAGGTATGGGCAATAGGTATGGAATAGCAGGCGCCGGCACGCAAGACTTGAGCCTTTGTGGCGACAGTATTGCAATGCTTCGTAGGATTTGGCAAGTGGGCATTTCATGGTCCGTTATCGGGTGCCAGGCTATCCGAAAAGGCTTTGTTCTTGCTATCCTTTTGACGCTTCGAGCTGTAAACAGCAGCAATAGCTTGATCTGTATCAGCAGCAGAGGCTCTGAAAGATCTATACTTCACACCGATGGTCGCACGTCAGCGATGATTTCCGGCGCAGCAATTCCAAGCTGTTTATGGGTCGGGTTAACAAGACGGAAGGAGTTAACGATGGAGCTTGTATTTCACACGGCAGATGTTTTCACCAAGCACACCTTCGGTGGTGCGCAGGTGGCGGTCTTTCCTGTTGCCGATGGTCTTGAAACGCAGCAGATGCAGCAAATTGCTGCCGAGTTGAATCTGACGGAAACGATTTTTGTGTTCTCTGCCGAAACGCTGCAGCAGCGTCGGGTGCGCATCTTTACACCCCGCCGCGAAATCGATTTCGCCGGCCATACGGTATTGGCTGCCGGGCATGTGCTCGGTGCCACCGGCGCTATTCCCTTGCAGGAAGGCGATACCCGGCTTGATCTGCTGCACAACGTTGGTCCGGTGGAGGTGCATCTCAGCGTCGACCAGGGCCAGCACTCTTTTATCCAGTTCACTCACACCGTTTATCCGGTGGTGGATCGCTTTGTTTTACCCGATGAAGAACTGGCTGCAATTCTGTCGCTCGATCGGCGTGCAATCGGCGCCGACAAATTTCGTCCGCTCTTGGTGTCATGCGATCACCCTTACCTGATTGTGCCGATTCGTTCACTGGCCGATTTGCAGCAGGCCCAGTTTAACCGCGTCGCTTGGGCGGAATCACATGCGCCTGCTATGCTGGCTGAGCAGATGCTGCTGTTCTGCCGTCAGACCCAGAGCAGCGAGGCCACCTTTCATGCCCGTTTGGTGGGACCACAGATCAGTCATCAGGATGACCCGCCAATCGGAGCAGCGTTACCCGCCTTCGCTGCTTACCTGGCAGAACAGCCCAATCTGCGCCAGGGGACGTATATCTTTACCATCGAACGGGGTTTTGACGCTACGCGCAAGAGCCTGCTCCACGTCGAAATGGATAAACGCTCAGGTACGGGACTTAAACTGCGGGTCGGCGGCAACGTGGTCTCTGTCACCTCGGGGACCTTGCATCTGCCGGAGTAGGGCGCTTCAATCAGTGTAATTGATAACGCAATATGAAGCGGATCCACTACTGTTTTGCCGATCGGGTCCCGGGAGAGCCCACCCCGATCGGCAGGGCATAGTAGTCAGGAAATCCCGACTCTCGTCGTGCCTACATATTTGGATACGTAGGTCCACCACCGCCTTCAGGCGTTACCCAGGTAATGTTCTGCGCAGGGTCTTTGATATCGCAGGTTTTGCAATGCACGCAGTTTTGCGCATTGATCTGGAAACGTTTGCTGCCATTGTCTTCTTCAACCACTTCGTACACGCCTGCCGGGCAGTATCTCTGCGCTGGTTCTGCAAAAGTCGGCAGGTTTTTGGCGATGGGGATTGAGGGGTCTGTTAGCCGCAAGTGACAGGGCTGATCTTCTTCGTGATTGGTATTGGACAAAAACACCGAGTCGAGTCGGCTGAAACTGATTACACCATCGGGTTTGGGGTAGTTGATGGGGCTGCATTGGGCCGCAGGTTTTAACGATTCATGATCTTTGCTGGTGTTGTGCAGGGTAAAGGGCAATTTGCCGCCAAAAATATTCTGATCGAGGAAAATAGCGCCACCCCCCATCATGGTGCCGAACTTGTGCAATAGCGGGCCGTAGTTACGCGCCTTGTGGAGCTCTTCGTAGAGGGAAGAGCTCTCGAAGTGTTGCTGCATCTCGGTGAGATCTTTGCCACCGTTATCGCCCGAAAGCAGTGCTTTGGCAATAACTTCTGCTGCAAGCATGCCTGACTTCATGGCGGTATGAGAGCCTTTAATTTTGGCCGTATTGAGTGTGCCTGCTTCGCAGCCGGCAAGCACACCACCGGGGAAGGACATTTTTGGCAGTGCCTGAATACCACCCTTGATCATGGCGCGGGCGCCATAGCTTAAGCGCTTTCCACCTTCGAGATAATGACGAATTTTGGGGTGCTGCTTCCAGCGCTGGAATTCTTCAAAGGGGCTGAGGTAGGGGTTGGTATAGCTCAGCGAAACGATATAACCAAGAAATACCTGGTTGTTTTCGGCGTGGTAGAAGAAACCACCGCCTTCGGTGTGATTGTCCAGAGGCCAGCCCAGGGTATGCACAACCAGACCTTCTTCGTGTTTGGCCGGATCAATTTCCCAGATTTCCTTGATGCCCAGACCGTAGTGTTGCGGGTCTTTGCCTTCACTGAGATTGAATTTTTTTATCAATTCTTTACCCAAGTGTCCACGACAACCTTCGGTAAAAATGGTGTATTTAGCATGCAGCTCGTAGCCACGGGTGTAGGTGCTTTTCTGGGCACCGTTTTTGTCAATGCCCATATCACCCGTAGCCACGCCTTTGACGCTGCCGTCTTCACGGTAAAGAATTTCGCTGGCAGCAAAGCCAGGAAAAATTTCCACACCAAGCGCTTCAGCCTGTTCGGCCAACCAGCGGCAAATATTGCCCAGACTGGCGATATAGTTGCCTTCATTATGCATGGTTTTGGGAATAAAAAGATTAGGGACAACAACGGATTTGTTCTCGCTGAGCATGTAGTGAAATACATCGCCTTTAACGGGCATATTCAAGGGCGCGCCGCGTTCTTTCCAGTCTGGGAATAGTTCGTTTAAGGCCGTGGGTTCAAAAACAGCACCAGATAAAATGTGCGCACCCACTTCTGAACCTTTTTCTACCAGTACTACGCTGATTTCTTCACCCGCGTCCTGGGCCATTTGTTTGAGTCGGCAGGCTGCAGATAATCCTGCGGGACCGCCGCCAACTATAACAACGTCAAACTCCATCGCTTCACGTTCCATGCTTTATTCCTCTTGTGAAATGGCTTGTCTATACATGGTCTCTTCTGGCCCACAGGATCACTAGAGCGATCGATCGTTGTTTGATTCGCATTGCCAACCATGGACTAGGGCGACCGTTTGAATCGCGGCGCGTAGTATATTAAAGAAGGACGCATAAGGCCAACAGCTGATTGAGTCGATGCGTTCAAAAGTTTTTGGATTAACACGCATCAGGATCAATGCCTTGCCGCAGCCGGTGAAAACGGGTGCAATGCCAGGATTTTAGCGGCTTGCGGGTGGTTTTATCGAGCGCCCGGATGCGCCAATGAAAAAACTTGACCTGTTAGTGTGAAGCGGTCACTATACGCCGTTCTTGGATTTGGGGCCTGTATAGCGTGCTCTTATGCGAGCACAGTAGACGTTCATTGGCCTGGTCGATGATCTGCGTACTTCGCAGCCTGCCTCAGCCATGTAAACACAAACAATTACATTTACCTATCTAACTAAAAGCCGAGGATTCCATGAAGGTTCTTGTTGCTGTCAAACGAGTTGTAGATGCGAACGTTAAAATTAACGTTCTGGCTGATAACAGCGGAGTTGATTTAAATAACGTAAAGATGGCGATTAACCCTTTTTGCGAAATTGCTGTTGAAGAAGCGATACGCTTAAAAGAAAAAGGGCTTGCTACTGAAATTGTGGCGGTATGCATTGGGCCTAAAACTGCGCAGGAAACTTTGCGTACAGCGTTGGCTTTAGGTGCGGATCGTGCCATTTTAATTGAAACGGATACGCATGAGCCTATTGCCATTGCCAAGTTGCTCAAAGCTGTGTGTGATAAAGAACAACCCAAACTGGTCATTGCGGGCAAGCAGTCCATTGATGGTGATAACAACCAGACCGGACAAATGCTGGCTGCACTTTGTGGTTTCGCGCAAGGTACTTTTGCCTCTGCCATCAGTGTAGAAGGCGAAAAGTTAAAAGTAGTACGCGAAATTGATGGTGGTTTGCAAACGGTGTTGCTGAATTTGCCCGCTGTGGTCACAACGGATTTGCGTTTGAATGAACCCCGTTACGCTTCGTTGCCTAATATCATGAAAGCGAAGAAAAAGCAGCTTGATACACTGACACCCGCTGATCTGGGTGTAAACGTTGCGCCGCGTCTTAAAGTGCTTAAAGTTGAAGCACCGGCAAAACGTTCAGGCGGCATCAAGGTAGCCAGTGTTGATGAATTAGTCGATAAACTGCGAAACGAAGCGAAGGTGATTTAAATGAGTATTCTAGTTTATGCGGATCATGATAATGCCAATTTGGCCGCTGCAACTCTGAGCACGGTCGCTGCAGCAAAAGCAATTGGTGGTGATATTGACCTTTTGGTTGCGGGTGCCGCTTGTGGTGCTGTGGCCGAGGCTGCTGCCAAAGTTGCCGGCGTAAGCAATGTTTTGCTGGCCGATAACAGTGTTTATGGTCATCAGTTGGCGGAGAATATAGCTGCCCTGGTGGTCGATCTTGGCAAGAATTACACCCATATTCTTGCAAGCAATACAGCCGTTGCTAAAAACTTTCTACCCCGCGTGGCGGCTTTGCTGGATGTGGCGCAAATTTCTGAAATCACTGCAGTGGTGTCGCCTGATACTTTCAAGCGTCCTATTTATGCAGGTAATGCAATCGCGACTGTGCAAAGCACTGATGCGATCAAGGTCATTTCTGTACGTGGTACCGGTTTTGATGCGGTGGCAGCCCAAGGGGGTTCCGCTGCGGTTAAAATTGTGAGCGCCGTGCATAATGCCGCTTTGTCTGAGTGTCTGGGCGAAGAAGTGGTCAAGTCCGAGCGTCCTGAATTAACGGCTGCCAAAATCGTTATTTCTGGCGGTCGTGGTATGCAAAATGGCGAAAACTTCGTTCTGCTGGAGCGGGTTGCCGATAAACTGGGTGCTGCAGTGGGTGCTTCACGTGCCGCTGTTGACGCAGGTTTTGTACCTAACGATATGCAGGTCGGTCAAACGGGTAAAATCGTAGCCCCCGATCTTTACATTGCAGTGGGTATTTCTGGCGCAATTCAGCATTTGGCTGGTATGAAAGACAGTAAAGTAATCGTAGCCATCAACAAGGATGAGGAAGCGCCTATCTTCCAAATCGCTGATTATGGTCTGGTTGCTGATTTGTTTGCAGCGGTTCCAGAGCTGGAAGCAAAGTTATAAGTTTGTCGGACCCGCTTCAGTTTTGAAGTGGGTCTTTCTCCTCGTTGTTAGCCTTCTTCTGTTAATTCCTTTCTGTTTTTGAATTGCTCCAAAACCTCGGAATTTGCCAACGCGTCCAGATTGTCTACTGCGCGGCCATGTATCACGTGAGCGACGGCCAGTTCGACAGTTTTGCCACTGCGTGTTTTCGGAATATCACTGACTTCCAGTATTTTTGCGGGCACATGGCGCGGGCTAAGCTGACTGCGGATCAGATTTTTAATTCTCTGAACTAACTGGGTATCCAGCGTGCCCGGTGCGCGTAATTTTACAAACAGTACAATGCGAATATCGTCTTGCCAGCTTTGGCCTACGACAACACTATCGAGAACTTCGTCGAGTTTTTCCACTTCGCGATAGATTTCTGCGGTGCCCAAACGCACGCCACCGGGATTGAGCACCGTATCGGAGCGGCCATAAATAACAAAACCTCCCTGCACACTTTCCAGACCATAGTCACCCTGGGTCCAGACCTTGGGGAAACGTTCAAAATAACTTTTTGCATAACGTTTGTTTTCAGCATCATTCCAGAAATAAATCGGCATGGAGGGGAAGGCTTGCGTGCAAACCAGTTCCCCTTTTTCTTGCGTGACGGCGATGCCGTCCTGATTGAATATTTTTACATTCATACCCAGTCCAGGACACTGAATTTCTCCTGAATACACCGGCAAGGTCGGGTTGCCGAGGACAAAACAGGAAATAATGTCGGTACCGCCTGAAATAGACGACAGACAAACATCTGACTTGAAATCGCGGTACACGTAGTCAAAACTGCCCGGATTCAAGGGTGATCCGGTTGAAAGAATCGTACGCAGACCCGTGAGTAAATGCGTCTGCTTGGGCATGATCTGTGCCTTTTCCAGCGCGCCAATGTATTTGGCGCTGCAGCCAAAAACACTAATGTGTTCCTGATCAATCAGATCAATCAATATCTCGGGGCGAGGGTAAAAGGGCGAGCCGTCATAAAGCACCACTTTGGCTCCCAAGGCCAAACTGCTGACCAGCCAGTTCCACATCATCCAGCCGCAGGTGCTGTAATAAAAAATACAATCCTCTGCGCGTAAATCTGTGTGCAGGGAAAGTTCCTTTAAATGTTGTAACAGTGTGCCCCCCGCACCATGAACGATACATTTAGGTAAACCGGTTGTGCCGGAGGAATACATAATATAAAGCGGATGATTAAAGGGCACCGGGATAAAAATGGGTTTGTCGATCGGGGAATTAATAGGTAGATACTCAAAAGTCTGCAAGGGCACTTGAAGTGCAGCGTGTGTGAAATAATCAAAATCACCCAACAGGGGGGTGATGAAAAGCTGTTTGAGCGAGCTGAGTTGTTTGGTTATGGCCGCGACTTTTTCACCACAGTGAATCGTTTTGCCGTTATAGAAATAACCATCACAGCTAAATAAAACCACAGGTTCGATTTGTCCAAAACGATCCATCACTCCGTTAATACCAAAATCCGGTGAGCAGGATGACCAGATGGCGCCGAGGCTGGTGGTAGCGAGCATCGCAATAACCGTTTCGATGGTGTTGGGCATCAAGGCGGCGATCCGATCGCCTTTTTTTACGCCGATGGCCAATAACATTTTTTGAAGGTGCGCAGTGTGTCGTCGTAATTGTTGATAGGTGATTTCCTGTCGACGCCCATTTTCCAGCAGTCCAATCAGTGCGGGTACATCGTCATCACGACGTAGCAGGTTTTCGGCGAAGTTGAGTTGAACATTTGGAAACCACCTGGCTGTCAGCATGTGTTCGCGATGAAGACAGGCGGGTTCCAGGCGGCCTTGATAGATGATATTGAAATACAAAAATAAACTTTGCCAAAAGTCGTCAGGGTGTTCGATAGACCAGTGATGCAGATCACGATACTGCGTAAAGGCTTTATTCACCAAGTTGTGGCTTAGCAAATAATGTTGGAAGTCGGTGATATTGGCGCGGGCAGTTTGGTTGGCAGTGGGCTGCCATAAAGGCATTGGGTGAGACATGATAAATCACTCGGCTGACGGTTTGAGCAATAGAGCTTTGTTTGTGTATTTTAGTCAGCCCGGCCTGTCCTTGCCGTGTGGGTTTATTTCATTTATGAGAGTGCATCACACAAGAAACGCTCTTTTGCACAAGTGATATCAGCAAAAGAGCGTAATTGTAGTCCTGAAACATTCCGTCGTGTCTGGGAGGATTTATTACCACCAAGAACTCCAGGTTGAACCTGATCCCCATGTAGAGCCAGAGCCCCAGGATGAAGTTGTGTCCGTACTGGTGCTTGTGCTTGACGTTGTTGTTGAATCTCCACCGGTTAAATCTATAGTACAGGCTTGAAGACTTAAACCCAGGCTGATGATAAAAATGATTCTTTTCATTGGAAGGCCTCGTTTGTAGTTATTCTATATATTGTTCTCGATGGGTAGGCCCAGCATACTGCACGGATAAAAAAAGTAGTGTTCCAATAATGTGTTGTCGAGTTACCTTGTGTAAAAATGCTTCAAAATAGACAGTAAACTTTTCTAATGCGTATCTCAGGCGCGTGACATGTATTTGCCGGTACTGGTGTTAACCCGGACTATTTCACCCGGCGCCAGGTATTCGGGCACCTGAACCTCAATTCCGCTTGAAAGCATGGCGGTTTTGGTGCGACTGGAGGCGCTGGCGCCTTTAATGGCCGGTGCTGTGTCGACGATTTCCAGATCAACTGACGGGGGTAATTCAATGGCAATGGCTTTTTCGTCAACGATGAGTGCATATAAACCTTCCATGTTTTCGACCAGCCATTTGCTTTGATCTTCGAGTTGGTCCTGGGCAAAGGTATATTGGTTGTAGTCTTCATTGTCCATAAAAATGAAACGATCATCTTCCTGATAAAGAAATTGCACAGGATGCTTCAATAATTCCACTTCGTGTAATGTATCGTCGCCTTTAAAGGATTTTTCGAATTTTTGACCGGTTTTAACGTGGCTGAAACGTACCTTATACAGCGTGGTCGCACCGCGTGAAGACGGACTTTTTACATCAATGGTGCGGGTTATATACAATTGGTTTTCAATTTCTACGACGCTGCTTTTTTTGAGATCGCTGGCTTTGAGCATGAACGACATTCCTGATTTTAACGCTAAGAAAAGGGAGGCAGTATAACCGGGGATGCAATCGATTTCAGCCGTTCAAGGTGCTCCGGTTGATCGATATCCAGCAGAATGCCGGGGTCGTTACTCGTGACGCGATGTAATTGCGTTGAGTGGTTATTTAAGAGAGAACGTGCGCCCTGATCACCTTGCAGCTGGATGAGTTCCTGATAAAAACATTTTGCAAAACCGACGGGTTTGCCCATTTCTCCCTGATACACAGGCGCGACCAGCGTATGGTGCTCCAATGCAGTCATCATGCACTGATAAGTGTTTGTTTGAATCATAGGCATATCACCCAGACAGATGAGCCAGCCATCCCAGTCGGCGGTTTGTTGTATGCCAAAGGCCAGGCTGTGCCCCATCCCCTGTGTTGATGTGGGCGAAGAGACGTGAGCAATCTGGTGGGTATCAAGGGTTTGATGAAGCACGCTATCTTCTAAACGACTGACGACCAAAACGCGTGGACTCAGTGAGCGTAATTTTTTTGCGATATACACGATCATCGGCTGTGCATCATCGTTAGCTGGTGATGACTGCACGGGCAGGAGCAGTTTATTGCTGCCAAAGCGGCGGGACTGACCGGCGGCGAGCACAATAAAGCCGATAGACTTTTTCATGATTCGACAGGTAAAGAACGTTGTTGAGCGAGGGATTTATTACGCATCAATATTAATTGCGCAACGATGGACACTGCAATTTCCATGGGCGTTTTGCTTCCGATGGGCAGACCAATGGGCGCGTGCAGCGATGCGATGTGCGTTTCATTTAATCCCAATTCCAGCAACCTTGATCGACGGTGGTGCGCGCTGCGTTCTGATCCCATGGCGCCGACATAAAAGGCCTTGCTTAGCAGGGCTTCCATCAAGGCCATGTCATCAATTCTGGGGTCGTGCGCCAACGCAATGATGGCTGAGTAGCGGTCATTGAATTGGGCGCGGATCACATCATCCGGAAACTTATCAGTGAATGTAATAAAAGGATGCGCCTGTGCTTGCCAGTGCACGTGGTGCTTTTCTCTTGGGTCACATACGGTGACACGAAATTCCAGGCTGTGGGCCATTTCAGCTACGTACAGGCTGACCGGTGTCAGTCCCACCAGCAGTACTTGAAACAGCGGGAAAAATGTATGGCGCAGATGTGTCGGGCTAAGCGCCAGCAAGGGATGTTTGTTATAAGACAAGTCCATCTCGCCGCTGGCAAGTGTGACCCGTCGCTGAATGGCGTGGCGTTGTGACAGTGCATGCAAAAGCGTTTCAAAATGAGGCAAATGAGCAGGTGAAAGTGGCTCTAGCAACACCTGAAGCTCGCCGCCACAGGGCAGCGCGCCCAGGCCTTCTTCCGGATTTTCGCGGTAATGTAAGAACTGTGGCGTTTCAGGTGCGTTACCGGAATCAATCACACGTTGCAGCAGTGTTTCTTCGACACAACCGCCCGACAATGATCCGACTACATGGCCTTGATCATTACAGGCCATGATGGAACCCACTGGACGTGGTGATGAACCATAAGTGTGACTTATGGTGGCAAACCAGCAGACCTGATTGGCGTGAAGCCACTCGATCACTTGTTGTACTACGATTTGTTGCAGATTCAGCATACGAAAACCGATATTTTTAGAGCCTGTTCACGATCTTCAGTAAAAGAGTTTTTTGCTTGGTAGCCCTGATTTAAACCTGAAAATAGCGCCATAAAAAAAGGAAGGCGCGAAAAAATCCGGCCTTCCTTTGTTCTATTTACCCGTATTGCAATGTGCATGGGTAAGTAAGCTGCGGATGTGCTTAGTCGCGACGGTACATTGTTACCACGCACGCACCACCCAATCCCAGGTTGTGTTGCAGGGCAATTTTTGCGCCTTGAACCTGACGTTTGCCGGCGGTGCCGCGCAGCTGTTCAACCAGCTCATTACATTGGGCAAGACCCGTTGCACCAAGAGGATGGCCTTTGGAAAGCAGCCCGCCCGATGGATTAACAACCCACTTGCCGCCGTAGGTGGTTTGGTTACCTTCGATCAGTTTTTCTGCGTCGCCACGTGGACAAAGTCCCAGGGCTTCGTAGGTGATCAGTTCGTTGGCAGTAAAGCAGTCATGCATTTCCATTACAGGAATATCCTGTGGACCAATGCCGGCTTGTTCGTACACGATGTTGGCGGCTTTTTCGGCCATGTAATAACCCACTGCTGCCATCATGGACTTGGGCTCGAAGCTTTTAACTACATCGGTGGCCATCGCCATGCCCGCTATATAGACAGGGTTTTTAATGCCGTGACGTTTGGCGAAGTCTTCGCTACACAAAATAGCCGCACCTGCGCCGCAGCTGGGTGGGCAGCACTGCAAGCGCGTGATGGGGCCGTATTGGTGGGGAGAAGCCATAACCTCTTCAACCGTCAGCGCATCACGGAAAATTGCATGCTCATTGTTCATGGCATGTGCACGGTTTTTAACAGCGATTTTGGCGAAGGTTGCGTCTTTGGTGCCATAAAGTTTCTGGTGTTCCAAACCAGCACCACCAAATAATTGCGCGGTTGGTGTGGCTGGTGTGAATTCCTGGCAGGCCAGAACAACTTCCATGTGTTTGTCCATGGGGTTGAGGCGATCCATAAAGGTCGCACCCAGTGCACCTTTGGCCATTTTTTCAAAACCCAGCGCCAGAACACACTCAGAAAGACCACCCTCAACGAACTGTTTGGCCATAAAAAGCGCGGTAGAACCTGTAGAGCAGTTGTTGTTGACGTTATAGACGGGGATGCCAGTCAGACCCAGCTCGTAGACAGCGCGCTCGCCGGAGCAGCTTTCGCCGTATACATAACCTACGCAGGCTTGTTCGACTTCATCGTACTTGATGCCTGCATCCTTAAGGGCCATTTCACCGGCTTGTTTGGCCATGATGTGGTATTCGTCGCTGGTGCCTGGTTTGACGAAATTAGTCATGCCGATACCGATAACACAGACTCTTCTTCCCATTGCTCTATCTCCTTGATTGCTTGTTATAGGTGGAGGGCATCAGCTTGCGAGCACTTAATGGCACAGCGTAGTTTCGTGAGTGGCATTAAGTGCGGGAAGCAAAAGGCTTCTCCAATTTATTTTTGAAAGGCTGAATAGGCTCAAGCCTTATGGCCGGCCTCTGTTAGATTGAGGTCGGTTTTCCCTGTATTTTTAAGCACTGAATCTTTCACAGCGCTGCCGAGCTTATCACTAGATGACGTCGATGGATAGTGCGCAGTCACAGATCTTCTTTTGCCAGAAAAGAGTCGGGTATGAGCGTACCGGTGCGCAGCAGACGATGCACCGTATCAACAATGGCCTGTGTCTGACTGTCGATTTCCAGATTGAGCGTGTCGCCGACTTTTTTGTAGCCCAGCGTGGTCATTTTGCAGGTTTCGGGTATCAGATAGACCTTGAAGCGATTGTTTTGAACCTCGCCGACGGTCAGGCTCGCACCATCAAGCGCCACGAAACCTTTGGGCAAAAGATAAGAGGCCCATTGGGGCTTCACCTCCACTGTCAGGATGCGATTATTGGCTGGCGTATCAATGGCCACGATTTCAGCCCTGTCGTGAATATGGCCGCTGATCAGATGGCCGCCAATTTCATCGCCAAAACGTGTCGCACGTTCTATATTAACGCGATCGCCAATTTTTAATGAAGCCAGATTGGTCAGGCGCAGTGTTTCCATCATAAGATCAAAACACACGCGATTCCCTTGCCAGCTGACCAGGGTCAGGCAGGTGCCGTTTACCGCAATGCTGGCACCGACTTTGAAATACTCGGTGGTGTGTTCAGGTAGTGTCAGTTCCACGTGCCATAAATGGTCTTTTTTAGTGATATGACTGACTTCTGCCAAGCCGGCGACTATTCCGGTAAACATGATTCACCTTTTTTTTAATTGTTAATACCCGTGCATGGGCACAGCGTAGCGCTGACCGTGACGATAACCCAGAGATTAGTCTGATGGAAAAACTGTCTGTCATCATCACCGAGCTTGATCGCCTTCTGCAAGCACAGAATTTTAATGATTACTGCCCCAATGGTTTGCAGGTAGAAGGGCGAACGCAGGTGCATAAAATTGTCAGTGGCGTCACCGCCTGCCGCGCTCTGATTGAGCGCGCCGTGTCAGAGCAAGCTGATATGCTGCTGGTGCATCACGGTTTTTTCTGGAAGGGCGAACATCCTTGTATTATCGGCACCAAAAAAAATCGTCTCGTGCCTTTGCTGAAAAACGATATCAGCCTGGTCGCTTATCACTTGCCGCTGGATGCGCATCCGACCTTGGGCAATAATGCACAATTAGCGCATAAACTGGGTTTTGACATCGAAAGCGGACTTAAGCGGGGACAAGAGCCCGCCGTGGGTTTTGTTGGACGGATGAAGGTGCCTTGTAGCGCTGAAGCGCTTGCACAACGAATTGAAACTGTTTTGCAAAGAACACCTTTGCTCATCGCCAGCGGAAAACAGCAGCACCCTATTGAGCGTATCGCCTGGTGCAGTGGCGCAGCGCAGAATTTTATTGAGCACGCCATAACGCAGGGTGCTGATGCCTATCTCACCGGCGAAATATCGGAACACACGGTGCATACCGCGCGGGAAAACGGTATTCATTTATTTGCTGCCGGCCATCATGCCACGGAACGTTACGGTGTGCAGGCAGTGGGAGATTATCTGGCTGTAAAATTTCATTTAGAACACGTTTTTGTTGATATTGCTAACCCGGTGTAAAAGATAAAACGCATTGTTATGAGATAAACCGTGGTGGTTTCAAGGTGATATTTTTTATTTATCCCATGGCATTGAGGTTTTTCCTGTCATGATATTAACGGCTTTGATCAGTCGTTTAAATACGGAGTCTTGCTTATATTCAATGCCATGTTTTTTGCATAAAGCTTTAACCTGGGGCTGTAATTTTTGATATTGGCTCATCGGTAAAGAAGGCCATAGATGATGTTCAATTTGATAATTAAGCCAGCCGTGTAAAAAATCATTCAGATCTGAACCTGTAGTGTAATTTACCGAACCCACCACCTGACGATAATAAAATTCTTCTTTGTTTTTGATCGGGTCTTTAAAGCGCACAATATCATCCCCCGTATGATTGGGCACAATCAACAAAAAAGAGTGCAGGTTGGTAAATACTTCCGCCAGTAGCGACGTTAAAAATACACTGGTCACTGCGGTCATTCCCAGCGGGAAAAATAAAGCAGGAATAAGCACGAATCGCACTGTCGCGTAAGGTGCAATATATTGAAACCAATATTCGCGACCTTCTTTGTAAAAGAGGCTCCATGCTTGCCGGCTCATTGCCAATGGCACAGGAGCCGCTTCAGGATCCTTCATGGCTCGCGCGCTTCTTAAAGTTTTAAGTGTTACTTGCGTGTAATAAACCGGTTTCCAGGCGCAGGCAAATAAAGCCACTATTGCGTAGCGCAGGCTCATGGGTAAGGTCGAGTTTCGTAACCAGATTAAACCCTCTTCAACCTGATCCGGGTCGGCGATTTCACCCAGGTTGTAGTGATGAAGTTGGTTGTGTTCAATATGCCATCCCACAAAAGGAATCCAGTCAAACCAGTCTAGGGGTTTGCGCCAGCCCTTGGCAAAATAACTGCTCGTATAACGGCGGGGTATATCCCTGATAGTGTCGTAGCCGCCGTGCGCAATAGGGTGGGTAATATTGGCCCAGCGGTTCAGATTGCCAAGACTGATAAAATAAGCAGACACAGGATTGGGAAGTATCCACGCCGTGCCATAACCGATGAGCGTACAGAGGCGCCCCCAGCGTTCTATTTTTTTTAAATGATTGAAATCGTTGATAGAAATATTTTTATAGACTTGTTCGTGTAATCTGGATAAGTCAGCGGAAAATTGTTTTTTCTGCGTACTGGACACGGCGCCTTGTTCGGCGAGGTGATCTGAGGGTTGATACATGCGACAGCGCACCTGCATACTTATTATTGGCGCGCTATGGTATCGGTATTAGCAACCAATATGCAATCGGATGTTAAGGCGATATTTATGGTCGGTGCGGGAATGTTTTAAATCGTTGCTCAGACTCAGCACGCTGACAGTGTCAAACAAGCTGCACATTCCAGCGCCTGACTTAATACCCGTCTGGATCATCAACGTTGGCGGTGCCTCCAATCAATGCACCTGCAGATACGTCATTCGTTGCAGCGCTTGTCTTGTTTGTTGCGACAGGATTTTTGTCATCCCATACGGCACCAAACACATACGAACCAATAACCCCGCCTGCGAGTAAAAAAGCAGAGCTCACAATGGCTTCGTGTAATTTGGTATCACTTCCATAAAACATGAGAAATATTATACAAAAAGCACAAAAAATGAGGGTGCAATAAATGATGCGACGGCGATGTGTCCACGAGCCACCAAAATTACGGGATACGCTTTTGTTAACGTCTAGATTTAACATGTTGAATTCTCCTATTTCTACGCCGTTACCGATTTCCAAAGTGCAGACTCAGCTTCTCTGCGTTTTTTCAAGCCCGCAAGTTCCTTGCCATTTGATTTGGTCCAACGTAGCAGCTGTGCAGGCACTTGCTCCTGTTCGTTTAGATTTAGCAGTTTAAGTAATGTTGAGTTTTTGAATGCGCCAAGGCCAACATTAAAAGCAAAACTGACCAAGGCGCAAAATCGAGTGTCGTTTAGTTCAACGTTGATTAAACTATCAACACCGGCTGAAAATTTCCTCACGTCGTCGGTTAAAAGAATTTCAGCTTCATTTTTTGTAATGCCATTGGGGTAAACAGCGTAAGCAAGAGGTTTATTTGCTGCGCCTTTTACTTGTTTACCTTGCGCATCAATAACCACATGCCCCCAGCCTATTGTCCAATATCCTGCGGGGCATAAATAAGGATTGATATTGACGGTTGAAGGATCACCATCAGGAATACCTTCAAAGGATTTAATAAGTTCAATTGCCTGACTTACATCTCTTGCCATAACGATGTCTCCAAGAGGCTTAATAAAACGGTAATCGTCGCGTATGCAGTGTATGACATGGTGTCTTCACTACGCCGGGATTTCGGCTTCAACGAGTTTTGCGAGCAGTATGAGCGACTCCTGCCAGCCGAGGTAACACATCTCGACGGGAATTATGTCAGGGATGCCTTCCTGAACCACCTTGAGCTCGGTTCCGCAGGACAGGGCTTTTAAGGCCACCGTTACCTGTATAACACCAGGAAGATTTGGATCATCGAATTTATCGGTATAACGGATCAATTCGTTGGGTGTTAATTCAAGGTATTCACCGCCGAAGGAATGGCTATGTCCGGTAGTGAAGTTTGTGAAAGACATTCGAAATGTTCCGCCCACTCTGGCTTCCATGTGGTGCACCGTGCCGGTGAATCCATTCGGAGGAAGCCACTTGCTCATCGCTTCAGCATTGAGGAAAGCGCGGTAAACTCGCTCCGGCGGTGCGCGTAAGATGCGGTGGATACGAACGGTGTTGGACACCATATTATTCACTTCCTTTTTAGGATTTTTAACGTGTATTTCTTCGAAGTATTTTTACTAATGTGATTTCAAGTCCGTTAAAAATTATCTGCTTGTTTGTATTGGTTGACTATATCAGCTAAAAAGTAAAAATATTCTGCATGAATACGGCTGCGATCACGCGGTAGAGTTGCACTTTTACCGAAAAGTGCGTTCAGCACAATAGTTGCAGATGTGGGGCCATAAAACACCGCGTTAGACTATACCAAGAACTGGTTGGCAAGTGCTGAAAAGTTGACGTTGGCACGTTATCGGGCCAAACGAATCAGGCCCTCATCCAATAAAAACGACGCCGTCGCCAGAAACCAAATCAACACGATGCGGGCGATGAGCGACAGGTTTGGCTTTGAGTTTGGCATAACAAGCTTCTCGTTAATGTGCTAACTTGGGTTACAAAAGCTGATACGTGTTAGCGGCGTTTGGTTTGCTAAAATTTATTTGATTAAACCTGTGTTCGCTAAGGGCTTCTCTGTAAATTCTCGAGTTCATGTTCAAGATTGACTTTGTCTTCCTTCAGTTTTCTGAGTTCTTCTTTTGCAGTGTACAAGGGATATTTGAGGCGCATCGCAAAGTCACACGATTTACTTGAAAAACACCAACTGGTGAGCGCCTTATTAAAAAACGTCACAAATAACCTGCAATATCATTGTGTTAAAATAAGTCACAGCACGATCGTCAACGCGACGATTATTCACGCACCTGTCTCGACAAAAAATAAGGACAAAACACGTGACCCGGACATGCATCAGGCCTAGAGAGGCAAGCAATGGTATTTTTGGCTTAATTTCTATATTGGATCAGTGTTCAATTTTTAGCTCATCGAGGGTCGATAAATATGCGGCCAATTTTCGAGCCTTGCGAAAATTGGCATTACTATC
>Ga0209841_1000016_pt1 | contig 37046 bp, 36 predicted proteins | sample GWRWT4_30Apr14_FD_187185 | JGI IMG/M metagenome (GOLD analysis project Ga0209841, IMG submission 187185) | Sand microcosm microbial communities from a hyporheic zone in Columbia River, Washington, USA - GW-RW T4_30-Apr-14 (SPAdes) (version 2) | ecosystem: Engineered > Artificial ecosystem > Sand...
CGTGCGTGAGTTGAACACCGGCAGAGAGATCCCCGCCAGGATGCCCAGGACCGCCATCACGACGATCAGCTCGACCATGGTGTAACCGCGCATGTGCTGCCTGATGTCAATCAGCAGCCGGTGACGATTGGCGTGCTCAGAACAGGTGCCACGCCCAAGGCGGTAGGTGCCGTGTAGGTGAACTGGCAGGTTGCGGGAGCCGTTGCACCCGTGACTCGAACGGTGATCGGGTTGCCGTTCACGATGGTGTAGCCTTCAGTGGGCACGATGCCGGACGCAGCGATGATGCCGTTGGCGTTGGCCGCTGGATACAGGCGCGTCACGTTGATGAGCACGGGTTCTTCCGTGCACAAACTGCCATTGCCCGTGGTGGCGCTGATGGTGGTGGGCGTGCTGCCTGTGGCCAGGCACACACCTGGCACCACACCCTGGCGGGCCATGGCAGAGCCATGAACCATGGCCATGGCGGCGGCGGCGGCACCGCGAGCGGCATTGAGCTTGGCCGCCCGGGCATCGCCCTGCATGTTGGTGAATTTGGGCAAAGCCACGGCCGACAAGATGCCGAGGATCACGATCACGACGATCAGTTCGACCATCGTGAAGCCAGTTTGTGATGGTCGGGGGGAGGGGTGGTTATTCATGATGTATTGACTTTCTGGCAAGAATCATTGACATGAGCGGGATAAATTTCTCACAGTGCGATTCATTTCGACCGAATTTCTGACTACTTGAGCGCTGCGCGCCCTAAATCCCACATGGGCATGAAAACGCCCAGGGCCAGCACCAGCACCATGGCGCCCAGCACCATGATCAAGATGGGCTCAATCTGTTGCGACATGGTTTTCAACTCGTACTCCACTTCGCGCTGGTACATCTGCCCGATCTCGCCGAGCATCTCGTCAAGCCGGCCTGTCTCTTCGCCAACCATGATCATTTGCAGGACCAAGGGCGTGAAGATGCCGGCCCGGTTACTGGCCATCAGCACACTTTCGCCACGTTCGACCGAAGTGCGCAAGTTCACCAAGGCCTGTGCGATGTAAGCGTTGTCGACCACCTCAGTGGTCAGGACAAGGCCCTGCACGACGGGGATCCCGCTTTGCAGCACCAGGGCCAGGCTGCGGCTGACTCGGGCCAACACGCCTTTGTGCATCACCTTGCCGGCCACCGGCAATTTGAGTTTGACGCGGTCCCATTGCAGTCGTCCGCCCGGCGTTGCCACATGCAGCTTGGCGGCGAAGATCAGGCCCATCACCGCCATGACCATGGCCGGCCACCAACTGACCACAAACTCTGAACTGCCCAGCAGAATGCGTGTCATCAAGGGCAACTCGGTCTTCATGCTGGCAAAGACTTTTGAGAACGATGGGATCACGAACACCGTGATCACGGCCAGCGCGATCACCATGGCGGCAATCACGAACTTCGGGTAGCGCACAGCGGAATCCACCTGCTGCTTCATGTACCTCTGAAATTCCAGGTGATCGCTCAGATTGAGGAACACCTCGGTCAACCGGCCGGTGGACTCGCCCACGCGCACCATGGACACGTAGAAGGTGTCGAAGACATCGCTGCGCCGGCCCATGGCCTGAGACAGGTCATAGCCTTCGTCCAGAGAGCCCATCAACTGCTGGTAGATCTCGCGCAGGCCGTCTTCGGCTGATGAGTCTCTCAAGCCCTTCAAGGCTTGCAGCAATGGAACGCCAGCCTTGGTCAAGGTGTACAGCTGGCGTGTGAGCAACTGAAGTTGCTGATGGTTGATGCTGCGTTTGCCGAACAGCCTGGAGAAGGTGTCCTGCGCTGTTGCAACCTCGACCTTCAGGTCGATGTTCACTGGCGTGACACCCATGTTGGCCAGTGATTCGGCCACCAACAAGGGTGAGGCGGCATCCATCACGCCATTGATCGCCTGGCGATCCTTGTCGCGGCCGGTGTAGGTGAACCTGGGCACGGTGCGGCCTCAGTGTCAGAACTGGTTGCTGGCTTGCATGGCCTCGGCGATGGTGGTGACACCGTCGTGGGCCAGTTGCAAGGCGTGCCGACGCAAGGTGAAGTCGGCAAAGGTTTTCTGCGCTTCGATGGCAAAACCGGCGGGGTCATCGCTGTTCGCCAGGCGAACCAACTCGGGCGTCATTTCCATCAGTTCGTAAACCCCAGACCGGCCTTTGTAGCCGCTGTTGTTGCATTGGCCACAGCCCACGCCTTGGAAGAATGGCCCCCGATTGGTGTCTGCATCATCCAGCTTCAGCCAAGCGCTTTCATGCGCAGCAGGTTCGTGGGGGCGTTTGCAGCTTTGGCAGATCGTGCGCACGAGTCGCTGTGCAATCACCACGCGCAAACCCAAAGCCACCATGTACGGTGCCAGCCCCATGTCGCGCAGACGCATCGGGGTGCCCGCCGCATCCATGGTGTGCAGCGTTGACAGCACCATGTGCCCTGTCAACGCCGCGCGCAGTCCGATCTCGGCGGTTTCCTGGTCACGCATTTCGCCCACCAGGATGACGTCGGGATCCTGGCGCAAGCAGGCACGCAGCACCTTGGCAAAGCTCAAGCCAACTTTCTCGTTGACCTGCACTTGGTTCAAGCCGGGCAGGCGGTATTCAATGGGGTCTTCAACCGTGATGATCTTGCGCGACACCGAGTTGATCTCGGCCATGGCCGCGTAGAGCGTGGTGGTCTTGCCGCTGCCGGTGGGCCCCGTGACCAGCACCATGCCTGAGGCCGAGGCCATCGCGGCACGCAAGCGCTTCAGGATGGGAGCCGGCATGCCGATGGCGTCCAGGCGGATGCGATCGGTGTTTTGCGGCAGCAGGCGCATGACCACCGATTCGCCATACTGCGTGGGCATGGTCGAGATGCGCACGTCCACGGTGGCGTTGCTGACCTTCATCTGGAAGCGGCCGTCCTGCGGCAGGCGCCGCTCGGAGATGTCCAGGCTCGCCATGAGCTTGAGCCGCTGAACCACCGCCGAAGTGATCTTCGAGCTGGAGGTGCTTTGAACCTGCATCGAACCATCGATGCGGAAGCGGATCACGAGCTGGCCCTCTTGAGGCTCGATGTGGATGTCGGACACGTCCAGGGACATGGCCGCGTCAAACACCGATTGCAGCAGACGCACGATGGGCGCATCTTCAGCCGTGGCGGCCACGTCAACCGTGGTCAGGCCAATGCCGGCGCTGGCCATGTCAGCCGCCACCTCTTTGGCCAGGCCCGTGATCTCTTCGTGGCGTTGGTAGATCCGCTCAATGCTCGCCAGCAAAGCATCCTCGGTCACCACGACCGGATAGACCGCCGTGTTCAGCGCCCGGCACACCTGGTCGTAGGCCAGCATGTCGGTGGGATCGACCAGGCCAACCTGCAGCCCCAGATCCTGCTCGGCCAGCACGATCGCCCGAAGGCGTCGTGCCTGGGCTTCAGGCAAGCGCCGAACCAAGGCTTCGTCAAGGTCTCTTTCCAGCAGGTTGACGAAGGGAATGCGCATCTGTTCGCTGATGACGATGCCAATGGCATCGTCAGTGACCAGCTTGAGGTCCATCAAGGCCCGGCCAAGCCGACGGCCCGAGAGCTTCTGGTGCGCCAGGGCCGCGCCCAGCTGCTCATTGGTGATCAGGCCGCGCTGGACCAGTGCCTCGCCCAGTCGAAATTTTGGTGAAGGGATCATGTCAGTTCAAGGTCCGGAGTTTTTCATCGATGAAGGCCGCCATGTCTGCGCGGTCCATGCCCAGGGACTGGGCCTTGGCATACACGCGTCGCGCATCCTGCGGCTGGCCCTGGGCCTCCAGGGCCACACCCAATCCGAGCCACCACAGGCTGTTGTCGGGCTGTTGAGCCACGGCACTCTGGTAGTCCAGTGACGCGCGCTTGAAGTCGCCTGATCGGGACAAGATTCCGCCCCGCAGACCATGACCGTCAGCGCCAAGTTTTGCCTGCTGATCCAGCAGCGCCAAGGCCGATTCGTGTTGACCACGGTCGCTGAGCATGCGGGCCAGCAGGTAGGCCAGGCGCCCTTGCTGTGGATTCATCGCCAGGCCTTGGCGTGCAAGGGCCTCGGCTTCAGTCAAACGTTGCTGTTCGTGCAGCAGCGAGACCGCGAACTGCCGTGCATCGGCGTCCAGTGGATCCACCTTGACAGATTCCAGCGCCCGGTCAATGGCTTGACTGGCATGTCCGGCAGCGGCCAAATCTGCCGCCTCTCTGTACAGCATCTGTGCCCGTTGCCGGGGTGTCTCGTCGATCACCTGCTTGTCAACGGCGGCGGTGTTGGTTTTGGTGTTGGTAATGGGCTCCGGCGTGAGCACCTTGTCCCCGGTTGGCCTCTGCGCAGGATTTTGTGCCAAGGGCGGATGAACCAACACTTGGGCCTTGCCCTTGGGTTTGAACGATGCAATCGCGGTGCTGGCCACCAGGACGGGCGCAGGTGCGGCATCGCTGATGACCAGCGGCCTTGGCGGCAGCGACGCGAAGGCTTGGCCTGCCACAGGCCAGGGTGCGTGAATGGCGATGGCCATCAGCGAGCCACCTGCCAGCAACAGGCCGCCAAGACGGCGCATGGATTTGGGCCGTGGCACCGCCGCCATGACCAGGCCGGGGCTGTGGGGCAAGCCCGATCGCCGGGCTTGCAAATCTTGCAGCATTCGATTGATCACGCTCATGTTGACACCCGACCGCTGAAACGAAGGCCCAGGCTTGCAGCCAGGATGGGGCGGACCGTTCTCAGCAAGCTCTTGTCATCTCGCAGTGCGGCCCAGGCCATCTTCGCGCTGACGCGATGACCGCCCTGGCCGAACGCCAGCATCAAGCACTTGTGAGCCAACGCATTGGCACGGCGCGGCACGCCGGCGCTTCCCATCCACAAGATGTAGCGTGCAGCGGGCGAGTACACGTCCGGGCCACGCCAACCGGCCACCGTCATGCGGTGTCGCACATAAGATTCGAAATCGGCCAAACTCAGAGAGGACAAGCGTGCCGAGAAACTCATGCGGCTGGCCAGCGAGCGCAAAGATGGCTGGCCCAGCATGTCGTCAAACTCAGGTTGACCAAACAGCACAATCTGGATGAGCTTTTGCTTGCCGGTCTCGATGTTGGACAGCAGGCGCAAGGATTCAAGCGTCTCAGGTGGCAGCGCCTGGGCCTCGTCAATGCACAGAACCACCCGCTTGTTGCGCTTGGCCAGGGCCAGCAACTGGGTCTCGACCGCACTGTACAAATCGTGCTCGTCGCGCTGGCGGCCGGGGCGCATGGCCAGGTCACTGCTCAAGGCACGCAGCATTTCTTGAGGGCTCAGGCGCGGGTTGGGCACATAGGCGGACACCGTGTTGCGCGGCAAGCGCTGAAGCAGCGTCCGGCACAGCAGGGTTTTGCCCGTGCCCACTTCGCCCGTGATCTTGATGAAGCCTTCGCCACTGTCCAAAGCCAGCAGCAGCACATTCAAAGCCGCCTGATAGGGCTCGGCCAGGTAAGTGAAGTCAACATCGGGCGTCAGTGAGAATGGCATTTCTCTGAGGCCGAAGTGTGGCAAGTACATGGTGATTACTCCACGGCCTTGACAGGCTTGCCGGCCTGGCTGTATTCACTGAGGCGCTGCTGGGTATTGGCCAGCTCTTGTGCCCATTGGGCTTCGCCCTTGATGATCGTTGGCTTGAGCAGAAACACCAGTTCACGCTTTTCAAGGCGGCGGTTCTTGCGAGAGAACAAATTGCCCACCAAGGGCACATCGCCAGCGCCAGGCACCTTGCTGTCGTCAGTGGTCTGCGTCTGCTGCATCAAGCCACCAATGGCCACGATCACGCCGTCCTGCATGCGCACAACCGTGTCGGTTTCGTTGATGTTGCTGGAGGCCAGCGGCAGCGAGAAACTGCCCAAGGTGCCCAGGTTCACCACCTTGGTCCGCTCGGACACATTGCTGACCGAAGGGCGGATGTGCAAGGTGACCATGCCGTCCTCGTCGATCTGTGGGGTCACATCCAGCGAGATGCCCGAGAAGAAGGGTTGCACCGTGATCGAAGGTGTCGTGATGTTGCCCGAGGCGCTCGATGTGATGGTGGTTGACACGTTGGTGATGAAGAAATCATCCGTGCCCACCCGCAGCAAAGCCTTCTGGTTGTTGACGGCGGCCACGCGCGGTGATGACAGCACATGCACCGTGCCCTGGGTTTCCAGGAAGGACAGCAGCCCCACGAAGCCATTGGTGGTGAAGGCCATGCCCAGCAGACCCGCACCACTAGCGGCAGCTGGGCTGGCCAGCACCTGGCCCAGTGTGGACATGGTGATGGTTTCATCAGTCACGGTCGTGGCGATCGAGCCTTGCTCGAACCCGTACCGCTGTCCGATGCTGCCTGGCACATTGACGCGACCCGCATCCGCTCCCACGGAAAAGCGATGATTGCCGCCATTCAGGCCCGCCCAGTTGATGCCGGACTCGAAGCCATCCTTGAGGGTCACCTCCACAATTTTGGCTTCCAGCATCACTTGGCGCTCTACCGAAAGCTTGGAGGCCCTCAGGAATTTTTCGACTTCGGCCAGGTCTTTGGGAAAAGCCCGCACGACGACCACGCCGGTTTGCTGCGAGAGCACCACCTGGCGGCCACCCTCTGTGCCGACGAGGGCCTTGAGCGACGTGTCCAGCTCGCGCCAGAAGTCGGCGTCTGTGGTGGTGGTCACCTGGCTGCCTTCCTGCGCACTCGTGCCACCGCCAGCACTGGCGCCCCCGGCCGAAGCCCCACCATTGAGGGTGGAGGTGATGGAGCCGGACGTGACGCGCGTATCGCTGTGCCCCACACGCCGAGCGGCGGGGTAGCTGACCTGGAAGATGCGGCTGCTGAGCGCCGCTGCCTGAACCATGACCCGATTCCCTTCGATGCGGTACTCGTAGCCATACAGCTCCCGCAGCACCTCCAGGGCTTCCTTGACCGTCACCTCCTTGAGGCTGACCGTCACCGTGCCAGGCAAGCTGCTGGCCAGCAGGATGTTGTAGCGAGAGCCCGATGCAATGGCCTGGTAGACCTGCGCAGGTGAGGCGTTGGTCACCGACAGATCAAAGCGGTACTCGGGTGCAGCCAAGGGCAGGGGCTTGATGCGGCTCACGGGGGGCATCAAGGCTTGCAAGACCTGCTCGGGTGCTTTCGCCACGGGCCGAGGTGCCGACCCGGGTTGCAACTCCTTGTCAATGGCCGCCAGCGTGCGCCCCGGTGCCGGGCCAAGTTGACAGGCTGACAAGCCGGCGCAGCAACCCAACAGGGTCATCAGACGTTGAAGGTGCATCATGGCATCCTCGTGGAAGTAGGAGTATTTCTGGGCGAGCGTGTCATCTCGACCCCAGGAGAAAGGACCAATCGCTCGACGGTGCCATCGGCATGCTTGAGCTGCACTGCGTGGCGCTCTATGGCCAACAGCACCACCCCATCGCGGACCATGCCACCTTGGGTGACCCACAGGCCATCGATCAAGGCACTGGGACTGCGCCCTCGCTTGATGCCGGTCAGCCCGCCGGCGCCAAACGCCACCCCCTCAGCCATCAAGGGAGCGCTCGTGCCCGAGGCCGCCAAGGCAGGGGGCAAGAAGGGCGCAGAAGGGCCCAGTGCCCATGCTGAACTGGTGGTTGACAGCAGGGCAAGGCAGACCAGCTTGGCCATGATCAGAGCGCGAGCCATGTTTTCTCCAATCCAATCGTGACCAGCACAACCGTCACCTCAATGGCGCCGGAGGGCAGCGCCAGCATGTGAACGCTTTCCACCCGCATCGGCCGGCTGTCGTTCTCCAAGGCATCCAGCGTGGGCGCCATGCTTTTCAATTCCGTCTGCAGCTTCAGCTCATAGCGGTGTCGGTAAAGCGTGGGGTGCTTGTCTTCGGCAGGTGAGCCGGCGGCTTCGGCCACTGCATCTGTCGCTTCGTTGGTGGGCGCATCGATGACCAGCTCGTCCACATTCAAGGCGCGCAGGCTTTCAATGGTGGCGAACTTCGTGCGCAGCGTTCGCGCCAACATGAAGCTCAGCGAATCCTTCAAAGTGTTGTTCAGCCCGAACGCGGCCAGATCCTTGTCGACCTTGGCCTTGCGTTGATCAAGCTCCAAAGCCAGATTGGCCTGCTGTTGCTGGGCGTCCAACTGAACTTGCTGCTCACCCTGTGCCGTGGCGGCCATGCTTTCGACCAGGGCCTTTCGTTGCGCGTTCATCGGAGAAACGAGCAGCATGTCCAGTCCCACGACCGAGGCGACCACGGCGGCAAGCACCGCCATGCGGTCTCGCTCGCTCAAGCGCTCCACCAGACTCAAGCATTTGGCAATGGCGCTGCTCATGGTGCAGCCACCTTGGCCGTGGTGGCCACTACAAAATGGTATTGCAGCGGCTGTTGCTGCACCTGCTCAATGCTGTCCTCTTCGTCTCTTTCACTGGCCAGAGGCTCCAGCGTCACGACGTTCACCGGCACGCCCCGCAAGGCTGGCACCTGGGCCAGCCGGTCCGAGTACTCGGCCAAGGCCGTGGGATCGGTGGCCCCACCCACAATGCGGACGCCACCTTTTCCTGCAAATTCGATCTCCTTGAGCCACAAGCTGCCCGGCAACGCGGCAATCAGGCTGCTCAGCATCAGTGAGTTGCCAACCGGCAAGTCGTTGAGTCTTGCCAGGCCATCGCGCAAGGCCTCATCGCGTGCCAGCGCTCGCTGGCGGGCTGACAAGGGCCCCGCCACGTCGACATCCTCAGAGGGATTGAGCGCGGCAACGCGTTCGTCGTTCACCTTGGCCAGCGCAATGGTCCTGTTCAGCAGGAAGCGTTCGTATCCATAGTGCGCACCCAGTGCCGCCATGGCCACGGCCGTGAACATGGCGACCGCCCTGGCAGGCAGGTGCTCCACCTTGGGCAGCAGCGTTGAATCGATCAAATTGATCTGCTGCTTCATGGCGTGGTCTCCATGCGCAGTGCGGCGCCGATGGCCAGCGTGTAGTCCAATCGCTGCTCAACATCCTCTTCGCGCGGCGGATCCTCCAAGCTCAACCAGTCGTCCAGCAGAAAGGGCTGCACGCGCAGGTCGATCTGGGCGCTCAGGTCCCTGGCCACACCGGGCGCATCCACCACCGAGGACAACCACACGAGCGTCAGGTTGGCCGCAGAAAACTGGCGGCCAAAGGCATCGGTGGTCCGCTGAATCTCCAACGCAAAGCGCTCGAACAGGGTCGCGCGCTCCAGGTCATCCATGGCCAGCAATTGGCCACCGCCGATGTTCAACTGTCGAAAAGTGCAAAGGCTTTGCTGCCAGACGATGATGAGGCTGGTGGTCTCCCAGCCCACATGCAGAAAGGCCACGGCCTGCTCGCCCGAGGCCAGCACGGCGATGTTTCGCAAAGCCATTTCGGCGATGTCGATGCTGGACAAGGCCAGCTTGGCTTTGTGCCAATGCAGCATCCACTCGCCCACTACCGACTTGCGCGTCACAACTGACAACACGCGGCTGGGAGAGTTCCCGGTGTGCTCTCCAGGCACCGTCATGCAATCCAGCGCTGCATCGTGGGGAGGAAAATCGATGAGGTCTTTCAGCAGCCAGCGCACGGCATCCTGGAGCTCGGATGGCTCGACAGGCGGGGCGTCGATCTGAAGGATCTGGTAATCGCTGGGCTCAAGCAACAGATTGGTCTGATTGCCTTTTGGGGCGCTTGTCTTCTGCCAGTCAAGCAGTGCTTCGATCCGATCCGGACCAGCAAAGCGTTGCAGTTTGTGAATGCCAGGTTTGCCGCCAGGTGCCTGGCGAGCGCATGCCACGAGGATCTGATCGCGTCCGATGTGAACGCCTGTCCAGCCCGCATGGGTGGTTTTGGCACGTCCTGAGGTAAGCCAGGTAGGCAGTGGCATGTTGAACTGAGCCGCGTATTGGTGTGTTCACGACTCTAGTCAGACTGCCTTTTTCAATAGGCACAAAAAGACCGATAAAACGAGGTCAACTGAAACCGTTAATAGAGCACACCTTGTTGAGTCCCGCGTGCCTGGCGTCACAAGCGCCGGTTCAGCAACCGGATGTATCGGTCGCACTCAAGACAGGAATGGCGTGAGCGGCTGTCGCGGCCGTGTACGTGAATTGACAGGATTCCGGGGACGGGCTACCTGCCAATCGAATCGTGACCGAGTTGCCAGTCACCAGCACTTCGTTCTCTTGGGGGTCGATCTCGGCGGCCGCCACAATGCCCTCAGCCGAGGCTGAAGGATAGGCATGGGTAAAGGCCACCAATGCGTGCGACTCCGTGCACAAAGTGCCATGACCTTCTTTGGACAAAATGGCAACTTCGCCATTTGCCGTGCAGGCCTGCTTGGTACCAAGTTTGATTTGCGCCAACGCTGAACTGTGCGTGATGGCTGCGGCGGCAGCCACTGATCCACGGACAGCAGTGAGCTGGGAAATGCGATTGCTGGACTGATAGCTGTTGATTTTTGGCAGAGCCATGCCCGACACAACGCCCAGAACGGCGATCACCACAGCCACCTCAAGGATGGTGAGCCCAGCTTGCTTCTTGTTCTGATGAGTAGTGCGCGTCACGATCAGTCCTTAAACGGGTAGAACTCGGCCTGGGGAGTTCTCATGGTTCCGTTTTCGGCTGATTTGGCAGCGGCTTGAGGCCCATTCCGGACATTTCACACGAACAAAGTTTGGGTTAAAGCGAGCACACCTTGTTGCGCCCTTGGTGTTTCGCGTCGTACAGTGCGCGATCGGCCTTGGAGATCAAGCCATCGGGCGTGGCGCCCGGCGTGGCCGCATTGCAGCAAGCCACGCCCAGGCTGACCGTGACCACAGGCAAGGTGGGCGATGTTTCGTGCGGCATTGCCATGTCTTGCACCGCCTTGCGAAGCCTCTCAGCCGCCTGAACTGCCAAGGCCAAAGAGGTGTTAGGCAACACGGCAATGAACTCCTCTCCCCCATAGCGTGCCACCATGTCGCCCGGCTGGCGCAGGCTGTTCTGCATCACGCTGGCCACCTGGCGCAGGCACTCGTCTCCCGCAGGATGACCATGGTGGTCGTTATAAGGCTTGAAATGATCCACATCCATCATGATGATGACCACTTCAGTGCCGCCATGTTTGGCGCGTTGCCACAGGTCTTGCAGGTATTCCTGAAAATGCCGGCGGTTGAACAGCGCGGTCAGCACATCCACTCGGGACAGCTGCTGCAACTTCAGGTTCACCTCGCTCAGGTCCTTGACCAGTGAACGCTCGCGCTCGCTGAGCAGGTAGCGACGGCGCTTGTCGCGCTCCATGACGTAGTTGGCGCACAGCGAGAAGGCCACGGTGGCGGCCGTCAGTGAGCAGATGGGCCAGACCAGCCGGGGATTGAAGTTGGGCAGCACCACCACGCCCACGATCTGGATCGTCAGCACGGCCAAAGAAAACCCCAGGGCCGACCAAAAGCGTAAACGCTGAACCAGGTTGCCGTACATCACCACCACGGCAAAGCCCGCGTGATAGAAGTCGCTCAGCGGACTGCGGGTGATTGACAGGGCATAAGCCAGGGTGGCTGCGGCAAAGAGGCCGCTGACCAGCACCGTGGCATCAAGCATCACTGGATGGTGGGCAAGAGGTCGATCACGGTTCAGCCACAGCAACAGCAACGCGATCGCGCTGATGGGCGTGAAGATCAGCAAGCGCAAGGTGGCTGCGATCGCAAACACGTCGGGGATGAGGAGGTAATCCGCGATCAAAAAACCGTCGTACACCATCAGCGAAATCAAGCCGCTGATGATGAAATGCCGCAAACGCTGCTGAGGATCCTGGCTGAGGAACTGATGCTCCAACCCAGCCGGAAACTTCATCCACCGAAAGCCCAGGTTCAGTAAGTCCTGCACCTGGTTCATGCGCCGCTTGTCGAACTCGATCGGTGCCTGGGCCGCGCTCATGCGGCACCGCCTGCATCAGGGTCGGGCCAGACGCGGTTGCGCCCACTGTTTTTGGCCCGGTAAAGCGCCTCATCGGCCTTGGTCAGCAGGGTTTTCTGACTGGCCCCACGGTCGATGGGCCGCATGGACGCCACGCCCACGCTGACGGTCACGAAAGAGCTGGTCGGTGACCCCACGTGGGGCACGCGGAGTCGTTCGATGGCCACCCTGATGCGGTCGGCCGCCTGCAAGGCAATGGGCAAGGTCGTGCCGGTCAGGACGGCGATGAACTCTTCGCCGCCAAATCGGGCCACCAGGTCGCCTGGGCGCCGCAACCGGCGTTTGAGGGTGCCGGCCACCTGCCGCAAGCATTCGTCGCCAGCGGGGTGTCCATAGTTGTCGTTGTAGGCCTTGAAGTGATCCACGTCGATCATGATCAAAGACACCTCGCTGCCGTCCAACTCGGCGCGCTCCCAGACTTGCGTCAGGAACTCATCGAAATGCCGACGGTTGGCTACCTGGGTGAGCAAGTCCGAGCGCGAAATCTTGTCCAGCCGCTCGTTGGCGGTTTTCAGGGCGGCCAGCAGATTGGTTTCACGGATCCGCAGCAGCCAGTTCTGGCGCTCGTCGCGCTCCAGGCTGTAGCAGCCGAACAGGGTGAAGGTCACGGTCGAGATCATGACCAGGGCTGCAGGGATCATGACCTCGATGGGCGCGGGCGGGATGAATTGCAAGGCCACCACCGTGCCAATGGCGATGAAAATATCCAGGGCGATGGCCATCCAGAAGCGCATTTGCGCCACGGAATGGCTGAACATCACCACCATGGCCAGGCCGACCAGGTAGGGGCCGGCCAAGGGATCCTTGCTGATGCTGGGCAAGTACAGAACGATGCACGTTGCCAGCACTGCGGCCAGCAGCACCAGGACTTCTCGAAAAAATGGGTGGGGGGTTTTGATCAACACATACAGGCCGATCAGGCACACCGGCGTGAACAAGCCAGTGCGCAACGCTACCGCCTCGGCAAAGACATCGGGGATCATCAGCAGGTCAGTCAGCAGGTAGCCGTTGAACAGGATGACGACCAGCGCGGCGGTGATGATGATGACCCTCAGGCGGTCGGCGGCAGTATCGTGTTGAAAACGCTTTTCAAGCTCAGCAGGAAAGCTCAGTGTGGGAAAGCCGTTTACCAGCAGTTGGTCGATTTGCTCGGCGGAGTCTGCGGAGACCGGGCCGTAGTCAACTGGCGCAAGGTCAGTCGCCCCAAAGCCGGTCGTGGGGACGAAGTCGCGTGCGGTAGGGCTGATGGACACCGAGGCAGATCCAGGCGTTTGCTGCTTAAAACCGTCAAACATACAACAACATGATCACGAATGGCTGAGGTGGTGCCTGGGCCCGCCATCATCAATCAATCACCATGGTCTGAGGGTATATTTTCCCCCTTGAAGCTCGGGATGCAGGGGTGAATTCACGTGCACTTCTGCCGCAAAATGCATCAACGTGTGATCTTTCGGAACCTATTCCACGTCCGATTTGCCAAAGAGATGCACAAACAAATCGTCGTCGGTGATCTCCCGCACCGACAGGCCATCGACCGGCTCGCTGAACGGCGTCGGGGGCTGAACAGGCAGCAAGGCGGCCGGCATGGTGTCGGCGAAATTGACCACGGGGCCATTGCCGTCACCAGCCCGTTGCAAGCGCCACGACAAGGAGTCGGCCAAGGAAGGCGTGTCATCCCACTGCACAAAGCCAGGAGACGGCTGTGGGGAGCGTTCGACTGGATAGGATGGTGGTGGCGTTTTCATATGGGACCTAGCGTACTCAGATCAGTTACACCTGAACACAGGATAAAAGCGCCTTTGAAAGGCCAGTTCCCTCGGGTTAACCTCAAGGCCTTTGCAAAACATCTCCTCACCATGACCACGCCCCAAGGCCTCTTCTCCGACTCGCCAGGCCTTCTGCGCTGTGCCTGGTGTCAGGCCACACCGGCCTACCAGCGGTACCACGATCAAGAATGGGGCTTTGCGGAAACCGATGACCGGCAGCTGTTCGAGAAGCTGTGCCTGGAAGGCTTTCAGGCCGGATTGAGCTGGCTCACCATCCTCAACAAACGAGAAGCTTTTCGGCAAGCATTCGCCCACTTCGACGTGGACCAGGTGGCCCGATTTGGCGACAGCGACATTGAGCGGCTGGTCCTGGATGCCGGCATCGTGCGGCACCGGGGCAAGATCGTTTCGACCATCAACAACGCGCGGCGGGCCATTGAGCTGCGCGATGAGTTCGGTTCGCTGGCAGCTTATGTCTGGCGCTTTGAACCAGCATCACAGGCGCGCCCCAAGGTCCTGACCTGGGAGGCGTTCAAGGCCATGCCCATCGCACCAGAAGCCACCGCCTTGTCCAAGGACCTGAAAAAGCGCGGCTGGACCTTTGTCGGCCCGACCACCATGTACGCCTTCATGCAAGCCATGGGCATGGTCAACGACCACATCGAAGGCTGCGGCGTGCGAGAGGCGGCAGCGGCCGCGCGAGCCGCCTTGAAACCCATCAAACGGCCAGCTTCCTGACCCAGGCCACGTAGCGGTCCACCCAGCCCTGCAAGAACTTCCTGCTGTCTTCGTTGGCAATGCCGCCATCGGGGCCAAACAGGCCTTCCTTGGCTTGAACAAAGGCCTCGGGTTGGCCCAATGTGGGCACATCCAGGTAGGCCAGCACATTGCGCAAATGTTGCTGGGCCAGGGACGTGCCAATGGCGCCCACCGACACACCGATCACCCCCGCCGGCTTGCCTGCCCACACGCTTTGACCGTAGGGGCGCGAGGCATGGTCGATGGCGTTTTTCAACACGCCAGGAATGGATCGGTTGTACTCCGGGGTCACGAATAACAAACCTTGGGACGACTTGACAGCCGCCTTCAACCGCTTGACGGACTCCGCCGGGTTGGCATCGTCATCCTGGTTGTAGAGGGGTAAATCATCGATTCGGACATGCTCGAAGGCAAAGTCCGCCGGGGCCAGTTTGGCCAAGGCGATGGCCAGCTTGTGGTTGAACGACTCCTTGCGCAGACTGCCCACCACGACCGCGATTTTGATTTGACTCATGAAAGTTCCTTTGCCTTTGACTGACGGGATTCGGCCTTGATTAAAGCGTCATTGCGGTCAATCTGCACGACTTGGCGGTGAACCCTGGCAGCGATCAGGTTTTCCGGCCTGCCAAAGCACGCGCTTTCAGGAATTTTTAAGTGCCCCTTCAGAAGGACCGCCCTGGTGGGCCCAACATGCCTGTCAGCAGTTGTAAGAGGCTCCCATGGGACAGACGGTTTTGGTCGTGGACGACAATGCCTTGAATCGCGAGCTATTGCGATTGGTGTTGGAACAGCAAGGGTATGCGGTTGTCGAGGCCACCACGGCGGAAGAAGCGCTGACCATGGTCCGCGATGCCCACCCCGCTTTGGTTTTGATGGACTGTCACCTGCCAGGCATGGATGGCCTGAGCGCCACGCGCGAACTCAAAGGCCTCGAAGCCACTTGCAGCATCCCGGTGGTCGCGGTCACCGCGCACGCCATGCCAGGCGACCGCGAACGGGCCCTGGCGGCGGGCTGCAACGAGTACATCTCCAAACCCGTGGACTTTTCTCGCCTGATCGACATCGTCAGCAAACTGGTGCCTAAATCAGCCTGAGCCCCATCACAAGCGAGCAAGAGCCTCGCGAATGCGATGGATGGTCTGATCCATGGGCGCCTTGCTGGACACTTCCAATCCTAATTGACGTGCAATGTCATTGACCTTGCCTGGGTGAAGCGGTACGCCGCCGCCGTCAATGGCCTTGATCAAGGCCTGTGCCTGCTGAATTTCCACAGAACACTTGGGGCGCGGCGAGAAAAGACGGGTCAACTGTTTGAGGTACTGCATGACCCACCGGTTTTCAGCGAAACACGCCCACGGCATCGGCCAGACAAGCCATCTGCTGCTTGACGCTTTCAGACGCCGCAGCGCCTTGCTCCACCAAGGCCGCATTTTGCTGCGTGATCTGGTCCAGGTGACCGATGGCCTGGCCCACCTGGGCGATCCCTGCGCTTTGCTCATGCGTGGCCGAGCTGATCTCTGCGATCAGATCTGACACCTGCCGAACCTGCCTGACGATGTCGTCCATGGTCTGGCCCGCATCATTGACCAGCCTGGAGCCAGATTCCACCTTGTCAACGCTTTCGCTGATGAGGGTTTTGATCTCCTTGGCGGCGCCAGCGCTGCGTTGAGCCAGGCTTCGCACTTCGCTGGCCACGACCGCGAACCCTCGACCTTGCTCACCAGCGCGCGCGGCCTCAACGGCAGCGTTCAAGGCCAGGATGTTGGTCTGGAATGCGATGCCGTCGATCACACCAATGATGTCCGAGATCTTCTTGGAGCTGTGCGTGATGTCGTTCATGGTGGCCACCACGTCCGCCACCGCGCGACCACCCTTGGCCGCCGCCTCACTGGCCGAGCCCGACAGCTTGTTGGCCTGGCTGGCCGTGTCGGCGTTGTTCTTCACGGTGACAGTCATCTGCTCCATCGACGAGGCCGTTTCTTCCACACTGGCAGCGGCCTGCTCCGTGCGCGAACTCAGGTCATTGTTGCCTTGGGCGATCTCGCTGGTAGCCGTTTGCACACTCAGCACCTGGCTGCGGACATCATCGATGACCCAGCGGAACATGAGGCCCAGTTGACCAATCGTGCGCATGGTCATGCCGATTTCATCGACGCGGTCCATGTGCAAAGCCTTCTGGGTGTCGCCCGAAGCTACCCGCAGGGCCTGATCGCGCATTTGCTCCAGCGGCCTGGCGATCTGGCTTTCAAGCGACCAAATGGCCAGCAGTGACAACACAGCAACCGTGCCGGCAAAGCCAAGGAATGCCATACCACTGGCCATGCCCAATGCCCATGCCGCGCCCACCAGTGCGGGCGCCAGCAACATCAGGGTGGAGCGGATGCGCCAGCGCACGGGCATGGTCTGGAACAGGGCAGTCCACCCAGCCAGTCCTGTGCGAACAATCAAACCCTTGTGGAACTTGCGATTGCCGGCCTTGCCTTCGCGGAAATCGCGGTACAGGCTTTCTGCCGCGGCGATCTCTTCATGCGAGGCCTTGGTGCGAACTGACATGTACCCGGTCTGCTGTCCCTGGCGCATCACCGGCGTGGCGTTGGCGCGGACCCAATAGTGGTCCCCATTCTTGCGTCGGTTCTTGACCAGAGCCGTCCAGGGCTCTCCGCCCTTCAGTGTGGCCCACATGTCGGCAAAGGCCTCCTTGGGCATGTCCGGGTGGCGCACCAGATTGTGCGGCTGCCCCTGGATCTCTTCGCGGGTGTAGCCGCTCACGGAGACGAAAGCGTCATTCGCATAGGTGATGTGGCTTTGGGTGTCCGTGGTGGACATCAAAGTGGCATCGTCAGGGAACTCAAACGCTCGTTGAGTCACGGGTTGGTTGTCGCGCATGTGGCCGCCTTTGTTGAGGAAAGGAACCGGTCATTGCGTTCGATCCGCCGGCGAGATCATGCTTGAATATTGGCATGTTCGGACCAATTGGCATCTACCTTGGAGCCTTCGATTTGAGGTTCATTTCGGGCTGTCACGGCCCCTGTTCATCGTCAGGGTTCAGCAATCCATCGCGGCGTTCGGCCATTTCTCGGCGCATGGCGTCAAGGTCTTGCGAAGACTGACTCGCTTTGGCGCGGGGGTAGATCAAACGCTCTTCCTCCTCCATGTGATGCCGGCAAAGCGAGTTGAATCTTTGGGCCAAGGCCCGAATCTCTCCGATATGGGGGTGGCTGTAGCCCCGGGCGATCATGTCCAGGTGGGGCACCAGACTCAACCATTGCGCTTCGATCTCGACATGGTCATGCCGAAGATGCTCGATCATGCAGACCATCTCGGGATCGCCGCTTTTCAGCAGGATTGGGAACACATGTTGTTCTTCATCCAGATGGTGGGGCAGGCCCGTGGTGGTGAAAAACAAATGAATGCTCCGCGAGAGCGCCCTGGCCGAGGTATCGACACCGTTCGTGGCCACATGATCGATCAAGGTGTGCAGGTCATCCAGCATGGTCAGGATTTCCTGATGGCATTTGTCCAGGACGTCAAATGGCGCAGGGGCATAGAAGGCCGCTTGCGCGTGGGACAAGGGCCGATCAGGTGAGTGCGTCATACCGTCCTCGCTTTTTTCAATGCGCCATCAGCACCGGCAACGACATGTCATGCAGGACGGTCTTGGTGGCCCCACCCAGCACCCACTCCCTGGCTCGGCTGTGCCCATAGCAGCCCATCACCAGCAAGTCTGCCTTGACATCCTCGGCCAGGGACAAGAGCGCCGTGCCCACACCGTGGGCTGATTCGGGGCGCCTCACATGCCAGATCGGTTTGATGTCGTGCAGGCCAAGATAGCGCTCCAGGTGGGCTCGGCGGGCAGGGTCCTCATCGGCGGGATCACCCAGCATGGCCACATGGACCTCCTGTGCATTGGCCAGGAATGGCCATGCCGCATTCAATGCCCTCGCAGACTCCCTGCTGCCATTCCAGGCGATCAGAACAGACCTGATGCCCTGTCCGGAAACACCGCCCTTCGCGGGGACGATCAACGCCGGTTTGCCACTGTGCTCAAGAACCGAGGACACGAAATCATCAGGAACTTCGCCATCGACATGAAGCGCATGCGCTGGCTGGCCCAGCACCAGCAGGTCGGCGTAAAGCGCATGCTGGGCAAAGTCGTATGGCGATGGGGTTCGCACTTCATCCCAGCTCACGTTGGGCAAGCCTTCGGTCGCTGATTGAAATGAGGCATGAGCCTTGGCACGCCGTTCGGTGTCCAGCCTGGACAGCGTTGCGACGGCAGCTTGGTCGCCCACGTGGTGAGCGGGGTACAGCACCATCCAGGGTGTCACTGCATAAAGTGCTGTGATTCGGGCTGAAAAAGACGCCGCCACAGGCTGGGCAAATTTCAGACGCTCCAGGGCACGTTCAGAGCCATCGACATGCACAAGCACGTGGCGCAATGGGTTCATAATCATCTCCATCCAAGCAGGCGTCAGATCTTACAAAATAGACGACGCCCCTGGAATCCCTTTGCGCCAGATCAAGAAATCAACGTGTCTAGCCCAGTCCACATTGCCGTTGTCGATGATGAGCCCGAGATCACCCAATTGCTGGGCAACTACCTCTCCGGCCATGGCTTCCGGGTCAGTGTTCTTCACTCGGGGGCGGCCTTGATGGCGATGATGGCGCTGGATGCGCCTCAAGTGGTGTTGTTGGACCTGGGATTGCCTGGCGAAGACGGTTTGAGCATCGCCCGACAGCTTCGCGAAAAGTGGCGCTGCGGCCTCTTGATCGTGACCGGTCGCGGCGACCCCGTGGACAAAGTGGTCGGCCTTGAACTGGGCGCCGACGACTACGTCACCAAGCCCTTTGACCTGCGCGAATTGCTGGCCCGAACCAAAGCGGTTCTGCGCAGAATCGCACCGCCGGCCAGCGAGCCAGCCCTGCAGGCCACACACCAGGTTCATGACACATGGCGGTTCCTGAATTGGACCTTCGACCAAGGGGCTCGCCGCTTGCTGGCGCCCCAAGGTGACGAGGTGCCATTGACCAGTGGCGAGTTTGATTTGCTCGCGGTGTTCCTGCAACATCCCGGACGCGTGTTGTCCCGTGACTTCTTGTTGGAACACACCCGAGGGCGTGAGGCGGGCCCCTTCGACCGGACGATCGATGTCCAGGTGGGGCGCCTTCGCAAAAAGCTGGAAGAAGACTCCCAGGATCCCAAGATCATCAAGTCGGTGCGTGGGGCAGGGTACGTCTTCGTGCCGATCGTCAGCGCAGCACCATGAACCATCAACTGCCTCAAGGGCTGGACCAGGTTTCGGTGTTCCAGTCCATCTTCAGGGCTTATCCCGATGCCCTTTTGCTGGTGGACGACGGCGGCACGATCGTGATGGCCAATCCTGCTGCCACCCAACTGCTCGGCTACGACCGGGACGAATTGGTGGGGCTCTCGGTGGAGGCCCTGGTGCCCGATGCCATTCGCCCTCGGCATGCCAACTACCGCGAAGCTTACGGCCACAATCCCCACGCTCGGCCTATGGGCACGCAGATGGACCTGGTGGCCAAGCGCAAAGATGGCTCGGAGGTGATGGTCGAAATTGCGCTCAGCCCACTCAAAGACTTCGGATTTCCCTATGTGGTGACTGCCATCCGCGGCATCGGGGCCTATCCGCGGGTCAAGCAGGCTTTGCAACGCGCTCGGTACAGCGACTATGTTGCCCGTTTGGGGCGGCTGGCGGTGGACATGCGTGACCCCCAAGAACTCCTGCAAGAGGTGCCCGTGATGGCCACCGATGCCTTGCAGGTCGAGTCCAGCGCGGTCTACCTGCTGGATCCCAGCCGTTTGCAATTCTTAGTGGCCAGCGGCGTGGGGCTGGCGGCCGAAGAGCAACTGGGGGCTCGATTGCCCAGCACACCCGACAGAATGCCGGGCTATGTGCTGGCCCACAATGCCCCGCTGCTGGTTCACGATGGCCGCACCGAGCAGCGCTTCGGTGTGTTGCGCAGCTACCTGGACGCTGGCTTGATCAGTGGCCTGGCTGTGCCTCTGTCTGATCGGGGCCGGACCGTGGGGGTGCTGGTCGTCAGGTCCACGCAAGCGGCCCGTTTCGGTGAAGATGAAACCCGGTTTCTGGAGTCGGTGGGCAATCTGCTGGCGAGCACTTTGCAGCGATCGCAAACGGAAGAGGCGCTGAGGCATTCCCAGCGCCTGGAAAGCGTCGGTCAGCTCACCGGCGGCATCGCGCACGATTTCAACAACCTGTTGACCGTCATCCAGGGCAATCTCCAGGTGCTGGAAGAGTTGCCAGCCATCACCGCCGATCCTTATGCCCAACAATTGCTGGGTGCAGCGTTGCGGGCAGGCAAGCGCAGTGCCGAGTTGACCAGCAAACTCCTGGCATTTTCTCGCCGGCAGGTTCTGCAGCCCGGGCGCGTCGATGTCGTCGCCCAGTTGTACTCGTTGGCGGACATGTTGCGCCGCACTCTGGACCAACGCATTCAAATCAAGTTGATGGTGGATGAGGCATGCCCGCCTTGCCTGGCCGATCCGGGTCAACTGGAGGCAGCGCTGCTCAACCTGGCCATCAACGCGCGTGATGCGATGCCCGATGGCGGCACGCTGACCATTGCCTGCAAGGCCTGCAGCGCACTACCGGCCGACCTCCAGTCCGACGCGTTCGATGCTGAAGGCTTGTCGACTCAGCACCCCTTTGTCGAGATATCGCTCTCGGACACGGGCACGGGCATGTCCGAAGAGGTCAAGAAGCGCGCGTTCGAGCCCTTCTTCACCACCAAAGAGGCGGGTCGAGGCACGGGGCTGGGCTTGAGCACGGTTTATGGTTTTGCCCGGCAGTCGCGAGGCGCGGTGGCGATGGACAGCACCATCGGCGTCGGCACGACTTTGACCTTGTACATTCCCGCCCCGCCGCAGGCAGATGAGCCGGAATCGCCACAAACCACGTCCGCACACCGCGTGCCGATGGACCTTCGGGTGGCGCTGGTCGAAGACGACGCGGAGGTCAGGGCGGTTGTTCAGCGGTTTCTCGAAACACTGGGCTGCCAGGTCACGCCTTTTGCCAGCGCGGAAGAGGCGTTGATTGGCTTTGATGCTGGCGAGGATGTTCAACTCCTGCTGACCGACATCGCCTTGGGGCCGGGCATGCGCGGCATGGAGTTGGCCAAGATGGCGCAAGCGCGCTGGCCTGCCTTGGCCATCATCCTGATGTCGGGATTCTCATCCGAGTTGCTGGATGCCAACCGCGATGCGCCCGAGCATTGGGAATTGCTTCAGAAGCCTTACGGCCGAGATGAACTGGCCAATGCCATCGCCAAAGTCACCTCGGCATCACCTCATTGAAGCGTGGCCGTGCGGGCGGCAGGCAAGCTGCTTTCAATGAAGGCCACCAGTTGAGTCACGTCGGGGATGAGGATGTCGCGTCGGCCTTTGGCCGTGAAACCGATCAGGCTCTTGCTGGCCAATCGGGTCAAGGCGCGGCTGACGGTTTCCAGCGTCATCCCCAGGTAGTTGCCAATCTCTGCGCGGGTCATGCGCAGGGTGATCTGGTCGGTGCGCAAGCCACGCTGGGCCAGTGACTCGGCCCAGTACCGCAGGAAGTCGGCCACCCGCGCATCGGCAGACAAGGTGCACAGCGACAACAGCGAGTCCCGGTCACGCGTGATTTCACGGCTCATCGATTCGTGAAGCAAGGCCATCAGCGCTGGCTGGGTCGCGGCCGCCTGGCACAAGGACGTGTAGCTCACACACCAGACTTCGGCCGTGTCCATCGCGACAGCGTCACAGCCATAGCGGCCACGCGCAATGCCATCAAAGCCCAGCCAGTCGCCCTTGAAGTGCAAGCCGACGACCTGTTCCCGGCCGTCTTGCGATGCATTGATGGTTTTGAAAATGCCCGAATTGAGCACGTACAGGTATTTGAAAGGTTGACCCGCCTCATAGATCTTGTCACCCGCATGCACCAGGCGCCGCTGAATGGTCACGGCCTGTTGAAGCAAACGCAAGCTGCCGGCAATCCGTTCGCTGACCACCGTGGCATCCGTGTTTCTCCATCCCAGATCCGCCATCGCGGGAGCGGCGAATGGCGGGTGAGCGGGGTGGGCAGAAATGTGGGTGGAGGTGGTCATTGGCGACTTTCTCTGGACTAGGCGTTGGTGGGTTTGTCAATGCTGCTTAGTCTAAAAATGGCGGATCACTGACGTGCCAACGGCATGTCTCGCTGCGTAACGTTACGTAAACGGTTTGTATCAACCTCCTGGCGTTTGACCTGCGTCAACCCCCGCTGGCGGACAGCGCCTTAGCCTCCGGCACAGCAGGATCATCCCGATGTTGCCCTTCAATGGCCCTCCAATGTGAGCCCCTACCTCGACTACAAAGCGCTGAACGCTCCCGGTGGCCTGAATGAACAACAGGTCCGGGCGTTGATTTGCGCGGCGGACAGCCTGACTGCCGGGGCCAGCGTGCCTGGCGCTGCGCAGATGCTGTTGCGTGGTAAGAACATTGCCTTGGTCTGCGGCCACTCGGACGCAGACGATGCCAGCACTTTTGAACGCGCTGCCACCAGCCTGGGCGCGCGCGTGGCCCGAATCCGCTCCAGCGATGCGGGCTTGGCCCCAGGAGCCGACCTCATCGCCACGGCCAGAATGCTGGGCCGCCTGTATGAAGCGGTTGAATGCCAGGGCGTGGATGGCGAGGTCGTTGCCCAGCTGGTGAAGCATGCGGGCACGGTGGTCTACTATGGAATAGGATCGCCATGTCATGAAGCATTCAGACAGTTTGAGCACATGAAGCATCAGGAGGCGCTGGCGCACGCAGCGGGCCCTGCCCATGACGATCATGGTCGCCGGGAAGCCTTCATCCAGGCGGTGCTACTGAGTACCTTGCGCTGACCCCATGAACACCCCTGCGAAGTCCCAACCGGCCCAAACACCTGTCGCCCAAGTGACATTGCTGGATGACGAAGTGGAAGCTGCGCAGTTCACCCGGTGGACATCCCTGGCCAATGGCCGACGCCTTGGCGAGTCTTCCTTGCGCATCGGCGGCATGCACTGCACGGCTTGCGCAGCGACCATCGAACAGGCGCTTCAAGCCGTGACCGGCGTGACTGCAGTGCGAGTCAGCGCAGCAGGGCAGTGCGCAACCGTTTCCTGGGATGTGGAGCGGACCCGTCCCTCTGAACTCGTGCAGGCCATCGAGCGAGCAGGCTACCGCGCCACGCCGGACACGGTGGCCGACGCGCGCGCCTTTCGCCTGAAAGAATCCCGGGATGCGCTGTGGCGCCTGTTCGTGGCGTCGTTTTGCGCCATGCAGGTGATGATGCTGGCCACGCCGTCCTATGTCAGCGCATCAGGCCAGCTTGAGCCCGACTTGAAGCAGCTGCTCGACTGGGGCAGTTGGCTGCTCACGCTGCCGGTGATGATCTTTGCCGCAGCCCCCTTCCTGAGTGGCGCATGGCGCTCACTGCACAACCGCCGAATCGGCATGGATGTGCCCGCCGCCTTGGGCATGCTGGTGGCCTTCATCGCCAGCAGCGGCGCCACGTTCGACCCGGGTGGTGTGTTCGGTCGGGAGGTCTATTTTGATTCGCTGACCATGTTCATCAGCTTCCTGCTGGGGGGGCGATACCTGGAGATGCGTGCCCGTCACCACGCCGAGCGCTCGCTGGAAGACACCATCGGTCGGCTGCCAGAGGTCGCTCTGCGCGAGAGCCCGGATGGCAGCGTCATGGCGATCAGTGTGTTGCGCTTGAAGCGCGGCGACATCGTTCGTGTGCCGGTGGGCGGTGCCTTCTGTGCCGACGGGATCCTGACCCAAGGCCAGACACGCGCGGATGAGTCGCTGCTGACCGGTGAATCAGACCCGGTCGAGAAAGCGGTGGGCGATGCCGTGGTGGCGGGGAGCCTGAACTTGGCCGCGCCGGTCGCCATGCGGGTCGAGCACGTGGGCGCGGACACCCGCTATGAAGCGATCGTGGCCATGATGCGCGATGCCCGCACACAGCGCCCCGCATCCATCACCGCAGGTGATCGCTGGGCAACGCCTTTCCTGTGGTCGATCCTGGTGCTGGCGGCCATGGCTGCGGCAGTGTGGAGCGTGATCGATCCATCGCGGGCCATCTGGGTGGCCGTCTCCGTACTGATCGTGACTTGTCCATGCGCCTTGTCACTGGCGGCGCCCTCGGCCATGTTGTCTGCGGCCACGGCCATGGCCAAGCGAGGCCTGCTGTTGCGCCGGATCGAGGCCATTGAAGGCCTCGCGGGCATGCAGACCTTGTTCATCGACAAAACCGGCACCTTGACCGAAGCACGGCGCCAGCGGGCCACGATGATCCGTACCAGCCCGGATGAACGCTGGACAGATGATGTGGTTCGCCAGCAGGCTGCATCGCTCGCTGCCTGGTCGACACACCCGTTGGCCAAAGTTCTGGCGCAGGAAACCGCCACGGCAGCAACGGCATGGCATGGCCTGCGTGAAACACCAGGCCAAGGCATTGAAGGCTGCGCAAGCGATGGATCGATCTGGCAACTGGGTCGGGCATCGCCAGCGGTGCCGGTGGCGGCGAATGACGGCAACGACGCTGAGACCTGGCTGAGCCGCGATGGTCAACCAGTGGCCTGCTTCCGGTTCACCGAGACACTGCGTCCTGGTGCCATGGAGGCGGTCAGGGCCCTTGAGCAGGATGGCGTGAGCGTCATCTTGTTGTCGGGTGACAGCACTGAGCGCGTCCACCGAGTGGGCCGCTTGCTGGGTCTGAATGACTGCCAAGGCGGCATGGCGCCGCAAGACAAGCTGACCGCCGTGCGCGAGGCTCAAGCGCGCGGCCAGCAAGTGGCGATGTTGGGTGATGGCATCAATGACGCGCCTGTTCTGGCTCAGGCCGACACCTCCATCGCCATGGGGGAGGGCGCGCAAATTGCACGAGCCCAAGCCGATGGGGTGCTGGTCACCAATGACCTGCAAGACGTGGTTCGCGCACGCGCCCTGGCCAAAAAAACCTTGCGCGTGGTGCGCCAGAACTTCATCTGGGCGGCTTCCTACAACGCGGCTTGCGTGCCATTGGCCCTGATGGGTTGGTTGCCGCCATGGGCTGCGGGCCTGGGCATGGCCACCAGCTCACTGCTGGTCGTGCTCAACTCGCTGCGCCTCTCGCGCTGACCTTGCATGGACATCCTCTACCTGCTGATTCCCTTGTCGTCGGTGTTGGTGCTGGTCATCCTGGGTGTTTTTGCGTGGGCGCTGTATTCTGGTCAATTTGATGACGTTGAGCAGCACGGCGAGCAAATTCTGGACGCAGCGCAAGAGTCGCCTGATTTACATCAAGGTGATTGAGCGCACCTCAACGAATAATCTCGGTTGAGCAAGCAAAGCTGAGGCACTTAATGGCTAACAACGCACGAACAATCATGGGGCCACCCACTTTGCCGTGGTGGCGCATCCCCATGGTGTGGCTGGTGATTGGCGGCCCGGCCTTGGTCGTGGTCGCGGGCTTCATCACGCTGGCCCTGGCCATTAACGGCGGTGACCAGCCCGTGCACAACCCAGGATCTGCCGCACAGGCGTTTCGTCGCTGACACAGACGCCATGCAGTGGCCGTTGATCCTCGCTGGCTTGGCCATGGGTGTTGCCGCCACGCCGCATTGCGCCGTCATGTGTGCGGCACCTTGCTCGGCCGTGACGCGTGGAGACAAGCACAGCACGACCAGTTTTCAAGTAGGGCGTCTGATCAGCTACATGCTGGTGGGCGCACTGGCCGCGTACAGCGTGTCCACCCTCGGTGTCTGGAGCGAAACAGTGCCCGCACTGCGTCCTCTGTGGACGCTGTTGCACTTGGCTTGCCTGGGATTGGGCTTGTGGTGGTTGCTCACAGGCGAGCAACCCACCTGGATGAGGCGCGACGACACCGTGTCCGTGATCCGCATGCCAGGACGCCATTCACCCGTGCTGCGCGCAGGCCTGACAGGCTTGGCGTGGGCGGCTTGGCCCTGTGCCGCATTGCAAGGGGCTCTGGTATTGGCGGCACTGGCCAACACGCCATTGGCCGGGGCCCTGGTGATGGGTGCCTTCTCGGTGGCTTCCATGCCGGGCCTGCTGCTCGCCCCTTGGGCGTGGAAGCGCTGGCAGGCGCATCACGGCACAACAATTTCTCCCGTGCAGCTCTCGCTGCACGGTTTTCGCATCGCCGGGGTCGGTTTGGTGCTCGCCTCCGGGTGGGCATTGACGCACGACCTCTGGCAGCGCTTTGCAACCTGGTGCACCACCACATGATGATCAGAGCCATTGCCTTCGTCCTGGCCACCTTGGGCGCCACTGGCGCGTTGGTGGCCGCAGGGCTGAATGAACACGATGAGCGCGCGGCCGCTCTGAGCCTTGATCAGGGTCAAGGCCCACACGGGGCTCTTGCACAACAATCCCGATAGACCCTTCAATCTCAAGCACGAAAACAACGAAAGGACGCGCCGAATGGCCGCTCTAAAATCTGCCGTGGTCAGCTATGACGACTGGCCCGTTCGACAGTTTGCGCTGGCGGCGGTGCTGTGGGGCGTGGTCGGCATGACCGTCGGCGTCCTGATCGCCGCTCAACTGGCTTGGCCCGACCTGACTGCGAATATCCCATGGCTCAGCTATGGTCGCCTGCGGCCCTTGCACACCAATGCGGTGATCTTCGCCTTTGGCGGTTGCGCGTTGTTTGCCACGTCTTACCATGTGGCTCAGCGCACGGGTCAAACCCGCTTGTTCGCACCGGCCTTGGCCAAGTTCACCTTCTGGGGATGGCAAGCCGTCATCGTGGCGGCCGCGATCACACTCCCGATGGGCTACACGCAAGGCAAGGAATACGCCGAGCTGGAATGGCCCATTGACCTTCTGATCACGGTGGTGTGGGTCTCTTACGCGATCGTGTTCTTTGGCACCATCGCCAAACGGCAGGTTCGGCACATCTACGTGGCCAACTGGTTTTTTGGTTCGTTCATCCTGGCCGTGGCCTTGCTGCACGTGGTCAACAGTGCCGTCATGCCCGTGAGCCTGTGGAAGAGCTACTCGGCTTACGCCGGTGTGCAAGACGCGATGGTGCAATGGTGGTATGGCCACAATGCCGTCGGCTTCTTCCTCACGGCCGGCTTCCTGGGCATGATGTATTACTACATCCCCAAGCAGGCTGAGCGGCCGGTTTACTCGTACCGCCTGTCGATCGTGCACTTCTGGGCGCTGATCTTCACCTACATGTGGGCGGGCCCGCACCATTTGCACTACACCGCCTTGCCCGATTGGGCCCAATCGGTGGGCATGGTGTTCTCGCTGGTGCTGCTGGCGCCCAGCTGGGGCGGCATGATCAATGGCGTGATGACCTTGTCGGGCGCCTGGTACAAGCTGCGCGACGATCCCATCCTCAAGTTCCTGATCGTGGCCTTGTCCTTCTACGGCATGGCCACCTTCGAGGGGCCAATGATGTCCATCAAAACCGTCAATGCGCTGTCGCACTACACGGATTGGACGGTGGGCCACGTGCACGCCGGGGCCTTGGGCTGGGTCGGCTTCATCACCATGGGATCGCTGTATTACCTGATCCCCCGAATGTTTGGCCGGACCACCATGTTCAGCGTCAAAGCGATCGAGATCCACTTCTGGATCGCGACACTGGGCGTCGTCCTCTACATCGCGGCCATGTGGATCGCTGGCGTGATGCAGGGCTTGATGTGGCGTGCGGTCAACCCCGACGGCACTTTGGTGTACAGCTTCATTGAAAGTGTGAAGGCCACATTCCCGTTCTACGTGGTTCGCCTGGCGGGCGGCCTGCTGTACCTCAGTGGCATGTTGCTGATGGCCTGGAACGTGGTCATGACCGTGCGCGCAGGCAAGGTAGCCGTCGCTCAGGTTCCTGTCGCCAAGCATGAAGGACACGTCAACCCGGCGCGGGGACACGAAAAAATCGAGACCAACAACGGCCTGATGATCGTCCTGATCCTGTTGGTGGTGGCCGTGGGTGGCCTGGTTGAGATCGTGCCCTTGTTCTTCCAGCGATCAACCACCGAAGCCGTGGCCGGTGTCAAGCCCTACACCGCCTTGCAGTTGGCGGGCAGGGATGTCTACGTGCGTGAAGGTTGCTACAACTGCCACTCGCAGATGATCCGTGCCCTGCAGTCCGAGACACTGAGGTATGGGCACTACTCCTTGGCGGGCGAGTTCGTTTATGACCGGCCATTCCAATGGGGCAGCAAGCGCACCGGGCCGGATCTGGCACGCGTTGGCGGCAAGTACAGCGATGAATGGCACCGCATTCACCTGACCAGCCCACGCGACCTGGTCCCTGAATCCAACATGGCGGCTTATCCATGGTTGGCCACCAAGCCAGTCGATCCTACCGGCATGCCGCCCCGCTTGACCGCCATGAAGCGACTGGGTGTTCCGTACACCCAAGCCGAAGTCGATGGCTCGTCCGAAGCCGTGCAGGGCAAGACTGAGCTGGATGCGCTCATCGCCTACCTGCAGGTGTTGGGTACCCAACTGAAGTAACAAGGAGACCCCACATGGACCTCAATGAGTTACGCGTCCTGGTCACCATGGCCAGCTTCGTCTGCTTTGCCGGCATCGCTGTCTGGGCCTGCTGGCCCGGGCATCGCGCTGATTTTGACGCTGCCGCACAACTTCCCTTCAGCGACGAGGAGCCCGTTCGTGAGTGATTTCTTCAGCAATGGGTGGTCCGTCTACATCACGGCGGCCACCATCATCGGGCTTCTGGCCTGCCTGGCCTTGTTGGTCATCGCAGCCAGGCGCAAGGTCATTCCAGGTGACAACACCACCGGCCATGTCTGGGACGAAGACTTGCGCGAACTGAACAACCCCTTGCCACGCTGGTGGATGGGGCTGTTCGTGGGCACGGTGATTTTCGCCTTTGCCTACCTGGCGCTCTACCCAGGACTGGGCAGCGCACGCGGCTACTTTGATTGGAGTACCAATGGTCAGCACGCCGCCGAAGTGGAAGCAGCCCGCGCGCTGAGTGCCCCGCTTTATGCCAAGTTCGCAGGTTTGCCCGCCAACCAGTTGGCGAAAGACCCTCAGGCGATGGGCATTGGTGAGCGCCTGTTCGTCAACAACTGCGCCACCTGCCACGGCTCGGACGCGCGCGGCAGCAAAGGCTTTCCCGACTTGACCGACAACGATTGGATTCACGGTGGCGCCGTCGAGAAGATCGAAGAGACCATCACGAAGGGACGGATTGGCATGATGCCGCCCATGGCCGCTGCAGTGGGCACTGAAGCAGATGCACGCAACCTGGCCCACTATGTGTTGAGCCTGTCTGGCGGTGCGCACAACAACATCGCGGCGCAACTGGGTCGGTCATCATTTTCTGCCTGTGCAGCCTGTCATGGCATGGATGGCAAGGGCAACCAAGCCCTCGGCGCTCCCAATCTGACCGACAAGGTCTGGTTGCATGGCTGGGGTGAAGCGGCCGTCATGAGCATGATCAAGAACGGCAAAACCAACCAGATGCCAGCCCATGGCGGCCGCTTGAGCGCCGAGCAGATCCATGTCCTGGCGGCGTATGTCTGGCAAATGTCCCAGCCCAAGGTGGAGAACGTTGCCCTGCAACGGTAACCACACCATGACTGGATCGGACAAGAAAGCGACGTCGGCGCGTGTCATCCCGATCGTTCCTGTGGCAAACGGCGCAGGCGGGAGCGATGCGGCACAACTCGTGTCGCTGTACGAAAAGCAGCCCAAGATCCACCCACGCGCCGTTCACGGCTGGTTTGCAGCCTGGCGCTGGACCTTGGTGTGGTTGACCCAGGCCTTGTTCTACGGATTGGCCTGGCTGCCCTGGAACGGTCGGCAAGCTTTGCTGTTTGACCTGACCGCCAGGCGTTTCTTCATCTTTGACCTGGTGCTGTACCCGCAGGATTTCATTTACCTGACGGGGCTGTTGGTCATCAGTGCCTTTGCGCTGTTCCTGTTCACCGCCGTGGCCGGGCGCCTGTGGTGCGGCTACGCTTGCCCTCAAACGGTTTACACCGAAATATTCCTGTGGGTTGAGCGCCAGTTCGAAGGTGACCGGAACCAGCGCCTGAAGCTGGACGCCGGGCCTTGGGGATGGCGCAAGCTTTGGCGCAAGTTTGGCAAGCACTTCACCTGGGGCGCCATTGCCTTGTGGACGGGCTTCACCTTCGTGGGCTACTTCACGCCGATCAGAACGCTGGCCGCTGAAGTCACCCAGTTCAACCTGGGCCCCTGGGAAACCTTCTGGGTGCTGTTCTATGGACTGGCCACGTACGGCAACGCCGGCTATCTGCGCGAGCAGGTCTGCAAGTACATGTGTCCCTATGCGCGCTTTCAGAGCGCCATGTTTGACCACGACACCCTGATCATCAGCTATGACCAGGCGCGTGGCGACCCTCGCGGAACCCGGGCACGGAGTGCCGACCTCCAGCAACTGGGCTTGGGCGACTGCATCGACTGTGACCTGTGCGTGCAAGTGTGCCCAACCGGCATCGACATCCGAAATGGCCTGCAGTACGAATGCATTGGCTGCGCCGCCTGCATCGACGTCTGCGACAGCGTGATGGACAAGATGCGCTACCCGCGCGGCCTGATCAAGTACGCCACGCAGGCGGGCATGGAACAGAAGTTCACTTCGCGCCAGATGATGGCCCGCATGCTGCGTCCTCGCATCCTCATTTACAGCGGGATCCTGGTGGCCATCTCGCTGGCGCTGGTGGCCAGCCTGGCCCTGAAAAGCCCGTTCAAGGTTGACGTGGTGAGAGACCGCGGCTCCTTGGCGCGGATCGCAGGGGAGGGCAACGTTGAAAACGTCTACCGCCTGCAACTGATGAACGCCACGGAAGAAACCCAGCGCCTGCAGGTGGAGGTCAGTGGCTTGCCGGGTGCCAAGGTCACGGGTGTGACCGTGATCCAGGTGGAGGCCACCGAAGCCCGCTGGTTCCCGGTTGTCGTCCAGGTGCCGCAAGAATCTGCCCATCAACTGAGCCCTGGCGCACACCCGATTCAGTTTCGAATCGAACGCCTGGCTGGCGACGGACAGGGGAGCAACGCCAGCGTGGTGGAAAAATCCACCTTCGTCATCCCTCGTTGAAAGCCGTTCATGAACAGTTCGCCGTCCGTGGAGCTTGATTCACGCTTGCTCCAACGCCTGGACAAGAGTGGGCCGCGCTACACCTCCTACCCCACGGCAGACCGCTTCAATGAACGCTTCCAGCCGCAGGACTATGAACGCGCGCTGAAGAAGCGTGCCGAAGGCTTGGCGGCCGGTCTGGCCATCACGCCCTTGTCCGTGTATGTGCATTTGCCGTTTTGCGAATCGGTGTGCTACTACTGCGCTTGCAACAAGATCGTCACGCGCGACCACACCCGCGCCACCAAGTACCTGGACGCGATCGAGCTGGAGGTCGACCTGCATGTGCGGGCGTGGCGCCACCCCCAGCAGGCCTCGCAACTCCATCTGGGCGGTGGCACGCCCACGTTCCTGAGCGATCAGGAAATCAGCCGCCTGATGTCCATCCTGCGCCGCGCAGTCGAGTTCTCACCCGATGCTGAAATGTCCGTCGAGGTGGATCCACGAACCGTGACGCCACAACGATTGGCCAACCTGGCTGAAATGGGATTCAACCGGATCAGCTTTGGCGTGCAGGACTTTGACGCGCAGGTTCAAGCGGCCGTGCACCGCCTGCAACCCTTTGAGTCTGTTCAAAGCCTGATGGAAAGCGCCCGTTCTTTGGGCTATGGCTCCATCAACACGGACCTGATCTACGGCTTGCCCAAGCAAACGCCCGAGTCGTTTGCAAGAACCCTGGGGCAGGTTGCACAACTGCGGCCTGACCGCATCGCGCTGTGTGGCTATGCCCACATGCCCGAGCGCTTCAAGCCGCAGCGCCGGATCCTCACGCCAGATTTGCCCACACAAGTGCAGCGCGTCAGCATGCTCGAACAGGCGATCAAGTGCTTCAGGGCTGAGGGCTATGACTACATCGGCATGGACCACTTCGCCTTGCCTGAGGACTCCCTGGCCGTGGCCAAGCGTCAAGGCAGGCTGCAGCGCAATTTTCAAGGCTACAGCACGCAACCTGACTGCGACATCGTGGCGCTGGGGGTGTCCGCCATCGGGCGTGTCGGCAACAGCTATTCGCAGAACGCCAAAACGCTGGACCAGTACCAGGCCGCGCTGGTGCAGGGGCGTTTCCCGATCCAGAAAGGCCTTTGGTTGTCCAGCGACGACCTCATTCGCCGCACGGTGGTCATGGCATTGATGTGCCAAGGCCGGCTGGATTTCGATGCGATCGAAAGCACTTGCGGCATCACCGTGTCCGAATACTTCAAGCCAGAACTCGCCCGATTGCAGCCGATGGTGGAGGAGGGCATGCTGGTGCTTGAGCCCCGCGCGGTGCAGTTGACGCCCTTGGGGTGGCATTTCGTGCGAAGCGTGTCCATGGTGTTTGACCGCTACCTTGACAGCCCCTTGTGAAACGGTTGATCATCACCCTCTAGTGGAGGGCTGGTCCGTGGATGACATCGTTTCGTTTCTGGGCCGCAATGGGTACCTGCCCCATGGCTATTGTTTTACGTGGAGGCCGGAGCTGTTGTGGTCCATGGTGGGCGCTGACCTGATCATCGCAGGCGCCTATTTCTCGATCCCACTGGCGATGTTGAGTTTTGTCCGCCAACGGGGCGAATCGTCCCTGAACTGGCTGATCGGGCTATTTTGCGCCTTCATCTTTGCCTGTGGCATCACGCATCTGTTCGATGTGATCACCATTTGGCAGCCGTTCTATGGTTTGCAGGCCATCAGCAAAGTGCTCACGGCCCTCATCTCGCTGATCACCGCTGTGGCCATTTGGCCATTGATTCCCAAGGCGCTCAAAATCCCTTCGGTCGGGCAGTTGCAGTCGAGCATCCAGTCACTGCAGGCCGAGATCAAGCAGCGGCGCGCCGCTGAAGAGAATCTGGCAGACACCCAGGAAGCCTTTGTCATCGCACTGGCCAGCATCGGCGCCGGTTTCTTGTCCACTGACCGCGAGGGCCGTGTCAGCCGCATGAATACCGTGGCAGAGCAGGTCACAGGCTGGAGCCAATCCCAGGCCTTGGGCCAGCCCCTTTGGGAGGTTTTCAAACGCGAAGACCGGCCAGACTCTTACCTGGGCCGCAATCCGGTCGATGTCATGATCGACACCGGCGCCACGATTGACGCCGCGCACCAAGTGGTGGCCATCCGCCGCGACCAGACGTGCACTTCTGTCGAGGTGAAGGCCTCGCTGACCTATTCGCAGGACGGAGAGGTCAAGGGGCTGGCCATGGTTTTTCGCGATATGACGCTGCTGAACCAGGCCGAAGTCAGGGCCAATCAGCTGGCTGCCATTGTCGAGTCCTCCTGCGACGCCATCATCGGAAAGACCCTGGAAGGGCGCATCACCAGCTGGAACAGTGCAGCACAAAAGTTGTTTGGCTACACGGCACAAGAAGCCATCGGCCAGCAGGTCCAGATGCTGCTGCCCCCTGACCGCGCAGCTGAAGAGATGGCCATCCTGGCCGAGCTGTCTGCAGGTGGTCAGGTCACGGCCTTCGACACGGTGCGCCGGGCCAAAAATGGCGATCTGGTCGATGTTTCGGTCACCATCTCCCCCATCAGGGACGCGCAAGGCCGGATCATTGGCGCCTCCAAGATTGCCAGAGACATCACGCATCAGAAGCGCGTGGAGCAAATGCGCCTGGACGCCGAGCGGCTGGAGGCTGAAAACCGCCAGATCAACGCTGCGAATCGACTCAAGAGCGAGTTCCTGGCCAACATGTCGCATGAGCTGAGGACACCGCTCAATGCCATCATTGGTTTCGCAGGCCTGTTGCACAGTGGCGCGGTCCCTGCTGAATCACCCAAGCACCGTGAGTTTCTGGGTTACATCGAAACCAGCGGCCAGCACCTGCTGCAATTGATCAACGATGTGCTGGACCTGTCCAAGGTCGAGGCGGGCAAGCTTGAGTTCTTCCCTGAATCCGTGGACCTGGCATTGCTGATCAAGGAAGTCACCGCGATCCTTCAGACCTCGGCCCACCGGCAAGGGGTGGCCATCTGTACCGAGATCGATGAGCGCGTAGCCCAGCTTCACATTGATCCGGCGCGACTCAAGCAGGTGCTCTACAACTACCTGTCCAACGCCATCAAGTTCACGCGGCCGGGCGGACAGGTCACTTTGCGGGCCATGCCAGAGGGCAGTGCGCATTTCCGGATTGAAGTGGAAGACACTGGCGTGGGGATTGCCGCCGCGGATTTGTCAAAGCTCTTTGTGGAGTTCCAGCAGCTTGACAGTGGCTACACCAAACGCCACCAAGGCACGGGCTTGGGCCTGGCATTGACGCGCAGGCTGGTTCAAGCCCAGGGCGGGCACATTGGCGTGCGCAGCACCCTGGGGGTGGGCAGTGTGTTTCACCTGATCCTGAACCTGAACAACGCCTCGCGCGAGGCTTTGCCCAGCCCGGCTTTTGGCAGCGGGCATCGCTTTTTGGTGATCAAGGACAACTCCGACGAGCACAGCCGCATGGCCGATGCCCTCTTGGCCGTGGGTGTTGAAGTGGACCATGCCACGACCGGCGATCAGGCCGTTGCACATGCCCGCAACCATCCGTATGACGCGATCACGCTGGACCTGATCTTGTCGGATTGCAGTGGGCTGGAAGCCCTGTCGGCCATCCGCAGCAAGGGGCCCAGTCGCGAATCACCGGTGGTGGCCGTGTCGATGCGGACAGCCTCTTCGACGGCCGCCAACTTCCCGGTGACCGACGTGCTGAGCAAGCCGCTGGAAACGCAACAGCTCGGCATGGCGCTTGGCAATCTGGGGCTGACCCAGCGCACCGGGGCGCGTGTCATGGTGGTTGACGACGACCAGCTCGCGCTGGACTTGATGGAAGCGACCTTGAACAAACTGGGCATCGAGTTCATCGGCTTGTCTGACGGCCGCCAGGCGCTTGACGAGATGGCGCAGCATCGGCCCGACGCGATCATCCTTGACCTGATGATGCCCGGCATGGACGGTTTTGAAATGCTGGACGCACTGCGCCGGCAATCCGAATGGAAGGACATGCCCGTGTTCATCTGGACCAGCATGCTGTTGACCCCCGAGGAATACGCGCACCTGGCACGTTCCGCCTTGGCGATCTTGAGCAAAGGTGGTGCCAGCCTGGAAGCCTTGCTGCACGACCTGCGGCGCTGGAGAGGCCCCTTGGCCACGACGGCCGCCACATTGGCCACCGATGACAAGGAAACGTGATGACGGCCAGCCGAATCATGATCATCGATGACAACCACATGAACCTCGAGCTGGTGTCCTACATGCTCGAAGCCAATGGGTACATCGTGAAGGTGGAATGTGGCGCGGCCACGGCATTGAACAGCCTTCCCGAATTCCGGCCCGATTTGATTTTGATGGACATCCAGCTGCCCGACATGGACGGTTTGGAGCTGACGCGTCGCCTCAAAGCCGACCCGGCCACCTCTGGCATCGTGGTCGTGGCGTTCACGGCCTATGCCATGAAGGGTGACGAGGCCAAGATGCTGGCCGCTGGGTGCGATGGCTACATTTCAAAGCCCATCAATGTATCGACCTTCATTTCGCAGGTGCGAGCTGGCCTTCCATGACGGCGATGAATCTTGCCTCCTCCAGCGGTTTGGTCAGGAAGACCACCTCCGGCGGCAAGGTGCCCAGCTCCGCCAGGCCCTGCTTGGAAAGTGCTGACACGGCCACCAGTGTGCGAGGTCGAGCGGCCTCGTCCGACAGCAGATTTCGAATCATCTCCAGCCCATTCATGTGCGGCATGTTGATGTCGGTGATCACGATGTCAGGCGCAATTCGCCCAATGATCACCAGGGCTTGAAAGCCGTTCTCGGCCACTTCGATTCTCGCGTTCGGCAAAGCTTTTTGCACCAGCCAAACCAGTAACTCGCGGTCCATGGGGTCGTCATCCACGATGACGACCGACACAGCACCATCCTGGCGCGTTGCCTCGGCAGGGCTTTCGGGCAACGCGCCAATGCGCTCTATTTGGGACTTGAAGAGAAGCTCCGCGCTTTCAGCGTCGATCCTGCGGTGTCCGCCCAAAGTTTTCCAGGCCTTGAGGTGCCCAGCATCCACCCAGCGCTGCACGGTCTGAAGAGACACGCCCAGGCGCTTGGCAACATCAAGGGTGGTGTAGGAGCGGCGATCTTGAGGCACGGTTTGAAGAGGGTACGCGAACTGGCTTGCAAGGATATGCCCAGCTGAGCAGCAGATTCCAATCTGGCGCCAAACACCGGTGATTTGAGACATCTGGCACAAGACAACGGTTTGATGGTTATGGATGTTTTGGTTGAATTAAAGAGTGCAAACAAGAGTCCGATATCCCGGGGAAGAAAACTCATCCGAACCGAATTTCGCCACTGCCGGACTTCCAGCCGCGCCAGTCCAGCCGTGGCTGCTGCAAAGGACCACTGAATGTCGAGTTACTCACCTCCTGCCTCGGGCAGCACCAAAGATGGCAGCGGCTTTGGCGAATTTTTCCGGTATCACGGCTGGCTTGCACCAGGCGTGCGACTTTTTCGCACCATCGGCTTTCCATCCAAGGCCGCTTGCATCGCCATGGCCTT
>Ga0209841_1000017_pt1 | contig 36602 bp, 36 predicted proteins | sample GWRWT4_30Apr14_FD_187185 | JGI IMG/M metagenome (GOLD analysis project Ga0209841, IMG submission 187185) | Sand microcosm microbial communities from a hyporheic zone in Columbia River, Washington, USA - GW-RW T4_30-Apr-14 (SPAdes) (version 2) | ecosystem: Engineered > Artificial ecosystem > Sand...
CGCTCCCAACCGGCCATTTCCAATGACACCGTGTACATCGGCAGTGTCAGTGGCACCGTGTACGCACTCAATCGCGTCAATGGCTGTATTCGCTGGACCTTTGAAAATACCTGGGAAGTACGCACCGCCATCAGTTTAACGACAGATATTGACGGCCGTTCGATGGTTTTTTTTGGTGACTTTCGCGCCACCACCTTTGCTTTGGATGCCCAAACGGGAAAATTGATTTGGAAACAAAAAGTCGACGAGCATCTGGGTGCCACCATCACCGGTTCACCGACCTTATACCAGGATGTACTTTATGTGCCCGTTTCCTCGTTTGAAGTCGCGCTGGCAGCTGCGCCTGTCTACCCCTGCTGCACTTTTCGGGGAGCGGTTGTCGCGCTTGATGCCAAAACCGGTGCGCTTAAATGGAAAACCCACGTTATGGAACCTGCCACTGAACGCGGCAGTAACGCGCTGTTCGTAAATCGCTACGGTCCTTCCGGCGCCCCTGTCTGGAACAGTCCAACCATCGACGCACAACGGGGTGTGCTTTACGTGGGCACCGGCGAAAATTACTCCCAGCCCGTCAGTGACAGCAGCGATGCCGTAATTGCCATGGATTTAAACACCGGTGCTATCAAATGGAAGCGCCAATTGATACCCAATGATGCCTGGAATATGGCCTGTTCCTTACCCATAATCGGCACCAACTGTCCGGCGAATCCGGGCAAGGATCTCGATATCGGCGTCTCGCCCATCCTGGCGACAGCCCCCGATGGCAAGGACATGCTCTTGGTCGGACAAAAATCCGCCGATGTATGGGGGCTCAACCCCGACTCAGGTGAAGTGGTGTGGCACAAAAGATTGGGCAAAGGGGGGGCGCTGGGTGGGGTTCATTGGGGCATGGCCTACGATGGCGAAAAACTGTATGTACCGATTTCAGACTATATGCTGAAAATTCCCGGACTCAATCCGGTCGATCCGGATAACATGGCGCCCAAACAACCCAGTCTGAGTGCCTTGAATATAAAAACCGGCGAGATTCTCTGGCGCAAAGAACTCTCAGCTATTTGCAAGGTTCCTGAAGAATGCGACCCGGGTTTGTCCGCTGCTATCACGGCCATTCCCGGTGTCGTTTTTGCCGGCGCACTTGATGGTCATTTGCGTGCCTATGCAAGCCAGAATGGCGCCCTGTTGTGGGATGTCGACACCACCGGGCAAGTCACTGGAACATCGGGGGAAACCGGTCACGGGGGTTCTATCGACGCCAGCGGCCCGGTGATTGTTGAGGGCGAAGTCTATGTTAACTCCGGTTATGGTTTTTTTGGTGAACTACCCGGCAACGTGCTTCTCGTGTATTCGGTCGATGGCAAATAGGCACATCATGCGTCCACGTGCAGCAAAAAAGTCACCGGGCCATCGTTCACCAAGCTGACCTGCATATCACTACCAAACTGGCCCGTTTCAACGTTAAGCGGGCTTTTTCTGGCTTCGCGGATCCAGTAATCATACAGTGTTTTGCCTAACGATGGCGATGCGGCCGCGCTAAAACTTGGGCGTAAGCCCTTGCGGGTGTCAGCCACCAGCGTAAATTGCGACACCACCAAAAGCTCACCACCGCGCTCTTTAAGGCTGACATTCATTTTACCCTCGGCATCCGCAAACACGCGATAGGCCAGCACTTTCTGCAACAAGGTGTCAGCAATGCGCTCGTTATCATTGGGCTCAACACCTAAAAATACCAGCAAGCCCCCACCAATCTGCCCCACCGTTTGCCCATCTACATGCACCGATGCCGAACTCACCCGTTGAATTAATGCTTTCATGTTTCGCAGCTATCCCCTTGTCACAGGTTACGATTAGAATAGGGACCTTGCTTAGGCCTCTGATGCTTTGTGAAGACATGCACAATACAGCGCTTACTATTTGGTGTTTTTTAGACGGCAAACCCGGTCATGAAAAACAATCACGCGGACTTATACAAGGCTTGCAGGCATTACGTCCAGTCCACGTCGACACGATTCCACTCTCGGGCAGTCTTTTTCAGCGGCTGAAACAAACTCAACACACTTGTGCGGTACTGGCCCGTACATCACGCCCCCATCTGCTGATAGGCGCCGGTCACGCAACGCATGTGCCCTTGTTACTCGCACGCACACTCTATGGCGGGCGCTCTATCGTGTTGATGAAACCCAGCCTGCCTGTTAACTGTTTTGATTTTGTATTAATTCCCAAACACGATCAGCCCAAAAAACATGCCCGGATTATCGCTACAGAAGGCGCTCTCTCGCCCGTTAAATTAGGCGTTAAAAACAAACAGCAGGGTATTATTCTGATCGGTGGTCCGGATAAACGCGTGGTCTGGAATAATGAACAGCTTTGGCGACAAATCAAAACCATCTGTAGCGCTCAGCCAGAAATTCACTGGCAATTGTCAACGTCCCGCCGTAGCCCGGAGGATTTTATTCTCGCCGGCGAAAAACAAACCAATCTGGAGAGTATTCAGTGGCAAGACAGCCCTGCGGGTTGGCTGGTGAATCAACTGGCCGAGGCCAGTCAGTGCTGGGTGACGCAGGACAGTGTTTCCATGCTCTACGAAGCACTGAGCGCGCACTGCGCGGTTGGCGTACTGGAATTACCCTCGCTCAAAAACAACAAAATCAGCCGCAATCTGTCGCGGCTTGTTGCTGAAGGCTATGTCACTTCCTTTTCTCAGTGGGATTCAAAATACCGTCTGACACTCAGTCCGCATCCACTGCAAGAACACCTGCGCTGCGCCAAAACCATCCTGGCCGCGTGTCAGGAACTCGCTCCAAAATACTAGAATTTCAGTTCGGCAATGCCCATCACGATCAAGGCAAACTCTTCATCAAGCAGCTGATTGGCCGCACGTGCCATAAAAATCTTCATAGCTTCGGCTTGTTCGTTTGGTGCCATCTGGTTGTAACGTTGTTTCCAGTCCGCATCTTCATAAATATTTTTCAGCACTATGGCGCTTAATTTTTCCACAGAGGGTAATTCAGGCATTTCACACAAGAACGTCACACCTGATCCATCCCCCTGTTGCAGCGTCATTGTTATTTTTTTCTTTTCAAACTCCGACGTCATGCCAGACACTGCCAAGGCCGCGCCTGCCAAAATGCTTTGCTGTGTAGTCGATTCTTTGTGTATCTGACAATAGCCTTTATCAGCAGCCAGATCCGTCTGTTTTTGCGCTAGTTTACCGCCCTGTACGTAGACTCGATCACTGTTCTGAAAAATGATGTCTTTTTTGATTTGCAAATCAGCCGCATAAACAGGCGCAGCAAAAACACTGAGCCAGAGCAAATATTGTATTTTGTTTTTTTTCATCATTAATTTATATCCAGAAGACGTCAGCGATTCAGCCGACGATTTTTTTTATTCGCAACAGTTCGTACACAAGTGGCGTCAGTCGTAATAACACGCGCTGTTCCAAACGCGCCATAAAACGGAACAGTGGCCACTGGGCCCGCGACTGTATCTGATGGAGAATCAAGGGAGCCAGTCCCAGCGCCACTGCATCAACAAGACAATACCACGCGGCAACCCCACTGGGCGGATTGCCCTGCGTCAAACCAAAGAGGGGGTCAATCGCCGTCCATTGCCAGGTCCCGACCCATGTGCCCACCCACTCAAGGTAAGAGGTAATATAATAAGCACCCAGATAGACCATGGTCGAGCGGCCAAAGTGCAGTGCCAGCAAAAAAATAATAAATAAAAGTGCGCCATACACATCTTGTTGGGCAGCAAATAATACGCCCCAAACGCTCCAGAATGTGCCACTGATGACGGCAAAATACAGCAGGCTTTTTCGGTAATGCGCAAACAAAAGGGAACGTCCCAGCGCCACGGCGCTCAGGTACACCAAACCGTGCCCCGGGGGCACAAAGGCCGGCACATTACTCAAACGGTAGGTGTAACCTTCCATAAATACCGACGAAAAATATTCGCCCGCTGTGGCAAACAGCACCGCCACCAGAATCTGACCTTGCACCAAACGTGATTCAAAAAGCAGAAAAAAAAGCAGCACGCCCCACGCACAAAACCCCAGAATATTTTGCAGCCATAGGCTGGAATCGGTATCAATAAACAAACAAGCCCAGGCGCTCAAAGCCGTCACCGTAACGATCAAGAGATCGTGATGGCTGCCCCGCAACGAAAGGCCGAGTTCATTAAAATACCGGGGCATCATCAACACAGACCCGCAAAACTGAAGCTATTAATTTTCAACACTTGCATTAAATTGCGCCAGTGTCGTCGTGCTGTTATCGGCATTGCGAACAAGCAAACTCAAACTCAGTTGATCACCAGGATTTAATGCCCCCACCCCGGCCGGCGTGCCTGTCATCACCACATCACCTGCCTGCAAGGTAAAGTGCTGCGAAATGAAAGCAATCAACTCAAATAGCGGCGTAATCATCTCGGAAACAAATCCGCACTGACGCAATTCACCATTAATGTGGGTACTCAGCCCCAGGTGTTCGGGATGCACGATGGCCTGTGCGGGCACAAAAGCCGACAAAGGACAGGCGCCGTCAAAGGCTTTGGCCATTTCCCAGGGGTAGCCTTTGGCTTTGAGCTGGTCTTGCAGCTGACGCAAGGTCAAGTCGAGTCCGATGCCATAACCCGCCACCTTGGGGGCAATCGTCTCAACCGAAGCCTGCCTGATCGTTTCGCCTATCAATACGGCAATTTCAGTTTCAAAATGACAGGGTCCCTGATTAAGGGGTAAATGAATAGGCGCCTTCAAAGCCACGGCACTGGTCGCCGGTTTCATAAATAATAAAGGGCTTGTCGGCACCGGATTGTTTAATTCCTTGGCATGCTCGGCATAGTTTCTACCCACGCAAACCACTTTACCCAAAGGCCACGCCGCGCGCTGGCCATCGACAAAACGATGTTGATACTGCATTACAAGACCTTACCTGGATTCATAATATTATTGGGGTCAAAAACCTGTTTGATCGCTTTCATATAAGCAATTTCTTCCACACTGCGTGAGTAGGCCAAATAAGGCTGTTTTAACAGACCCACGCCATGCTCGGCCGAAATACTGCCTTCATATTTCTGCACAATTTCGAACACCCATTGACTGACACGCTGGCAATGCTGAAAAAATTGTTCTTTGGGCAGCGCATCGGGTTTAAGAATATTCAGATGCACATTGCCATCACCGATATGGCCAAACCAGACGATGTCGAAATCGGGATAATGCTGATTCACCAATACATCGACTTCAGCAATAAAGGCCGGGACATTCGACACGGTGATGGCAATATCATTTTTATAGGGGGTGAAAACCGAAATCGTTTCACTGATCGATTCACGAAGTTTCCACAAATTTTTGGCCTGACTTTCACTTTGACTCATCACCCCCTCAATCACCCAGCCCTGCTCAACACAGAACTGAAACAACTCCATCGCCGCTTCAATCAACTCCTCATTCTCGGCTTCAAATTCGAGCAACGCATAATAAGGGGTTTTCTCGGCAAAGGGACGCGCCACCTTGCCACTGGCCACCACATGCGCCGTTGCAATTTCCGAGAAAAACTCAAACGCCGTTAAATCAAGACGCGACTGAAAATGCTTAAGCACCTGCATGATGGCCGCAAAATCAGGCGTACCCAACACCAGCACCGTCAGATTTTTCGGCAGACGCGCCAAACGGATGGTGGCATCGACAATAACACCCAGCGTACCTTCCGCACCTATAAACAGATGGCGCAAATCATAACCGGTGGCGTTTTTAATCAGCCCCTTATTCAACGATAAAATCTCGCCTTTACCCGTTACCACGGTTAAACCGGCCACCCAGTCACGCGTGAGTCCATAACGAATGACTTTTATGCCACCGGCATTGGTGCTGATATTGCCGCCGATCTGGCTGGATCCGCTCGACGCAAAGTCAACCGGATAATAAAAACCGCGCTCCTGAGCAAACAGTTGCAAGTGTTGGGTAATCACCCCCGCACCACAATGCACACTGCGATCAGTGGCATTAAATTCACTTATTTCATTAAGCAAATCCAGGGCAAGCACCACTTCACCACTGCGCGCCACTGCGCCACCACTTAAACCGGTGCGCCCGCCCGACGGAACCAGTGCCACCTTTTTTTCATTGGCCCAACGAATCACCGCCTGCACTTCGCTGACAGAGCGGGGCAATACAATCGCCAGCGGATCAGGCGTCCACTGCCGCGTCCAGTCGCAGCCGTACTGCAACAAACTCGCAGAATCGGTCAACACCCGACCCTGTGTGATCAAGGCATTCAAGTCATTAATATGTGCGGCGGCATCCACGGACGTCATAGGCAGCTAACTCGTCATTACAGGTTCAAGAATAATGGTGGAAAGTAGTAAAGGAGAATAGTGATTTACTGTGACCAGGCGCTCAAACTGAAATCAGTGTGATATTATACCGGGTCTCAGATAACCTCCTACTTTTTTGTTGAGCGTTTAACCATGGTAAAAACATCTCTTGATCGCAGCAAAATTCGAGTCCTGTTACTGGAAGGCGTACACACCTCAGCCGTAGAGGTGTTCAAAGCGAATGGTTATTCGAACATTGAATATATCAAAACCGCGTTGCCCGATGACGAGTTAAAAGTAAAAATCGCCAACTGCCATATTATCGGTATTCGCTCACGCACCCAGTTGAGCGCAGAGGTGCTGGCAGAGGCGCACAAGCTGATGGTCATTGGTTGTTTTTGTATTGGCACCAATCAGGTTAATCTCCAATCGGCACTCATGCACGGCATCCCCGTTTTTAACGCCCCCTTTTCCAATACCCGCAGTGTGGCCGAACTGGTACTGGCTGAAGCCATTATGCTGATGCGTAGCATTCCGGAAAAAAGCGCACTGGCCCATCGCGGTGTGTGGCTGAAATCGGCCAGCAATTCGTTTGAAGTGCGAGGCAAAACACTGGGCATCGTGGGTTATGGCAATATTGGCTCGCAGTTAAGTATTCTGGCCGAAGCCTTGGGCATGAAAGTGCGCTTCTGTGATCTCGACAACAAATTACCTTTGGGTAATGCCGAACGGGTTCCAAGCCTGGAAAAACTTCTGGCTATCAGTGACGTAGTAACTTTGCATGTTCCCGAAACAGCCGCAACCAAAAACATGATCGGCGCCGCCGAGCTTGCCGCCATGAAGCCCAACAGCGTGCTGATCAATGCCTCGCGCGGCACCGTAGTAGACATTGAAGCGCTGACCCATGCACTCGAAAAAGGCCACCTTTTGGGCGCAGCAATTGATGTGTTTCCCCTTGAACCGCACAGCAATGACGATGAATTTATTTCACCACTAAGAAAATTCGACAACGTGATTCTCACCCCTCACGTTGGCGGCAGCACCGTAGAAGCACAAGGAAACATTGGTGAGGAAGTGGCAGAAAAACTGGTCAAATACAGCGACACCGGCGCCACCACCACCTCGGTAAACTTTCCGGAAGTGACACTGCCCGCTCACCCTAACAATCATCGTCTGCTGCACATTCACACCAATGTACCTGGCATCATGTCGCAAATTAACCGTGTATTTTCAGAAAACAACATCAACATACTGGGCCAATATCTGATGACCAATGACAAGATCGGCTACGTTGTGGTTGACGTTGATGCCGAATATAGCGAACTGGCCATCAGCAAACTCAAAGAAATTGAAGGCACAATAAAAGCCCGCGTTCTGTTTTAGTAAGAGCTGTTTTTACCGTAAATAATTACAACAATCCCTATCAGGTGTCTGGCTGACACCTGATATCTCACGATTCAAACCCCGCGCACACCCAATATTCAAGCAACTCACACGCAAGCTGAACACAAGCTCAACAGAACTTTAACTACGAGAAATAAAACACGCTTTTTTTAATTTTTCGGGTAGAGAAATTGAAGAAAGCTGTTTACCATGCCGCCACCACTAGGAAAACGAGGAAATCAACATGAAAAAAATAATGCTTCCCTTAAGTATTTGTTTACTGTCTGCGCACGCTTTTGCAGAAACCAAAGTAGGTCAGGTTTCCATTGATCCGTTCGTCGGCTACACCGTACCTGACAGCAAACGCATCATCAATGATGGCATCACTTACGGATTAAATGCCGAGTATCGCGCCACAGCCAACTGGGCCGGACAGGTATTCTTCAACCAATCAGGTACTGAAATTGAAGGCGATCCTACCCAGTCTGATGATCACTATGATTACAAAAAATACGGCTTTAACGCCCTGTATTACTTCAGCCCCGAAGCCAAAGTTCAGCCCTACATCGTAGCCGGTGCAGGTAATGCTGAGCACGAAAATGATAACGAAACACTCCTTAACCTGGGTGGTGGCGTACGTTATTTTGTGACCGATGCCTTTTCAATTAACGGCGGACTGCTAGCCTCTCACAGCGCAGACGATGACCTGGATGACGGCTTGGCCAGTCTGGGTGTTGCCTATTCATTTGGTGGAAAAAAAGAAGAGCCTGTTGTAGCAGCCGCTCCAGCACCCGAACCTGCGCCTGCACCAGCTCCGGTTGATAGCGACAATGACGGCGTCACCGACGACCAAGACAAATGTCCTGGCACACCTGCCGGCACCCGCGTAGACAGCTACGGCTGTGTGCCAAAAAAACTGACTATCGAATCAGTTAAACTCAACATTCAGTTTGCTACCGCCAAAGACGTGATTACTGAAACGTATCAGCCCGAAGTGAAAAAAGTGGCTGACTTCCTCAGCAAGTACGATGACGTGGTGGTCGACATTGAAGGCCACACCGATGCACAAGGCTCAGATCAGTACAATTTGGCCTTATCCCAGCGTCGTGCTGACTCCGTGAAAAAAGAACTGGTCACACGTTACAACATCGCTGCCAATCGCGTTAAAGCCGTTGGTTATGGCGAAGCCAAACCCGTTGCCAGCAATGACAACGCTTCAGGACGCGCTCAAAACCGTCGTGTAGTGGCCGTTATGCAGAAAGAAATCATGAAATAAATTATTTCTGACATTTCGTACAAGTAACAAAAAAATGCCGGTAACTCACCGGCATTTTTTTACCCCACCAAAAGCACACGCAGGCGATACACGCCAAGCTGGACCACCAAAACTTTCATCATCGGCTCGTTTGCCCGCAACAGATGGAGCAAAACCATGATGCTGACCCAGAATTTCAGGAATATAGTCAGGGGCATTAAGCGCCTTAGCCGTCACTTGACTGACACCGGCATGACCACCCCATTGGCGTTCTAATTTTGGATTGATATTGGGTAATGGTTTTATCGTTTCTAAGCTGGGTGTGCAGACTTGGCGAATCTTTTCGACGAAACAAGGACTGACTTTGCCTATATCATGCGAAGCAGCCGCCATAATTGCGCCTTCGGGGAATAATAAATCTCTAAGGGATGCTGGAGTTCTAGCTATTATTTCCCGCGCCACCTCTCCGACAATTTGGCAATGATTTAAAACACTGCGACCTATTGTGGTATTCCCCATTGGATCTATATATGTTTTGGCCGGGCACTCTGAATACCTGACGACTGGAATTGCTTTTTCTGGACTTGTTTTCCTACCAAGCATCCCTGAATTAATCCCTTAAATTTTCAAGTATAAAATCTAGTAGTGGTGACTTTAGACTGTCTTTTCCCAATATACTAGCAAGACTCTTTAGAGCTGTAGCCCTAAGAATAATTAGCAGCATCAGATACATCACTTGCTACTGATGTTGGTGTCTCAGTGAGAGTTGTCTACCCCACAGTTATGTTTGCATCATAAACTTGATTGATTTAATTTCAGATCAGAAATAAAGATTACTTTCAGTTACACGAGTTTTGAATTTTCCAGACTCACCAAAAGCACGTTCGAATGGAATTAATACGATTACGCCAGACTCACACAAATGAAATCTGGCGTAAGATCGGCAAGAAAACCGAAGTGAGATGTTTTATTGACCCAATTCCAGACTGCTCATAAAGGCCTGATTTGCGGCTTTGTCATCGCCGAGCGCGGAATAAACACGTCCTAAGGCAGCATAGGCAGCGGCGGATTTTCTGATTTCAAGCGATTTTTCCAGATAGTGTTTACTTTTATCAAATAAGTTGGCGGCCAACGCAATACGACCCAGAGCCAGCAATAACTCTTCGTTGTTGGCATAGGTGGCCAACCAGCTTTCGGCTTTTTCAAGTTGCGTCAGGGGTTTGCTGCCCTCTATCTGGCCATAAAGCGCAATGGCCTCATCACTCCAGATCTGCGGCATTTCTCGCGCCAGCAGTTTTATTGCCTGATCGGCTTCACCCAAAGCAACCAGTGCGCGGGCATAAGCACACAGCAAGCTTGCATTGGCCTGCAATAAAATCGACGCGTCTTCCCATAAGCGGATCAGGTCATTGACGTAGGGCGCAACGTCTTCGTCTGGCAAACGTTTGCTGCCCACACTGGCCATAAGCTCGCAATAAACGGTTTTTTCAAGCCGGTTTAAGGTGTCGGTATCAAGGACTTGGTGCTGACGCAACACAGGCAGAAGACTGCGCAGTGCCGACCAATCATGAATGGCTATATAAGCACGCTGCAGCAAACTCAATACATAGGGATTGTGTGCCGCAGGGCTTTCAAGTTCCAACAGTGTGTCAATGACCTGTTTATATTGACCGCGCTCAAGCTGCATGGCTGCCCGCGATGTTGTTATAGCCAGGACTGCGTCCGGGTTCAGATCTTTCGCCCGCTGCAAATAAGCATCACGGGTATCATTTTTACCTTGTTCGTTGGCGGCACGCGCAGCGCCCAGATAACCCAGCAGAGAGTGGCTGTCGTTAGCGAACGATACTTTTAACAAGGACTCGGCATTGGCCCAGCTGCCTTGCGCCAATTGTAAAAACCCCTCTTTGGTTTGTTTGATTGCAGCTTGCAATCGCCGCTCTTGCCGCCAGTTAAGAAAATAACGCCCGCTACTGACGCCTTTAAAGAGCAGAAAGGTGCCCACTCCAAAGACCAACAGCACCGTCACAATGGCCAGAACAGCAAACCACACGCTGGTTTCGAGCACCGTATTACCCAGTGACAACAACACATAACTGCGCTGACTGGCCAAACCACCGATAGCCGCACCAAGAATAGAAAATATCGCCACCACAAAAATAATTTTTGCTATCCATTTCATGCGGCAGGCTCCTTCTGAGGCGCGGGAGCGATCTGACTCTGCTGCGGAACAGTTTCAGGTTGCGGTTCAAGCGACGTGGCTGCAGGCGCGATATTCAGTTCCTGGCCCACGCTTGACTGACGAATTTCTTTTTCTTTTTCCCATGCTTCAGCAAACACTTTCAAGGCTCGCATAGAACCCGACACATCAGGAATAGCAGGATTCAACTCAACGGATGACAAATCCTTAAACGTAGCCAAGGTGACCTGGGCAACGGCTGAATCCAGATTAAAATGGCTTCTCACCCACGCTTCGGCTTGCATCAGAACGCGTTTATATATCACCGCATCGTGTTTCATTGCAGCCAACTGGGCTTGCTCAATCAGCAAGGACAGATTCTGGATCAGATAAACCCGTTGCTCACTCGACAGCAAGGGCTTAATCGGCTTATCAAGATGCTGCACTTCATATTGCTCCCCAATTACCACAAATACATTGCGCACTGTGGTCACTATTTTTTCAGAGACATCGGCGTCTTTAGGCATTGGCTTGGGTTCAGTTTTGTCAGCTTGCCACGCCAGAGTGGGCATGGTGAGTTGAGTAATGTGCTCTTTCAAGGCATCAAGTTTGATAAAAACACCTTCAATATCCACGCGACTGGCAACATTCAAATTATTCAGATCCTTGGCAAAAGCTCTGCGCACATTGATGGTGCCTATTTCCTTGATATCACCCACGATCTTGTCCGCCGCATCAAGCAAGGCATAGGCGCCGTCAACGTCGCCAGTCAGCACCAAACGCTGGTGGGCAGCACGCAGTAAATGCTCGGCATGGGCAACTTGCCAATCCACCCGGTTCAAACCGGTGATACCAGACACTTCGTGTGCCAATGCAGCAACCCGCTCATCCAATGCTTTGGTCGTGGTGACGACGTTATCAGCTTGCCCCTTATTTTGCTGCAACAAGGTGCTGACTTGATTAAGACGGCTGCCGAAATCGGCAAGTGTGATGGATTGATCTGTCGTTTGCGCCCGTATGTCCGAGCGTATATTTTGTTGCTGCAGCCATAAGTAGCCTGAACCACACACAGCAGCAGCGGCACAAAGCAATGCAAAAACTGCAATGATTACCGGCATTTTTGATTCTTTTTTTTGCACTGGCACTCCACCCTTTTTATGTTTTTGTTCTTCTGTCATGCATTTCACCTATGATTCAAACTTCAATTTTATTTGGCTGTTTTTATAGTGCCGCTTTCAACAAGAGAAACCAGCGTATTGATTACAATGTCATTGCCAGGACCGGGTGACACACTGACCTGTGTAAATCCTTCCAGACGAACACGCTGTGCAATACGTTCACTGATTACCAGAACAAAGGCTTTTTTCAAGTTATTCCAACTGGAGGCCAACTGTATTTTCAGATTTTCCAGCACGTCAACACTGCTAAGCAACAAAACGATGGGATTATTTTCCGCCAGCCACACATCAAGTTGTGTCACTGCACCGGGCTCGGGTTCGGGGCAAACTCTGGAATAGACGTCTACACAACTAACCTGCGCGCCCCGCTCTTGCAGTGTTTCTTTAAGCAAAGTACGGCCACCATGCCCTTTCACAATCAATACGCGTTGGTCCTTGATGCCCTGCAATGCCGGTAGAGCCAACAGCCCCTCGCTACTAAACTGCTGTGGCAGCTGTGAATGAATATGGTGCTCAGTCAAGGCACTGGCTGTACCCGGCCCAACGCTGTAGCAGTGAACGCCAACAGGCCACTGCGGCCAGTAGCGATCTATCCATTGAAAACCAAAACGAACCGCATTAACGCTGGTAAAAATCAGGTGTTGATAACAGTCCAGATCCTGAAATTGTTGTTTGATTGCCCATTCATCCACGGTTGGCAAGATGACTAATCCCGGAATACAAATCACATCGGCGCCCAAGGCACTCAGCGCGTTTTCAAGCACCTGCGCCTGCTCTGGAGGACGCGTCACGATGACACGGACATTCTGCAGTATTGCCTCGCTCATCGTCTGACTCGCATTTTTTCTTACCTACACCGAGGCGCAATCATAATGCGAAAATCTTTCCTTGAATACTGTTTTGCCATGGTGCGCGAATTGGAGGCCTCGGCAGACAATCGAAGTCAAACCCTTTGCGGCGACTCTGACTATCTGCGGCTCGCGATAGGCACTTCATGCAATGCAACACCCACTACTGCACAAGACGTAGAGATAGCGCTATAATACCCGCCCCTTTTGATCATGAAACAACATGAGGTATGCCTGGTGAGTCTGAATAATGTCCCTTCCGGTAAAGACGTTCCCAATGACGTTAATGTCATCATTGAAATCCCATCGCACAGCGACCCGGTGAAATACGAAGTCGATAAAGACTCAGGGGCTGTTTTTGTTGATCGTTTTATGGGAACAGCCATGCACTATCCATGCAATTACGGCTATGTTCCTCACACGCTATCCGAAGATGGTGACCCTGTTGATGTTTTGGTTGTAACCCCTATTCCTCTGAACTGTGGCTCCGTGGTGCGCTGCCGGCCTGTGGGCATGCTAAAAATGACCGACGAAGCCGGTGTTGATGCCAAAATCATTGCCGTGCCAGTTTCAAAACTCACCACCCTTTATGACTCTGTGGCCACTTACAATGATTTGCCCATCACACTGATCAAACAAATCGCTCATTTCTTTGAACATTACAAAGACCTCGAAGCCGGGAAATGGGTCAAGGTAGACGGATGGGTCGGCGCTGAAGAAGCCAAACAGGAAATACTCGACAGCGTGAAGCGTTATCAAGCCAATAAGAAATAAGATTTTCAAAACCAACGAACCAAAACAAAACCATAAAAAAGCCGGTAATTAAACCGGCTTTTTTATTTAACCCAAGAAAAATGCTAAAGATCAGCCATTTTCAAGCAAAGCGCGCAAATCAATAATGGCGGCGTTAGCACGGGAAATATAATTTGCCATGACCAATGAATGATTGGAAAACACACCAAAGCCTCCTCCATTCAGAATAACCGGACTCAAAACCGTCTCCTGACTGGCTTCAAGCTCTCGAATAATCTGATCAACACTCGCCAAGGCGTCCTTTTTTTTAAGGGTAGAACCAAAGTCTACTTTTGCCGCACGCAAAAGATGTATCAGTGCCCACGCAGTACCTCGCGCCTCGAAGAATACATCATCAACCTCGTACCAGGGCGTTTGTATCTTGCCACCTACCGAACTGGCATCCTCATCACTCGTATCACTGTGCGCAGCATCAACGCTTGCACTCAAACGCTGGGAAATACTTCCCAAACGTGTTTCCACGTCTTGTAACCAATTACGCAAATTGTCCGCGCGAGCGTAAAATTCAGCCTCTGACATGTTCGTGTCGCCCAACAATCGCCGTTGATAACGTTTAATTGAGTCCATACCCCGCTGATATTCATCTTCAGAAGAGGGGAGCATGTGACGGTTCATTCCCAGATTGTAATAAGGCTCAGCCTTAACCAAGTCCACATCTTCAGTTGATTGTGACTGGGAGCGTGCAATATCTTTTCGCAGGGCGCGCGTCATGTCTCTGATCTGCACCAGCACTCCTTTTTCCCAGGCAGGCATGTTATCCAGCAGCACAAAAGGAGGAAGCAGATCATTGCTCATAAAACCACCGCGTTTATGCAGTAATACATCGGTCATTTTGACGACTGTTTCTGTCATGGCGTAACCTGGCACTTTTTTATTTTTGGGAACAGGAAATAAATCCGGTTCAATGCTCACAAATACGGCAATACCGCTCATGATGAGGCTCACAAAAAGCAATACCGCCGTAAGCAGAATAATACGCGCTGTATTTTTTTGTTTATTGGCAGTAGGTCCGGCAACACCGGCTAATTGATCTTTTAAGGCCTCGCTAAGTTCTGTCATAATTTGCACGCTTATTATCTGGATATTATGATTCAAAGACTGGGTGGAGGTGCCGAAAAACGATTATAGAACGACAAGCAACACCACCCCATTGAGTTGTCGAATAGTATCATACCGTAATAATTCAGCCACCCTTTGTGCGCACTATCTATGAACCATTGAGCTATGAACCATTGTGTTATGAACCATCGTACATACGATTAACCTTCAATGGCACATAGTGCTCCAGCGTGTTAGAACGTACAGTCGCCATTTACTTGATACACATGCCACACTGATGCACTGACTCACTAAAATTCACACAGGCGTTTCACTTATGATTTTATTACGTCGATTTTCACTCACAGTCCTGATAAGCATTCTGCCTTTCCTGGCAAACACGGGGTTTTGTGAAAACGCCTTATCAAACACGAACAGTTTGCGTGCCGAACCCGAATTTCTGGAGGTGGATGACGCATTCAAACTGGAGGTATCACGTTCCAAGCGTCAACTTAAAATCAAATGGGTGGTAGCTGAAGGATACTATCTTTATCGCGAGCGCTTTTCTTTTCTTCTTGAACCATCGAATTCAGGTGCAACGCTGGGTACGCCTCAGTTTCCTGGCAATGGCAAAATGAAAGATGATCCGGCGTTTGGCAGGGTCGAGGTCTATGATCACGACATGGAAATTCGCCTCAGCCTTGAAGGCACGCTGACCGAAACCTTGGCGCTCGTTGTGAACTATCAAGGCTGTGCCGACGCAGGACTGTGTTATCCACCGCAAACCCGGCGCTTTCCCCTGGCGGATATTCCGGTAACGCAAGAAGATGAGGTCGCCCTTGCATCCGACGTTTCTGCGGTCAAACAATCGGCGAACAAGGCACAAGAACCCGCTAACAGCCTAAGCACCCAACTCAAGGAAGGACACCTCCTGCTGAGCTTGTTAACTCTCTATCTACTGGGTATTGGTCTGGCATTTACACCCTGCGTGCTGCCGATGGTACCGATTCTGTCCAGCATCATTGCCGGACAACAAAACCTGAGTGTGCGCAAGGGTTTTATTTTGTCCTCCACTTATGTTCTTGCCATGGCAACAACTTACGCATTCGCCGGTGCGCTTATCGGTTATTTTGGAGCGAAAGCCAATCTGCAAATGTACTTGCAACAGCCGGCGATACTCATCTTGTTTGCACTTTTTTTCATGGTATTGGCGCTTTCCATGTTTGGTTTTTATGAAATCCAGCTACCTGCTTTTATTCGCGATCGTTTGAATCAACTGAACCAGAAACAAGAAGGCGGCAGTTTGATTAACGTTGCCATTATGGGGGCATTATCTGCCCTTGTGGTATCGCCCTGCGTATCCGCGCCTTTAATCAGCATTTTGACCTATATCAGCAGTACCGGAAACACCCTTCTGGGAGGAGGCGCGCTGTTCAGCCTGGGACTCGGCATGGGCACGCCACTGATACTCATTGGTGCCGGGGGCGGCAAATACCTGCCCAAGGCAGGTAGCTGGATGGACACCGTCAAAGCCCTGTTCGGCGTTATGCTGCTGGCTGTGGCACTCTGGTTATTAGAGCGCATTTTACCCGGCCCCGTAACGCTGGCCTTGTGGGCACTGCTGCTCATCGTCAGTGCAATCTATATGAATGCCTTGGACGTAGCACCTCACGGCTGGCCAAAACTATGGAAAGGTCTGGGCGTGTTTATGCTGATTTACGGCATTATTCTGCTGGTCGCTGCGGCAAGTGGACGGTCCGATCCCTTACGTCCCTTGCGCCTTTCAACACAAGAGACTCAGACAACAGCACCCGTAGCGGAGAAAATTTTCCAACCCATCAAAAATCTGGACGAACTTCAGATCACCCTCGCCAGCGCCAAGCAGCAAGGACGCAGCGTCATGCTCGATTTTTATGCCGACTGGTGCATTTCCTGTAAAATCATGGAACGACAGACCTTTAGTGATCCGAAGGTGCGCGCATTGCTGAGCAACACATTACTGCTGCAAGCTGATATTTCCGCGTTGACGCCAGAAGGTCAAGCCATGCTCGATCACTTTGGACTCTTTGGTTTACCCAGCATTTTATTCTGGTCACCCGACGGCGTGGAGTTAAAAGAGGCCCGTGTGCAAGGAGAAATGAACGCCGAACAGTTCCAGGCCCATTTAAAACAAAACGTCAAACTGTAAATTGTTCCCAGGAAGATCTCTATGGCATCCATTCTTGTTCTGCACGGCCCCAACCTGAACCTGCTTGGCAGCCGCGAACCCCATCTGTACGGTTCGACAACGCTCAGCGATATCAACACGCATCTGGCACACATAGCACAAACCCACGGCCATCATTTGCAAGCACTTCAAAGCAACGCCGAATATGAACTCATCGAACGTATTCATGATGCCCGACATGAAGGCATCGACCTCATTATTATCAATCCTGCGGCCTTTACCCATACCAGCATAGCGCTGCGTGATGCCTTGTTGGGCGTTAATATTCCTTTTTATGAAGTACATCTTTCCAATGTTTTCAGTCGTGAAAGTTTTCGCCACCACTCTTATTTTTCTGACAAGGCTATTGGAGTCATTTCCGGCTTGGGCGCTTTCAGTTATGAAGCCGCATTATTAGCATTTATCAACTCATTAAAAGGATAAGACTTTGCCTTGGTTACAAATGATTTTTGAAGCCAGCACAACACAAATTTCCCTGCTGGAAGACCGTCTCCCCGACTTGGGCGCCGTCGCTGTAACGCTGGAAGATAACGCAGACCAAGCACTGTATGAGCCCCCCTTGGGCACCACGCCGCTATGGGAAAATACCCGCATTATTGGTCTGTTCGAAGCCGATACTGATTTGAACCAGGTCATCAAACGACTCCAGCCCACTTTTCCAGAAGGGCTCCCCCTTTATCGAATAGAAATTCTGGAGGACAAAAACTGGGAACAGGTGTGGATGGAACGTTTTCAACCCTTGTGTTTTGGCCAACGCCTCTGGATTTGTCCCAGCTGGTGTGAGGCGCCGCAACCTGATGCGATTAACTTGTTACTTGATCCTGGTCTGGCCTTTGGCACTGGCACCCATCCAACCACAGCATTGTGCCTTGAATGGCTGGATGCGGCCGATTTGCGTGGCAAAACACTGATTGACTATGGCTGCGGTTCCGGCATTTTGGCCATAGCTGCCTGTTTACTGGGTTGTAGCACTGTATGGGCCGTTGATAACGACCCCCAGGCACTTACGGCCTGTGCCGCTAATGCAGAGAAAAACAAGGTCAGTGACCGAATTCACATTAGCAGCCCCGACGTCTTTGCCTCTGAATTTTCAGGCAAAGCCGATATTGTGATGGCAAATATTCTTGCCGGCCCTTTGCAAACTCTGGCACCTACACTCATGGCTTATTTAAAACCCGATGGACAACTGATCCTGTCCGGTATTCTTGAATCCCAAGGGGAGCAAGTAAAAAAAGCCTACCAACCCACGCTGATATTTGCGCCCAACGTTCAGCGTGAAGAATGGCTGAGACTGGATGCCCGGCATGTCAAACAACAGGTATAAATGATTAATTTATCAAGAAACTTCCCAATCCTGTCTCAGTAAGCTATTTTTCTAGTACGCTTTGAAGACATCATACCGTTAATTAAAAACCCAGGGTCTATGCCGGATACACTGCAGCCTCTTCTGCCTTGCTCCGCCATAACCCTGTTACTCAACCGTTACACCCATAGAGCTGCTTAATTCAATGAGCACATCTCACAAGACTCAATGCCCTCATTGCACAAGCCTATTTCAAGTGACCGATCAGCAACTTGAAATGGCCAATGGCACGGTACGCTGTGGCAACTGCCTCGGTATTTTTCAGGCCGAAGACCATTTCCTGGACCCCAAAAACAGCGCCTCTCCTTTTACGCCCGGCACGCTTTACGAAAGCACCGACATTAACCGTGAGATTGAAGAGGTCGATGAGTCCTGGGCCTTGGAGTTATTAAAAGAGCTCGAAGAAGAATCCAATACAAACGAAAAACCTTCCTCCGATGCCAAAGAGACTGAAACTGGACAAAATACCCCTACGCTGGAAAAAACAACTGATTTACCCGTCTTGCAAGGTGATTCAACGAACAAAGCCAAGAAGTTTGAGCCATTAAGCGAAACATTCCGCAATCTTGATGCATCTAAAAATGCTGGCCACGATCATTTTGGTGTATTTGCTGACAATTCCGTGCCCATCGAAAACAAAGACATTGATGAAGATAACTGGGCAAAAGAACTACTGAAACAAAGTGAAGATAATTCACCGCTCGAAGCAGCACCGTCCGCCGTGCAAAACCCGATCTCTGCTATAAAGTCGCCGTCACAACACGATTCAACGCCCGCCAAAACTCCAAGCAATACCGCGACAAACGCATTTGGGATTGGTGAGGAGCTAACCGCTTTCAGACAAAACCAAAAAGAGTCCGCCTCTGCACCAAATATCAAAGACTTCATGTCAAGCATTGAAATTGAGCCGGTAACATTGGACCTGAATCATGGTGGGACACGAAAATTTCTACATGCTCTGACTTCAATCATTCTCATACTCATGCTTGCGATGGCGCTGGGTATGCAGTATCTGACCTATAACATGAATACGCTGGCAAAAAATCCGCAATTACGCCCCTTCTATAGCAAGGCCTGCGAATTTCTCGGCTGCACATTACCACTACAATCCGAGCTTGCAGCCATTCGGGGTAAAAATCTGCTTATCAGAAGTCATCCGTCAAAGCCCGGTGCTCTTATGGTTGATTTGATCATCACCAATTACGCCCCTTTTCCTCAGCAATTCCCCTTGCTTGAATTAACGTTTAGTGATGTCAACAGCTTTCCCGTTGCCCGTCGCCGCTTTAAACCTGACGAATATCTGTCAGGCGCCCTGCTAAAACTGGGCCACATGCCCGAGCGAACGCCCTTGCATGTCTCTATGGCTATTCTTGATCCTGGAAAAGAGGCCGTGAATTATTACGTTGTTTTTTATGAAAATACACCGAATTGATAAACCCCATACAGGCTGTTCCATTAAAAAACTCGCCCTGATTTAGGCCAAGTAATGCCTGCAATGCTTTAAACCCACGGGGAAATTCCGTATCATCGCCTCACACCTTCATGGCATGCTTGTACAAACCTCAAAACGCGTGTCAAAACCCGTCTGATAATTCAGATCACAACGTAATAAAGAAAATACCGTGGCTAATCTCACCATCGGCCCCTACAAAATCAGTGGCTCTGTAATTCTGGCACCGATGGCGGGCGTATCAGACCTGCCCTTTCGCGCCCTTTGCCGGCACTATGGCGCCGGACTTGCTGTCAGCGAAATGGTCTCAAGCGACATGAGTTTGCGTCACAGCAGAAAATCGCTCTTGCGCATCCGCCACGAGGGAGAACAAAGCCCGCGTTCAGTACAGATAGTCGGCACCGATCCCGCGCAACTCGCGGCTGCAGCCCAATACAATGTTGATCAAGGCGCTGAAATCATTGACATCAACATGGGCTGTCCTGCCAAAAAAGTATGCAATAAACTCGCTGGTTCCGCTTTGCTAAAAGACGAAAAACTGGTTGCCGAAATTCTAAGCGCCGTAGTCAAGGCAGTCAGCGTACCCGTTACCCTGAAAATTCGTACTGGCTGGAGCCCTGAGCAACGCAATGGCCCAAGCATTGCGCATATTGCCGAAGACTGTGGCATACAAGCATTAGCTGTGCATGGACGAACTCGCGCTTGCCGGTTTAACGGCGAAGCAGAGTATGATACCATTCGAAAAATCAGGCACGCCGTTAGAATTCCCGTGATTGCTAATGGCGACATTACAAGCCCTGAAAAAGCAAAAAAAGTACTGGACCAAACTGGAGCAAGCTATGTTATGGTAGGCCGCAGCGCCCAAGGCAAGCCTTGGCTGTTTCGTGAAATAAATCACTTTATTGAAACAGGCAGCCTGCTACCATCGCCAACCCTCTCCGAAAAAAAAAGGGTCGTACTCAATCACTTGCACGAACTGTATCAATTTTATGGCGAAGAAAACGGCGTAAGAATTGCTAGAAAACATGTGACATGGTATTCAGCTGCTTATCCGCAGGGTGCATTCTTTCGCCAACAATTTAATCAACTCACAACTGTTCAAAATCAGAAAAACGCTGTGCAACAATTTTATGACCAACTTATACAGCAGGAGACGCTTACAGCATGACTAATACCACCCAAGATTCAAAAGCACCCATTGAAGCACCTTCTCTCTCGGCAACCAAAACAAATGGTAATCTCACGCTGCGTGATAATGTAGCTCAGGCAATGAAAAGTTACTTCACCTTGTTAGATGGTTCTGAAGTTACCGATGTCTATCGATTGGTCATGAGTGAAGTCGAAGCGCCTCTGTTTGAATCAGTGCTCGAATACACGGGGGGTAATCAAACCAAGGCAGCAGAAGTGCTGGGGCTGAATCGCGGCACACTACGAAAGAAACTCAAGCAGTATGGTTTATTATAAAACTGCTGCAGGCTTCTCTGCGATAGTCTAAAATATCGCCATCACGGGCAGATCAATCATCTGCCCGATTTTTTATTCCAGACTCTAAACTCTTCCTGCTCTCGCATACACATTTATGGCGACTAAAATTCAGCGCGCGCTTATCAGCGTTTCCGACAAAAATGGCCTTATTCCCTTTGCCCAGGCACTTCATGCACGGGGCATCGAAATACTGTCTACCGGCGGCACCTTTCAATTACTACAGACGAATAACATTCCAGCTATTGAAGTATCAAGCTATACCCGGTTTCCAGAAATGATGGATGGCCGGGTCAAAACGCTGCACCCTAAAATACATGGCGGCATTCTTGCCCGACGCGGACAGGATGAAGCCATCATGGCCGAGCATGGAATAAACGCTATTGATCTGGTTGTGGTTAACCTGTACCCCTTTGAAAAAACCGTGGCCAATCCTGATTGTGATCTGGATACGGCAATAGAAAATATCGACATCGGCGGCCCCACCATGGTGCGCGCCGCTGCCAAAAACCATGCGTCGGTTACAATTCTGGTCAACCATCATGACTACGCGACATTTCTAAACGAACTCGATGCCCGCAATGGAATCATCAGTGATCGCAGCCGTTTTCAGTATGCGCTCCAAGCCTTTGAACATACAGCCCGATATGATGCAGCTATCGCTGATTATCTGGGACGATTTCAGACCGATGACACACATCCTGACACATGGCAGAAACAAACCTTCCCCCATACTTTTAATCGTCAATTCATTAAAGTGCAGGAAATGCGTTACGGTGAAAATCCTCACCAACAAGCCGCCTTTTATCGCTCAGGTGATGCGCCCGAAGGCTGCGTAGCGACCGCACAACAATTACAAGGCAAAGAACTGTCATTCAACAATGTTGCTGATACAGACGCTGCGCTTGAATGCGTTAAAGCCTTTGAAGAACCCGCCTGTGTTATTGTAAAACACGCCAATCCCTGTGGCGTTGCCACTGGGGAACAGTTGATAGATGCCTATCAGCGTGCTTACCAGACCGACCCGACATCGGCATTTGGTGGAATTATTGCCTTTAATCGCCCGCTTGACGCGCAAACAGCCGAAGCCATTGTGCACAAGCAGTTTGTAGAGGTTATTATTGCGCCCTCAATCAGCCAAGACGCCCAAGCAGTTTTAGCCAAGAAGATCAACATTCGTGTTTTAAGTTGCGGTGCCTGGCACACCACAGACAGCCATGACTTTGATTATAAGCGTGTAAAAGGTGGTCTTCTGGTACAAGAGTTTGATCAGGGCAGCATTACCAAAAAATCACTCACCTGTGTCAGCAAACGCTCACCCACAGAACAGGAACTTGAAGACCTACTTTTTGCCTGGAAAGTAGCGAAGTATGTCAAATCCAATGCCATTGTCTATGCTCACAACAAACAAACCATTGGCATTGGCGCCGGACAAATGAGCCGCGTTTACAGCGCTAAAATTGCAGGCATTAAAGCCAGTGACGAAAATCTTCAGGTCGCGGGTTCTGTCATGGCCTCGGATGCTTTTTTCCCCTTTAGAGATGGCATTGATGCGGCGGCGGCTGCAGGTATTCGTGCCATTATTCAGCCCGGTGGTTCCATTCGTGACGATGAAGTCATTGCCGCCGCCGATGAAGCAGACATTGCCATGGTATTTACCGGCATGCGTCACTTTCGCCACTAGCCACAACAAACGAGGACGTTCTTTATGAAATTACTGGTTATCGGTGGCGGCGGTCGCGAACACGCCCTTGCATGGAAACTGGCCCAGGATACACGCGTTGAAAAAGTCTTTGTTGCACCGGGTAATGCGGGAACCGCGCTCGAACCCAAACTGGAAAACATTGCCATTCAAATAAACGACATTCCGGCACTGGTGGCCTTCGCGCAAAAAAATAGCGTTTATCTCACCGTGATCGGCCCGGAAATTCCTTTGGTCGCTGGTATTGTTGACCGATTTACGGAAAACAATCTGCGCTGTTTTGGCCCCAGTCAGGGTGCCGCACAGCTGGAGGGCTCAAAAGCCTTTACCAAGGATTTTCTCGCCCGCCATCAAATTCCCACAGCAGCTTACGGCAGTTTTACCGATACCGAGTCAGCGATACGTTATATCAAAGAACAAGGCGCGCCCATCGTAGTAAAAGCCGATGGATTAGCTGCCGGCAAAGGCGTCATTATTGCCCACACTGAAGAAGAAGCCATTGCTGCGGTACAGGACATGCTGGCCGGTAATGCCTTTGGTGACGCAGGCCATCGTGTTGTGATTGAAGCCTTTGTGCAAGGCGAAGAAGCCAGCTTTATCTGTATGGTCGATGGCGAACACATTTTGCCATTAGCAACCTCCCAAGATCATAAAGCCCGTGACGATGGCGACCTCGGTCCTAACACAGGGGGCATGGGTGCCTATTCTCCAGCCCCTGTCGTCACGCCGGAAATTCATCAGCGCATCATGGACGAGGTAATTATTCCTACCGTACGCGGCATGGCTCAGGAAGGGCATCCTTACACGGGCTTTCTTTATGCGGGCATTATGATTGATGCCCAAGGCGTGCCCTTGGTGCTCGAGTACAATTGTCGCTTTGGTGATCCCGAAACCCAGCCGATCATGATGCGCTTGCAAAGCAGTTTGGTGACATTGTGTGACGCCGCATTAGACAAAAAACTGGATAAAATTCAGGCCCAGTGGGACCCACGTGCGGCCTTGGGCATTGTGCTGGCGGCTGGAGGTTATCCCGATAACTATAAAAAAGGCGACATTATCAGTGGGCTGCCACCAGTAGACAAAAACAGTCTGAATCAGGATGCCAAAGTGTTCCATGCCGGCACCGCCTGTGACCCGCAAGGACAGGTGATCACACAAGGAGGACGGGTTCTTTGCGCCACTGCCCTGGGTGCCTCCGTAAGCGAGGCTCAGGAAAAAGCCTATCAGCTCGTCCGTAAAATTCACTGGAATGGAATTTACTATCGCAATGACATTGGTCATCGCGCCATTGCCCGCGAAAAATCCCGCTAGGGCCTGTTAATACCCCACTGCCCTAAAGCCTGCTGTCATCTGTCCCTTGGACAGTGACAGTGGACGGATTATTTTCTACTCATTTACGTACCAATACGCCTCTTTCTCTTACCCCGGTTTTAAATTTCATTTGCGATTTATCCAATAACACCTACGCTTTCTTGAGCAAGATGGATTACGTTTTATTCAAACGACGGTTTACTGTAACTTCATCCATTAAAATGAGACCATCTTGCTAAACAGAGATGCAACAGATCTGAACTCATCGTTAACCGCATCACTCTGAGTCACAACCAATGCAATTTAGCTTCCGATACACACCGGCAGTACTGACAGCATTACTCGGCATTACGGTCACCGTTTCGCTCTTCATTTACGTTCAGCGTAATGAAGAGACAGAAAACCAGCAACGTTTCGAAAAACATGCCAACAGCTTTATTGAGATGATCGAGAATGACCTGGAGTCACAGATTCATACCCTGGAATCAGTCGCTACATTCTTCGGGGCAAGTGAATTGGTTAATCGTTTCAGCTTTTATACCTTTGTTACCCCGCTTTACAAAAGATCCACCGCCTTGCAAGCTATTGAATGGGTGCCTGAAGTCAAACACAATGAACGTATGCGCTATGAAACTTTCGCGCAACATGATGGCTTTCCGGACTTTCGTTTCACCCAGAAAACGCCCTTGGGAAAATCAATCCCTGCTCAATATAAAACCAAGTATTACCCTGTCTTTTATGTAGAACCCTACAGGAGTAACGAAGAAATGCTTGGGTTTGATCTGGGATCTGACAAAGCCTGGCGAAAAACCATCAGACAGGTCATTAAAAACAAAATACCCACGCTCAGCGAAACAGTGGTTCACGCTCACGGCACGGCTGAACAAATCAACGTATTGCTTATGGTGCCTATTTTTCGAAATACCGCAAAACAATCGAGTCTTTCGGCGCCCAATAACACCATTAATGGTTTAATCGTGGGTGATATACGCGTTGACATCCTGTTTAACAACCTTGCCGTTAAATACCGGCACAACACCAACTATCTGAGCAACATTCACATCAATTTATTCGATATTGATGAAAATGACGGTCAGCGACTTATTTTGTCAAAATCATTCACGAGTAGTTCACCGAACACTACCAAGGTCGAGCGCACAAATTCCCAACGAATTGTACATAAAATTAATTTTGGCAATCGAAAATGGCATGCTGTCATCACAACCAGTGATATCAGGGAGAAAATGCAAGCACGTCTCCAGGCATTAAAAGCAGCACTCACCTCCTTGTTGTTTTTTTCTTTAATAACGGTGTACTTGATTCGCATCATCCAGGAAAAAACCGAAATTCAGCGTTTGAATCAGGAAAAGGATTTATCTCTCAATGCACATCAACAACAACTCAACGATATCTTAAACAGTATTCCGGAGGGTTTAATTACCTTTAACCAGGAGGGACTTATCCAATCGGTGAATCATGCCGCCGAAAGAATTTTTGCTTATTCGCGCAGCGAAATCATAGGCCGTAATATATCGCAGCTTATTCCAGACCTGACGCATGATTACTCAGCCATCCCTTTTAAAACGCTTATCCCTTACGAAAAAACAACAGGCATTGAGACTGGCCGGGAAATGGATGGGGTGAAGAAGGGAGGTTCTTTTTTAATGCTTGATGTTGCACTAACAACTATAGGCCTGTTGAATCCACCTTTATACGGTTGTGTTATCAAGGACACAACCGAAGTTAAAAAACACGAACGAGCACAAACCGACGCCTTGACTGTTCTCAGGCAAGAACTAAAAACGCCCCTGACAGCAATCAGGGGAGCGCTCGACATTATCACTACGTCCACAGAAGATCAGTTGAGTGACAAAACAAAACGCATGATTGATAGCATGAAAAAAAATAGCGAGCGGCTCAGTCATTTTATTAATAAGCTGCTGGAAATAAAAAAATAAACCCTGTATTTCTCACGCACAACCGTGGCGAAATTAAAACCCGTGTTTTTCTTTTTGCCCAGGTTCTCTATACCAAGTGATTAGCCCAAACGTGCTAACGCGCCATTAAAGATGTCCGACTGATCATACACACCACTATCCAACACCCAAGCGCTCACTAATGTTGCCGGGGTCACATCAAAGGCAGGATTGTAGGCGCGTGCATCGGCAGGGCTCCAGCTGACCTCACCAAAACTCCCTTTAACACCCATGACCTCGGAACGTGAACGTTGTTCAATGGGAATATCGTCCCCCGTTTCACAACTAACATCGACCGTTGTATGCGGCGCAACCACATAAAAAGGAATGCCGTGGTGAAAAGCCAATACAGCCAGATTATACGTACCCACTTTGTTGGCGAAATCACCATTGGCCACAATACGATCCGCGCCGACAAAAATTTTATCTACACGGCCCGCTTTCATTAACGAGGCAGCCATGTTATCGCAAATAATGTGGTAGGGAATGCCGGCTTTTTCCATTTCCCACGCCGTTAATCGCCCACCTTGTAACAGGGGACGTGTTTCACCCACCCAAACGGAGATGTTTTTTTTCAGTCGCCAGGCTTCAGTAATCACGCCAATGGCCGTACCCACACCGGCTGTTGCCAGACTGCCCGCATTACAGTGCGTCAGTATGTGATCATTCTCATTGATAAGTGCAGCGCCGTGACCTGCCATCGCCTGACACAGTATTTTATCCTGATCAAACAAGTGCTCCGCACAGGTGATAGTTGCCTGCTGCCAATTGTCCTGCTGCAAGGCCTCGGCCATTCGATCCATGCAGAACATGAGGTTCACCGCTGTAGGCCGTGCTTCGCGGAGAATTCGTACCGCCTCAAGTAATTCATCACGCCCACGCCCGCGTTCCAGCAAATGCGCCACCAACAAAGCCGCACCAATACCAATGATAGGCGCACCACGAATTTGCAAACGCTGAATCATGCTCACCATGGTCTCTACTGAATCACAGACCAACCATTGTTCACAGTGGGGCAACAAGTGCTGATCCAGCACCAATAGAGTTCCTGTTTCGTAGCGCAATGCCGTTGCAAGCAGATTTTTCATACACCTTGCTTCACTGTCGATTAAACGTTATAAAATTCGTGCTCAACGCTAAACACGCCAAAGCACTTGAATCACTTTTCTTACAGGATATGTCCGCTTGCTGCCATCATCAACGACGCTTTTAGCTGTCGTAAGCGCCTTTCATCAACAACTGAACGAGCTGCTGCTACTGCAACAAGAAGCACTTATTGAACAGAAATTTGATGTGGCGCGCCAACTATTTGCACATTTCCACGCGCTCATGACCGAGCACATCACCGTGGAAAACGAACAACTGCTGCCTGTCCACGCAGAGCTTGGCGAAACACGCTGGGCAACATCACTGTACTACCTCGAACACACAAAAATCCTGTCCCTGCTGGATCGCGCTGATCAACAACTCGCAACAGCACTGACTTCGACACTGTCGCCCCGCCGTTGGCTTATTCATGTGCTGGATTATCAGCGCACACTGAAAAATGTTCTCGAACACCATGAGCAACGTGAAGAACAAGCACTACTCATCGAACTGTCCGGGCATCTGCAACACCGTGAATTGCCACTGGCGCAACACTGCCAGGAACAATGGCTACGGTCCTTTGCCCAGAGAACAGACGCCATTCAGCAATTAAAACAACAACTGGATTACTGAAGCGGATCACGGCCTTTTCGTTCATACACAACAAAACTGTAGGCATATTCGGTGACTGAAGGTGCTGGAAAATCCTCCCGTGCGACTTGCTGCCATTGATTACGATCAAAAACTGGAAAAAAGGCATCGCCTTCAACGCATTGATGCACCTCGGTCAAATACATCCGGTCAATTTCAGGCAGAATCAGCCGGTAAATTTCGGCGCCGCCAATAACCATCGTTTCGCCATTATCCTGCCCCGAAAGCAGCGCTGCCGCGCAGCGCAGCGCACTGTCCAGATCATGAACGATATGGCAACCCGGGTAATCGAATCCCTGATCACGCGTCACAATAATATGCGGCCGCCCCGGCAAGGGCTTGCCCAAGGAGTCAAAGGTTTTGCGCCCCATGATCAGCGGTTTGCCCATGGTGATCCGCTTGAAATGCTGCAAATCAGCCGGCAGATGCCACGGCAGTTTATTATTACAGCCAATCACCCCGTTCTCAGCCACTGCAGCAATCAGTGAAAGTTTCATCACAACTTAAACCCGTTCAAGTTATACCGCCACTGGGGCCGCAATGGCAGAGTGACACTGATAATTCAGCAGTTCAAAATCATCAAAACGAAAATCACACACCGATGATCTATCCGCTTTTATCTGCATCAGCGGCAAAGGATAGGGTTCGCGCGCCAGTTGTTTATCGGCCTGTTCCAGATGATTAAGGTAAAGATGCGCGTCACCTAAGGTATGAATAAATTCCCCTGCCTCCAAACCCGTCACTTTGGCCATCATCAAGGTTAACAGCGCGTAAGAGGCAATATTAAACGGCACACCCAAAAAGACATCGGCACTGCGCTGGTAGAGCTGGCACGATAACTTTCCCTCGGCCACATAGAACTGAAACAGCGTATGACAAGGTGGCAAGGCCATGTGCTGCACCTCGGCCACATTCCATGCGCTCACCAGCAAACGTCGGGAATCAGGATTCGTTTTAATCGCCTCTTCGACGCGTTTGATCTGGTCTATTTTTTCGCCATTTCCTGTTGGCCATGAACGCCACTGATGTCCATAGACAGGCCCCAGTTCACCATTCTCATCGGCCCATTCATTCCAGATACTGACACCATTTTCTTTCAAATAACGGATATTGGTGTCGCCTTGCAAGAACCACAACAACTCATGAATCACCGATTTAAGATGAACTTTTTTGGTGGTCACCAAGGGAAAACCCTGTGCCAGATCAAAACGCATTTGATGACCAAAAATACTCAAGGTGCCCGTACCTGTTCGGTCGTCCTTGCGAACACCCTGTGTTTTTACTTTGTTGATTAAATCAAGGTACTGTTTCATTGACTCACCACGCTGGATTTCTGGCGATAGGCCCAAACCAGAATAAGAATTCCCGCCACAACCATTGGGGCACTCAATGCCTGTCCCATCGTTAACCAGTCGAATGCAATAAAGTTCAACTGCGCATCCGGCTGACGAAAAAATTCCTCAACGAATCGAATACAGCCATAAGACAACAACCACACACCGATAACGGCAGCACGGGGTCGAGGCTTGGCGCTGAACCAGAAGACAATGCCAAAAAGCACAAGACCTTCAAGGAACATCTGGTACAACTGCGAGGGATGGCGCGGCAAATTATCCACATGCGGAAAGATCATTGCCCATGGAAGATCGGCAGTGGTAGGGCGTCCCCAAAGCTCACCCCCGATAAAATTACCCAAACGCCCCAAACCCAAACCCAGAGGTACTGCGGGCGCAATAAAATCAAGAACATCCACGGGATGTCTCTGTTCCTTATAACTAAAAAAAATCAGTGCGGCAATAACACCGAGCAAGCCACCATGAAAAGACATGCCACCTTCCCACACTTTAAACAACCACAAAGGTTCCTGCAGAAAGTGGGAAAAATTATAAAACAACACATAACCTAGTCGCCCCCCCAAAACCACACCCACGGCGCCATAAAAAATCAAATCACTGATTTGATCATTATTCCAGGGCGCTGGCACTGACTTGGCCCGATACGCCGCCAATCCCCAGGCCTGAGCAAATGCCAGCAAATACATCACCCCATACCAATGTACCTTAAGCGGTCCAAGCTCAAGCGCAACGGGATCGATAGCGGGAAATACAAGCATGAAAACTCCTTTAAATAGCTCTAATACGTAGCACGTTCGATTTATAAAGCAATGCTCAGTAACTGAACACCCACAGCAAACAACAACAAAGCGAACAATTTTCTCAGGGTAGGCGCTGGCAATCGATGCGCCAATCGGGCACCAAAACCAGCAAATAATACACTGCTAGCAACAATGCCCAGAAAGGCCGGCACATACACATAACCCAGACTATGCGCAGGCAAAAGTGGATTCGACCAGCCCGTGATCACAAAACCCAAACCTCCTGCTAAGGCTATGGGCAAACCGCAGACCGATGCCGTTGCCACCGCTTGCTGTATCGGCACACTGAAACGAATCAACAAGGGCACGGTAATTGATCCACCACCAATGCCAAACAGGGTCGATAGCATACCAATGCCATTACCAATTAACCACAAGCCCCTCTTGCCAGGTAAAGGTTGTCGCGATGTCGGCTTAAAATCAAAGCCCATTTGCAGCGAAACCGCCAAAGCAAACAACGCAATCAACACTTGTAAGGCAGTTGCCTGAATAGAATCCGCCAGCCACGCACCAAGCAAGGAACCGGTGACTATCCCGACACTCAAATGTTTAAACAGCATCCATTGCACCGCGCCATGGGCATGATGCACACGCACAGAGCTGATCGAGGTCAAAATGATCGTCGCCAGGGAGGTCCCTACCGCCATATGCGTAATCAGTTCATCCGCAAAGCCTTGCTGATGAAAAATAAAAATCAGGGCTGGAACAATGATCAAGCCCCCACCCACGCCCAACAAACCAGCCAGCGTTCCGGAAACACAGCCCAGCAACAGATAAGAAAGCAATGCCATTTCCATGATCCAAAAAATAAGAAGCGATTATCCCTGAATCGTAGCGCCAAAGACAGTTTGATGACGTAAGCACTTCAGGTAAAATCTTGAGCATGTGTCTCATTTTATTTTCTTATCAAGCGCATCCCGAATACCCTCTTATCATAGCGGCGAACCGGGATGAGTTTTATAAACGGCCGACAAAGGATCTGTATCTATGGCCAGACTCACCACACATTCTGGCCGGTCAGGATGCGCAGGAAGGCGGTACATGGCTCGGTATTACTTCTAACGGCCGCTTCTCTGCACTCACCAATGTCCGTGAAACAACAAGCCCCAACGAGGTCAAGTCTCGTGGGCATCTGGTTGTCGATTTTTTACGCGACAACTGCTCTCCTGAGACCTACTTGCGTGAAGTGGCAAAAAATCATCACCTGTTTAAAGGCTTTAATCTGCTGGTGGGGGACAATCAAGCGCTTTTTTATTATTCCAACCGAGAACACCGCATACGCGAACTTGCCCCAGGGTTTTATGGCCTCAGCAATCACTTGCTTAACACGCCATGGCCCAAAGTCACCCGTGGTTTAACGCTTTTTAAGTCAATCGTTGCGGAAAATCTCTCAGATATAGCGCTGTTCTCTCTGCTTGAGAATGTCGACATCGCAGCCGATCATCTGCTTCCGGACACCGGAATCGGGATGGATTCCGAACGTTTCTTATCGCCCCTGTTTATAAAAAGCGAGGTCTACGGCACGCGATCAAGCGCTGTCATTCTAAAAGAAAAAACCGGCAACATCCGTTTTACAGAAAAACGTTTTGGGCCTCAGGGGATAAGACTTGGCAGCAGCTCCATGGTAATTCATCCCTGAAATTGCACACCGGATTTTATCTGCTTTTATACAGCAGGTAGCGCATCATGGGTGAGGAAAGCTCCGTTAAAGCCCTCTGATACACATCTCGTTTAAACATCACTACGTGTGACAAAGGATACCAATAACTGACCCAGCGCCAATCATCAAACTCCTGAGAGGAATGACTGGCCACATTGATTTTGCTTTCGGGACTGTTTAAATACAGCAAAAACCACTTCTGTTTTTGTCCTATACACAAGGGCGAACGACCTGAACGCTGGTACCGTTTCGGGAGTAAATACCGCAACCAACCGCGTGTCTGCGATACGATTTCCACATCCTCAGGTGACAAGCCTATTTCTTCCATCAGCTCTCTGAAGAGCGCCTGCTCCACGCTTTCACCTTCATCGACACCACCCTGCGGAAACTGCCAGGAATTCTGTCCCGCTCTGCGCGCCCACAACAACTCGCCGTTATCATTAAATACAATGATCCCAACATTAAAACGAAACCCATCCGTATCAATCACAATACTTGGCTCAACATCACGCGGTTAACTGGAAGTAAGACTCAGAAGTCAGCATTGATACCTCATTCTCCACGCTGCTTCAATCACTCTTTTATTCATTAACAATTTTATCTGTTCTTCGCTATTATCACTCGTTGAGTGCTTTATAATTCATCCACTGCTTTCTTGATTAACAACAACAGGTTTTAGCAATGAATTTGGCCATTTTTGACCTTGATAACACACTTATCAAAGGTGACAGCGACCATGCCTGGGGCGAATTTCTCGTTGAACGGCAGATTGTGGACATCGAAATCTATGCCAAACGCAATCACGAATTTTACCGGGATTATCAACGAGGCGCCCTTGATATTGATGCCTACCTGAATTTTTGTCTTCAGGTATTGAGTCAACACCCTATGCAGCAACTTTTAGCCTGGCGTGACCAGTTCATCAACGAAAAGATCAAGCCCTTGGTATTGCCTAAAGCGGAAGCACTGATTGATGAACACCGATCGGCCGGCGACACCTTGCTTATTATCACCGCCACCAATCGTTTCGTTACTGAACCTATTGCAGCCCTGCTTAAAATTGACCATTTGCTCGCCAGTGAAGTCGAACAAGTGAATGGTCGTTTCACCGGAAAACCTGCAGGCATTCCCTGTTATCAGCACGGAAAAATTCTACGTTTACAAGAATGGTTACAAGGTCAGGGATTAACGCCAAGCCACAGCACCTTCTATAGCGATTCTCACAATGACCTGCCCTTGCTTAAAGAAGTTGATGCGCCTGTCGCTATCGACCCTGACCCCGAATTACGTGCCTATGCTACAGAACATGGCTGGCCCATACGCTCCTTGCGTCATGCTTTGACATAAAAAGTTCTTGAAAAAGAGGCTGCATTAGCAAGTAAATTGTTTATAATGAAATTGAGTGTTTCTTGGGGCGCAGGTGAGTTTGAAGTGTCCTTGAGCCGATAAAATTACGATTGGGGATTCTTCGCTTATATCGTGTGCATGTCCGCTCGACGGAAAGCCTGACATATAACAAGGGTTCCCTCCTTGAACCTCACGGTTCAGGGCTAATCTGACCACGGCGCTCCAGGAGCACTCATGCCTGCCTTAGCTTATAACGACGCGCTTGATGTTTATTCGCTCAGAAAAAAAATCCGAAAAACGCGACGTCAACTCCGCCCCGATCAACAGAATAAAGCCGCCTACCACCTCAGCAAAACGCTTGGTTCATCACCCCTTTTCTTGCGCAGCCAGCATATCGCTTTTTATCTGCCAAACGATGGTGAAATAGACCCCAGCTTGCTTATGGCGCGCGCATGGCAGCATAACAAAACCTGTTACTTACCTGTGCTTGCACCCTTAAGCGAGAAGCTGCTCTTTGTGCGTCATGATGCAGGCGATGCACTGATGCTCAATCAGTTCAACATACCCGAACCCATCTTCCGGCAGCAAAACACGCGCCAACCGTGGGCGCTTGATTTGGTTATCACGCCTTTAGTTGCGTTTGATTCTTCTGGCAATAGATTGGGCATGGGAGGCGGGTATTACGATCGTACCTTCGCATTTTTACACAGCGCCAAAACACGAAAGAAACCAAAACTGATTGGCATTGCCCATTCGTTTCAGCAAACAGCAAACTTACCCTGTCAAAGCTGGGACGTCCCCCTTGATGGCGTTTTCACTGATAAAAATCGTTTTATGTTTGAAACATCCCGAAATTGACCAGAGGGTTCTACTATTTTTTGAATAACTCTTGAGCAACCAATTCAGGGCTACGAGCCACAGGCAAATAATTACTGAGCACCGCACCCAAAACAAACACAATAGCCAACACCAACAACAAATCAGGTTTTTTATCCATAAAAATACTTTTCCTTAGTTCACCGATGACCGTATAACATTTCGGTCTTCGGTTTTGTAATTAACACGCCATTAATTTTTAACGTTAGCTTGAAACATTAGAAACGACGTTCAAACCCCATATTGATGGCCAATGCCCTAGGTAATTCCTGTCCATCAACAGACACTGTATCCAAGGACTGACTTATATCCAGATGCGTACCACCAAAGAGCGTCACACCTGCACTGATATAATTCAACTCAGAACCTGCTCTATTGCCGCGAAAGCCGACTCGCGCCATGGGTATCCATACAGAATCCGAGAAATACGAGGCTGACACCGATAACCACTGATATTCATCCTTAACCGCCCCGGAGATTGGATTCGCATCATAACCCAGCGCAAAATTCCAATGTTTATCGGCCGTTGAGATCGCTCCCTCCAGTGACAACTGTCTTTCCATTACATACTCAGGACTTAAATCCAAACGCCCCTGCGCTCCAAAGTCAGAGGCTATTTCACAGTTATTTTGTGCCGAGGCACTCGCCAGCGCAGAACAACCCACACCCAGCACAGAGGAATCAAAGCTGGGCTCATTTATATTTTTCCAGGTCGCCCCAACCTGAAAATTATTACTTAACCACAGCACCCCCACATCAAGACCTAGGTCTGTTGATTTCTCTTGATTCTTGTCAAATTCGTCAAGTATCACGTCCGCAATGTCTTCGTTTTGATCTTGTTGATCAATGGCAACCAACTGTGACGACATGGTTGCCTGATACAGGGTCAACTTGCCTCCCACCAGCAAACGGTCGCCGCCTGCCGCGAAAAGACCCGACTCGCTATCCTTAAACAAGGAATTCGCCAGATCATGGCTGTAACCTACGGAATAGCTATTGATTTGCGCATAAGTCAAATCGACAGCCGTATCGGTTTTCAAGCTAAAATCAGTTTCCCCCAATAAAACATTGGGCGGATAAATTTCCAATGGGCTGTCAATAAAACGAAAACCTAGATCAGCACTGGCATATATATCCAGCGTCACCACCCCTTTTAAGGTTTCACTACGGATGGCAAGGGGAAATAAAGGCATTCTGATCTGTGTGTTCAGCTGCCCTTCGCCTTTTTGACCGAGTTCAATCAGAAAACTATCAAACTGTTGCTGCACTGCAAACACATCACCAAACGCCACATTAGCCACTATTGATTGCTGTTCAATACGATCCAGCTCTGCGTTCAGGTCATTCACCCCATCAATTAAATCATCAATCTCACCAAACTCTAGCCCTATACCCGCCGTGCTCAAATAAGCCCAGCGGTATTTTTTATCGACCACATACTCACCCGACGCCGGATTAACCGTAGCCGAAAGTAGGGTTTGCTGTGTGGACACATTGCCCAAGGTATTAAGCGGGCCGGAGAATTGTGCAGGATCGGCTGTCGCGGCTAAAGAAGCGCTATAAAAAGAAACGGCACCTGCGATTTTTAACAAACGGCTTTTCATTCAAGTCACTCCCAGCATTTCGCCAATTTAATTAATAAGGTAATTTAAAAACGACTAATGGATAACTATAGCCTAAAGACTGTTTTATGCTCATTTAAGAAACAGCTGATAGGCCGGGTTAGAGGCCTCTGAATCGAAACGATACCCGATATCAAGCAATACGCACTCAATCTCTCGTGCTTCATTCGATTCGGCCTGGAAGCCCACCAAAACGCGCCCGTATGCCGCGCCATGGTTGCGATAGTGAAACAGGCTAATATTCCAGCGTTCACCCAGTTTGCTCAAGAAGGCCATCAAGGCTCCCGGGCGCTCAGGAAATTCAACGCGGTAAAGCAATTCATTGCCGATACTTGGCGGTCGACCACCCACCATATGACGAATATGCAATTTAGCCATTTCGTTATCGGATAAATCTTGCGCGGCATAACCTTTATCACGCAGCTTTTCTACCAATTGCTGACGCTCAGCGATGGAGCGAATTTGCACACCAGCAAACACATGGGCAGTTTCTTTATCGGCGTATCGATAATTAAATTCACTGATGCTTATTTTGCCTAACAATCGGCAAAAACGCTGAAAGCTGCCGGGCTTTTCTGGAATAGTGACTGCCAATAGTGCTTCACGTTGTTCGCCTAGTTCAGCGCGCTCCGAGATATGCCGCAGCCGGTCAAAGTTAGTGTTAGCGCCGCTATTAATAGCCACAAAG
>Ga0209841_1000019_pt1 | contig 34028 bp, 21 predicted proteins | sample GWRWT4_30Apr14_FD_187185 | JGI IMG/M metagenome (GOLD analysis project Ga0209841, IMG submission 187185) | Sand microcosm microbial communities from a hyporheic zone in Columbia River, Washington, USA - GW-RW T4_30-Apr-14 (SPAdes) (version 2) | ecosystem: Engineered > Artificial ecosystem > Sand...
GGCGTCCCAGCGCCAAAGTCCAGGCGTTGCAGCCTGCTGACGGGCATGCGCATGCCCTTGCTCACAATGATGCCCATCAGCTCGGCCAAGGCCGCCGGGCGATCGCCAGACGCGCCCAAGGCCGTGGCGTAGGAAGGGGTCAGCGTGGCAAACGGGTAGCCCAGGCGACGCCAGTCGCGGTTGAGGTCGGTGAAGGCGTCGCGTTCCAGCAGGTTGCGGATGCGGGAATCCTGCGCGGTCTTGTGGCGGGTCTTGAACAGCCAGACGTAGACCTCTTGGCGCTGGTCGCGGCTGGCGTCCATCACCTCGGTCAAGGTGGCCTTGGGGTGGGCGGTCAGGTGGCCGACCAACCACAGGTCGAGCGGGTGAACACGGGCAATGTAGCCACGGTCGGCCAGGGAGAATTTTTCAGGCGCGTAGTCGTCGTACAAGCGCTGCAGCTTGGCCTCACCCAACTCCTTCTGAGGCAACTGCTCGTTCATGAAGGCCGTGAACTCGGCCAGCGTGGCCTGGGGACGAATGCCGCGGTACATGGCGGCCAGCCGCGAGGGCGCGGAGTTGGCACGCTTGGTGAGCAGGGCCAGGGCCTCTTCGGGCGACTTGCCTTTGTACTTCTTGTAGAAACGGCGCAGGAACTCGCGGCCCTCGCTGTCCGCGAAACGGGCCAGGTACTCCTGGCGGCGTGGGTCATCCGGGTCTTCCAGCAGGTCGCTGTCGGCCTTGCTGTTGTTCGCCATGTAGGTGTAGATCACATCGCGCATCAGGCGGATGAACACCAGGTTGACGGAGTGCTGGAAGGCCTCGCGAAGGTCCATGACCCGGCCGTCTTCTTCAGATTCGAAGTTGTTGAAATGGTGCGCGCCGCCACCGGTGAAGAAGGTCTCGCCCGGGCTGGCCGAATACTTGCGGTCCATGGCGGCCTCCAGCATGGGCGTGAGGCTCTTGTCCTTGGCATCCAGCAGGTAATCGCGCGCCCAGCGGCGCAGCACATCTTTGCGCTGCACGGGCACGGCGGTCAGGTCCTCTTCGCTCATGGGGCTGTACTGCCCGTGCAGATCGGCGATGACTTTGAGGTAGGAGATCAGCGTGCGCAGTTTGGCGGTGGAACCCAGGTCGAGCTTGGCCCCCTCGTTGATGTCGAAGGGCTGGTCCAGGTTGTCGCTTTGCACGCGCAGCAGGTTGGCTTGGCCGCTGCGTTCAAACAGCGTGAAGCTCAAGGTCAGCTTGCTGGGGTCATCGTTTTCCTGCAGCATGTGGTAGCCGTACAGGCCCTGGGCCTTGGCCAGTTTGGGGTCCTTGAGGTCGCTGAGCAGGCGCGTGGCCGTGCGCTGCAAGTCGCCATCCAGGGTGCTGTTGGTCTTCAGATCCAGGCGGTCCAGGTCGTACAGGCGCGGCACCTTCAACATGGTGGACAGCGTGGAGCGCATCGCGGTGATGGCCTTGCGGTCCACGAAGGACACCGGCCGCTCGGTGGGTTGCACAGGGTGCAGCTTGAGCTTGATGGGCAAGGCCGCATCGCGCAGCGCGATGGGGATCAGATTGACGCTGGCCAACAAGCGCAGGTGGCTGTCAGCCAGCCTTTGCAGGTCTTCATGACCCTCCACCAGGTAATGCGAAGGACGGCGCTGGGCGATGAACAAGGACAACACCTGCTTGTAGGCCTCGGCCTGGCGTTGCAGTTCGGGGCCCGGGGCGGCAGGCGCCTTGACGGCAGCGTTCAGCAAGGCGTTGACCTCGGTGAAATCACGGCCATACCAGGCCCACAGGCCGTCGCCCACGCCGTGGACTTCGCCCACGCCCGGCTTGGCGGACAGGGGCACGGAGTTGACGTAGTCGAGCACGATGCGGCGGCGGGCACCTCGAGTGTCCTCACCGTCCAGGTAGGCTCGCACCGAGGCGGAGGCCACCTGGCGCAGCTTTTCTTTCATGGACGAGGTGCGGCCATCGGGCGAATGCCGGTATTTTTCGATCTGCGTGGCCAAGGTGCTGCCGCCAGCCGAGCCTTGCGCGTCGCTGACATGCCGGGCAACTTGGCTGATCACAGCCTTGCCCAAACGGCTCCACTCGATGGCCGGGTTGTGCGTGGGGTAGGTGGCGTCGAGCAGTTCGCGGTTTTCGATGAACAGCAAGGCATCGACCAGGGGATCAGGGATCGCCTCAAAGCGCGGATAGACACGCTCTGGAAAACGCACCGCGTACATGGCCTGCCCGCTGCAATCCAGAATCTGTAAGCCGGCTTGCGAGGGCTCGTGGTAAGCGGTGAAAATCCCCTTGTCGGTCACGCGCAGCAGGTCATCCGACATGCGTGCCTGGGCGCTGACCTGGTAACCCTGCACGCCCAACCGCTTGACGAACTCGGGAATGTGGCTGTAGCCCAGTCGGTCGTCATAAGGCCCTGGCTGGGGAAAACTGAGCGCCTTGCTGGGACCGGGCTCGACTTTGTAAGTCAAGCCATGGGCTAAACCACTCAGGTAACGGGCCTGCAGCCGAGAGGTTTGAGCTTCGTCTGAAACGAAATACGCGCCCGCCGCGATGACGAGCACCACGACGCCGCCGATGAGCAGCCGCTTCAATAGTCTGGGGGGCTTGGTGGGAGAATCGGTCAAGGGTCACTCAGCTGGGAAAACAGGCCACCGGCAAGCGGTCAACACAGGGCAATTCGCAAAATCCAGCATAAAGCGGATCGGCCTTTTTCATCATTAAAAATGGCTGTGGCTTTCACGCTTCTTTCGTGTTGCGACGCACGATGTGTGTTGGGCGCAACGGCCCACCGCTCAGATAACCCTCAAGCGCAAGTTCCGGTAGACGGATTCGTACCGGGAAGCACTGCATGACCAATCGAGCGACTGGCCCATGCCGCCCTGAACCAGCCGATCCCAGGCGGCGGGATCACGGTAGCGGCTGAAGGCCCGCGCGATGGCTTCGACCAGTGCTTCAGCCGTGGGGGGCGTGAAAACAAAGCCGGTGACTTCGTCCACCACCGAATCGGCCAGCCCGCCCGTGGCATGAACGAGAGGCGGTGTGCCGTAAACGAGGCTGTAGAGCTGGTTCAGGCCACAGGGCTCGAACCGGGACGGCATCAGAAAGCAGTCCGCGCCGGCCTCGATCAGGTGGGCCAGGCTTTCGTCAAACCCGATGCTCACGTGGACGCGCCCCGGGTGCTGCTGGGCCATGTAGCGCAGCGCGTTTTCCAGGTCGGCATCGCCTTTGCCCAGCATGACCAACTGCCCCCCCTGGGCCATGATGTCAGGCACCGCCTGCACGATCAGGTCGCTGCCTTTCTGCTCGGTCAAGCGGCTGACCACGCCGAACAGCATCGCCTGTGGATCGAGGTTCAGGTGGCACCGCGCTTGCAGTGCCGCCTTGTTGGCCCGTTTGCCGGTTTGCACGGTTGAGGCGTCATAGCGTTGAGGGATGAAGGTGTCCACGGCCGGATTCCACACTGCCGTGTCGATGCCGTTGAGGATGCCCTGCAGGCGGTCGGCGTGGTCGCGCAGCACGCCCTGCAATCCAAACCCCAGCGGCTCTTCCTGGATCTCGCGGGCATAGGTGGGGCTGACAGTGGTGATGGCATCCGCGAACTGCAGGCCGCCTTTCATGAAGGACAGCTGCGACCAGTATTCCAGGCCTGTGACCGTCAGCCACTCGTCCGGCAGCGCCAGCCTGGCGGCCTCGCTCAGGGGGAAAAGACCCTGGAAAGCCAGGTTGTGGATGGTCATGACGCTGGCGGCCCGGCCTGGCAGGCGGCTCAGGTAAGCGGGCGCCAGGCCCGTGGGCCAATCGTTGCAGTGGACGATGTCGGCCTGCCATCCCGGCACGGGGCTGAGGTCGCTGCCCAGGCGGGCCGCGACCTGGCTGAGCCAGCCAAAGCGGACGGCGTTGGTGGCGTGGTCCTGGCTGCTTTCGTTCTGGTAGGGGCCGCCGGCCAGGTCATACAGTTCCGGGCAGTCCAGCAGCCACAGCGTGAAGCCGGCGGTCTGGCAGACCGATGGCGCGGCCTGCACCAGTCGGGCAGCGGGCCACGCGCCTTGCGCCGGGATGTCGGCCAGCACCTGGCCCTGGTCCAGCAAGCATTGCAGGCTTCGGTAGGCCGGCATGAGTACCTTGACGTCATGGCCCCGTTCGGCAAGGGCTTTGGGCAAAGCCGCTGACACCTCGCCCAGACCACCCGTTTTGACCCAGGGGGCGCACTCCGGGGTGACAAACAAGATCTTCATGTCGGGGTCGACGCCTGTTCGGCCGGCACCAGCACGGCGGCTGGCCAGTGGGCGAACAGGTCGGCCATCGGCAGGCCACCGTCCGGTGCGTCGGTCGCCTCCAGGATCCGGCCCGTGAGGACATCACGCCACCGGCCAGGCGCATCGACCGGCAAGGCAACACGCGTACCGCTCCAGCATCCAGGTCCTGACAAGGCCTTGTGATCGCCTTGCGTCAGCGAATACAACAAGCGGCTTACCACGGTGATGCATTGCTGGCCATCCAGGGCCCTGGCGTAAGCCACCACATGCCGGGCGGCCGACCCCAGCACCGGCAGCGCCTGGTAAGCGCCTCGGCTGAACAGTTCAGGATGGCGAGCGCGCAATTGCAGCAGGCGCCAGGTGAACAGCATCTTGGGGCCCCCGTCACGCCAGTGATCGCGCAGGTGTTGAAGTGATCGCTCATCGGCCTGGCCACCGGCGAACAGCGATTGCACCTGGGCGTGCCGAGCCTGCAAGGCTTTGAAATCCACAGGACGGCGGTTGTCGGGATCCACGAGGCTGAAGTTCCAGGTCTCGCTGCCTTGGTAGATGTCCGGCACACCCGGCGCTGTCAATTTGAAAGCCACCAGGCCCAGGCTGTTCAGGGCACCAAAGGGCGCGATCTGGTCCACCAGGGATTGCAGGTCTTTCAAGAAGGGATTGGGCTCCAGTTGCCCCAGCAGTGCATCGATGAAGCGCGCCAAGGCGTCTTCGTAAGCCTGGTTGGGATTGACCCAACTGGTCTGCTCTTTGGCCTCGCGCACAGCTTTGAGCATGTAGGCCTGAACGCGCTGCCAAACCTCGGCCAGGGACTGACTGGTGACCGGCTCCAGGGGCCACACGCCCACCAGGGTCTGGTACAGCAGGTACTCGTCGTTGCGCGTGGGGGCGAGCACACCCTCGATGCGGCTGGTGCGCTTGTGGTTCATGGCCTGCCACCGCTCGATGGCGCCTTGCCACACCTCAGGCATTTCCGACAGGACATCAATGCGGGTGCGCACGTCTTCCGAACGTTTGGTGTCGTGGGTCGAGGTGGCCAGCATGTTGTGAGGCGTGAAGCGGGCACGGTGCTGATTGGCCGCGTGGAAGGCATTGACCGACAAGCCAAAATGGCGTGGGTCGCCCCCCACATCGTTCAGCGAAGCCAGGCGGTGGTATCGGTAAAAGGCCGTGTCTTCCATGGACTTGGCCATGACCGGGGCGGTGAACTGCTGCCAGCGGTAGACCAGATTCAGCATGGCTTGGCGGCGATCGGGATCGGGTTCGGTCGGCGCGCCCAGCATGATGTCGCGCAGGTAATCAATGACGCTGACCTCGGAGGCACGACTGCGGCGTTTGGCGCTGGCAGTGGCCCAATCAATGTGCTGCCGGTCGGCATCGCTGAAGCCTCGCTCGCCAATGTAGGTGCGGTACACCGGGAAGGCCGCCGCCACGGCGCGCAAGGCCACGCGCAATCGGTTGCGGGTGAAATCGCAGGTGCGTCGGTCGCCCAAGGCGATGCGGTGCAGGGCCTCGGTCAGCACCTCCAGGTCACTGGACAATGAGGTGGCGATGATGTCGAGCTTGGCCTGGTGCAACACGTCGTCAAAGACCAACTTGTGTCCGATGAAGTCGGCATAAAGGCGATCGAAGTGTTCCTCGTGCTCGCCATCGACGAACAAGCCGTTGACCAGGTTGGAAAAGCGGTAGCCGGTGCCTCCATGCACCGGCCAGTCCGGCGGGAGGCGCTCGTGGTCGGCCAGGATCTTTTCCACGGCCAGGAATAAAGCTTTGGGCGTTTCATCCAGCTCGTCCGCCGACTTCATGGTGCTGAGGTAACGCGATTGCAGCCGCGTGAAATAGGCTTGTGGGTCGCACAGACCGTCGGGGTGGTCGATGCGCAGGCCCGACACCTTGCGTGCTCGCAACCACTCGAAGATGGTGTGGTGCGTGGCCTCGAACACCGTTTCGCGCTCCATGCGCACGGCGGCCAGGGTGTTGATGTCAAAAAAGCGGCGGTAGTTGATGTCGTCACCCGCGACGCGCCAGAAGGCCAGGCGATAAGCCTGCTGCTTGATCAGCGCATCGAGCGGGTCAAAGCTGGTGGCATCACCCGGCGTGCCGTTCATGACGCTCAGGCAAGCATCTGCCCACAGGCCCAGCCAATTGAAGCGGCCGGCCAGTTGGGCCAAGCGCTTCTTGTGGAGGGCCTTGTCGCGGTGCCGCACCGCGCGCTGCTCCGCCGACAAATCACCACGCGGCGGCAAACTGGCCAGGGCGTGCAACAGCGACTGAACGATGGGGACCTCCTCGCTGGCAGACTCGTCGGTGGGCACCGGGGCGGGCACCACTGCCATGATGTCGGCGTAGTGGCGAGGGTCGATGGGAAAACGGTGGTCGTGGTAATGGATCCAGAACTCTCCGGCCGAGGCATCGAATGAAAGCTTGAGTTCGCCAGCCTCCAGCACCTTGCCATAGTGGTCACCCAACACCGCCAGCAACACCTGGCCCGACAGCTCTGGCGCGGGCGGGTTCCATTCGATGTCAAAGGTCTCGGCGTGCACGGAGGCTGGGCCGCTTTCCAGCACGTCCAGCCACCAGGCATTGTCGGCTTGCAGCACGCCCATGTGGTTGGGCACGATGTCGATCAACTGGTGCATGCCATGACGCGACAGGCTTGCACACAGTTGCTCAAAGTCGTTGTCGTCACCAATCTCGGGGTTCAGTGCGCTGTGGTCGATGATGTCGTAGCCGTGGGTGCTGCCGGCTCGGGCTCGCAGGTAAGGCGAGGTGTAAAGGTGGCTGATGCCCAGCGCATCCAGGTAGGGCACGATGTCCATGGCATCGCTGAAGCGAAAGCCCTTGTGCAATTGCACCCGGTAGGTCGCGCGGGGAATCACGGCGGTGGCCAGCGCCGGCAGTTCCTCCATGGGCCGGTGTGGCGCCACATCGCTCGGCCGCGCGCGCCGCAAAGCATCGGTGACAGACTGCAGGCGGGGGTCACTGGCCAGGCTTTCCAGGCTGATGTTCAACTTGCGCCGCCAGTTGGGGAACTGCGATTCACTGGTACCCGGAATGTTGACCTGGATGAGCTGTTGCGTGACGTCCTCCAGCTGCACACCCACCAGTTGCGATGGCGTGCGCCCCAGGAAGCTGTAGACCGCATCCGTGAACGCTGGCGAGGTGTCGTCCGTCATGGGCGGGTGCACGCTGGCATCCTTGGGCGTGACGCCTTCCTGCTCCAGGGCCAACAGCAATTGCGCCCGATCTTGCGCGCGCCCCACCACCTGTTGGGCCCGCACTTCATCGCTGGGGAACAGGCCAAGCTCGGTCCGCAGGTCCACGTCCTTGCCATTCCAGAAACCACGCAGGGTGGGCAGATCGTGGGTGCTGACCACCGCCAAGGCATGCGCTGGCCAATCGACGGGCGGCTTGAAGCGACCATCATGTGTCCGCTCAAAGAACAGCGGGCAGTAAGACAGCAGGTATTGCTCACGCATGGCCTCACGCATGCGCGGCGGCACGGTGCCCAGGTCTTCGCCAATGACGAGGCAGCGGTGCCGGTGGCTCTCCAGCGCCAGGATGCCCATCATCTCTTCGAAAGGGTAGTTCATGTAGGCGCCCGACTTGGCCCCATCTTCAGGGTGGATCCAGAACAGCCGCATCAAGGCCATCACATGATCGATGCGCAAGGCACCCGCGCAGCGCATGTTGGCGCGCAAGGTGTCAATGAAGGGCTGAAAATCCTGATCGCGCAAACGCGACGGGATCATGGGCGGCAACCCCCAGTCCTGGCCAGCCAGGTTGTACTCTTCTGGCGGCGCACCCACGTGCAGGCCCATGGCGTACAAGCTTTGACGGGACCAGGTTTCCGCCCCACCCTCGTTCACACCCACGGCGAGGTCACGGTACAGGCCGATGGCCATGCCCAGGGACTCGGCCCGCGCTTGGGCAGATTGCAATTGCACCTCGGCCTGCCACTGCAGGTATTCGAAGAACTCGACGTGGGCTTCGTGCTCACGCTCAAAATCCGCCACGGCAGGCGATTGAGGGTCGCGGTAGGCAGACGGCCACAAGGTCCAGCCCCACACCGACGAGTCTTGCGCATGGAAGTGCGCCTGCAAGGCCTCGAACAAGGCCTGGCATCGCAACTCGCTGCCCCGCTCTTTTTGGTAAGCCCGGAAGGCGCGGCCTCGGCGGGTGTCGGCGGACAGATGGCGCAGGTGGAAGTGCTTGAACAGGATCTCCAGCACCTCGAACTTGGCCGCGGCCACACCTTGGTAGTTGACGATCTCGGGTTCACGCAAAGCCTGCAAGCGCTGCTGAAACGCCACGCTGTTGACCAGGTCGAGTGCAAAGCGGCATTCGGGAAAATCAGGCACGGCCGTCACGTCGATGTACAACACGTTCATGGCGTTGCGGCTGGACGGGCTGTAGGGGCTGGCCCGTTCTGGCTCGTGCGGGAACAAGGCGTGCAGCGGGTTCAGCCCGACAAACGAGGCGCCCTGCCCGGCCACGATCTCCAGCAGGCGTTTGAGGTCGGAGAAATCGCCGATGCCCCAGTTGTCGTTGGAGCGCAGGGCGTAAAGCTGGACGCTTGGCCCCCACAGCCGCTCCCCCTGCTTCAGCACCTTGGGCTCGTGGCACCGAGGCGGGCAGACGATGACCCGCGTGCGCGCCATTTCGCCTGACACCTGCGCAGCCGACCGAAGGGTGAGTTGGTGATACCCCAGCGGCAAAGCCTGCGGCAGATCAATGCGCAGGTGGGCCGGCTCGAAACTGCCATCCGCTCGCGCGAACATCAGGCCCCCAAAGCGTTCGGCGTTGTCGCACTCCAAGGTCCAGTTGTAGCGCTTGTCCGATTCGCCAGCCGGCCCCTGGTTGGGCAGCGTGACATCGATGCGCGTTGGCTGCCCCTGGCGCAGCACCAGCACGGCAGGCAGGACCCGATGCTGCTCATGGGCCTTCAGCCTGGACAAGGTGCCTTGCGCTGCCTCATCGCTGTCAGCATCCAGGCCCATGGCCTTCAGCATTTTTCGCAGTGAGGCCTCAGGGACCTCGCGGGCATGCCCCCAGAAGTCGTCATAGCGGTTGGTCAAGCCGACGTGGGTACACAAGGCCTCCAGGCCAGAGGGAGTTGACATGTTGTCCATCAGCTTGCGGTCCGATCGATCCACCAACAACCCGCCCAAGGCCCCATCTCACGAGCGGACACCTCGCCCACCACGAGCAGCACATCGGCCACCGGCAACGCAGGCGCAGAGGCGGGCAGCGCCAAACTTTGATCAGCGAGGTTGACCACCATGTGCAGCGCTATCCCGCTGCCAAACGCCCAACGCACCCCCAGCGCACGCTCGCCGATGCGCTCCGCCTGGTGCTGGCCAGTCAGCAGCATGCTCAGATGGGGGACGATCCTCAAGCGGCGCAAAGCCAGCAGTTCGCGGTAAAAGCTCAGCCAGCGCTGCCCTTCGGGCTGGCTCGCGGTGGACCAATCCAGTTTGCTGCGTTGAAAGGTACCCTCGTCACAGGGGTCGGGGATCAACGCCCTTGTTTCGGCGTTGGAGAACTGCGGAAACAGCGCGAACTCCTTGCGCCGGCCTTCCGTCACGGCCTGGCGCAAATCCCCACTCCAATCGCTGAAGTACAGAAACGGCGTGGCCGCACCAAACTCTTCGCCCATGAACAGCAGCGGTGGCGCCGGGTTCAGCAAGTGCATGGCGGTGACCAGCTTCAAGGCCGGCTCCCCGACCAATTGACCAAGGCGATCGCCCATGGCGCGGTTGCCCACCTGGTCATGGTTCTGCAAGAAGTTGACCATGTTCAGCAAGGGCTGGGGCGATGTCGTGCGCCGCCTTGGTTGGGCATGCGCCCAGTTGTGGGGGCCACCCTGCCACACCAGCCCCTTGGTCAAGCTGGTGGCCAATTGCCCCAGGGTGTCTTCCGCGTACTCGGCGTAGTAGCCATCGTGCTCGCCGGTCAACAGCACATGAACCGGATGGTGGAAATCACCATTCCACTGCCCTTCAAACCGGCCCGGTGTGGCGGGCTTGTCCAGGCGAGCAGCATCATTGCTGTCGTTCTCCAGCACCAGGTGAATGTGGCGCTTCGGAAAGGCCTGACGCACCCGAACCGACAGCGCAGCCATGATGTCAAGGCGAGAGTCGTCCAGCATGGCGTGCACAGCATCAAAGCGCAGTCCGTCGAAGCGGTATTCGTCCAGCCAATACAGCGCGTTGTCGATGAAAAAGTCGCGCACCGTGGCGCTACCAGGCCCATCAAAGTTGATGGCTGCGCCCCAGGCTGTGTGGTGTTGCTCAGAGAAAAATCCCGCCGCGTAGCGAGGCAGGTAGTTGCCATCCGGGCCAAAGTGGTTGTAGACCACATCCAGCATCACCATCAGGCCCAAGCCATGGGCCGCGTCAATGAAGCGCTTCAAATCGTCTGGGGTGCCATGGCTGCACTGGGGCGCGAAGAGCAGCACGCCGTCATAGCCCCAACCAAAGCGTCCGGGGTAACTGGCTTGCGGCATCAGTTGAACGGCGTTGATGCCCAGCTTGGCCAGGTCTGGCAAGCGCGCCTGCGCGGCGGCATAAGTGCCCTCGGGCGTGAAGGTGCCCACATGCAACTCGTACATCACGGCCTCGTGCCATGGCACACCCTGCCATGCCTTCGAGCTGGCCCACTCAAAACTCAAGGGATCAACGACCTCGCTGAAGTCATGCACACCATCTGGGTTGCTGCGTGAGGCCGGGTCTGGCACATCCAGCTCGCCATCGATGCGCCAGCGGTAACGGCTGCCCGCCGTGGCCTCGGGCACGTACAGCTCGTACCACTCCCGGGCAGGGTCCTGATCCCCCGGGCAGGCGTTGCCATGCACCTCAATGAAACGTGACCCATCGCCCTCCGCCACCTGGATCTTCAACACCAGTTCGACACGCTGGGCACCGGGCGCCCACAAGCGGAAATCGACCCCTCCGCCTTCGCGCAGTTGGGCGCCAAAGCGCATCGCATGAGCATGCCGATCGCTCATCCCGGTTCCTGTGTGAACACGACCATGGACCGTGCTGCCAAGGGATACACCTCGCCTGCCCGCCAGGCCTGTTGATCGGGCCGGCCGTGGTCATGGCTGGTGTCAAAATGCGCGGTCCAGTCCTTTTGACCGTAGTGCGGCGGCAAGGTGAACGGCACATCCTCGTGGTGGCCATTGATCAGCATCAACAGTGTCTCGGCATTGGCGCGGCGACCATGTTCGTCGTACTCACCGGTGTGACGGCCGCAGAACATCGAAGCCACGGTGCGGGCCTCTGGCTCTTCCCAGGCCTCCGTCGTCATCTCGCGGCCTTCGGCGTCGAACCAGGTGACATCACGGTGACCATCTTCGTCAATGTGGCCATCCAGGAAGTCAGTGCGGCGCAGGCCAGGCTGGGCCTTGCGAAACTCGATCAGGCGCTGCACGTACGACAACAAGCCTTGCTGATCAGGCATCAGGTTCCAGTCAAACCAGCTGATCTCGCTGTCCTGACAGTAACCATTGTTGTTGCCCCCCTGCGAGCGCCCGACCTCATCGCCGCCCAGCAGCAAGGGCGTGCCTTGCGACAGGAACAAGGTGGTCATCAGATTGCGCTGCTGCTGCAGGCGCAAGGCGCGGATGGCCTCGTCGTCAGTCTCGCCCTCTGCCCCGCAGTTCCAACTGCGGTTGTGGCTTTCGCCATCGCGGTTGTCTTCGCCGTTGGCCTCGTTGTGCTTGTCGTTGTAGCTGACCAGGTCGCGCAAGGTGAAGCCGTCGTGCACGGTGATCAGGTTGACGCTGTCCGTCGGGCAGCGCCCCCGGTGTTCGTACAGATCACTGGAGCCGCACATGCGGCGCGACAACTCAGCCACCGTGTGCTCTTGCCCACGCCAGAAGTCGCGCACGGCATCGCGGTAAAGGCCGTTCCACTCGACCCAACCTGGCGGAAAGCCGCCCACCTGGTAGCCGTTGTCTCCCAGGTCCCAGGGTTCGGCGATCAGCTTGACGCGTGACAGCACCGGGTCTTGTGCCAGCGCGGCAAAAAAGCTGCTGTGGTGATCAAAGGCCGACGCACTGCGGCCCAGCGTGGTCGCCAGGTCAAATCGAAAGCCATCCACGTGCATTTGTGTGACCCAGTAGCGCAGGCTGTCCATGATCAGGCGCAGCACCACTGGGTGGTGGCTGTTCAGCGTGTTGCCGGTGCCGGTGTAGTCCACGTAGTAACGCGGATCTTCGGGGCTGAGCCGGTAGTAGGTGGCGTTGTCGATGCCCTTGAAGCACAGCGTGGGCCCCATGTGGTTGCCCTCGGCCGTGTGGTTGTAGACCACGTCCAGGATCACCTCCAGCCCGGCGGCGTGCACATCCTTGACCATCTGCTTGAACTCGTTGATTGAGCCCGTGGCGCTGTAGCGCATCTCGGGCGCAAAAAATCCAATCGTGTTGTAGCCCCAGTAGTTGCGCAGGCCTGATTCGACCAGCCGTTGGTCATCAACGAAGGCGTGCACCGGCAGCAGCTCGATCGACGTGACGCCCAGCTTCTTCAAGTGATTCAACACCGGGGGGGACGCCAAGCCGGCGTAGGTGCCTCGTTGGGCCTCGGGCACGTCAGGATGACGTTGGCTCACGCCTTTGACATGAACCTCGTAAAAGATGGTGTCGCGCCAAGGCACTTGCGGCGGCTGGTCATCGCCCCAGTCAAAGGATTCGTCCACCACTTGCGACTTGGGCATGCCTGGCGCACTGTCGTCAGTGTTTTGCGCCAGGTCCTCGTCAACCGTGTCCAGCTCATGGTCATAGTGAGCTGGGGACCAGTCCACCGGCCCGACGATGGCTTTGGCGTAAGGGTCAATCAACAACTTGCTGGGATTGAACCGCTGCCCGTCTTCAGGCCGATGCGGGCCATGCACACGGTAGCCGTACAAAGTGCCTGCAGGACAACCCCGCACATAGCCATGCCACACGTGGTGCAACCTGCGTGTCAATTCAAACCGGCGTATCTCATGGCCATCAGGCGCATGGAAGCAAAGCTCCACCTTGTCCGCCGTGCTGGCGTACAGGGCAAAGTTGGTGCCATTGCCATCAAACGAGGCCCCGAGCGGATAGGCCTGGCCGGCCTCCAGATGCCAGGTACGTGCCCCATGAGCTGGCCGCTTTTCTCCCGATGATTTCTTCATTGTTCAGGCGTGCCGGCTGGTGACGTCACGCTCCACCGGAACGGTGCCTGAAAAGTAGCCTCGGGGCACAACCACCACCCCGCCCTCGCTGACATGGAAGCGTTGGCGGTCTTTCTCCAGGTCATACCCAATCAACTCGCCCGGCGGGATGTGGTTGTTCTGATCAATGATGGCGCGCCTGATGCGCGCACCAGCGCTGATCACCGAGCGCTCCATCACAATGCAATGCTCCAGTTGCGCATCGGGTTCAACGATGACCGAGCGGCGCAGCATGGCATGGTCCAACCTCGCACCATTGATCACACTGCCCGAGCCCACCACAGAGCGATTGATCAAGCCATTCTCGATCTGAGCCGATTCAGCCGAATCATTGCTGGAGTAAATTGGCCACTGCGGGTTGCTCATGCCAAAGCGCGGCTTGGCCCCGAAGGTGTCAAAGTGCGCCTCGAAATAGGCATCGATGGTGCCCACATCCCGCCAGTAAGCCGCTTCCTCATAAGGCTGCGTACCGGGCACCTCGTTGGTGGCAAAGTCGTACGCCACCAGCTTGTGCGTCTTCATCATGCGCGGCAGGATGTGCTTGCCAAAATCGCTCTCGCCCAACTCTTTGGCACGTTTCAGTTCCCGTAACAGCACATCCGCCTTGAAGATGTAGTTGCCCATCGAAGCCAGCGCGTGCCCCGGCCGGCCCGGCATGGCCTTGGCGGTGGGCGGTTTTTCGATGAAGTCGACCACGCGGTGCTCGTCATCAATCTCCACAATCCCAAACGACGAGCTTTGCGAAACCGGCACCGGCAAGGTGGCCACGCTCACATCAGCCTGGGTCTTCAAATGGAACTCAACCATCTGACGAACATCCATGCGGTAGATGTGGTCAGCCCCAAACACCGCCACCAAGTCGGGCTGAGCGCTCTCGATCAGGTGGATGTTCTGAAAGATGGCGTCGGCCGTGCCCTGGAACCACTCTTTGCCGGAGTGCATCTGCGGCGGCACCACGGTGATGAAATGGTTGGGGATGAACCGGCTCATGGTCCAGGACTGGCGCACATGCTCAATCAAGGATTGAGACTTGTACTGCACCAGCAAGTACACCGAGTAGATCTCGGAGTTGACCAGGTTGCTCAGCACGAAGTCCACGATTCGATGCTTGCCGTTGAATGGCACGGAAGGCTTGCAACGATCTGCCGTGAGCGAATGCAGCCGCGTGCCCTCACCGCCCGCCATGACGAAAGCCAGCACATTCTTGCCGGCGATCATGGCAGCCTCCGCCGGGGCTGCTTGTGGTTTGGGGTCATGGCCAGGTCCTTGAATAGATCGATGCTCTCCTCGGGCAAACAGCGTGCCCATTCATCGATCTCTTCAAACCTGGAAACTCAGGGCTGGCGCGTGTAAACCTGTCGCAAAGCCTTGTAAAAGCTGCGCGTCAAATTAGCCGGCGAGCTCTGGCCTGGTGTTGACCGGCCAGCACAACGCCGCCGTGAGCAGGGCCAGGACCACGTGGATGAGGTAGATCGGCTGGAAATCGGCATGCTGCACGCCCCCATGGCCGATCAGCACCACCGTGATCGCCACCCCCAGCACCGATCCAATCTGCCTCGTGGCCTGGTTGACGGCACTGCCCACCGCGTAGTGCTGCGCGGGCAGCTTGTTCACGGCCGCGGCCGACAAGGACGGCAACACCATGCCCACGCCCACGCCGCTGAGCAGCAAGCCGGGCAGCCAGTCGCGCAGGTAGTTCACCTCGGCGCCGGGCACCAGCAAGAACCACAGACCACTGGCCGCGTAGATCAGCCCGCCCCCCACCAGGAAGGGCCGGTGCCCCAGGCGCCCAGCCAGCCGCCCGGTGATGATGGCCACCGGCATGACCAGCAAAGGCCCCGGCGTGATCGCCAAACCGGCACGCGGCAGCGTGTAATGCCAGACCCCGGTCATGTAGAAAAAGAAGGCGAAGAACATCATCGAGAACGCGATGCCAAACGACAGCGTGGCCAGGTTCACGTAGCTGTAGGTGCGATGGCGGAACAAGCCCAGATCTACCAGCGGCGCGGGCGTGAATCGGGCCCAGGCGATGAAGCCAATGAATGCGATCACGCCGGTGGCGAAGGTCATCAGCAGATCGGTGCGGTGCCAGCTTGGCGCGTCAGACTGCACGATGCTCAAGGCGATGGTGCCCACCGCCACGATCAGCAAGCCCACGCCCACAGCATCCACGCGGCGTCGGATCTCGGGGCGGACTGATTCGGTCAGCCTGGAAGCGCCACGCCACAAGGCGATCGCGCCCAAAGGCAGGTTCAGGTAAAAGGCCCACTGCCAGCCCACGGCATCCACCACGAACGAACCCAGGCTGGGGCCAATGGCCGCCGCCAATCCACCCACGGCACCCCACAGGCTGATGGCGACGGCGCGCTTTTCTTGCGGAAACGCTGCCAGCACGATGGACAAGGATGCGGGCGTCAGCAAGGCCGCCCCCATGGCCTGCAGCACACGCGCCGCGATCAACCAGCCCACGCTGCCCGCCAATCCACACGCCGCCGACGCGGCCAGGAACAACACCACGCCGAACATGAACACGCGCTTGCGCCCATGGGCATCGGCCAGGCCGCCGGCCGGGATCAGCATCGCGGCGTAGACGACCGTGTAAGCGTTGAGCACCCAGGACATGTCCGCCGCCGAGGCTTGCGGGAAGGCGTTTTGCAGCGCCCCAAACGCCGCGAACAGCATGGTGCTGTCCAGCGACACCAGGAACACCGCCACACTGGCGATCCAGAACACGGGCCACGGCGAGGCCGTTGGCGTCAAGGGTGGTGACGACACCGCAGTGATGTCGGGATGGGTGGCGGTTGCGCGCATGGCGGTCTCTCGGTCAGGGTGGGGTGAGCTCAGGCGTCGGCCGGAACCAGGTACACGCCCGGCTCGGCCGACAAGCCTTGCTTGACCTGCTGCGTGAACTCGTCGGCCAGCACCTCGTCGGCGCCCGCTTCCAAGGCATCAAGCGTGCGCGCCACGACCACCCCAGGAGGTGTCTTGGGGGCGTCAAAGCCGCTCGTCATGTCGGTGTCGATGAACCCAACGTGCAGGCCCAGTACCTGTGTCTTTTGTGGGCGCAGCTCGTGGCGCAGGCCATTGGTCAAGCCCCAGGCGGCCGACTTGCTGGCGCTGTACACGCCCAGCACGGGCGAATTGATCCAGCTGACCACCGATAGCACGTTCACGATGGCACCACCGCCATTGGCCGCCAACACGCCCGCGAAGGCCTGGCTCAACATCAGGGGGCCGAAGAAGTTGGTCTCCATGTGCGCCCGCGCGGATTCCACGCTGTTGGGTGCCAGGAAACCGCCGGTGTTGGCAATGCCCGCGTTGTTGACTAGCAGAGTGACATCGCGCAGCTCGGCCGCCACGCGCGCCACATCGGCAGGATTGGTCACGTCCAGCTTCACGGGGATGACGCCGGGCAGCGTGACCGAGGCGGGATCGCGCGCACCGGCATACACCTTGCGCGCGCCACGGGCCAGCGCCTCTTTGGCGAAAGCCAAGCCCAGGCCCCGGTTGGCACCGGTGATGAGAACCACAGCGTTGTCGAGTTTCATGATCAAGTCCTTCTGGTTGCATTTATATGATGATCATCATATTTTTAGGTCAAAAAATCGCCATCGTCGGGATGGCGCGTTCAGGGAAGCTGCAGTGTCAATCGGGCTGGTCGTATTGCGACAGCAAGGTCAGACGATTGGCCTTGAGCAAGGCCTTGCCCTGCGCGTTGTCACCCAGGGCGCGGGCCAGCTGCAAGGCGCCCACCATGGTGCTGGCAATCACCATGGCCGTGTCGGCTGCCGTGCTGGCGGGTAATGTCTTCCTCACCAACTGGACCATGCCTTGCACCCGCAGCGCCGATGCATCGCGCACCTCCGGCGCCTGACGGGGCATTTCGGAGCACAGTGCCGCCACAGGGCAGCCATGCTCGGCGCTGGCCAAGTGCGCATCGGACAGGTAAGACTCGACCAAGGCGCGGAATTCGCTGGCACCCTTCGCCTGGCGTTCAGCCATGCGGCGTGTCATGTTGGCCAAGCCATCTTGACCAGCGCGCTCCAGGGCTTCGACCAGCAAGGCATTGCGAGAAGCAAAGTGGGCGTAGAAGCCGCCGTGCGTGAGGCCGGCTTCTTTCATGATGTCGGCCACGCCCACGCCTTGGTAACCGGCGCGCCGGATGGCCCGTGCAGCGGTTTCAACAATGCGATCGTGGGTGGCCTCGCGGCGGCTGGGTTTGGCGTCCATGACGGCATATTAACGCAATTTATGATGCTCATCATATTCTTGAGATGACAACATGGGCATGGCTTCGCACTCCGGTGCCGCTTACCTGTGGCGTTAGGATCAGCACGCCGACAATGGACAAGACAAGCGGATTGCCCCACATAATCAGCACAAATTCACAGGGGAGTCAGCATTCAATCATCAAGGCTCAAACATGAAATTTCGTGAAGTGACGCTTGCAAGCGGTCAAAGCTTCCAAGTTGCTCAAGGCATTCAGCGCATCGACTCCAAGTCCACCCATGGGTGGCAAGTCAGATGTCAGGGAACCAAGCTCTTCTCGGACGGTGAGAGCGCAGATGCCCAGCTTTCCCTGGCCAAGGCCACACGTGAACTGGCCGCACGAATCTCGGCCATGCCTGTGCCCAGCGGCCTCAAGCAAGGCCCCAGCGCCCACAAAACGTCTGACCTTCCTGCGGGAATCTCTGGGCCCATTGTTCGGCAACGCACTGGCCGCGCACCCTCGGCTGTCCTTTCAGTCCTGCTCCCACGGTTCGGCATGCCAGCCGAGGTCAAGACGGTTCACATCGGTAGCGAGAATACGTACACGGTCGAGAAGTACCTCAACGCGCTCGAAAAAAGCACCGAAATGCGCGCTGCTGCCGTCAAACGCTATGAACAGGATGCACAAAAGGCCCATCACTCAGCGCTCGTGAATTTGCGAAAACAGGTTCAAGCGTTGCGGACGTATCGCGCGTAGTTCGGCAGAGTCTTTTGCAAACTCTGGCGAAGCGCCCCCCTAATTTGCAGTCTTCTGCCACCTTGCACATTTCATGGGCGGTCTTTATGGTTTGAGGATGGTTCTTTTTGCAAAGAAAAGGGGGCGTCTTGTGAAATCTCAAAGCACGTGGCAGGGAAGAAACGGTGTCGCAATCGGTGCATTGCTCAGCTTGGCCTGTGTGGCCGCCCAGGCCGTGACGGTGGTCGTTCCGGGCAAATCCAATCCCAACCTGGCAGGCCGGGCTTCCGACTACACCTGCTGCTCTGGTGACTCGGTCGCCTTGCATGCGCCCATTCTGGTGACTGGGCTGCCGCTGCTGGCAGGGCAATCACTGACCTTCGCGGTGAGCGGCCGGGTCTCCCACACAGGCAGCGCCACGCCGGGGGACAACCCGGATGGAGACCTTTATGTCGGTGCGCCGTCCAACTACGGCGTGGGCATCACCGCGCCGACAGGCGTGAATCGGATCAACGCCTTGGTCGGGGTCTTCCTGAGCGATGCCGCGCCTGCGGCAGCCAACACGCCAGCGCCCCTGAGCTTTGCAAGCGGCCTTGGCTTCCTGTCCCTGTCACCGCTCATAGGGCAACAGTTCTTCATTGGCAATGGCCTGACTGGCGACACCAACACCGGCGACCATGGTGGCCAGGTGCAAACCTTTGCGGTACCTTCCGGCGCCACGCGCTTGTACCTGGGCACGTCTGATGGTTTTGGTTGGTACAACAACTCGGGCGCGTTCACGGTGGGCGTGGCCGCAGTGCCCGAGCCTGCGACGTTCGCGCTGGTGCTGGCCGGTGCCTTGACCTTGCTGGGCAGGCGACGCCAAAGCCTTCACTGATCAGCGATCGAGTTGGAAGCCCTGCATTCTGAATCACGGGCCTTGAACCCTCAGAATTCGATCACCGGGGTACTTTTGTACAACGAAGGCAATTTCATGCAGTGTTTCGAGGGTGCGCCCCAAGCCGTTACTGAAACCTATGAACGTATCGTCAGCAGCCGCCAGCACAAAGACATCATTGAGCTGATGAATGAGCCCATAGCCTGCCGCAGCTTTGCGGATTGGCAGATGGGCTTTGCGCACGCCACGCGCTCGGACATCCTGCGCCTGGCCTTGGAGAACTGGCGACAACATCTGAATGGCGAAAGTGCCGAGGTGTCGTCCAGTTTGAAAGGATTGTCGCTTTTGCAAAATTTCTGCAAAGGGGCAGGCCGCGCATGAAGGTCAATGCCAGGCCAGCCGCTGAACGTAGAGGCGGATGTCCTGCGGCCAATCGCTCACCTGGTTGGCAAAGCGCGCCGCCTCGTCGGCGAACAAGGCACGGCTGGCTTCTTCAAAATGGGGCAGGTTGCCTGCCAAGGCAGACATTGCGCGGTAAGCCGCTTCTTGCGATTGCCGCTTGCGCTCTGTCTCCGGCAAGGCACGCCGCGCCTCTTCAACCAATTTGCGCAGAGCCACAGACGCCCCGCCTGTTTGGGCGTTGAGCCATTCCCAATGGCGGGGCAGCAAGGTCACCTCACGCGCAACCACACCCAAACGTGGCCTGCCTCGGCCACGCGGTTCGGCCGTGACCATGTCGGCATCGACTGGGTGCGGGCTGGGGGTCAAGTCCAGCCGTTGCAAGATGTCTTGATCCGAACCGCGCAGGTCCAGGTCAATCACGGTGCCGGTCGCGTCCCTGAACACCAGGATAGGATCAGGCGCCTCGCCTGCGGCCTTCACGGCCAGTGCGACTTGTCGAAGGGGGCCTGTGGCCAGCAGGCGATGCCCGATGAAGGCCGTGGCCAAAGTCAGTGATGAATGCTCCATGCATCAAATATTACCCGGGTAAAATAATCCTGTCAATTAAATCCGGGTAAATTTGTGCGCGCTGTCACGGCCATCAAGACAGCCAGGGGTGAAAGCCTTGATCCTGAATGGCCATCAGCACAGCCTTCTCGGGCTGCGTGGTCACCACATCGACAAAGCCTTGCTGCAGGTCAAACTGCACGAGCGCGGTCGGGTCGAGTTTTTGAATGGCCTGGGTCAACCGCTGCACGCATTGCGGGCCAGCCAGATCGCGCACGTTCACGTGGAATTCGGAACCGATGGTCATGGTATTGCTCCTGTCAGTTGAGGTCGCCAAACGCCTTTGGCGGGATGGCACTTCCTTGTCGAACTTTTCCGGGTCACCGTCAAGCCAAGGCCTCACAGGAGGTTGGGCGATATCATTTACCCCAAACTTTGGCCGTCAATTCAAACCACCCTTTCAGGACACAAGATGCCTTATATGTTGCTGATTGTCGAGCCCGTTGATCAAAGGCTCTCTCGCACCGAAGCTGAAGGCCGCGAGGCCTATGCCAGCATGGTTCGCTTTGGCGCTGACCTGAAGGAGCGTGGGCTGTTGCTGGCCAGCGAGTCCTTGAAATCCCAATACGATGCGGCGCGCGTTGAAGTGCGCGGTGGCGCCAGTCGGGTGGTGGATGGCCCCTTCGCGGAAGCCAAGGAAATGATCGGCGGTTTCTTTCTACTGGATTGCCAGACTCGCGACGAAGCCATCGCCATCGCCAAACAATGTCCGGCGGCTGAATGGTGCACCGTGGAAGTGCGGGCCCTCGCCCCTTGCTACGAAACCTGAATTGATTGGCTGCCACGTTGTCGAAACCGCGTCGCTTGGTTCGTCGTGTTCATGAAGGCCCGCCATGGGCTCACCGATTCACGGAAACCCAGGAGCATCAAGATGCGATTCATGATCATGGTGAAAGCGACGCCGCAAACCGAGGCCGGCGTCATGCCCAAAGAGGCCCTGATGGCGTCGATGGCGGAGTACCACGAGCAACTGGCCAAAGCAGGCGTGCTGCTCGACGCATCCGGACTGCAGCCCACGGCCAAGGGCTGGAGAGTGCTCCACGGCGCGCAGGGCCAATGCAAGGTGGTCGATGGCCCCTTCACCGAGACCAAAGAACTGGTGGCAGGCTACACGCTGATCCAGGTGAGATCACGTGAAGAAGCGCTGGAATGGACGCGGCGCTTTCCGGCCCCGATGGGTGAAGGTTTGGCGTCTGAGATCGAAGTACGCCAGTTGTACGAGCTGGACGACTTCAGCCCCAGCGATGCCACCGATCGTTTTCGCGAATTGAGCATCAGCCGTCAGTGAAGGAGCACGCTGTGATCAAGGCCTTCTTCATCGTCGTGGCCGTGGGCATCGCGGGGCTGCTGCTCTATGCGGCCAGCAAGCCGGACACCTTCACGGTTCAACGCAGCACCAGCATCAAGGCGCCGGCCGACCAAGTGCATTCGCTGATCAACGATCTGCACCAGTTCAACACCTGGAACCCCTACAACCAGAAGGATCCCAACGTGAAGGGCTTCTACAGCGGCCCAGTGTCTGGCCCCGGTGCCCGCTACGGGTTTGAAGGCAACAAGGATGTCGGCAAAGGCAGCATCCAGATCACCAACTCAACGCCCAGCCAAGTGGCGATGAAGCTGGACATCATCGAGCCTTTTGAAGGCCACAACCTGGTCGATTTCACGCTGCGGCCGCAAGGTGACACCACCGAGGTGACCTGGGCCATGCACGGCCCTGCCCCCTTCATGTTCAAGCTGGTGGGGATCTTCATGAACATGGACCAGATGATTGGCCGCGACTTCGAGATCGGCCTGAGCAGTTTGAAAGCCAAAGCGGAGAAAACCCCATGAACCCGAGCGCCGCCCCGGCCCAGTTCGGATGACCTCGGCCACGCACCGTGCCATCGAGGCGGTCTGGCGCATCGAGTCGGCCAAGATCATCGCCGGGGTGGCGCGCCTGGTGCGCGACATCGGGCTGGCAGAAGAGTTGGCGCAGGACGCGCTGCTCACGGCGCTGGAGCAGTGGCCATCCAACGGTGTGCCAGACAACCCCGGTGCCTGGCTGATGACCACCGCCAAGAACCGCGCGCTGGACCGCCTGCGGCGCGCCAAGATGATCGAGGGCAAGCTGCAAGCGCTTGGCCATGATCTGGAAGCGCAGGAGGCCTTGATCGTGCCTGACTTTGTGGATGCGTTGGACGCCGCCCGGGCCGATGAGATCGGTGACGATCTGCTGCGACTGATCTTCACCGCCTGCCATCCCCTGCTGTCGACCGAAGCCCGCGCGGCCTTGACCTTGAAGCTGCTGGGCGGGCTGACCACCGAGGAGATCGCCCGGGCATTCCTGGCGTCGGAGACCACGATCGCGCAACGCATCGTGCGGGCCAAGCGCACACTCACCGCCGCCAAAGTGCCCTTCGAGGTGCCGCGCGGCGAAGAGCTGGCGCAACGCTTGGCCTCGGTGCTGGAAGTGGTCTACCTGATCTTCAACGAGGGCTACACCGCCACCAGCGGCGAAGACTGGATGCGCCCGGCCTTGTGCGATGAGGCCTTGCGACTGGGGCGCATGCTGGCCGAACTGGCACCCGGAGAGCCCGAGGCGCATGGGCTGATCGCGTTGATGGAACTGCAGGCCGCGCGTTCAGCAGCGCGGGTGGATGCGCTTGGCAAACCGGTGCTGCTGCTGGCGCAAGACCGGGCCCGTTGGGACCATTTGCTGATTCGCCGTGGCTTGACGGCCCTGGGGCGCGCCGAAGCCTTGGCCGTGTCCTTGCACCAGCCGCTGGGTGCCTACGCCTTGCAGGCCTCGATTGCCGCTTGCCACGGCCGGGCGCGCACCGGCGATGAAACGGACTGGCCGCGCATCGCGGCTTTGTACGATGCGCTGGCTGAGGCCATGCCTTCACCAGTGGTGGAACTGAACCGCGCAGTGGCCGTGGGCATGGCCTTTGGGCCCACCGCCGGGCTGCAGATGGTGGACAAGCTGCGTGAATCCCCTTCGCTGAAAAACTACCAGTGGTTGCCCAGCGTGCGCGGCGACCTGCTGGCCAAACTGGGCAGGCTTGAAGAAGCCCGCACCGAGTTTGAGCGCGCGGCGGAGATGGCGGGCAACGCGCGTGAACGCGAGCTGCTGCTGGATCGGGCGCGTGAGCTGGGCGCTTGAGGCTTGACCCCAGCGCCGCGCACCTCGAACTTCACCTCGGCCATGGTCTTGCCGTGCTCATCGACCAAGGCCAGCTGGTGTCGGCCCGGCCACATCGGCCACAACATGGGTTTGGCGGGCCCGAGCCGCTGCTTGTTCAGGCGCCAGCTCCATTGCGCAGGCACACCGGGGGCGGCCTTCAAGGTCAGGCGCTGTGATCGGGGTGGGATGTCGGGGTCCAGCGCGATGATGGTTCTGTCAGCGGGCGCGGTGATCAAGGAGCGGGCTGAGCCGGACAGGCTCGCCAGCTGGATGTGGCTTTGCTGCGTGCCATCGAGGAACCACTCCTGGCGCGGTGGCTCCAGTTGGCGATCAAAGCTCACCGCGGTTTGAAGCACGCTGGCTGGCACGGCCTGTGGCGGTGCCGGCAAAGACCTGGCCCGGCGCTGCAGTTCGTCCATCACGGTTCGCCACACGGGCGCGGCGCCAGTCACGCCTGAGACATCCCACATGGGTTCACCACTGGCATTGCCCACCCACACGCCCACGGTGTAGCGCTTTGAGAAGCCGATGCACCAGTTGTCGCGCATGTCCTTGCTGGTGCCGGTTTTGGCCGCCACCCAATAGCGGGCAGCCAAGGCGTTGTCCAGGCCGAAGGTGGGCACGCGGGCTTCGCGGTCGGCCAGGATGTCGCTGACGATGAAGCTGGCGCCGGGGTCCATCACGGCCTTCATGGCGGTGCTTGGGTCGGTGGTGCGCATCCGCAGTGGCGAGTAGGCACCTCCATTGGCCAAGGCACGGTAGGCATTGCTCAGGTCGGCCAAGGTGACTTCGGCCGAGCCCAGGGCCAGGCTGTAGCCGTAGTAGTCACCGTTGCGTTTGAGGGGCAGGCCCAAGGCTTTAAGTCGTTGCGAAAAGCGCTCGGGCGTGACCATGACCAGGGTGCGCACGGCGGGCACGTTGAGCGAAGCGGCGAGCGCGGTGCGCACCGAGACGGGTCCCTTGAAGTGGCGGTCGTAGTTCTGCGGGATGTACAGGCCACCAGGGGTGGACAAGTCCACGGGCGAGTCGTGGAGGATGGAGGCGGCGGTCATCCAGCGCTGCTCCACCGCCATCTCGTAGAGGAAAGGCTTGAGCGTGGAGCCGGCCTGGCGCAAGGCCATGACACCGTCGACCTCAGCCGCTTGCGAGAGCGCGCCGCTGGAGCCGACCCAGGCCAGCACGTCGCCCGAGGCGTTGTCGATGACGATGACCGCGCCGTCTTCAACATGGCGGTCGCGCAGTTCGGCCAGGTGCTGGCGCAGGGTGTCGCGGGTAAAGCGTTGCAGGCGGGCATCGAGCGTGCTTTTGACGGTGATCGACGCGCCCGAGTTGGCCGAGGCCGCGTTCAGTTTCAGCAGGCGGCGGGCCAGGTGCGGGGCGATCTGGCGATCAGCATCAAGGCGCTCGGAGGGGCGGCTGGCCAGGACTTGCGCGGTGTAGGTGGACAAGAACACGCACTCTTTGGCGCGGCCTTGCGCGGTGAGGATGCCGCAAGCACGGTTGGCCACGGCCACTGGCTTGGCGTTGGGGGCGCGTACCAGGGCGGCGGCGATGGCGGCCTCTTGCGCATTCAGGCCGCTGGGGTATTTTTGGAACAGCCTGGCCGACATGGCGCCAATGCCAACCAGCTCACCCCGAAAGCCGACCAGGTTGACATAGGCCTCCAGGATCTGGTCCTTGCGCCATTGGCGCTCCAGTTGCCAGGCCGTGCTGACCTGGCCCACCTTGGCGACCACCGAGCGGCCACCGCGCGTGGCCAGATCCTGGTCCAGCAGGCCAGCCAGTTGCATGGTCACGGTCGAGGCGCCGCGCGTGCGGGTGTTCCACAAATTGGCCCAGGCGGCCGCACCGACCGAAGACCAATCCACCCCGCCGTGCTCGTAGAAGCGCTTGTCTTCCGAGAACAGCAAGGCTTGTCGGAATGCGGGTGAGACCTGTGCCAGCGGCACCCAATCGGCCCGCTGAGCGCGGGTGTCGGCCCGCAGCTGCTGCACGGGCTCGCCATGGCGGTCCAGCAGCACAGCATCTGACGAGCGGTAGCTGGCTTTGACCTGTTCGAAGCTGGGCAGGGCCATCGCGGCCGTGCAGGCACATGCCAAGACACTGACCAACAAGCCCACCCATGATCGACGAGTAGTCATCATCACCTCAAGGCCCCACCGCCACCGGCGCGTTGGGGAACTCGCCGAACATCTCGGGCGCATACATGGCCTCGACCCGCGTTTGCGGCAGGCCAAAGGTGCCCGGGTTGTTCAGGCGCACGGTGTATTCCAGCACCAGTGGGCCCTTGGGCAAGTAGCGGTAGTAAGAGCGAAAGGCTTCGAAGCTGCGCTCCTGGTAGGCCAGCCACCCACGGCCATCTTGCCGCTCGTTCGTGGTACTCATGGCATCGTCCCGGCCCAGGCCCGAGCCCAGCAAGGTGGCGCCACCGGGGATCGGGTCGTTGACCACCACCCAGGTCATGTCGGCCTGCGCATCGATCTCCAGGTGCACGCGCAGCACATCGCCACGGCTGTACTGGCCCTTCACCTTCTGCTCAACCGGCGTGATCGTTTTGGTGATGCGGTAGCCGCTGCTGAAAGGCGTGGTCAGGCGCACGGCAGCTCTGCTGGTGAAGGTGAGCCAGGGTTTGCCGGTGCCTTCGTGCGTGACCTTGACGTTGCTGTTGCCAACGGGCGCGGAGGGGCCAGCCGCCACGGCTTTGGGCCAACCCAGCGCCACCTTGCCGCCCTCGGGCAGCTGGCTCCACGAGAAGCTTTGCGGCGCAGGCCCGGGCTCAAAGCCTACGCGCGACGTGCCAGTGACAGGGTCACGCTCGAAGCGCTTGGAGAAGGCCTCAATGGCGACCGAGCCCCAGGCGTTGGACACCGTGGTCGACCAACGGCCGCGCTGCTGGCGTTGCAAGGTGCCGGTGACCAGGCGAGGCAGGTCGTCTTTCCAACCAGCCTTGGGCAAGGTGGCCAGGATCATGCGCACGCTGTTGACGTCGCCATTGGTCATCAGCCACCACCAGCTGTCGTCACGCTCGGTGGAGAAGCCCAGGCGCGTGCCCTGCACATTCAGGCGCGCGCGCAAAATCTGCTCGGCCTCATTGATGCGCTTGTCGCGGTCAGGGATGTCCTTCATTCGATCCAGGATGGCCATCCAGTCAATGACGGCGCTGGTGGGCCACTGGTTGGGCAGGATCTGCACCGAGTCCAACATGCGTGCCTGGGCCTTGCCGGTGCGCGACAGGGCCTCGATCGCGGCCAGCTTGCGCACGTCCAGGTCGCCGTTCTTCAGGAAGGCGGGCGTCCAGAAGTCACGCTTGATGCGGCCTTCGACAAACGCGGCCAGGCCACGCTCCATGCGCAGGCGCGTGTCATCGGGCAGGCTGAAGTCGTAGCCCAGCTTGCTGGCTTCGTCGCTGATGGCCAGCAGGTAGGCAGTCAGGCTGTCGCTGCCGGTGCGGCCGGCACCGGCCGAGGGCGGGAAGTAATGCGCCAGGCCATCGTCGTCCAGGTAGAGCGGGATGCGGCTGGCCAGGCTGCGCCAGGCTTCAACATCACGCAGGCCGATGGCGATGGAGGCTCGTTGCTCAAGGCAGTCCCACAGGTAGCGCTCGAAGAAGTCGCGCACGCCCGGCAGGCCATCGGACAGCTTGGGCTTGAACGCGACTTCAATGCCGCCTCGTGGCACACCTTGCGCATCGGCCAGGGCGCTGGAGGGCATGCCGATGGGGATGCTGACGCTGCTTTTGTCGAGTTGCATCAAGGTGGCTTGCTGCACCGTCACGGGCACGGCCTCGGCCACCTTCTGCGTGATCTTCATGCGGTCGCGGGTCGTGCCGGACTCAGCCGACACGGTCCAATCCTGCTGCTTCACGTTGAAGGGCACGGTCACTTCCCAACCGGCTTCGGCCGCGGCATTGGGTTCAATGCGGATGCGCTGTGGCGGCAAAGTCTCGGTGCCGACCTGCGCGCTGAAGGCCGCGTCCATGGCCTGGGCAGTGGTGTTTCGCAGGGTGAACATGGCACGGTAGCGGTCGCCCTCGCGCACCAGAGGCGGGACGCCCGAGACGATCTGCAAGTCCTGCGTGGCCGCGATGCTGGCGCGGCCCGTGCCGAACAAGCCAGCGTTGGCGCCTTGCACCGCATCCGCGATGACGACGATGCGGAAGGACGTGAGCGAGTCGTTCAAGGGCACCTGCACCAGCGCTTCGCCCTTGGCATCGAGCACCACGCGCGGGTTCCACAACAGCAAGGTGTCGAACAGCTCGCGGGTGGGGAACTGGCCGCCCCCGCCGCCCGGTGGCGCGGCCTTCTTGCCAAAGTGCCGCTTGCCAATGATCTGCATCTGCGCCGTGGCGGTGTCCACTCCGTAGCCTCGGTGGCGCACCATGGCGCCCAGCAGGTCCCAGCTGTCATTGGGGCTGAGTTCCAGCAAGGCTTCGTCCACGGCGGCCAGGGCCACCTCGGTGCCCGCGGGCACGGGTTGGCCATTGGGCAGGCTGACTTTCACGCGCACCTGGCTGGTGGCGCGGATGGGGTAGCGCGCCTTGTCCGGCTGCACCGTCACCTTCAACTGGTGCGAAGCCGTGCCCACTTCAATCTCGGCAATGCCATATTTGAAGGCCGGCTTGGACAGGTCGACCATGGCGGTCGGCGCCTGGTAATCGCGCCCATCGTCGTTGAAGGCCTTCCACCATTCGGTCGGCGAGCGCCAGCCCCAGGTGAAGAAGCTGTACCACGGCACATCGTGCACACGGCCGCGCACGGCCAGCACCGACACGAACACGTTAGGGCCCCACTCGGCCTTGACCTCCAGCGAGATGGTCGGATCCTTGCCATTCAGCTCGACCGTGCGGGTTTCGATGATGCCGTTGCGCTCGATGGCGACCAGCGCCGTGGCGTGCCGGAAGGGGCTGCGCACCTGGAACCGGGCGGTCTGGCCAGGCTCGTAGTTGCGCTGCTCGGGGATCACGTCCATGCGGTCCTGGTTGTCGCCACCGAACCAGAGTTCGCCCTGGCGCGTCACCCACACCGAGGCGGCCGAGCGCGCGGTGTTGCCGCTGGCGTCGTTCGCCTGCGCGATCAGTTCGATCTCCCCAGCCGACTTCATCTGGGCTTCGCACAGCACCAGGCCGCGCGCATCGCTGGTGCCGCTGCACACCTGGCCCAGGTCCTCGTCAGCGTTCTGGTTGTCGTAGGCGTAGAAGCCACCCACCAGGCGCTTGCGGGTTGAGTTGGTGCGGTGGGCCACGGCGCGCACCGTCACGCTCACACCGGCCTTGGGCTGGCCGCTGGTGTCCAGCACCACGATCTGCGTGGCCACCTTTTGTTTGACCGACACCCACTCCTCGGTGCGAACCCCCAGCACCAGGCCAGCGGGCCACACGGGCACGGTCTGGCTCAGGGTCTGCACCTCGCCATTGGGATCAGCATAGGTGGCTTGCACCAACATCTCGCGCGGCACCTTGGTGGCGGGCAGCTTGGGCAGCAACACATTGCCCGCGCCGTTCTTGTCCAGCGTCACCGACAGCTTGTCGGCCACCAGGTTGGCGCGGTCTTCACGGGTATCGATGGCTGAGTCTTCATCGCCCTCGTCCACGTAGTCTTCCGAGAAGAAGGACTTGGCATTAGGATCGCGCGATTCGCGCGGCGGGTTGAAGCGAAAGCCCGGGTAGCGCTCGGTGCGCAAGGCGCTGGCCAGCTGGGCATCGCGCCACTGGGCCGACACGCGCACCGGCAAACCGGCAGCGCCACCGCCATTGCCGTAGTTGATCTGCAAGCCCAGGCTCACCTCCTTGGGTTGGATCAGCGCTGTTTTGGGCGGAATGATGCGGCCCATCATGACTGGCAGGCGGAACTCTTCGACGCGGAAACTGCCCGTGTTCACGCGCTGGCCTTCGCTGACCAGTTGCACGTTGTAGACACCCAGCTTGGCGTCTTGCGGGATGGCGAATGTCGAGTCGGCATGGCGGCCGCGCCAGCTCAAGGCTTGTGAAAACTCCTGGCCCGTGCCTTCGTGAGTGATGGTGAGCGTGGGCGGTAAATCACCGGCATCCACCAGGCCCAGGCCCGTGAGCTTTTCAAGCCGCGCATGGTGTTGCATCGACACGGTCTGGCCGGCGCGCAGCAAGGTCCGGTCCAGCACCGCGTGGTAGATGGTGGAAGATGAAGTGTCGGACCCGCTGGTGTCCACGTGGAAGCGCCACGGTTCGATGCCCTGGTTCCAGGTGGACCACACAAAGGCCATGTCGGCGCGGCCTTGTGCATCGGCCTTGCGGGCGCTCACGAAGTAACCGGTCTCGTTTTCGTTGCGCTCTCCGCGCTGGCAGTAGTCCCACATCAGGCGCGGCAGCTCCTGCTTGACCATGGCCAGGCCCTGCTTGTCAGTGCGGCCTGACCACACCGGCTCGCCCAGGCAATCCGAGATCTGCACCTGCGCGCCTTCCACCGGCTTGCCCTTGTCCAGCGTGGTGACCCACACCAGCGAGTTGTTGGCACTGGTCTTGAAATGCACGCCCAGGTTGGTGACCAGCACGCTGGTGCGCACGTACATGGGCGCGTTGCGGTCCAGCAAGGCTTGGCCCAACTTGGCCGATTCAACCTCGACCACGTGGAAGCCGGGCTGAGACATCGGGATGCCAATGACCTCGAAAGGCCGGGCATCCACCTTGGCATCGTTGGACGGCAGGCTCAGCTTCTTCGCACCAGATTCGCGGTTCAACAAACTCACCGTGCGCGTCTGCACCACGTCGGGCGGGTCTTCGTGGTCCTGTTCACCGTCGGGCACCTCTTCGCCATAGCGCTTGGCCTGGCGTGCCGGCTTGGCCCGCTTGACTGGCGGCGGCAGCTTGATGCCCAACTCAGATTGCACCTCATCACGCGGCAGGCGGCCTTCGTTGTAGCGCTTGACCTTGCCCAACCAGTCGATGATGGCGCGGTCATCGGCCAGCTTCAGGTCACGCACCGCACTGCCCGGCGCAGCCAGGCCTTTGACCTTCAGATCCCCTTCGATGCGGCGCACCGTCAAAGGCAGCATGGGCTCGGCGTTCAACTCCAAGATGCCGAAGGTGGCGGCCGGGAACTTGGCGAGGGCCGGAGCTTCTGCCGTGCGCGTTTTCAATGGGAAGGCGCTGGCGTTGCTCAGCACCCGGCCCGCGTCATCGCGCAAGTCGGCGGGCAACTCAATGCGGATGTCGGCGCTTTCGGGCAAGGGGCCTTTGAACTGCACCGCGCTGATGCCGCTCTCGGACGGATCAATGCCCACCTCGCCCTTGCTGCGGCTGAACAGGTAAAAGAACTTGCGGATGCCGTTCTGCACCACGGACAGCAGTTGCTCCTTGACCTCGCCGCGCTGCTGCTCAAGCTCGGGCTTGTGCGTGCCATCGGGTGTGATCAGCACGATGCGTTCGGCCAGCTTGCGCGGCACGGGCGACGAGAACTCAATGCGCATCGGCCTGATGGGCAGGCAGTCAGCCCGCGAACTGGTGCGCTCGCACGTGAAGCTGGCGCTGAACGGCGCACGCACGGTGTAGTCCAGGCTGCGGTCGGCCGAATTGGCCACACCGGAAGGCGTGGCAATGCCGCGCCCCCACACCACCTGGGCCCGCGCATCATTGGGCAAGGGCCGTGCGCATTGCACTGCCACCACGCGTGCTTGCTGCGGCACCAGGTCAACGGCTTTCAGGATGGCCTCGCGCACCGGGCCCGTCACCACCTTCAAAGGCAGTTGCTCACCCAAGCCGGCCACTTCGCAGCGGCCATGTTGCTCAACGCTGGCCGCCGTGGCCGCGCCAGTCAGCAGCAGCGCAAAGACCTGCTCTTCCTCAATCCGGCTGCCTTCACCCGCCGAAGGGTAGGCCCGCACGATCGATGGGCCGCCCGTGCTGAAGTCATAAGCGACGGGGCCTTGAACCGACTCACCCGCCAGCGTCTTCACGCCCGGCTTGAGTTTGAAGCTGCACTTGGTGCCTGCTGGCACGTCTTGCGTGAAATCGTGCACCCAGGTCTTGTCGTCCACCCAGCGGCCTGAACCTGCGGGTGGCGTGCTGTTGGCGCAAGCCAAGTCAAACGGTGATGGCAACTTCGGATCGCCAAAACGCACCATCGATTCCGTGAAAGTGGCCCGCGCCTGGCGCACCTTGGCCACCTCGCCCTGCGGCGAAAAAGTCTGCACCGTGGCGGCGGACAACACCCCCGTGGTCAAAGCCAACGCCGTCCAGACCAAAGCCCTGGGCATGCGGTGGCGAAACCAATCTTGACTCATGGGGGCATCCTCTGCTTTGTTGTCCTGGCAGAGACGATATCAGCCTTCCGACCAGGCCAGCGGCCACCCCTTCTCATGCAGGCGCCCTTGCGTGATGCGGATGCGCAGCAGGCGCAATGCGCCCTCGTGCTCAGCCTGCTCCGGGCTGTCGTGATCGACGTGGGCCCAGCCTTGCAACCACAACAGCGCGCCACTGGCAAAGTCGATGAACAACAGGCCCACCTTGGGATTGCTCACGATGTTGCCCAGGGTGTTGAACATGAAATTGCCGGTGTAGTCGGGCACGGTCAAGCAAGTGCCATCGGCTTCTTCGCGCACCTTGACGAAACCTGGCGACCCACCTCGGTGCGACACGTCCACCCCCTCACTGCTCGCCATGTCGCCATCGCCTGAGTGCAGCGAAGCCGAGGCGATGAAAAAGGTATCGGCTTTCTGGATGATGGCCATGGCCTGCGGCGACAGGTCGGGACCTTCTGCACGCACCTGAGGCGCCTCCTTGGGCAAGCCACCCCCACCCATCCACACCGCCTGCCGCGGCTGGATGTACTTGGGGCAATTGCCAAAGCTCTGCCGCACCGCCACCAAGGCGCCTGCTTCGCCCACCTCGGTCAACACGCCATTCATCCGATTGCGCCGACGGGTGTGCGGCTGGATGCCCAGCAAACCCAGGGGCGCCCCGGCGTGCCAACTCGGCGCCAGAGGATCGTCGGTCAACAACCCGGCATTCAAGCGCAGCACCTGCGGATCTGGCGAATCCATGAACCCCGGCGGGCCTGCCATCACCGTGGCCCACGGGTGCCCCTTCGCGTCCAGCGCCCCGATCACGATGAAGGGCAAGGCTGCGAAGAAATCGCGGTGCTGATCGGGCATGTGATCCCGGATGACCTGGCGCCCACGCGCCTCCATCACCTCGCGGACGCCCACCAGGCTCTGCATGGCTTGCTCGCCAGCATGAAAGGGCGAGGGGCTGGTGTTCATGCCGGCTTCTTGAAGGGCTGGGTTGACGGCATGGGCACGAAACCTGGCAGGGCTTCCAGCTCGGACAACCAACGCCGCACATGCGGGTACGCCTCCAGCGACATGCCGCCTTCGGGCGCGCGCACTGTGTAGCTGTAGAGGGCGATGTCGGCCACGGTGGGATGCCCCTCCGAGGCCAGGAAGCGCTGACCGGCCAGGTGCTGGTCCATCACGCGCAGTAATTGCACCGCCGTGTCGATCACCGCTTGGTCGGGCGTGCCGCCGGTCAGGCAGATCCAGCGCGCGCGGGCCGCGCCTTGCGCCAACTGCCCTGCCGCCACGCTCAGCCAACGCTGCACCCGGGCGATCTGCACTGGCGACTCGGGCCACCATTGCCGCGACGGATCGTGCTTCAAAGCCAGGTAGATGTTGATGGCATTGCTGTCGGACAGGATCACGTCGCCATCCTCCAGCACCGGCACCTGGCCAAAGGCGTTCAGGGCCAGGAATGGCTGGCCTTTGTGCTCGCCTTTGAGCATGTTGACGGGCACCGTCTCGAAGGGCAAACCCAGCAGCGACAGGAACAGGCGCACCCGGTGAGCGTGGCCGGACAAGGCAAAGTCGTGCAATCGGATCGACATGGTGATGGCTCCTTGGTTTGAACAGTGCGCTCACCTTATTCCCACCAGATGACGCTGTGAATCCCCATGAATAGAAAATCATCGTTGCAAATTGCGCAACAATGAACCCATGGACCAGCTTGAATCAATGCGTGTATTCGTCGCCGTGGCCGAGGCCCACAGCTTCGCGGGCGCCGCCCGTTTTCTGAAATGCTCGCCCGCGGCCGTCACCCGTGCGGTGGCCGCCCTGGAGGCCCACCTCGGCGCGCGCCTGCTGCACCGGACCACCCGCAGCCTGCGCCTGAGCGAGGCCGGCGAGCGCTACGTGGCCGACTGCCGCCGCATCCTGGGCCAACTGAACGAGGCCGATGCCGTGGCCAGCGGCGCGCACGTCGAACCCCAGGGCTACCTCACGGTGACGGCGCCAGTGCTGTTCGGCCGCATCCACATCGCACCGCTGATGCTGGACTTCCTGAAAGCGCACCCGCGTGTGCAGGCCAAGGCCTTTTTCGTGGACCGCGTGGTGCACCTGATCGACGAAGGCATGGACGTGGCCTTGCGCATCGCGCACCTGCCCGATTCGTCCCTGAGCGCGGTCAAAGTGGGCACCGTGCGGCGCGTGGTGGTCGCCTCACCCGATTACCTGGCCCAGCATGGCGAGCCTCTGACACCCGACGAGCTCGGCCAGCACGACGCCATCGGCATCTCGACCTCAGGTGGGCCTTTCACGCCCTGGCAGTTCGCCCGCCCCGATGATCCCAGGCGC
>Ga0209841_1000020_pt1 | contig 34016 bp, 24 predicted proteins | sample GWRWT4_30Apr14_FD_187185 | JGI IMG/M metagenome (GOLD analysis project Ga0209841, IMG submission 187185) | Sand microcosm microbial communities from a hyporheic zone in Columbia River, Washington, USA - GW-RW T4_30-Apr-14 (SPAdes) (version 2) | ecosystem: Engineered > Artificial ecosystem > Sand...
TTCAATGGCAATGAGTCCGGCAATAATCTGATCGCGTTCGTTTTCAGTCAGCACGCCCACCTTGGCCAGCATACGGCAATGGGCTATCGAACCCTGGATATCCTGTCGATAAAGACGCTGATCAAAGGTCACCGACGCAGTAAATTCTTCAACAAAGGCATCCGTCGCCTCACTGAAGCGACCGCCCCACAACCTGTCCTGACCCGACTCTTTTTGCTCTGACATACGACCGTTCTCTAAAAAATAAGACTGACTTTAAACGTGCCCGCAGTATACCAGCAAATGTCTGGCACCTATATCCGCAAGGGCAGGCTGCGCTGACTCTTTTGTGCGCGCCATTTTGTGTGCAACAACAACGTGGCACCATCAAATCACGTCTGGGGGCTGAACAGACAAACGTATAATTTTCATTATCTTGCGACAATTTGCCACACCAAGACCCCTCGATAACTGTGCGTATTCTTATTACAGTAATGCCTGGTGATAACACGCCCTTGTGCATGCAGACGCCTCCCCCGAAGTCTGGTTTGCCCAATCTGCAGGGTGTGTTACCACCAACATTTCTCCAGTCCTAAGAACAAACACATATCAAAATAAAAATCAGAAAAACAAAAAAGGTGCTCTATGTTGTACATCTATCGTAATGCTCTGACCCTCCCCCTGTTAACGCTTCCCCTAGCCCTGCATGCCCAGACACCTGAACACGCGAGTGAGCCGGAGCATGACAATCCGGTAATCGTCATTTCAGGCTCCAGAGAAAGCACCACGCTGCGGCAAACACCGGCGCCCATCAACAAAATCAGTCATGAAACACTGGAGGAAAAAAAGCCCACCTTTGTTGGACAGGTGCTCAACCAGGCATCCGGGGTTTATGTCACCGACCTGGGCAATGAACAACACAACATGAGCATTCGCCAGCCCTTGTCTTACGGCGCCATGTATTTATATATGGAAGACGGCATTCCCATTCGCCCGGCTGGTTTGTTTAATCACAATGCCTTGTACGAAATCAACCTGGAGGGCGTTGGCAGCATTGAAGTTTTGAAAGGTCCGGCTTCGTCTTTGTATGGCAGCAATGCGGTCGGTGGCGCGGTGAATTTTTTTACCCGCGAACCCAGCATCAAACCCGTCGCCTCCCTGGGTCTGCAATTAAATGATCAAGGCTATCAACGCACGACCTTTGAAGCCTCTGGTTCGCGGGGTGAGCAATCCCTTTTGATTGCCGGTTATCAATCGGCGCGCGAAGGCGGCTGGCAAGAGCATAACGATGCCGACAAGGACAGCATCACCTTGCGGCATGACTGGACGATCAATGAGGTCACCGCACTGAAAACCATTGCCAGTTATAACCACTTGTGGACCGACATGCCCGGCACCCTGAACGAAAGTGATTACCGCAACAGCCCCGGCAAAAGCTATAACACCTTCACCTGGCGCAAAGTGGAAGCAAGCCGCCTTTCGACCACGCTGGAAGGCAACTGGACTACGGATGGCCTTTCAACCGTCACCTTCTACGCACGTGACAATTCCACTGATCAGTTACCCAGCTATTTGATTTTTAATACCGGACCTTCGACCGCCTCGGGCCGGACCACCTTCCAGGATTTCACCTCCTTTGGTCTGGAATTACGCCATCGTCAGGATTTTTATGCACAAGGCATTCGCTGGATCAACGGCTTGAGCCTGGAGCGCACACCCATGGCAGCGACAGAACGCAATCTGACGATCACACGCGACCCCGTCAGTCTGAAATACCTCAGCTATGAAGCCGCGGCCCTGCGCCGTGATTATAAAGTTGATATCAGCAGCCAGCCTTTTTATACCCAAGTGGAGTACACGACGCTTAAACCGCTACGACTCGTGTTTGGCGCCCGCTACGATAACATTGAATATGACTACTCAAACCAGTTATCACCCTCTGCCACCACCGGTGCGCCGTCGCAAACCCGTCGTTATCGCCATATCAGCCCCAAAGCCGGTGCGGTCTGGGATTATTCCCGCAATACCAACGTTTACACCAACATCAGTCAGGGCTTTACACCGCCCGAAGTCAGCGCCCAGTACGGTGGTTCGCTCACCGCACCCGACTTGAAAGAGTCTGTTTTTACCAATTTTGATATCGGCACCCGCTGGTTCAGTAGCGACCGGACCATGGCCACGGATATCAGCCTGTATCGATTGGAAGGAAAAGATGAAGTGATCAGCTTTTCCACCCAGACGGGCCGATCCGAACCACGAAATGCCGGAGAAACCCGTCACCAAGGCGTGGAGTTCGGCTGGCGTTATACGCCCGACAGCCTCTGGGATGCCACCCTCAATGGCACGCTGGCCCGGCACAGCTATGAAGACTATCAGACCAGCAGCACGCTGAATTTCAGCGGCAATGAAATCCCCGCCGCACCGCACTGGCTCGCCAACGCTGAAATCGGCTACAAAGCCCTGACAAACCTACGACTGAGCACCGAAATGCAAGGCTTGGGTTCGTATTACATGGACAATAGCAACAGCGTTAAATACGCAGGCCACACCCTGCTTAATCTGCGTGCCCGTTATAGCCTGCGCACTATGGATCTGTGGGTGGCCCTGCTTAACGCCAGCAACAAACACTATGCTGAAATTGCCGCCAGCACCTACAACGGCAGCACCAGCTATAACCCCGACAGCCAAAACACCTATACTCCCGGCGCGCCCCGTACCGCATTAATCGGCATCAACTACCATTTTGGAGAAAAATAATGCGCACACACGTGTGGAAGTTACACCAATGGCTGGGCAGCGTGACCTGTTTCGCCCTGCTTATGTGGGGGCTCTCAGGTGCCCTGCATCCGCTGATGAGCTGGCTGCAACCGGTGCCCGCCAAATTCAGCGCGCCGACGCAATCCTTTGATTTATCAGCCGCTCAGTCGCTAAAACTCGTGCTGGAAAAACACGGCATCGACGAATTCACCCAAGTCGGTGTTGTGCAACTAGGCGAACAGCACTGTTACCGCATACAAACGACCGAACAGCCGGACGCTCGTTACTTTTCGGTGAATACCGGTGACGAAATAAGTGATGCCGACCAACGTTACGCCGAACAGCTGGCCCGGCATTTTACCGGCCTGCCCAATGAAACGGTCACCCACAGCACGCTGGTGACGGCTTTTAACGATGACTATCCCTTTATTCATCGTATTCTGCCCGTGTGGCGCATTGAATTCGGCCAACAAGCAGGGCTCAGTGCCTATATCGATACCGGGCAGTCACGACTGGCCACCTTATCCAATTCCTTGCGTGATGGCTTTACCCGCTGGTTTCGTTTCGCCCATAACTGGAATTTTCTCGATGACAGCCCATGGTTACAAATACTGTTGATGCTGTTTCTACTTGGCTGCGTCATTTTTTCGGCGCTCAGTGGTATCTATTTTTATATCGTGCTTCGACCTACCGTTACCCAACGCCTCAGTGGACAGCCTCTGCAACGCAGCCATCGCCTGCTAGGTATTTTATTTGCCTTTGCAGCGCTCATGTCAGCATCCAGCGGCATCTATCATCTGGTGCACGGCTTTGATCCCGCACAATTTAGTCTGGAAAACACCAACGAAACCAGCGTATCGGCCCAGTACCGCGCACTGTATTCATTCCAGCGGGAAGAAATCACCGCGTCGGCCTGGCAGCAAATTACGCAAGAACCCCTGGCGCGTCTGGCCGTCGCCCGCCTCAATGACCAGCTCGTTTGGTTACGTACCAATGCCGGCAGCAGCGAACCCAGCGCCCAAGTAGCCATACTGGCGCAGGAAAAGAACCATCCCCCTGAACACCATCCCAGCGCAAACACACCGGCACCGCAACACGCGCAAACGCAGCTGGTACTCAGTAGCGGTGAATTGCTGAAACAAGGCCTGCCCGAACTTGCGCAAACACTGGCAAGCTTTTTTGCCCAACGTCCACGCACCGACATTGTCAGCACTGACTTGATCACGACCTTCACCCCCGAATACGGTTTTATCAATAAACGCTTGCCGGTGTATCGCATTGAATTTTCGGGCCCGGAAAAATTACGTCTGTATATTGAAACCTCAACCAGCGTGCTGGCTGCCCGTGTTGTCCAGTCCGATGTGTACGAGGGCCTGAGTTTTGCTTGGCTGCACAAATGGCGTTTTGGTTTTCTGGACAAAACCGTTCAGGATGCCCTGCTGGTTTTGGTCGGCCTGGGCAATGTCGTGGTCGCTTGTCTTGGTTTGACTTTATTCCTGCGCAAGAGAAGCACACACTGACACCACAGACCGGGTAAAATAAGGGGGCAGGTTTTGTGCGTTGAGCGAGCAGCTGAAAAGCATCGTGAGTGCGGCACTGGAGACCAAAGCCTTTGTCCCAGGCAAAGCCACAACGTACAAAGTCACTCCTTTGAAAAAGGGGGGCTAGGGGGATTTATGCAGCCTTACAAAAAAATTCTCAAACCCTTTTCCCGCGATCTGCGCAACAACATGACCGATGCTGAACAGTTGCTATGGTCAAAGCTGCGCCGAAAACAGCTATTGGGCGTACAGTTTTATCGCCAGAAACCCTTGGCGGGCTATATTGTCGATTTTTATTGCGCGGCAGCCAATCTGCTTATTGAGCTGGATGGTTCGCAGCATCACGAACCTGACCACCAGGCCCGTGATACGGAAAGAGATCAGGTACTGGAATCACTGGGTTTGCTGGTGTTGCGGTTTAATAACCGTCAGGTCATAAAAGAACTGGATGAAGTGATGCGTGTTATTTTTAATACGATTGAAAAGCGAATCCCCCCTAGCCCCCCTTTTTCAAAGGGGGGAAATCCAAAATGAATACCACCAGGCCAAAATCCGCCATTGAAAAAGGACGCGACACCCATGCCCCTGCCCCTGAAAAATGGCACCGGACCAAAAGGCCCCCTTTTTCAAAGGGGGAAATCCAAAATGAACACCACCAGGCCAAAATCCGCCATTCAAAAAAGGACGCGACACTAATGCCCCTGCCCCTGAAAAATGGCACCGGACCAAAATTCCCCCCTTTGAAAAAGGGGGGCTAGGGGGGATTCAGTTACTGACCGAACATCTCGATATCTGGACAGCCACCGATACCGGCCAATCAGGCTGCAGTTCGGCCATTGTTATGGCGCTGCCACCCCTCGTCGAACAACACCGTATCGTCGCCAAAGTCGATAGGCTGATGGCACAGGCTCTGGCCTAGGGACGCGATTCATTACGGTTTTGGGGTCAGCGTAAATTTTTTAATTACACAAGCAGAGGTTTTTATGTTTATCGCCATGAACCGTTTCAAAATTGCCTTGGGCCGCGAACAGGATTTTATCGACATCTGGAAAGCGCGCGAATCCTATCTCGATCAAGTGCCCGGCTTTGTCAGCTTTCATTTGTTGCAAGGTGAAACAAACGCTGAACACTCGCTGTTTGCGTCACATTCCGTGTGGGAAAACCGGCAGGTGTTTGAGGCGTGGACGAAGTCTGAATCATTTCGCAAAGCGCATGCCGGTGCAGGTGCCTCGAAAGGTATTTATCTGGGGCACCCGCAGCTGGAATTGTTTGAGAGTGTGCTGGGATAAAGGGTTGAGCCTGCCAGCGACGGGGCGAAGAATAAGGGGGGCGGGTCTGCAATCACTTACAAATAGGCTTCCTGCATCCGCCGTCGCTTATCTTGTGGTTTACGTTTGCACTGTCTATGCCGGCATCACGCAATCACGTATTATTAGCCTCTTTATTTATTAGCGTGCGGCCGAGTCCATCGTAATGAAAGATCAACTGCAACAACTTATTAAAAGCGCCCTGTCTCGTCTTCAGGAGCAGGGTATTTTGCCGCCAGACATCGACGCGCCGATTCGTCTTGATTACACCAAGGACAAAAGTCACGGTGACTTTGCCTGCAATATCGCGCTGATGCTAGCCAAAGCCGTCGGCCTCAAACCCCGCGAACTGGCCGAGCACATTAGGCAGGCCCTGCCTGCGCATCCGGCGCTGCAAAAAGTCGACATTGCTGGCCCCGGATTCCTGAATTTTTTTCTCACCGAGGCCAACCAATACGCGGTTATCGCCGACATTCTCAGCGCCGGCGAACGTTATGGCCATAGCACGGTGGGCCAAAACGAAAAAGTATTAATTGAATTTGTTTCGGCCAACCCCACCGGCCCCTTGCACGTAGGCCATGGACGCGGTGCCGCCTACGGCGCAGCCTTGGCCGATTTGCTGGAAGCGGTCGGTTTTGATGTGTACCGCGAATATTACGTCAATGATGCCGGGCGGCAGATGAACATTCTGGCCACCAGTGTCTGGTTACGTTACCTCGAACTGCATGGCATTGAGTTTTGTTTCCCACGTAATGCATACAAGGGTGACTACATTGTCGATATCGCCAAAAGTCTGCAACAAAAATATCAGAATGCTTTTGTGGTCGATGCCCAGGCCTTGTATCACAACATACCCGCCGACCTCGATGACGAAGGCCAGGGCGATAAAGAAGCCCATATCGATGGTCTGATTGAACAAGCCCAGCGCTTGCTCGGTGACAATTACGAACACATCTTTAACGCCGGTTTGCACAGCATTCTCGACGATATTCGTGACGATCTCGAAGGTTTTGGTGCCCATTATCAACACTGGTTTTCTGAAAAATCGCTGATCACACACCATCGTGTTGACGAGGCCATCCGTCGTTTGCAGAACAGTGGGCACCTGTATCAGCAAGACGGCGCACTCTGGTTTCGTTCCACCGATTTTGGTGATGACAAAGACCGCGTGGTGAAACGTGATAACGGCCAGACCACCTATTTTGCCTCCGACATTGCCTATCACATGGATAAAATTGATCGTGGTTTTGAACGCCTGATCAATATCTGGGGCGCGGATCACCACGGTTACATTGTCCGCCTTAAAGCCGCCATGCAGGCACTGGGGCTGGACGCCGACAAACTTGATATCGAGCTGGTGCAATTCGCCATTCTTTACCGTGGCGAAGAACGCGTGCAGATGTCGACCCGTTCAGGCTCCTTTGTCACCTTGCGCGAATTACGCGACGAAGTCGGCAACGACGCCGCCCGTTTTTTCTATGTCATGCGCAAAGCAGATCAGCACATGGATTTTGATCTCGAACTGGCCAAATCCGAAACCAAGGACAATCCGGTTTACTATATTCAGTATGCCCACGCGCGCGTCTGCAGTGTCTTGCGCAAACTGGCAGAACAAGGGCTAAGCTGGGATACACAACAAGGTTTGGACAATACCGCGCTGCTCGTCACCGATCATGAAAAAAATCTGGTCAAACAACTGGCGCTGTACCCGGAACACTTAAAACGCGCTGCATTGCAGTATGAACCGCACTCACTGGCGCATTTTCTGCGTGAACTGGCCTCGGATTTTCATACCTATTACAATGCAGAAAAAGTGCTGGTTGAGGACGCCGCCCTACGCAATGCCCGTTTGACGCTCAGTGATGCCACCAGACAAGTGCTGGCCAATGGATTAAAAATACTCGGTGTTTCGGCACCGGAAAGCATGTAATTGCACGATAACTGATAAAACATACACACGATGGCACACGACTTTGCACGGAACAAAAGCCGCCAAAACAGGCAACGCAAAGCCAAGAAAAAAACTGTGCCCTGGTTTAACCTGCGTACGCTGCTTTCACTGTTGCTGGTCGCAGGTTTTGGCTGGGGTTTATATCACCTGTCACAGGCACGGCTGACAAAAACCGGGGCTGCGGCCATTAGCCAAAACAAAGCGCAAAATACCGAGCCTGGGCAAAAGCGTCCCCGAACCAAAAACAGCGCCAAAGAGGCGGAACAAAACGCCGGTTACAGTTATACCTTTTATGAAAAATTAAAAGAATCACAAGCCTACGATCCAAGTGAAGTGGTAGATATCCGTCCAGCCAAGGGCGAAAAAGCCAAAACGCCCGAGAAAAAACCTGACCCACTTGCCACACCCAATCTTGTCATACCCAATCTTGTCACACCCAATGCGATGCAAATCCTATCACCCACCTCCCGGCCTGATGGGCTTCCACCCAGTCACAGACCCCGACCTGACACGGGCCCGCTTTCACCCGCAGGCGCATCGTCTCCCGCGCTCTCGCCAGCGCAATCACCTGTAACGCCGATCACGCGTCCGCGTCCGTCTACATCACCCTCCCAGACAGCCGCACAGAGCAACAAGAAATACCTGTTACAGGCCGGAGCTTTTAATAATTTTGCCGAAGCCAATAATCAGCGTGCACGGATGATCATGAATGGCGTACGCGGTCCACGCATCACCACCCTCACCTTGGCCAATGGCAAGGTCAGTCATCGCATTGAGCTAGGCCCCTTCTCATCGCCACAAGAGCTTGAGCAAACCCGCCAACGGCTTGCTGCGCTCAAGATCAACAGTTTTGCCCGGCCGGCCGAGTAAAACCTTGTGTTTCTCCCGCCAAAAACAACACATACCATTACTTGAAATTAAAACAACTGTCTCCATATAAAGCGCGTCTATTTCAATCGTTAATCTGACCAACTAAAGGGCTCAACACGTGGAACAATTCAGAGGCACCACCATTCTTTCGGTTCGACGTAATGGCAAAGTGGTCATTGGTGGTGACGGGCAAGTGACCATGGGTAATACGGTGATGAAGGGCAATGCCCGTAAAGTACGCCGCGTACATAACAACAAGGTGCTTGCCGGATTTGCCGGAGGCACCGCCGATGCCTTTACACTGTTTGAACGTTTTGAATCCAAGCTGGATAAACATCAGGGCAACCTGGTGCGTGCAGCGGTGGAAATGGCCAAAGACTGGCGCACCGACCGGGTATTACGCCGCCTGGAAGCGCTGCTGGCCGTGGCCGATTCGCAGGCATCGCTTATCATCACCGGTAACGGCGACGTTATTGAACCCGAAAATGGCCTGATTGCCATCGGTTCGGGGGGGCCTTTTGCGCAAGCGGCCGCTTTGGGACTGCTCAATAACACCGAACTGGATGCGCGCGACATCGTTGAAAAATCCTTAAGTATCGCCGCTGATATTTGTATTTACACCAATCACAACCGCACCATTGAAGAACTGGAAAGCCCATAACTCACCCATTCACGGGGCAATGTCACACCGCCCAAACCACCGCAAGAGAGTAAAACATGTCTATGACTCCTCGGGAAATAGTCCACGAGCTGGATCAATATATTATCGGTCAGAGTAACGCCAAACGTGCGGTCGCCCTGGCACTGCGCAATCGCTGGCGCCGCATGCAGGTGAATAAGGAGTTACGTAATGAAATCTCGCCTAAAAACATTCTGATGATTGGCCCCACCGGCGTCGGCAAAACCGAAATTGCCCGTCGTTTGGCCAAACTGGCTCACGCACCTTTCCTCAAAGTCGAAGCAACCAAATTTACCGAAGTCGGTTACGTGGGACGCGATGTAGAATCCATCATCCGTGATCTGGCCGATGTCGCCATTAAAATGGCCCGCGAAGAACAAATGCGCAATGTCAGTCATCGTGCTGAAGATGCCGCCGAAGAACGCATTCTCGATGCCCTGTTACGCCCGGCACGCGGTGAAAAAGACAAGGAACACGATACCAGCTCCACCACCCGTCAACTTTTCCGCAAAAAACTGCGTGAAGGCGAGCTGGATGACAAAGAAATTGAAATCGATGTCTCTGCCGTATCGGTCGGCGTTGAAATTATGGCACCCCCAGGCATGGAAGAAATGACCAGTCAATTACAAAGCATGTTTTCCAATCTGGGCGGACACAAAACAAAAACCAAACGCCTGACCATCAAAGACGCGTTGCGCCAGATTCGTGACGAAGAAGCCAGCAAACTGATCAATGAAGATGAGCTCAAAAGCAAAGCCATTGAATCGGTGGAACAGAACGGCATTGTGTTTATCGACGAAATCGACAAAGTGGCCAAACGCTCTGAACACATCGGCTCGGATATTTCCCGCGAAGGCGTGCAACGCGATTTACTGCCCCTGATTGAAGGCTGCACGGTATCCACCAAATACGGCATGATCAAAACCGATCACATTTTGTTTATTGCCTCCGGGGCTTTTCATATGTCCAAACCCTCGGATCTGGTGCCCGAATTACAAGGCCGCCTGCCCATTCGTGTGGAGCTTGATGCCCTGACGGCCAATGACTTTGAACGTATTCTGACCGAACCCAATGCCTCGTTGATTACCCAGTACACCGCCTTGCTGGCCACTGAAGGCTTAAACGTCAGCTTCACCCCGGACAGCATTCGCCGGCTGGCCGAATTTGCCTGGCAGGTGAATGAAAGCACCGAAAATATCGGTGCGCGGCGTCTGCACACCGTGGTCGAACGTTTGCTGGAAACTATTTCCTACGACGCTACCGAACTTGGCAGCTCGCTCAAGGGCGAAGCCTTCGTCATTGATGCCGCCTATGTCGAAGAGCAACTGGGCTCACTGGCCAAAGATGAAGACCTGAGTCGTTATATTCTTTAAGTGTTCCCGTGCATGCCATTCAAATTCAATGGCATGCACCTTCCTGCCGACGCATTTCAGGGTCGCCAATTTTATTGCTGCCAAGCCCACTTGAATAGGCCATAATAACTGGCATCCTTTCTGGCATCTTTGCTGACAAACACGGTGACTGTACTTATGGCAAATAAAAAAACTCACTTTGGTTATCAGGAAATCGACGAAGACGAAAAAGAAGGTCGGGTGGCCGAGGTGTTTCATTCTGTCGCCGCCAAATATGACCTGATGAATGACTTGATGTCGGGCGGCATCCACCGTTTGTGGAAACGTTTCACGATTGAATTAAGCGGCGCCCGCAAGGGGCATAGCATTCTCGATATCGCCGGTGGCACGGGTGATCTGGCCAAACGCTTTTCAAGCCTGGTCGGTGCAGACGGCCACGTGGTACTTGCCGACATCAACGACTCCATGCTGCGCGTAGGTCGTGACCGACTGATCAACGACGCCTGTGCCAACAATATCACTTACGCACAAGCCAATGCCGAAACCCTGCCCTTTGCTGACAACAGTTTTAACTGTGTCACCATTGCCTTTGGTTTGCGTAATGTCACCCATAAAGAAGCCGCGCTCGCCTCCATTTTGCGGGTACTAAAACCCGGCGGGCGTTTACTGGTGCTGGAATTTTCTAAACCCCATCAAAAAATTGTCAGCAAACTTTACGACACTTACTCCTTCACGGTGTTACCCGCGCTGGGTAAATTAATCACCAACGATGCGGACAGTTACCGTTACCTTGCCGAATCGATTCGCGTTCATCCCGATCAGGAAACGCTCAAGACGATGATGGAAGACGCGGGCTTTGTGCGTTGCAATTATTACAACATGACCGGTGGCATTGTGGCCGTCCATCGCGGCTTCAAGGCCTGACACTCGCAAAGGAACAACAAGGGGAACTGCACATGGGCAAAACAGTCTCAATGACAAAAACCCTGGCGCTGAGCGGTGCCGAACACGTACTCAACCGTGCCCTGCAATTTGATCCTCTGGCTTTACAGACCCTGCGCACACTTGAGGGCAAGGTGATTGGCATACAAGGCCGCAGCCCCGCATTTACCCTGAGTTTATTGCTAAGAGAAAACAGTATTGCCCTTTCGGGTTTTGAAGACCTCACGTCAGCCGATGCCTGTCTGTGTGGCAGCACCTTTGATTTGTTGCGCCTGCTGCGCAGTCAAACACCGCCAACACGGGACAACAGCGACGTCACGGTGCAAGGTGACCTCGACCTGGCCCAACAATTTCTGAGCATGACCCAGCATATGGATATCGACTGGGAAGAATGGCTCTCGGTCTATTTAGGTGACATTGCGGCGCATGAAATAGGCCGCCAGGGACGACGCTTCCGGCGCTGGACGCAAAAAGTCAGACGCTCCATGCTGCGAAATACCCGTGAATACTTGCTTTATGAAAGCAAAACCGTGGTGGGTGCGCAGGAGCTGGACGCTTTCAGTACGGAAATCAGTACAATGATCGATGCAGTCAACACCCTGGAAACACGTATTGCAAACGTGCAAGCACGTCTCGACGCACATCGTGCGCCGGGAGCAGAATAAACAAGCCCATAACACCGGTCTCACCTACTTCGTCAGCAAAAGGCCTTTTCGTGTCAAAACTGATTCGTATCATTCACGTACTTCACATCATTGGCAAACATCGCCTTGATGAGCTATTACCCCACGAATCCTTTTTCTTGCCACTGCGCATTTTCCTCAGGCTTTTGCCTTCGTCCTGGTTCAGACAGGCGGATCCGCATCTCGAAAGTCGCCTGAAAGATGTGCTGGTTGAACTGGGACCTCTGTTTATCAAACTGGGGCAAATGCTCTCCACCCGACCCGACCTTCTACCGCAGGGCTTGATTCTGGAACTGGAAAAACTCCAGGACAGAGTACCGCCTTTTGATGACGACGTGGCCCGTGCCCTTATTGAAAGCGAATTAAAACAACCTATTTCAACACTGTTCGCACGTTTCGATCGTCATGCCATGGCCTCAGCCTCCATTGCCCAGGTTCATAGTGCAGCCTTGCACACGGGCGAGGAAGTGGTCGTCAAAATAGTGCGTCCGGGTATTGAAAAAGTTATTCGCAGCGACCTGGCCCTATTGTTCACACTCACGCACTGGATTGAAACATTTTTCCCCGGTTTACGCCGTTTCCACCCCCATAGCATTGTCATCACCTACAGCAATATCGTACTGGATGAGCTTGATCTGGGCCTTGAGGCCAGTAATGCGGCCCGTTTTCGCCGCAACCATAAACACGCCAAGTACATTTATTTTCCCGACATTTACTGGCAATACTGCACCAGCAGGATCATGGTGCAGGAGCGCATTTACGGCGTGCCGTTAACCGACGTGGCCACCTTGATCAAACACCGTGTTGATCTGGATAAATTATCCGAACACGGCGTACAGATTTTTTTCTCCCAGGTGTTTAATCACAATTTTTTTCATGCGGATATGCATCCGGGCAATATCTTTGTCGACATCCGTAATCCGGACGATCCCAGTTATATCGCCATTGACTGCGCCATTGCCGGCTCCTTAAGCACACAGGATCAATCCTTTCTTGCCCACAGTCTGTATTCATTTTTGCAGCAGGATTACCAGGCCATTGCACAAAATATGTGTGACCATGGCTGGGTGCCAGAAGACACCTCCGTACATGAATTTGCCCATGCGCTGCAACGTGCGGCCGAACCTATTTTTGAGCGTCCTCTTAATCAAATTGATTTTGGACCGGTCTTGCTGCGTTTTTATTCCCTTGCCCGACGCTTTCATCTTGAAGCCAAACCCCAATTCACGCTGCTGCAGAAAACGGTTCTGCACATCGAAGGGCTCGGTCGCCAGCTGAACCCGGCGCTGGACATCTGGAAAATTGGCCGACCATTAATGGAAAAATGGATGAAAGATCAGCTGGGCCCCAAAAAGCTTCTCCAGCAAATCAGACAAAATGCGCCCGCGTTGCTCCATGAGTTACCCGAACTGCCTATGCTGATCCACAAAACCCTGAAAGAAATCCGTGATCAGAACTACCAGCAACGCAAATGGATGAAACAACAACGCGCCATTGAAAATCGCCGTCGCACCGACATGGCTTTTTTAGTGGCCGGTTTAATTATCATCGGACTGGCCTTCACCCCTACGCTGGCTTTCCTTGAACCCTTGCAGCTCACAAGCCCAGACCCCAAACTTGCTGCAGCAGGCATGGCCTTGATCTTGCTCCGCTATTTTCTCGGTGGACGTAACACTTAATCAGCGTGGCACACGTAGTTAAATGGATTCATCAAACACCTTTATTTTTTTAATCGGCATTCTGGTGTTCTTCAGCGTCATGGCGAGCACGGTGTCCGCACGTATGGGCGTGCCGCTGTTGCTGGTGTTTCTTGTGGTCGGCATGTTTGCCGGTGAAGATGGTCCGGGGCGTATTTCCTTTGATGACTTTTCCACCACCTTTTTAATCGGCAATCTGTCGCTGGCCGTGATTCTGCTTGATGGCGGATTACGCACCAAAATGTCCACCTTCCGTGTGGCGCTGTGGCCTGCGGTATCACTGGCCACGGTGGGCGTGGCTCTGACGGCGGCTTTGGTCGGCGCTTTTGCCTGCCTGCTATTCGATTTCCCCTGGATGAACGGTTTTCTGCTCGGTGCCATTATTGGCTCCACCGATGCGGCCGTGGTATTTTCCTTGCTGCGACAAAGCGGTGTAAAACTCAATGAACGGGTGTCATCAACGCTCGAAATCGAATCCGGCGCCAACGATCCCATGGCGATTTTTCTGGTGCTGATGATCGTTGAATTCTTGACCCAGTCGAGTCATCCCAGCGCCTGGGCTTTGATACTGATTTTTATTCAGGACATTGGTCTGGGTATTTTAGGCGGTCTGCTGGGCGGGTGGGCCTTATCACGCTTGGTGGCCCATTTGAAATTACCCGAAGGCCTGTATGCCCTGTTCATTTTATCTGGTGGTCTGGTGATTTTTTCTGCCGTTAACAGCATTCACGGCAGCGGCTTTCTGGCGGTGTATTTATGTGGCCTGATCATTGGCAATAATCGCAGTCACGCCACCGAACACGTAATGAAGGTCATGGACGGACTGGCCTGGTTGTCACAAGCAGGCATGTTCCTTATTTTGGGCTTATTGGTCACCCCCAGTCGTTTGCTGGATCACGCCCCGCAAGGCATTGCCATCGTGCTTTTTTTAATGTTTGTTGCCCGCCCTATCGCCGTGGCGGCCAGCTTGACGCCCTTCAAATTTCCCTGGCCTGAAATTGGCTACATCAGCTGGTTAGGCTTACGCGGCGCTGTGCCCATCATCCTGGCCGTTTTTCCGGTGATGGCCGGCATGCCCGAGGCACGCAGCCTGTTTGATATCACCTTTGTGGTTGTGCTGGGCTCCTTGTTAATTCAGGGCGCCACCGTCGCCCCCGCCGCACGTTTATTCAAGGTTATTATTCCGCCGCAAGCTGAGCCACTGGATCGCCAGGAAATCTGGGCCGGTGGCGAACTTCCTGTGGAAGTGGTGCAGTTTGTGGTCGAAAAAGACACACCCGCCAATACACGCACCATCGAAAGCCTGAGCGATAAAATCAACGACCCGCGCTTTCACTGCATTTTTATTGCACGCAAAGGCAAACTGCTGGCCGCCGATGCGCTGATGGAATTACAGGAAAAAGACGTAGTCGGCTGGTTAGCTGCCACCGACAATCTGGAACCCTTGTCGCCGCTCTTTACCCGTCAACAGCAACGCGGCGGCCTGGCCAACAGAATCTTCTTCGGTGAATTTGTGCTCGATGCCAGCGCCATTACCAGCAGTCTGACCTTCGCCTACGGCATTGTTGTACACAGCGAAGAACAACAGCTCACGCTGGCACAACTCATTGAAAAACGCCTTGACCGACCCGCTGTAGTCGGTGACCGCATCCAGCTCGACAACGTCACTCTGACCGTAAAAACAGAATCACAAGGTGAGATCAAACAGGTGGGCTTGAAGTTAAACCCCAAAATCTCTGGGCGGTGATTTGTGCCAGCAACCGAACGACTTAGACAAGTAGTGCATCAGCCCGCATCCAACTCTGCTAATTCTTGTAGTTTCGACTTAAAGTAACGAAAACTTGGCGATAAATTAGTTGTGACATCCATATGCGGTGTGATTTTCTCAGCCCAAACTGATTTTTCTGCACCGACAGCCCCCCACCCTTTTTTTGAAAGAGATTGCGATCCACCCGGAAAAACAGCATCAGCAAGGCGCTCCCAAGTACCACAAATTGCATCATTTTTATAGGCATTCAGGATTGTATCCTTTTATTGTCCATGTATCGCCCGAACCTATCCAACATGGCATTGAGGTGTGCCGTTGGTAAGATACCCCCGTAGGGGCAGGCCCCGTGCCTGGCCCATTCTGCCCCTGCGCGGAATTATGCTTGACCACATAATTGAGGGGAGCACAGGGCAACCACGGGGGCTTGCCTCTACAGTTTATTTGTCGGTCACGGCACCATAAGAGGCAGACGAAACGGTTTTGGCGTATTTGGCCAGAACCCCTCGCGTATACCGGGGTTTAATGGGTTGCCAATGCTGAAAACGATCATCGATTTCCTGCTGCGTCAGGGCAACTGAAAGAGTGCGACTATCGGCATCAATGGTAATAACATCACCATTTTCAATCACGGCAATCAGGCCTCCGTCTGCAGCTTCGGGGGTGACGTGACCTACCACAAAACCGTGGCTGCCACCTGAGAATCGGCCATCGGTAATCAGGGCAACATCCTGGCCCAGTCCTTTGCCCATAATGGCCGACGTTGGGCTGAGCATTTCGCGCATGCCGGGCCCGCCTTTGGGGCCTTCGTAACGAATAACCAGCACATCGCCTTTGACGACAGTACCATCCAGAATGGATGCCAGTGCTTCTTCTTCCGAATGGAACACCCGGGCCTTGCCCTGAAAATAAGCACCTTCTTTGCCGGTGATTTTTGCCACCGCGCCTTCAGGGGCGAGGTTGCCACGCAGAATCACCAAGTGGCTGTTTGCTTTAATGGGTTGGTCAAGTGAACGAATGATTTGCTGGCCGGCAGGATAAGGGGTCACGCTGGCTAAATTTTCGGCCAGGCTCTGGCCGGTGACGGTCAGACAGTCACCATGCAGCAGACCGGCGTCGAGCAATAGTTTCATTAAGGGCTGAATACCACCAATGGCGACCAGTTCTGACATCATAAAACGACCACTGGGACGCAGATCAGCCAACACCGGTACGCGTTCGCCGATGCGGACAAAGTCGTCCAGCGACAGTTCAACGTTAACCGCATGCGCCATGGCAAGCAGATGCAGCACGGCATTGGTGGAGCCACCCAGGGTAATCACCACGGTAATGGCATTTTCAAAGGCGTTACGGGTCATGATGTCGCTGGGTTTGATGTCTTTGGCCAGTAATTCGAGCACTTTGCTGCCGGCGCGTTCGCAGTCACTCATCTTTTGTGCCGATATGGCATCTTGTGCCGAGCTGCCCGGCAGGCTCATGCCGAGCGCTTCAATAGCCGACGCCATGGTGTTGGCGGTATACATGCCACCACAGGCACCGGGACCGGGGATGGCGGTTTCTTCAATTTCTTTTAATTCGACCAGAGAAATACTGCCCTTGGCCTGTGCGCCCACGGCTTCAAACACTGAAATGATATCGGTGTGGTTTTTACCGGGACGGATGGTGCCACCATAGACAAAAATGGACGGACGGTTCAGGCGCGCCATGCCAATGATGCAGCCCGGCATGTTTTTATCACAACCACCAATGGCGACCAGACCATCAAAACCTTCACAACCGGCAACCACTTCAATTGAATCAGCAATCACTTCTCTCGACACCAGGCTGTATTTCATGCCTTCGGTGCCATTGGAAATACCGTCAGAGATGGTAATGGTGTTAAAAATAACAGCCTTGCCACCGGCGTTATCAACACCTTTGGCAGACTCATCGGCCAGTTCATTGATGTGCATGTTACAGGGCGTCACCATGCTCCAGGTGGAGGCGATGCCGACCTGCGGTTTGTTAAAATCTTCATCTTTAAAACCCACTGCACGCAACATGGCCCGAGCCGGCGCGTGTGAAATGCCATCAACTACCTGGCTGGAATATTTTCGGCTGTTTTTGTTTGCATCGTTTTCTGACATAGTTTTAATGACCTGATGTGAGTAATAACCTGGTTTGAATAATCCCGGTGGTGAATAAAATGTGTGGTGCTGGATCAAGGCACTGGACCACACAGCCCATTACTTGATGACTTTACGGAAAACTTTTGATTTACGCTGGTAATTATAAAGCGCCTGACGTGTCTGCGGCAGTGCGGCCAGATCGGTCGCAACAAAACCCCGCTCAAGAAACCAGTGCGCCGTGTGTGTGGTGAGCACAAACAGGGTATCTAAACCCTTGGCCAGTGCCTGGCGCTCAATATCCTTGAGCAACAGGTCGCCGCGTACGCCGTCACGGTAATCAGGATGAATCGCCAGACAAGCCAGCTCTGCGCCGCGACCCTCGGTGAAGGGATACAGCGCAGCACAACCGATGATCATTGCATCCCGTTCAATGACAGTGAACTGCTGAATTTCAGTTTCCAGATGCTCACGGGAACGACGCACGAGAATACCCTGCTCTTCCAGCGGTGCAATCAGCTCCAGAACACCACCCACATCATCAATCTGCGCCTGACGCAAATGCTCGTAACGCTCTTGAGTCACCAGCGTGCCGGCTCCATCGAGCGTAAACAATTCCTTGATCAGGGCACCGTCTTCCTGATGACTGATCAAGTGCACCCGGGCGATCTGTTGTTCACATACACGGGTGGCCGCCAGCAGTTGCCGGTAACTTTCTTCGTTGTTGCTGGCAATGATGGCAGGCGAGCAACAGGCCCCACTGCGTACTTGTTGCGGCGTGAGTTCCCTGAGCAGATTTTTTTCTGCATCCAACCAGCCCGCTTGCTCACCCAAAAACAACAGTTTTTCCGCTTTTAAGGCCAGGGCCGTTTGGGTGGCCACGTCTTCCATACCCAGATTAAATGCTTCACCCGTGGGGGAATAACCAAGGGTCGATAAGAGCACAATGGCACCGTCATCAAGCAGTTTATTAATCATTTTGCTGTCAATGCGGCGCACCTCGCCGGTGTGCTGAAAATCGACACCATCACGCACGCCCACGGGTCGGGCGGTGACAAAATTGCCGGAACACACGCGAATTCGTGCGCCATGCATGGGGGAATTGGGCAGCCCCATCGACAACAGCGCCTCTATTTTCAGGCGCAAGGTACCCACGGCATCATTAACACATTCCATGGCCGGTGCATCGGTAATACGTAAACCATTTTTGAATACTGAGCTAATCTGGCGCATTGCCAGCCGCTCGCTGATTTGACGGCTGGCACCATGCACCAGCACCAAACGCACCCCCAAACTATTCAGCAAGGCGAAATCGTGAATCAAATGATGAAAGTTTTCATGGGCCACCGCTTCGCCGCCAAAACCAATGACAAAGGTTTTGCCCCGGTGCGCATTAATATAAGGCGAGGTGTGGCGAAACCACTGAAGATAGGACATATCACTCAACAAAAAGGCACCTTGATCAAAAAAGAGTCAAAAAACGAGAATAGCCCTACGAATACGGCAGCGCCAAGTCTCTTATAAAGCCCGTCGGCATTCAACTGCTTTCCAGGGTGACAGGTCTTCAGTTCGCTGCTTTTTTCTGTAAAAATGGAATAAGTAAATAAATATTAGTAATTAGACGGAATAAGCCGTCGCGCGTATATTAGTGCAGTCGCATGAAACTCTTACTTTTTTAAGCTGTTTTTTATTCTATTTATTACGGATTACACATGTCAGTTGTTTTAAATGCTAACAACAACCCAAGCCTGGACACTGCGTACGCAAGTGCCATGCCTGCATTTGACCTTGTGACCGCCAACAACGATATGAAAATCGCCGCGCCCTCGGACATTATTCGTTATGCATTAAAATATGCCAAGCGCCCTGTCATCAGCACCAGCTTTGGTGCGCATTCAGCGGCGCTGTTGCATATGATGACCCAGGTACGTCCCGATATTAGCGTGCTCTGGGTCGATAGCGGCTATAACACCCCGGCCACCTACCGTTTTGCTGACAAATTAAGCGCATCATTAAAACTCAATTTAAACGTGTACCTGCCACGCGTATCGGCCGCTCACCTCAACACGCGCTATCGCGGCATTCCAGATGCCGATACCGATGCCCATAAAGAGTTTTCCCATATCGTCAAAATTGAACCCTTTAACCGTGCTTTTGCTGAATTAAAACCTGATTTCTGGTTCAGCGGCATTCGCAAGGAAGAAACCGAATTTCGTCAGAAGCAAAACATTTTTACCTTCGATGCCGCACGCAATGTAATCAAAGCCTCACCGCTGTTTAACCTGAGCGAAAGCGAGGTGGACACTTACCTTGCCACACACCGTTTACCGATAGAACATGACTATTTTGATCCCACCAAAATAGCGCCTAACCGTGAATGTGGCTTGCATACCTACGATATTTAAGCCAAGCCCTTCTTCTGCCATAACCTCGCCTTGCTTGTTTTAAACATTGAACTCTGACGCATTATTAGGTAGCGTGGTACACCCTTTTTTCCAACCAACAGACTAACGAGACTATGGCTCAATACATCTATACCATGAACCGGGTGGGCAAGGTCGTGCCGCCCAAACGTGAAATTCTTCGTGATATTTCCCTGTCTTTTTTTCCTGGTGCCAAAATTGGTGTGCTTGGTTTAAACGGCGCGGGAAAATCAACACTTTTGCGCATTATGGCCGGGGTTGATACCGACATTATCGGTGAAGCCCGTCCCCAGCCCGGCATTAAAATCGGTTATTTACCCCAAGAGCCGCAACTGGATACCAACAAAGATGTGCGCGGCAACGTTGAAGACGGCGTCAGAGAGGCGCTGGATGCACTCAAACGACTCGACGAAATCTATGGCGAATACGCCGCTCCCGACGCCGATTTCGACAAGCTGGCGGTTGAGCAGGAAAAAATGGAAGCCATCATCCAGACCTGGGATGCCCATAACCTCGACAATCAGCTCGAAAAAGCCGCCGATGCCTTGCGTTTGCCGGCATGGGATGCCGACGTCAGCAAACTCTCGGGCGGTGAAAAACGCCGTGTCGCCTTGTGCCGTCTTTTGCTTTCAAAACCGGACATGCTGCTGCTGGACGAACCCACCAACCATCTTGATGCCGAATCGGTGGCCTGGCTGGAACGTTTTCTCAAAGACTTTACCGGTACCGTCGTTGCCATCACCCACGACCGTTATTTCCTCGACAATGTCGCCGAGTGGATTCTTGAACTGGATCGTGGTTACGGCATTCCCTGGCAGGGCAACTATTCAAGCTGGCTGGAACAAAAAGAGAAACGACTGGGTGAAGAACATCGTGCCGAAGAAGCCCACACCAAAGCCCTGCAGCGCGAACTGGAATGGGTCAAGTCCAATCCCAAAGCCCGTCAGGCCAAGTCGAAAGCGCGCATGAAAGCCTTCGAAGAATTATCCAGTAAAGAATTCCAGAAGCGTAATGAAACACAGGAAATCTATATTCCACCCGGTGCCCGACTGGGTGATCAGGTCATCGAAATCAAGGACATTTCCAAAAGCTTTGGTGACCGGCTGCTGTATGAACACCTGAGTTTCAACGTGCCTAAAGGTGCCATAGTCGGCATTATCGGACCCAATGGTGCGGGAAAAACCACCCTGTTTAACCTGATTACCGGCGCCGATAAGCCCGATTCAGGCTCTGTGGTACTGGGTGACACTGTTTCTGTTGCTTACGTTGGACAAATACGTGACAGCCTCAATGACAAAAAAACGGTTTGGGAAGAAATTTCCGGCGGACTCGATATCCTGAAAATCGGTGATTATGAAATTCCATCACGCTCGTATATTAGTCGTTTCAACTTCAAGGGTTCTGATCAGCAAAAACGCGTGGGTGATCTGTCGGGCGGTGAGCGCAACCGCTTGCATTTAGCTAAAGTGGTGCAACAAGGCGCTAACGTTATTCTCCTTGATGAACCATCAAACGATCTGGATATAGAAACCTTACGCGCCCTGGAAGATGCCATTTTGACCTTCCCCGGTGTGGTTATGGTGGTTTCGCACGATCGCTGGTTCCTCGACCGGATTGCTACTCATATTCTGGCTTTTGAAGGCGATACCATCGAATGGTTTGAAGGTGCCTATTCTGACTACGAAGAATACCGCCGCAAAAAACTCGGTGCCGAGGCCGCTGCGCCGAAACGACTGAAGTATAAAAAAATAAGTGCCTGAACACGCCAGAATCTATTAATACTGGCCAAGCCCGTGACAGTGAACACCTGTCACGGGACTCATGCCAAAGCCGCTGACAATAATACGCGCGACCCGCCTAACATGTGTTCTATTTCATCTGCCGCCACCGCTTTGCTGACCAAATAACCCTGAAACTCATCGCAGCCTGCTTTTTTTAACAGGTCATATTGCTGCATCGTCTCAACACCTTCGGCAATCACTTTTAATTTCATTTGACTTGCCAGCGCAATAATTGCCTGAGTCAGGATAAGATCTTCATTGTCGTCGGTCATATCCCGAATAAACGATCGGTCTATTTTGATTTTGTCGAGCGGAAAACGTTTGAGATAACTGAGGCTGGAATAGCCTGTGCCAAAATCATCTATGGCCAACGACACACCCATTGCATTTAATTCATTCAAGCGCACAATAAATTGTTCAGCGTCGTGCATAATGGCACTTTCAGTGATTTCAACGGCCAGGTACTTTGCATCAAGCTGATGCCTGTCTAACGCTGCCTTTAACTTGCCAACAATATCTGCACGATGAAACTGGGGCGCCGAAACATTAACCCAGATAGGCAACACGGGTAGTCCTGCGTTTAACCACAAGGCATTTTGACGACAGGCCTCTTCTATCACCCAATCGCCAATGGCTACAATCAAACCGCGTTCTTCGGCCAGGGGAATAAATTCCAGCGGCGAAATCAAACCCCTGTCAGGATCAAACCAGCGAATTAACGCTTCGAAGGCGACACATTCACCGGTTTTAATATCTATTTGCGGCTGATAATGCAGCACAAATTGTTTTAGTTCTATCGCCCGTCGCAGATTGTTTTCCATATGTAACTGTTTGGTTGCGCGCACATTCATTTCAGAGGAAAAAAACTGATAATTATTTCGACCCAGTTTTTTTGCATGGTACATGGCCGCATCAGCATTCATGACTAATTGCGAAAAATTATGGCCATCTTCCGGATAAAGACTGATGCCAATACTGGTCGTTACACGAAATTCAGCACCCTGCCATGCAAAGGGTTTGGCCACCGCGTCCAGTAATTTATTTGCAATATCGGCGACTTCATAAGGCGCTTGCAGAGCAGGCAACACAAAAATAAATTCATCGCCGCCATAACGTCCCACGGAATCGCTTGCCCTGATTCTGGACAATAATCGCAAACCGACCTGTCTGAGCAAGTGATCACCCGCTTGATGCCCCAAGCTGTCATTGATATTTTTAAAATTATCCAGATCCAGAAACAACACGGCCACTTTGGTGGTATTACGGTTGGCGTTTGCAATGGCCTGATGAACTCTGTCTTCAATCAGGACTCGATTTGGCAACTGGGTGATCTGGTCGTAATAAGCGAGATTATTAATTTTTGTTTGTGAAGAAACGCGCTCGCTGATGTCTCTGACGATTGCACAGGCAAAGGTTTGCTCGTGCGCGTCAATCAGCGAAAGACTGACTTCGGCCGGATAAAATTCGCCCGCTTTGGTTTTATGTTTGGTTTCAAAACGCATAAAACCGGCTTTGAGCAAGTCGCCCCAATAATGCATCCAGTTTTTATCAACGCTGTCCATATCGACATCACTGACCGACATCGTTAGCAGCTCGGTGCGGCTATAACCCAAACGCGCAGCGGCTTCTGAATTGACATACGTAAATTTACCCATCGCATCAAACATAAAAATATAATCACCCGATCGATCCACCGCGAATTGGGTCATCTGCAAGGTTTTTTGACTGCGCCGAAGCGCCTCATCGGCGGCTTTTAATTGTTCCATCGGGTAGCGTACGCCGTGCAAAAAAATGGCTTTGTACAAATACGCATAGGCAATCACTTTATAGATATGTCCCATCAAATTATTAATATCGTAGGGTGATTGATACAGGGTAAAATACGTTTCAGCCAAGGCCATAATAAAACTGCTAATGGACAAATCAGCCATCCAGGTAACTTTTTTCTGTCTTGCTCGCACCAAAAATAACAAACCCGCCACGAAATAAAGAATGGATAATAATGTTTCAATTTGAATTTTGGTGCGTGTGAGCCCTATATCTTTAATAAAAAATACAGGCGTTGAATCAAGGTAAAACAAACCAATCCAGCTCAGAAACAGGGTGCTAAACAGTATAAAAACAAGAAAAATATAGCGGGTGCCCGTGTGATGAAAAGATTGCCAGTTAATAAATACACTCGCCAACATCGCAACAGCCAGAACAGAACGCGCACACAACCAGAAATAAATCGACTTCTGCACGGAGCTGGGGCTTATAAAATCGGGCATACCCGGATAGGACAAGAGATGTGCAAAATCCAGAATGCCCACACTCAACAAAACACAGCTTAATATAAGGGTGGGTTTGGCGCGCTCAACGCCATATAAGGTCCAGCCGACCGCAAAAATCAGCATCGAGACCATTACGGAAAAAGTTTCCATAAAAGTATGCAAGGGCAAGAAGCTGGCCGCTTTCATATCAAGCAGGTGAGGCCCCTTCCCTGCGACCAAGGCAAGTGTTGCGATCAGTATAAAAAAAAGCAGGCTGGTAAATGCATTCCGTTGCAAATAGTTCATCAAACGCCTTCCCTTTTTTGTTATGGGCATAATCCGGTGCTATTCTAATTGCTCATTCATTATCTCGTGCATGCACAAACAACAACAAACAGTATGGCAAGAAACTATAGATCAGGTCATACAAAGTTTTTCACAACCCGTCTATGGGCGACATTAATCCCAACTCAAGGCACCGCCCGTTTGATATTCGGTCACTTTGGTTTCAAAAAAGTTTTTTTCCTTACGGATGTTGGCCTGTTCATCGAGCCAGGTCAGCCGACATTCCGCCCCGGGGAAGGGTTCAACCATGCCCACCTGGCGCGCTCGCCGGTTGGCGATGTAACGGAATTGTTCCATGTGATTCTCAAGACTGTACCCCAGAACCGGATTACGTAATAAATAGCTCGTATAGGCCTGTTCCGCGGCTTCAGCTTCGTCCCACATGGCTTGAATCGCCTGTAAATCGAGGCGAACAGAATTTTCTATCAAAATTTGTTTAATGGTGCGCAAACCAAAGCCACAGTGCATGACCTCGTCGCGCATGATGTATTGCAACTGTTCGGCCGTGCCCTTCATCAGACCACGACGCTGCAGTGCGAAAATCGGACTGAAACCATTGTAGAACCAGCTGCCTTCAAACACCGCCGCAAAAAACAGATACGACATCACAAAGGCTTCGAGTTCCTCGGGCTGACGTAAATCAATAGCGGGGCGCAAAATGTTGTGCAATCGCCGATTGGCAATCTCGATTTTATGGTGAATTTCCGGCACCACACGGTAGCGGTTGTAAATTTCGCCCTGATCCAGACCGAGGGTTTCGATGCAGTGCTGATAGGTCCAGGTGTGCAAGGCTTCTTCATAAACCTGACGCGCCTGATAAATCTGCAACTCGGGCGCGGTCATTTTTTCCATCACCGCCAGACCAATGTTTCGCATGGCGAGAATGTCTGACGTGGTGAGATAGGCCAGTACATTTTCGTAGACATGCCGTTCGGCCGGACTGAGTTTATGGTGATAATCATCCACATCTTGCGCCATGTTGATATCCAGCGGCGTCCAATGATTTTTGTTGGCATTGAGGAAATATTTCCACGCCCAGGGGTACTTGAAGGGGGCCAGTTGATTCACATCCCCTTGTCCATTCACAACCCGTTTATCTTCAGATTTAATCGCACGCGCTGCGGGTTTTATTTCGTCAGCGGGCCGTTCTTTTTCAACTTGTGTATTCCAGTGCAACATAGGTCTTTCCTTTGTTATTGGCAGGCTTCGCAATCAGGATCAAGAATCGAACAGACTTTGGGGCTGTCACTGAAACTGTCATTGTTGTCGGCACCCACGGCATTTTTTTCTACATGCGTCGCGCCGAGCGTGCGCAGGTAATAGGTGGTTTTCAGGCCACGTAACCACGCCTGTTTATAGAGTTGATCGAGCTTGGGGCCACTGGGCTCGGCCAGATACAGATTCAGCGATTGTGCCTGATCCAGCCATTTCTGCCGCCGGCTGGCGGCGTCGATCAGCCAGCGCGAATCTATTTCAAAGGCGGTGGCGTACTTACGTTTCAGCTCAGCGGGAATACGGTCAATGGCCTGAATCGAACCATCAAAATATTTCAGGTCGTTAATCATGACCTCATCCCACAGACCAAGTGCTTTCAAGTCATGCACCAGATAAGGATTAATCACGCAGAATTCGCCGGAAAGATTCGATTTGACAAACAGGTTCTGATACGTCGGTTCAATCGACTGACAAACCCCACAGATATTGGAAATGGTGGCCGTAGGTGCAATGGCCAGACAATTGCTGTTGCGCATGCCTGAACTTTTGATGCGCTCGCGTAAATCGGCCCAGTCCAGTGTACACGTGGTGTCGACCTGTAAATGCTCACCGCGCTGCGTCTTGAGCAGATCAAGCGAATCAATCGGCAGAATGCCCTGGCTCCAGAGTGAGCCCTGAAACGTTGAGTATGCGCCGCGCTCTACCGCCAGATCACAGCTGGCACGAATGGCGTAATAACTGATGACTTCCATACTCTCATCGGCAAAACGCACGGTTTCTTCGCAGTCATAGGGCAAACCCAATTTGTAAAGCGCATCCTGAAAACCCATCACACCCAAACCCACCGGCCGATGCCTCAAGTTAGAATTGCGCGCCTCAGGCACGGCGTAATAGTTATAATCAATGACATTGTCGAGCATGCGCATCGCGGTGGTGATGGTTTTGGCCAGTTTGTCGTGATTCAAACCCTGCTCATCAACGTGCGCTGCCAGATTAAGCGAACCGAGATTACACACCGCCGTTTCCCTGTCGGACGTGTGCAGGGTGATTTCAGTACACAGATTGGACGAATGCACCACGCCCTGATGTTGATTGGTGTAACGCACATTGCAGGGATCCTTGAAGGTGATCCAGGGATGCCCGGTTTCAAAAAGCTGGCCGAGCATTTTGCGCCACAACACCACCGCCGGCAGTCGGCGCCAGACCTTGATTTCACCACGATCGGCCTGTTCTTCGTAGGCAAGATAGGCACGGGCAAACGCAGCACCGGTCAGCTCATGTAATGTCGGTACTTCATCCGGTGAAAACAGCGTCCACTGCGCTTCGTCAAGCACCCGCTGCATAAACAAATCAGGAATCCAGTTGGCGGTGTTCATGTCATGGGTGCGGCGGCGATCGTCACCGGTATTTTTACGCAATTCAAGAAAATCGAGAATATCGATATGCCAGGTTTCGAGATACGCACACAGCGCGCCCTTGCGCTTGCCTCCCTGATTCACCGCCACCGCCGTATCATTGGCCACTTTAAGAAAAGGCACCACCCCCTGCGAACGGCCGTTAGTGCCCTTGATGTGCGCCCCGAGACCGCGTACCCGTGTCCAGTCATTGCCCAGACCCCCGGCAAATTTCGACAACAGGGCATTGTCTTTCAGCGCACTGAAAATGCCGTCCAAATCATCGGGCACCGTCGTTAGATAACAAGATGAAAGCTGGGGCCGTTTTGTGCCCGAATTAAACAGCGTTGGCGTTGAGCTCATAAAATCAAACGAAGACAACAACTCGTAAAACTCGATAGCCCGTGTTTCCCGGTCGATTTCGTTAATGGCCAGCCCCATGGCCACCCGCATAAAAAATGCCTGGGGCAGTTCAAAACGTTGCCCTTCGCTGTGCAGGAAATAACGGTCATACAAGGTTTGCAAGCCCAGATAAGTGAACTGCCTATCTCGCTCGTTCCGCAGCGCAGCCCCTAATCTGGGCAAATCAAAACGGGTCAATTCAGAGTCGAGCAGCTCCAGACTGGCCGCGCGTTTGATGTAGACAACAAAGTAGTCCGCATACGGCATGCGTTTGTCCGTCATGGTCGCCGCCGACACTGGCCCCCCCACCATAAACGTCAGTGCTTCATCCCATAGTGATAACAACAACAAGCGTGCGGTGACCTGCGAATAGTTCGGTTCCTTGGCAATCAAGGTACTGGCACTCATGATCAAGGCTGTGCTGAGGTCTTTTTCGCTGATGCCGTCATACACATTACGCAGGGTCTCAGTCACGATGGTGCTGACACAAACATCACTCAAACCAGCACACGCGTCTGTAACCACCGCCTGCAAGGCCAGCAGATCCAGCGGCAAACGGCGGCCATCGGCCAGACAGACATGCAACAAGGGTGTATTTATTTCAGGCTGCGCCTGCCGCATACGGGCATGCTCTTCACGATAGAGCACATAAGCACGGGCGATTTTATGATGTCCGCCACGCATCAAGGCGAGTTCGACTTGATCCTGAATGGCTTCGATATGCACGGTGCCACCCTCCGGCACACGCCGGAACAAGGACTGGGTCACCTGCGCGGTCAAGTCCTCGACAATCTCGTGAATACGTCGCGAGGTCACGGCATCCTCGCCTTCAACAGCCAAAAAGGCTTTGGTCATGGCAACACTGATTTTGCTGGCCGTAAATGCGGTCAAACTGCCATTACGACGCACAACCTGATACGCGCTGGTTTCGGTCTGCGGCTCAAGCACAGCGTCGATTACTAATGAATCGACAGTCAATGAAGTAAATGTCTGCATGGCTTCCCTCTCAAAATAATGTGCGGGGAACCTGTGCGAAGGCGGGAGAGAACAGAAAAGGTCAATACGACCCAAGAAGTGCCCTACCTTGTAACCTTGACGCGAGGTCCAATGAAGTAATCGTTCCGGCAGGTATTCGGACTTAGGGATATGAACCTGAACAGTTCACCTCGGACCACGGCTTCCCATCCTATTGTGGACAGTGCCTGACAGAGTCAGTGGTCGTTGTTTCCCTATACCGCTGCGCGACAGTCCCGGAATCTCACCGGGTTCCCTGTTGACTTTACTACCATATGTAGTAGTAAAACCGGAGCGTTGACACAAGATAGATCATAAAATACAGAATGACAAGCACGTGTTACTGTTTCTGTGAACGCGCCAGTGCTACAAATTCACGCATAAAAGACGCCTGCGCATCGCTGTGCCGGAATGCAGCGAACAAGGTGCCCTTCATGCCTGAGGCACTTAAAGGCCGGCTGCTTAAGCTGTCTTTTTGCAAGCCTTCGCGTAAAACCCAGTCGGGCAACACGGCCACGCCACGCTGACTCGCCACTAACAATAAAATGACGGCGGTTAATTCCGACTGACGCACCGCTGCCGGTTCGATTCCGGCGGGCTGCAAAAATCGGGTGAACACATCCAGACGCTGACGCTGAACAGGGTAGGTAATCAGGGTTTCCTGCACCAAATCCTCGGGTTCAATATAGGTTTTTCTGGTTAATACATGGGTATGCGCCATGACCAGTCGGGCTTCATAGTCGAATAAAGGCTCAAAGACTACACCCTCCAGGACCAGCGGATCGGAGCTGATCACCAGATCAATATCGCCTTTTTGCAGGGCGGGCATGGGTTCGAAACTGAGGTTCACCCGAATATCTACTTCTACCTCGGGCCAGCGCAAACGAAACGCGTCCAGCACCGGCAGCAGCCACTCAAAACAGGCATGGCACTCAATCGCAATAAACAGGCGCCCGATTTCACCTTTGGCCAGACGGAACAAGGCTGTTTCGGTATCGTCAATGTCCGGCAATATCCGCTGCGCCAATTTCAGCAAGCGCTGACCACTTGCCGTCAGACGCAGGGGTTTGGTGTTGCGCAAAAAAAGGGGCAGACCGTAATAACGTTCCAGCGCTTTGATCTGATGCGACAAGGCCGACTGCGTCAAGTGCACCCGTTCAGCGGCACGGGCCAGATTACCCTCTTGTTCAATGGCTAACAAACTGCGCAGATGGCGAATTTCCAGAAACATTATGAATTACTCTCATTATTATTTGTAAAAACGTGAAATTGTTTCAATTCTAAAGCCTGTGCACACTGGTCTGCAAATCCATCACTGACAACATTTATTGCAGATTCAACGCAGGAGCATCGCATGACCCTTACACATAACCTCGGTTTCCCTCGCATTGGCGCGCACCGCGAACTCAAAAAAGGCCTCGAATCTTACTGGAGCGGTGACATCAGCGCCGCGACACTTCAGCTGTTGGGTAAAAATTTGCGACAAGAACAGTGGCAGTGCCAGGCCGATGCAGGGATAGATCTGATACCTGTGGGCGACTTTTCCTGGTACGACCACATACTGGATCTGTCCACCTTGCTCGGCGTTATTCCTGCGCGCTTTGGCTGGCTAGGGGGCGCTGTTGATCTTGATACCTATTTCCGCATGGCGCGTGGGCAGGCACACAGCGGACCGAGCACCAGCGCCTGTGAAATGACCAAGTGGTTCGATACCAATTACCACTACATCGTGCCGGAATTTGAGGCTGGACAAGAATTTACGCTGTCATCGACTCAGCTGTTCGATCACGTGGCTGAAGCGCAGGCACTGGGGCATCAGGTCAAACCCGTGATTGTTGGCCCCTTGACTTATCTCTGGCTCGGCAAAACCAAAGGCAGCGCCTTTGACAAATTAGCCTTGCTACCCAAACTCACCGCCGTGTATGCGCAGATACTCCAATGTTTGGCAACACAGGGCATCAAATGGGTGCAACTTGACGAACCTGTTCTGGCCCTCGATTTACCCCAAGCCTGGCAGCGCGCGTTTGCCGTGTGTTATGAACAGCTGCAAGACAACGCACCCGCCATTTTGCTCACCACCTATTTTGGTGAATTGCGAGAGAATGCGGCGCTGGCCTGTCAACTGCCCGTGGCCGGCCTGCATCTGGATGCAGTACGGGCTCCGGCGGAAATTGAGACACTGATCAAGCACTTGCCCGACTCAAAAATTTTGTCGCTGGGTGTCATTGATGGCCGTAATATCTGGCGCGCCGATCTGAGCGCACGCTTAGCACAACTCACAGCACTGAAATCAAGATTAGGTGAACGGCTGTGGCTGGCACCGTCCTGTTCCTTGTTGCACGTACCCGTCGATTTGACTCACGAAACCCACATGGATGCCGAACTCAAGTCCTGGCTTGCGTTTGCCGTGCAAAAACTCGATGAGCTCAACACCCTCAAACGCGGCTTGAACGAAGGCCGTGATGCCATTCACGACGCGCTGCAGCACTCTGATTTGGTTCAGGCTAACCGCAGAAGCTCAACACGTATCCACAACGAGCCCGTTAAACAACGTTGCGCCGCTGTTGATGCAAGCTGGACCCGGCGCCACGCGCCCTACCGCGAGCGCATTCAGCAACAGCAGGCCTGGCTAAAGCTGCCTCTTTTTCCCACCACAACCATTGGTTCCTTTCCGCAAACCGAAGCCATTCGTGCCTGTCGGCGCGACTTCAAACAGGGACGAATCACGGCACCTGCGTACCACGCACAGATGCAGGCCGAAATTGTGCAGGTGGTAAAAATTCAGGAACAGATTGGCCTGGATGTGCTGGTGCATGGCGAAGCCGAACGCAACGACATGGTGGAATATTTTGGCGAACAGTTACGCGGCTTTGCCTTTAGTAACAACGGCTGGGTGCAATCTTACGGTTCACGCTGCGTCAAACCACCGATTCTCTTCGGTGATGTCAGCCGCCCCAACGCGATGACGGTGGCATGGAGCACCTATGCTCAGTCACTAACCACAAAACCCATGAAAGGCATGCTGACCGGCCCGGTCACCATTCTGAACTGGTCCTTTGTGCGTGACGACCAAAGCAGAGCACAGAGCTGCATGCAAATTGCCCTAGCTCTGCGTGATGAGGTGCTTGATCTGGAAGCGGCGGGCATCAAAATCATCCAGATTGACGAAGCAGCACTGCGCGAAGGTTTGCCGCTGCGTAAAGGCGACTGGGGTACGTATCTCGACTGGAGTGTGCAAGCCTTCCAGGTTACAGCCGCCGCCGTGGCAGACAGCACCCAGATTCATACCCACATGTGTTATTCAGAGTTCAACGACATTATCGAAGCTATTGCCGCCATGGATGCCGATGTCATCACCATTGAAACCTCACGTTCAGACATGGAGCTGCTTGATGCCTTCGAGCGATTCCACTACCCGAACGACATCGGCCCCGGCGTGTACGACATCCACAGCCCCAACGTGCCCACAGCGCAGGACATCATTACCCTGATCAATAAAGCCACGCGTTATATTCCGGCCAGACGTTTGTGGATCAATCCCGACTGCGGCCTCAAAACACGGCAATGGCCCGAGGTTGAAACCGCGCTAACCTATATGGTGCAGGCGGCCCACGCCTTACGAAAACAATACGCTAACGACAAGGCAAAGGAGTAAAAATTCAAAGCGTTGCAGAAGACCTTTTAACTTCCAACGAAAGCTGCAGTGCGACTTTCGTCCACGGCAAGTCGTTCGAGCAGCTGGATGTTCTGCTGTTTGCACTCGTCGCGCAGTGCTCTGGCGGTGGCGGTAAAATAGTGGTGCCCGCGTAAAAAACATAATTGCAGGTGCAGCCATTGTAGCCAGCTTGATGTGACACCAAGGTTGTTTTGTTCTTGCCACAAGGCTTTGCTGGTGTCGAGAAAATCGGGCCGGCCAAGGCTGTCCATATCGGCATCAACGAGCAAGCACTCCAGCTCATTATGGGGCATCTGCGGTGATCGCGTGGCTAGAATCATCGCCGCCAGACGATCGATTTGTGCCGTGGAAAACCCGAATCCCGGCAGGACGTCGGTCATGATCACAATACTGATCGCCTCGTGGCCCAGTGTCCTGCGGATATGGCCGATATCGTGATAGGCAGCAGCCACTTCAAGCAGCCGCGCTTCTGCATGCGTCAGGCCATCGAGCTGCGCTAACTGACGAGCAGCAGGCAGCACATCAGACGCGGTATGCCCGGCATTGTGGTAACACAAATAAGGGGGCAATTCATTGTGCAGGCGAGTTAATGCGTAATTAATCGCCTTTTCGTATTCGGGCTGGTTGTTGCTTGAATTGATGTTCATCATGGCACATTCCCTCTGCTAGATTATTTCTAGTAAGTTACTGTGTTAATACTGAACAGGTTCCTTTACCTTATGTTTGAATCACAAGATAGTGCGCATTATTCAGCATCAATTATTTCGTCGTCATAATTATTACTCCGGGCTCGTTGAGCGCCGTATCACTGCCAAGTCGTGACTTGCAGTAAATAAGCAGGAAACGGGTCGCGCTGTCATAGGGATAATTCAAAGCCAGGTCCTCAAATTCCTCTATCGCCAGCTTTAAATCATTGTGCTCGAATGCAGCCTGAGCGGAAGCAAAACGCTCACACAGTTCGCGTTGTGCAGCCGTTGCGTTTGAACGCAGCGCAACGATTTCAACAATAGGCAAAGCGTCAGCCTTGCCAACGAAACGAAACTTACCCAGATAACGCAGCAGCAGATCATTCTGACCGTTAACAACACTGGCAGTGGCGAGTATGCGTGTACCCAGATGTTTGTTTAAGCCTTCAATGCGTGACGCGGTGTTGGCGCAATCACCAACGATGCTGTAGACAAAATGCCCGCCACCACCGGCATGGCCGACATAGAACTCGCCGTCGGCCAAACCTATTCGCAGGTTGCCAGATAACGCGCGTTGCAGATTAAACCGGCTGATGTCCTGATCCGCCGCAAGTGCCGCGCGCACGGGCTGGCAACGCACCGAATCATCGTTGGCACTGCCGGTCCAGGCGCACATGATCGCATCGGCGCGAAATTCCGTGATTTTAACGCCATGGCGTTTGAGCGCCTGAGCCAGGACGTCAAAGTAGGCATTAAGAAAACCTGCCAGCTCGCCGGGGCTCATTCTTTCCGCAAGGGTAGAAAACCCGGCCATATCAGTCGCCAGACAGGTACCATAGGTGACCTTGTCAACACTGCGGGCGTCAAACCCGGTTGCAGTGAGGATGCTCGATACATCCTCCGGCACATAAGCACGAATGGCCTGACTGATGTGCAAAACGCGGCGATGTTCGAGCCTATATTGGCCGTACAAGCCGCTGATAAGTGCAAGCGGCAACTGCAACAGCAAGGGCGTCGCCATGGGCCACCAGCTCTGTTGGTTATTAAAACTGAGCTGGGCGGCGAACACATAAAGCACGCTCAGACTTATGGCGAGCATCACCCCATAAACGGCCGGGACGAGATAGGTCAAGGTGCCAACGATCAAACCAAAGGCCAGCAATAAGCCTAGCGTTGCGCCGATGCTGAGTCGATTCACGG
>Ga0209841_1000021_pt1 | contig 33139 bp, 23 predicted proteins | sample GWRWT4_30Apr14_FD_187185 | JGI IMG/M metagenome (GOLD analysis project Ga0209841, IMG submission 187185) | Sand microcosm microbial communities from a hyporheic zone in Columbia River, Washington, USA - GW-RW T4_30-Apr-14 (SPAdes) (version 2) | ecosystem: Engineered > Artificial ecosystem > Sand...
AATCAGGCTTGCAGGTTGAGCAGCGTGCCCATCATGTCCTGCTGGGTGCGCACGGTGTGCAGGTTGGCCTGGAAAGAATAGGTGGACGAGATCTGCTGCACGATGTCGGCGGCCAGGTCGTGCCCGATGGTCTGGGTTTGCTCGATGGTGGTGGCCACGCCGCCGTTGGGCAACTCGCGTTGGCTGACGACCTCGCGTTTGAAATTCGACGTCTGGCTGTTGGCAATGTTGTGGGCCGAGCTGTCCAGTTGCTGGATGGCTGCGGTCATGCCGGATCGGCCGATCGATGAGACTGCGTTCATGGTGAACCTCAAGATCAATGACACAAGCTGTCAATGAAATGTAGGTCTTATCCGCAGACCACGCTGACCGATAGTCGGCCAGGGCGGGAATTGTTCATGGCGGGGGCGCTTTGGGTGGCGCTTTGCACAGCACGGCCATCTGCGCCTTGTCGTTGGTGGGCGTGTTGAGGTTGCCGGTGATGCGGTCCCACAGGCGCACGGGGTAGAGCTGGTCGTTGGCCATGCGCTGGTAGTGGTGCGCCTGGCGCCGCACGTCGTAGCCATGGGGGCACAGACGCTGGGCCTCGGTTTCCAACTGCGCAATGCTGGTGCCTGCCAGCTCGTAGGCTGCTTCGCCGCTGCCCGTGGCCACGGGGGTGACCTGCACGGTGGCGCAGCCCAGCAGGGCGGCCAGGGGCAGGGCAAGGCTCAGGGCTTTCAGGCGCAGGTGGTTCATCTCAAGGGGGCGTGGATTCGGCGACGCGTTTGGCCAAGTGTGCCAGCGCGTCTTCCACTTGATCCACCAATATCAGGCACAGATCCCCCGGAGACAAACGGTGCAGGGCGGTGTCGATGGCCACGAACTCACCGCGGATCTCGTCGATGTTGCGGGTGCGCTTGGCGTCTTTCAGACCATCGCGCAGCAGGGCCAATACCTCACCGTCCACGCGGCCGCGCTGGCAGGCGTCCTGGAACAGCAGCACGTCGTCAAACGCATCGCCCAGGATGGCGGTCTGTTCGCGGATGTCGTCGTCGCGGCGGTCGCCCGCACCACTGATGACCACCGAGCGGCGCTTGGCCGGGATGCCTTCCACGGCCGCCACCAGGGCGCGCATGGCGTCCGGGTTGTGGCCGTAGTCGGCGATCACGGTGGCGCCCTTGTAGTCCATCACGTTGAAGCGGCCGGGGGCGTTGTCGGCGTCGTTCACAAAGCTGGCCAGGCCGCTGCGCACGGCGTCCCAGTCCAGGCCCACGCCCCAGGCGGCGGCCACGGCGGCCAGCACGTTCTCGACCTGGAAGCCGATGGTGCCGTTGCGGGTGATGGGGATGTCGCGCAGCGGGATGCGTTCGCGCCAGGCGCCTTGCGCGGCCACGATCGCGTCGCCGTCCACGAACACGGTGCGCTTGTTCTGCGCCCGGTGCGTGGCCATGATGGGGTGGTGGTGGTTCTGCGCGAAGAAGATGATCTCGCTCTGGGCCTTGCTGGCCATGGCCGACACATTGGGGTCGGCAGCGTTGAGCACGGCGTAGCCCTTGGGCGAGACGTTCTGCACGATCACGCGCTTGAGCACGGCCAGGTCTTCCACCGTGGTGATGTAGTTCAGGCCGAGGTGGTCGCCCGAGCCGATGTTGGTGACCACGGCCACTTGGCAGCGGTCAAAGCCCAGGCCTTCGCGCAGCACCCCGCCACGGGCGGTCTCGAACACAGCGGCATCCACATCGGGGTGCATCAGCACATTGCGGGCGCTCTTGGGGCCGCTGCAATCGCCGCTGTCGATCTGGCGGCCTTCCACATAGACGCCGTCGGTGTTGGTCATGCCCACGCGCAGGCCGGTGGCGGCCAGCAGGTGCGCAATCAGGCGCGCGGTGGTGGTTTTGCCATTGGTGCCGGTGACGGCCACGACCGGGATGCGGCCATCATCGCCGGGGCCGAAGAGCTCGGCCACCATGGCCTCGCCCACTGGCCGGCCCTTGCCGTAGGACGGCGACAGGTGCATGCGCAGGCCAGGTGCGGCGTTCACTTCGACGATGCCGCCGTGTTGTTCTTCCAGTGGCTTGAGCACGGTCTCGCAGACCACGTCAACACCGCAGATGTGCAGGCCGACCATCTGCGCGGCGGCCACGGCGCGCGCCGCGACCTCGGGGTGCACGTCGTCCGTCACATCGGTGGCGGTGCCGCCGGTGCTCAGGTTGGCGTTGTTGCGCAGGATGACGCGGCGGCCCTTGTCGGGCACCGAGTCGGGTTTGAGGCCTTGCACATCCAGCCGCGCCACGGCGATGTCGTCGAAGCGGATCTTGGTGAGCGATGTTGAGTGGCCTTCGCCGCGCTTGGGGTCCAGATTCACGATATCGACCAGCTGGCGCACGGTGTGCTGGCCATCGCCGATCACTTGCGGCGGGTCGCGGCGGGCAGCGGCCACCAGGCGGTCACCGACCACCAGCAGGCGGAAATCGTCGCCAGGCAGGTACTTTTCGACCATGACCTCGCCGTAGTCGAAGGCGGCTTTGTAGGCGATGTCCAGGTGCTCGCGGCTGACGATGTTGACCGTCACGCCCTTGCCCTGGTTGCCATCTTGCGGCTTGACGACCACGGGCAGGCCGATCTCCAGGGCCACGGCCCAGGCTTCGTCCAGCGACTGCACCGGGCGGCCCATGGGCACGGGCACGCCGGCCGCGTGCAACAGCTTCTTGCTCAGGTCCTTGTCCTGCGCGATGGCCTCGGCCACGGCGCTGGTCGAGTCGACCTCGGCGGCCTGGATGCGGCGCTGGCGCGAGCCCCAGCCAAACTGCACCAGGCTGCCTTGGGTCAGGCGTCGCCAGGGGATGCCGCGCGCGATGGCGGCGTCCACGATGGCGCCAGTGCTGGGCCCCAGGCGCTCGCTTTCATCCAGCTCGCGCAGTTGCGTGATGGCCGCGTCCACGTCGAAATCGCTGCCGTTCAAGGCGGCGTTGACCAGGGCCTGGGCCAGCTCGAAGGCCAGGCGGCCCACGGCTTCTTCCGAATACTCGACCACGGCCTGGTACACGCCGGGCTCCACCGTGACGGCAGTGCAGCTGAAGGTGACCGGGCAGCCGGCCTGGGCTTGCAGGGCCAAGGCGGCGGTTTCCAGCACGTGCGCCAGCGAGACCTTGGTGTTAGCCCCCCGGTGCTGCAGCGCGCCAATGGTCGGGAACAGGGCTCGCACGCGGGCCTCGAAGCCCGGCAGGTTGACGATCGAGCGCTCAGCCTCGGTGCAGGCCACGATGGCCTCCATGGCGGTGTGTCGGCTCCAGAGGTTGGGACCCCTCAGTGCCCGGATGCGGGAAACGTCCATCAGCGTGTCTCTCTTCTTGTGCTTGGCTTCAGCGGGCGTAGGCGAAACCCGGCGTGGGCCGGGCCGGCGACAGGTCGGCGTCGAAGGTTTCGATGCCCGCAGTGATCAGGTCGGGCTTGATGTCCAGCGCCCAGGCGACGGCCACGGCGGCCAGCAGGGTGTCGGACGACACCGGCGTGCCGCGACCTTGGCGCAAGGTCAGGCTGCTCAGCTCGCTCAGGGTGTTTTCAAAAGCGCCATTGGCCAGCACCACAGTGCCCTGGCGCATGAAGACGGCGCGGCCACCTTCGGCGCGGTGTTGCACGATGGTGGCCAGTTGCGGGTCTTCGCCGTACAGCACGGCCTGGCCATCGCACAGCGACGCCATGGCCGCGATGCGTTCGTCGTTGGCGTTGAGCACGGCCGTGCCTTCGGGCAAGACCACGTCCACCTGCGTGCGCATGACCTTGACCAGTTGGTCAGACTCGCGGATGTCGAACTCGGCCAGCTCCAACGCGCCTTCCAGGTCGGTGACCACGCCCACCTGACAGCGGTCGTAGGGCAGGCCGTCGCGCAAGATGGCGCTGGCGCTGCTCTCGAACACCGCGGCTTCGACCGAACGGTTCATCAGCAGGCGGTGCCCGGCTTCCCAATGGGCGGCGTTCTGGCGCTCGACGCGGCGGCGGTCCAGGAACAGGCCATCCTGGCAAGCCAGGCCCACGTACTTGCCGCTCAAATGGATCAGCCAAGTGATCAGCCGCGACAGGGTGCTGGTGCCTTGCGAGCCGGTGACACCCACGATGGCGATGCGGCCGTCGTCGTCTTCCGGGAACAGGTGGTCCACGATGGCACGGCCCACCGGGCGGGGCGAACCTTCGGCCGGTTTCAGGTGCATCAGCAGACCGGGCCCGGCATTGACTTCAACGATGGCACCGCCTTGCGATTTCAAAGGGCGGGAGATGTCTTGCGCCACCACGTCCACGCCCGCGATGTCCAGGCCGACCACGCGGGCGGCCAGGGCCACGGCGTGTTCCACCTCGGGGTGCACCTCATCGGTGCAATCCAGGGCGACGTTGCCATTGCGCTGGATCAGCACCTGGCGGCCGGGATCGGGGATGGCGTCGATGCTCAGGTTCTGGCGCTGCAGGTCGAGCAGCACGGCCTCGTCTTCCAGGGGCTTGATGACGTTGAGGGGGAAATCCTCGTTCAGGCCACGGCGCGGGTCGGTGTTCAACTGCGCGTCGATCAATTGCATGACGGTGGAGCGGCCGTCGCCCGTCACCCAGGCGGCTTCGCCCCGGGCGGCGGCGACCACTTTGCCGCCCACCACCAGCAGGCGGTGCTCGTGGCCACGGATGAATTTCTCGACCAGGACCTCGCTGCCATGCCGGTCGGCCACTTCAAAAGCGGCTTCGACCTCGGCCTGGGTCTTCAGGTCCAGGGCCACGCCCCGGCCATGGTTGCCGTCGCTGGGCTTGACCACCACGGGCAGGCCGATGTCTTGCGCGGCTTCCCAAGCGGCCGCCGGGCTGTCCACCACTTCGCCCTCCGGCACGGGCACGCCGCAGGCTTTGAGCAGGCCCTTGGTCAGGTCCTTGTCGCCGGCAATGCCTTCGGCGATCGCGCTGGTCAGGTCGGTTTCGGCCGTCCAGATGCGGCGCTGACGGGCGCCATAGCCCAGTTGGACCAGGTTGCCGTCGTTCAGGCGGATGTGGGGAATGCGCCGGTCGGTGGCGGCGGAGACGATGCAGGCCGTGCTGGGGCCGAGGTAGCAGTCGTCCACCTGGTCGCGCACCTTGGCCACGGCGGCGGGCACGTCAAAAGGCTGCTCGTTGATGGCGGCCATCAGCAGGCGGTGCCCCTCGGCCAGGGCGGCGCGGGCCACGTGCTCGTCGCGGGCGCGGAACACCATGCGGTAGACGCCGGTGGTCGAGGTGCTGCGAGTCTGACCGAAACCGGTGGGCATGCCGGCCAGGTTCAGCAGTTCGATCACGACGTGTTCCAGCACGTGACCGGCCCAGGTGCCTTCCTTCAGGCGCTCCAGGAAACCGCCGCGCTCGCCGACGCCGCAATGGTGTTCGATCAGGGCGGGCAATTGGGCCACCAGCCGATCGTTGAACCCGGGCAGCAGGTTGGAGGGGTAATCTTCCAGCAAACCCAAGTCCAGCCAGACTTCCAGCACGGGGCGGTAGGTCCAGACATTGGGGCCGCGCAAATAATTGATGCGCAGCAGTTTGATGTCGTCCATTCTTGTCATGTTCTTGTGCGTTCTGGCGACCGTTCAGGCGGCGCGTGACCCGGGATTGTGCTTGAGGACACGGGGGCTGCTCACAGCCACCCTGGCCGCAAGTGGCACCGATTCGGCGAGAATCCGCGATTGCGCTACGAAATCAAAATGCAACATCATCATCCTGTTGACGCTCGCGGGGCCCTGGCCAAACACGCTCAGGCAGGCCTGCAGGCCCAGCTTGCAAAAGAAGAGAACGTTTTAGCCACCCTGATGGTTGACCTGGACCCGCGCTTGCGGTTTTCCCAGGGGGTTTTGGTGCTGACTGACCGGCGTGTCCTCTCCCAGGACGCCCCTCAGGGCACCTGGCGGTCCTGGCCCCTGGCCGACGGCTTGGTCTTGCGGCATGTTGACCATGCCGGGGTCGGCACCCTGGAATTGCACGATGTGCACCAGCGGTTGGCGCATTGGCACTTCACCATGGCCCTGGGTCCAGCCGCCCAAGGTTTTCAGACATTTTTCGACCGCCAGCAGGCACTGCTGAAAGCCGGCGCCCCGCCAACCTTGGATGACGACGGCTTGCCGCTGTGCCCCAGCTGCCACGCCCCACTGCCGCCCGACACCGATGAATGCCCCGCCTGCGACCGCAGTGTCGACGAGCCGCCCTCAACCTGGGTGCTGCTGCGGCTGTGGCGCTTTGCCAGGCCCTACCAGGGCAAACTGGCGCTGGGATTCGGCCTGACCCTGGCCTCGACCGCCGCCACCCTGGTGCCGCCCTACCTCAGCATCCCGCTGATGGACAAGGTGCTGATCCCCTTCCAGAGTGGCCAGACCATCGACACCTGGTACGTGGCCGCCTTGCTGGGTGGCTTGCTGATCTCGGCCCTGCTGGCCTGGAGCCTGGGCTGGGCGCGCACCTACGTGCTGGCCCTGGTGTCCGAGCGCATCAGCGCGGACCTGCGCACCTCCACCTTCGAGCACTTGCTGAACCTGTCGTTGGAGTACTTCGGCACCAAGCGCACGGGGGATCTGATGTCGCGCATCGGCTCCGAGACGGACCGCATCAGCGTCTTCCTGTCCCTGCACGCGCTCGATTTCGCCACCGATGTGCTCATGATCACCATGACGGCGATCATCCTGTTCTCGATCAACCCCTGGCTGGCCCTGGTGACTTTGCTGCCGCTGCCCTTCATCGCCTGGCTGATCCATCTGGTGCGCGACCGCCTGCGCACCGGCTTTGAAAAGATCGACCGCGTCTGGGGCGAGGTCACCAATGTGCTGGCCGACACCATTCCCGGCATCCGCGTGGTCAAGGCCTTTGCGCAAGAGCAGCGCGAGGCCAAGCGTTTCAAAGATGCCAACTGGCACAACCTGGAGATCAACGACAAGCTCAACAAGACCTGGTCGCTGTTCTCGCCCACGGTGTCCTTGATGACCGAGATCGGGCTGCTGGTGGTGTGGGCCTTCGGCATCTGGCTGGTGTCGCACCAGCAGATCACGGTGGGGGTGCTCACCGCTTTCATCGCCTACATCGGCCGCTTTTATGGCCGGCTGGATTCGATGAGCCGCATCGTCTCGGTCACGCAGAAGGCGGCGGCCGGGGCCAAGCGCATCTTCGACATCCTGGACCACGTTTCGAACGTGCCCGAGCCCACGCACCCGGTGGCACTGCCCACGGTGCAGGGCCGATTGCAGATGGAAGGCATCGGCTTTCGCTACGGCAGCCGCGCCGTGATCCGCGACCTGAGCCTGGACATTCAGCCGGGCGAGATGATCGGCCTGGTGGGCCACAGCGGTTCGGGCAAGAGCACCCTGGTCAACCTGATCTGCCGCTTCTACGACGTGAGCGAAGGCGCCATCCGCATCGATGGCACGGACATCCGCCGCGTGGGCGTGGCCGATTTCCGGCGCCACATCGGGCTGGTGCTGCAAGAGCCGTTCCTCTTCTTTGGCACCATCGCCGAGAACATCGCCTATGGCAAGCCCGAGGCCACACGCGCCGAGATCGTGGCGGCGGCCCGCGCCGCGCATGCGCACGAGTTCATCTTGCGCCTGCCGCAAGGCTACGACTCGCTGGTGGGCGAGCGCGGCCAGGGCCTGTCGGGCGGTGAACGCCAGCGCATCTCGATCGCGCGTGCTTTGTTGATCGATCCGCGCATCCTGATCCTGGACGAGGCCACCTCCTCCGTGGACACCGAGACCGAAAAGGAAATTCAGAAGGCGCTGGACAACCTGGTGCAAGGCCGCACCACCATCGCCATCGCCCACCGCCTGTCCACGCTGCGCAAGGCCGATCGCCTGGTGGTGATGGACCGGGGCCGCGTGGTTGAAGTGGGACCGCACGACGAGCTGATGGCCCGACGGGGCGCCTACTGGCGCTTGTACGATGCCCAGGCGCGCAAGGAACAACAGGCCGAGAAGGAGTTTCTGGCATGAGCGGCGACGCAATGATGATGTTCACGCTGGCCCGCGACGCCTTTGGCCGCCTGGTGCTCACCGATGCCCAAGGCGTGCACCACGAGGGCGTGACGCCGGTGCGGGCCTTCCCGATCGCCGCGCCCGACGAGGGTGTCTCGCTGGTGGACACCCATGGCCACGAGTTGGCCTGGATCACGCGCCTGAGCGCACTGCCCGAGGCGCCGCGCCACATGCTGCAAGAGGAGCTGGCCCTGCGCGAGTTCACCCCGGTGATCGAGCGGTTGGAGGCGGTGTCCACCTTCGGCACGCCCAGCACCTGGGCGGTGGCGACCGACCGTGGCCCCGCCATCTTCGTGCTCAAAAGCGAGGACGACATCCGCCGGTTGGCGGGTGGTGCCTTGCTGATCACCAGCAGCCATGGCGTGCAGTTTTCAGTGCGCGACCGGCTGGCGCTGGACGCGCCTTCGCGGCGTTTGCTGGAGCGGTTTCTCTGAACTGAACTGAACGGGCAGGGCAGCAGGGCTTTACACCTGGGGTGGGTCGGCGGTAAGCTGCTTAAAAATGCTGCAATGCAGCAATCAATGTTTATCAGCGGAGCTTGCCCATGTTCACCCCAGCAGTGTTGAGGTTTGGTGCGGTGCTCATGGGCTTGTCCTTGAGCGCGGCTGTTCAGTCCCAGGCCTTGTCCCGCCTGCCCGCGCTGGGTTTGCAGCGCGACGCGGTGACCGTGTCGGGCCTGTCTTCTGGTGCCTACATGGCCGGGCAGTTCCAGGTGGCGTACTCGGCGTCCTTGTCGGGCGCGGCGGTGTTGGCTGGTGGGCCCTATGGTTGTTCACGCGGCAGCGTGTCGGCCGCCATGTTCAACTGCTCGTGCCCGGCCGAGCAGAACTTCTTGCTGAGTGCGATGAAGGCCATGGGCGCGGGTTGCCAGGTGTTCAACCCCGATGTGTACCTGGCGTTCAGCGAGAAGGCGGTGAAGGGCAACACCAGCGCCCAGGCCATTGATGGCACCTTCCACTTGAAGAACCACCGCATCTGGTTGTTCTCGGGCGGCCAGGACCACGTGGTGGACGCCCAACTGGTGAAGGCGGCCGAAAAGTTCTACCAGCGTTTGGGCGTGCCTGCAGCGCAGGTGCACCACGAGGCCAACCCCGAGGCGGGGCATGGCTTTCCCAGCCCGCTGGCCACCCAGGCTTGCAGCCTGACCCACACCCCTTTCCTGACGCAATGCAATGTGGACGCGGCGGGTGAGTTGCTGAAATGGCTGTACCCCAGCACGCCCGCGATGCAAGCCGGCACGGCCGATGCGGGTGCCTTGAAGCAGTTCAAGCAGACCACCTACGATGACCCCACCGTGTTCAGCAGTCTGGACAGCACCGGTTGGGTGTATGTGCCCAAGGCCTGCGAACAGCCGGGTGCCCGGTGCCGCTTGCACGTGGCTTTCCATGGGTGCGAGCAAGGGCAGAGCTTTGTGCAGGATGGCCAGAAGTTTGGCCTGCAGTTCGTGAAAGAAGCGGGCTACAACCGCTGGGCCGAAGCGGGGCGCATCGTGGTGCTGTACCCGCAGGTCAAGCCCAGCACCAAGGGTGGTTTTTTCAATCCCTACCAGTTCAACCCGAAAGGGTGTTGGGACTTCTGGGGTTACACCGAAAAGTTCGCCGCCTTGAACCCGGGGGCACCGAACTTTGCCAAGCAATCGGCGCCGCAGATGAAGGCGGTGAAGGCGATGATGGATGATTTGCTGAAGGGCGCGCCGTGAGTGAGGTTGTCACGCACGAACCCCTCTTGTCACCAGGAATCCTGTTCAAACTTGATGCAACACCGCACATTCAGCCTGTTTGATTGACGCATGGAAAAGCAGTTGCCCCAATGACACTCGCAGAAACAGGCGCTTGAGCGTGCAGTCCCATGCCATGGCTCAGCAGCTTGGGCCCAAAGAGCCTCTGCTCTGGCACAAGATCGCCACCTTCTTCCTGACCTCGGCGCCTGAGCAGCGAACCCGCATCGTGCGTTCGCTCTGGTCAGCCTTGGTGGTGGTCATGTGTGTGGCCCTGATCGCCTATGCGATCCACACCGAGCTGATGGACCCCGTTGAGGGGTGGGCCTTGTCGTGCGTCATGATCGCCTCGAACCTGGCCTTTTATGTGGCCTTGCGCACTGGTTTCAACCTGCGGTTTGCCGATCCGGCATTGACCTTGCCCCAGGTTCTGGCGGCCTTGACCTGGATTGCCGGTTGCTATGGCGCCACCAGCGAAGCGCATGGAGGCCTGCTCATGTTCGTGGCCTTGGTGCTGGTGTTTGGCGCCTTCAACCTGTCCCCAAGGCGTGCGCGCATCACCAGCCTGTATGCCGTCCTGGTGATGGGGCTGGTGATGGCCACCAAGAGCTTGCATGACCCCTTGCGTTACCAGCCTCGCGTCGAGTGGGCGTACTTCATCATCCTGGTGACGATGGTGCCGACCGTGGCGGTTCTGGCGGCGCACCTGCACAAGATGCGCCAACACCTCCGAGGGCAAACGGCCGATCTGGTTTCGGCGCTGGCGCGCATTCAAGACATGGCGGCGCGTGATCCGCTGACTGGGTTGATCAATCGCCGCAAGATGCTCGATGTCCTGGCGCAGCATGCGGCCTTGAGCCAGCGTGAGGTGCTGGCCTTCTCGCTGGCCTACATCGATCTGGACCACTTCAAGCAGGTGAATGACAGCTGGGGCCACCGCGTGGGTGACGAGGTGCTGCGGGGTTTTGCCGACGAGGCCCAGTGCTTGCTGCGCGAAACCGACGTGATGGCGCGCTGGGGTGGCGAAGAGTTCCTGGTGCTGCTGCCCGACCTGCCGCCAGGCAGCCCGATCATCGCCGTCGAGCGCATGCGTTCGGTTCTGGCCGGGATGCGGCTCAGTGCGAGCGCACCGGCGTTGCGCATGACGTTTTCAGCGGGCATCGCCGTTCATCGCTTGGGCGAGACGATGGACGAAACGATTGAACGCGCGGACAAGGCGCTTTACCAGGCCAAGGCCTCGGGGCGCAATCAGACCGTGGTGGCGAGCACCTGACCATTCACCCGCGCCTCAAGCGGTCTCATTGAACAGCTCGCGCCCGATCAGCATGCGCCGGATCTCCGACGTGCCCGCACCGATCTCGTACAGCTTGGCATCACGCCACAACCTGCCCAAGGGGTAGTCGTTGATGTAGCCATTGCCACCAAAAATCTGGATGCCTTCGCCCGCCATCCAGGTGGCCTTCTCGGCGCACCACAGGATCAGGGAGGCGCAGTCTTTGCGCACTTGGCGGGCATGGTCCGGCCCCAGGGCATCCAGGTTCTTGGCCACGGTGTAGGCAAACGATCGCCCGGCCTGCAAGGTGGTGTAAAGATCGGCCACCTTGCCCTGGATCAACTGGAACTCGCCGATGGCCTGGCCGAACTGCTTGCGCTCGTGGATGTAGGGCACGACGTTGTCCATCACGGCCTGCATGATGCCCAGCGGCCCGCCCGACAGCACCGCACGCTCGTAGTCCAGCCCGCTCATCAGCACCTTCACGCCGCCGTTGACCTGGCCCAGCACGTTCTCGACCGGCACGCGCACGTTGTTGAAGACCAGCTCGCCCGTGTTCGAACCGCGCATGCCCAGCTTGTCCAGCTTTTGCGCGATGCTGAAGCCGGCCATGCCTTTCTCGATGATGAAGGCGGTGATGCCTTGGGCGTTGCGCTCGGGCTCGGTCTTGGCATAGACGACCAGCGTGTCGGCATCGGGGCCATTGGTGATCCACATCTTGGTGCCGTTGAGGACGTAGTGGTCGCCCTTGAGTTCGGCGCGCAGCTTCATGCTGACGACATCGGAGCCGGCGCCGGGCTCGCTCATGGCCAGTGCGCCAATGTGCTCGCCCGTGATCAGCTTGGGCAGGTATTTGCGCTTTTGCAAGTCGGTGCCGGTGCGGTGGATCTGGTTGACGCACAGGTTGGAGTGCGCGCCGTAGCTCAGGGCCACCGAGGCCGAGGCGCGGCTGATCTCTTCCATGGCCACCATGTGGGCCAGGTAGCCCATGTTGGCGCCGCCGTACTCTTCGGACGCGGTGATGCCCAGCACGCCCAGGTCGCCCAGCTTGCGCCACAGGTCCATGGGGAACTGGTCTTCGCGGTCGATGGCGGCGGCGCGCGGGGCGATCTCGGTTTGCGCAAAGTGGCGCACTGCGTCGCGCAGGGCGTTGATGTCGTCACCCAGTTGGTGGTCGAGTCCGGGCAGGTCGTGCATGAGGTGTCTCCTCGGTGGGGATGGTGGGGGCTTGCTCAGGCCGCGGTCTGTGCCGCGCGTTTGGCCAGCAAGGCGTTGCTCACGCGCGAGACCGGCTTGCGGCCCAGCACGTTGGAAATGAAGGCCCCGGCATCGACCAGCAGATCCAGGTCCAGGCCGGTGTGGATGCCCAGGCCGTGCAGCAGGTAGACCACGTCTTCGGTGGCCACATTGCCGGTGGCGCCCTTGGCATAAGGGCAGCCGCCCAAACCAGCGATGCTGCTGTCAAAGGTGTGGATGCCCAATTGCAGGCAGGCGTGGATGTTGGTCAGGGCCTGGCCGTAGGTGTCGTGGAAGTGGCCGCTCAGCTCGGCGATGGGCACCCGCTTGAGGGCCCGCGCCATCACGTCAGTGACCCGGCCCGCCGTGCCCACGCCAATGGTGTCGGCGATGCCGATGTGGTCGGCGCCGATGTCCAGCAGGCGTTGCACCACCTCGTCGACTTGGTCGAGGCTGACCTCGCCCTGGTAGGGGCAGCCCAGTGCGCAAGACACGGCCGAGCGCACCTTCATGCCGTTCGCGTGGGCGGCCGCCACCACAGGCCTGAAGCGTTCAATGGATTCCGCAATCGAGCAGTTGATGTTGCGCTGGCTGAAGGCTTCGCTGGCGGCCGCGAAGATCACGACCTCGTCGGCCTTGGCGGCCAAGGCGCCTTCAAAGCCCTTCAGGTTGGGCGTGAGCACCGAGTAGCGCACGCCGGGCTGGCGCTGGAGGCCGGCCATGACCTGGGCGTTGTCGCCCATCTGCGGCACCCACTTGGGGCTGACAAAGCTGGTGACTTCGATTTGCTTCAGGCCCGCTTGCTGCAAGCGGTGCACAAGTTCGATCTTGTCGACAGCGCTGACGGTTTGGGCTTCGTTCTGCAGGCCATCGCGTGGGCCGACTTCGACGAGGGTGACGTGTTGAGGGAGCATGGCGGGGGTTCTTCTCAAGGTTCTTCGGCCAGGCGCAGCAACTCGGCGCCTTCGGGCAGCTGGTCGCCCGCCGCGCACAGCAGTTCGGAGACCACGCCGTCGCGCGGCGCGGTCATGGTGTGTTCCATTTTCATGGCTTCGGTCACGGCCAGTGCATCGCCTGTCTTGACGGTGTCGCCCACCTTGACCAGCAGGGCCACGACGCGGCCGGGCATGAGGGCCGTGAGGCGCCCACCCGCATGGGCGGTGCTGGCCTGGGCCAAGGGGTCGATGAGGCCGACTTTGGCGTGGCCAGACGGGGCAAAGACCTCGAAGTGGTCGCGGTCGCGGTAGACCGCCATGGTCAGGCGTTGTCCGGCCAGGGTGAGGTCGAAGCGGTCTGGGGCCAATGCTTTGGCTTCAAACGACGCTTGCAGTTCGCCACATTGCAGCAGGTGGTGTCGACCGTGTTGATAGACCAACGAGGCTTGGACGGCGGCGCCATCGATGGTCAAGGCGAAGCGGCGGCGGGCAGGCCCATGCAGGCGCCATCCATCACGTTGGGACCAGGGGTCGGAGGTGGTGGACGCCAACTCCTCTTGCAGCAGTCGGGCCGCGACACCGGCCACGGCCAGCAGCGGCTCCAACGGCGCTGGCGAGAACAGCGCGTCGTATTCGCGCTCGATCAGGGCCGTGTCCAGGTCGGCCTGCTGAAAAGAGGCCGTGCGGATGATGCGCCTCACAAACGCCACGTTGGTGTGCAGACCCGTGATGTGCAAATCGCCCAAGGCGGTATCCAGGCGGTCCAAGGCCTGTTCGCGGGTTGGGGCCCACACAATGAGCTTGGCGATCATCGAATCGTAATGGGGCGAGATCTCATCGCCTTCGCGCACGCCGCTGTCCACGCGCACTGGGCTGATGCTGAAATGCGATGAGGCCGGCGGGCGGTAGGTTCTCAAGGTGCCGGTGGCGGGCAGGAACTGCTGCAAGGGGTTCTCGGCGCAGATGCGGGCTTCGATGGCGTGGCCCTGGATGGCCAGTTGATCTTGCGTGAGTGGCAGGGGTTCGCCCGCGGCCACGCGCAACTGCCATTCCACCAGGTCCAGGCCGGTGATGGCCTCGGTCACTGGGTGCTCAACCTGCAGGCGCGTGTTCATCTCCATGAAATAGAAGTTCTTGACCCCCGTGCCCCCCGTGGGGGAGCCGATCCCTTGGGGCGGCCCGGCGGGGTCGGGCCCATCCTGCTCAACGATGAATTCCACCGTGCCGGCGCCCACATAGCCCACGCTGCGCGCTGCAGCGATGGCGGCCGCGCCCATCTCGGCGCGGCGTTCGGCGCTCATGCCGGGGGCGGGGGCCTCTTCCAGCACTTTCTGGTGGCGGCGCTGCACCGAGCAATCGCGCTCGAACAGGTGGACGTAGTTGCCATGGCTGTCGCCGAACACCTGGATCTCGATGTGGCGCGGCCGCGTGACGTAACGTTCAACCAACACGCGGTCGTCGCCAAAGCTGGCCGTGGCTTCGCGTTGGCAAGAGGCCAGGGCCGCCGCGAAATCTTCGCTGCGCTGCACGGCGCGCATGCCTTTGCCACCGCCGCCTGCGCTGGCCTTGATCAGCACCGGGTAGCCGATGAGGTCGGCCTCGGCCTGCAGGAAGGCGCTCTCCTGGCAATCGCCGTGGTAACCGGGCACCAGGGGCACACCGGCGCGCTCCATCAAGGCCTTGGCAGCGGACTTGCTGCCCATGGCGGCGATGCTGGACGCGGGCGGGCCGATGAACACGAAGCCGGCATCGACGCACGCTTGCGCGAAGCCCGCGTTCTCGCTCAGGAATCCGTAGCCTGGGTGAATCGCTTGTGCGCCAGTGGTTTTTGCCGCGGCCAGGATGCGGTCGCCGAGCAGGTAGCTCTCGCGGGGTGAGGCCGGGCCGATGCGCACCGCTTCATCACAGGCGTGCACATGGGCCGCGTCAACATCCGCGTCGGAGTAAACCGCCACGGTGCGTACGCCCAGGCGCCGCGCGGTGGCAGCGATGCGGCAGGCGATCTCGCCCCGGTTGGCGATGAGTATTTTCTTGAACATCAGTTGACCTTGCCTTGCCACGGTGGGGTGGTCTTGTGCAGGAAGGCGTTCACCCCGGCCTTGCCTTCGTCACTGGCCCGGATGTCGGCGATGTTGCGCGCGGTCTGGTCGCGCAGGCCTGCCGTGAGCGGCACGCCCGCAGTGTCCCGGATGAGGCGCTTGCTGGCCCGGACGGCGTGCGGCCCGTTGGCCACGATGGCGTGCACCAAGCCATCGACCACCGCATCCAGCGCATCGACGGCGCAGACCTCCTGCACCAGGCCCAAGGCCTGGGCACGTTGCGCGTTCATGCGCTCGGCGGTCACAAAGTAGCGGCGCGCGGCGCGCTCGCCGATGGACCGGATCACATAGGGGGCAATGGTGGCCGGGATCAATCCCAGCTTGACCTCGGACAGGCAAAAGCCCGCGCTGTCCACCGCCACGGCCATGTCGCAGGCCGCGACCAGGCCCACGCCGCCGCCATAGCAGTCGCCTTGCACGCGCGCGATCACCGGCACCGGGCAGTTGGCAATGGCCCAGAGCATGCCGGCCAGGTGCGAGGCATCGGCGTGGTTCTCGGCCCAGGAGTAGTCGGCCATCGCACGCATCCAGTTCAGGTCGCCACCGGCGCTGAAGGCCTTGCCATGCGCGCCCAGGACGATGGTGCGCACCTCTGGATCCTGGCCGATCGATTGAAAGGCGTGGGTCAGCTCCTGGATGGTTTCGTCGTTGAAGGCGTTGCGGATGTCTGGCCGGTTGAGCCAGACCTGGGCCACGTGGCCGTGGCGTTGGATGTCGAGGGTGGGCAGGTTCATGGGGTGCTCCTTGGGCTCACATGCGGAACACGCCAAAGCGCGTGTCGCCAATCGGCGCGTTCAGGCTGGCACTCAGGCCCAGGGACAGCACGCGCCGTGTGTCCGCCGGGCGGATCACGCCATCGTCCCACAGGCGGGCCGAGGCGTAATAGGGATGACCTTGTTGCTCGTATTGCTCGCGGATGGGGGCTTTGAAGGCGGCTTCTTCATCCGCACTCCACTGGCCGCCTTTGCCCTCGATGCCGTCGCGCTTGACCGTGGCCAGCACGCTGGCAGCTTGTTCGCCGCCCATCACGCTGATGCGCGCGTTGGGCCACATCCATAAAAAGCGCGGGCTGTAGGCGCGGCCACACATGCCGTAGTTGCCTGCGCCGAACGAGCCACCAATGATCACGGTGAACTTCGGCACGGCAGCGCAAGCCACGGCGGTCACCATCTTGGCGCCAGCGCGGGCAATGCCTTCGTTTTCGTACTTGCGCCCGACCATGAAGCCGGTGATGTTCTGCAGGAACACCAGGGGGATCTTGCGCTGGCAGCACAGCTCGATGAAGTGCGCGCCCTTGTTGGCGCTCTCCGAAAACAGGATGCCGTTGTTGGCCACGATGCCCACCGGCATGCCGTCGATGTGGGCAAAGCCGGTGACCAGGGTGCTGCCGTAGCGCGGCTTGAATTCGTCGAACTCGGAATCGTCCACGATGCGGGCGATGACTTCGCGCACATCGAAAGGCTTGCGGGTATCCGTGGGAATGATGCCGTTGAGCTCGTCGGCGGCAAGGCGTGGTGGCCGCGCTTCAAGGCAGGCCATCGAAGGCGTCTTGCGCCAGTTGATCTGCGCCACGCTGCGGCGGGCCAGGGCCAGCGCGTGGGCGTCGTCATGGGCCAGCTGGTCGGCCACACCTGACAAACGCGTGTGCACATCGCCACCGCCCAGGTCTTCCACGCTGACCACCTCGCCGGTGGCGGCCTTCACCAACGGTGGGCCGCCCAAGAAGATCGTGCCCTGGTTCTTGACGATGATGGCCTCATCGCTCATGGCGGGCACATAAGCACCGCCTGCGGTGCACGAGCCCATCACCACGGCGATCTGCGGGATGCCCTGCGCACTCATGTTCGCCTGGTTGAAGAAGATGCGGCCAAAGTGGTCTCGGTCGGGAAAGACCTCGTCCTGGTTGGGCAGATTGGCACCGCCGGAATCCACCAGGTAGATGCAAGGCAGGCGGTTCTGCTGCGCGATCTCTTGCGCGCGCAGGTGCTTCTTGACCGAGATGGGGTAGTAGGTACCGCCTTTCACGGTGGCGTCGTTGCACACGATCACGCACTCCACACCGGATACCCGGCCAATGCCGGCGATCACGCCAGCGCAGGGCGCGTCGTTGTCGTGCATGTTCAATCCGGCCAGCGGCGCGATTTCCAGAAAGGGCGTGCCCGGGTCCAGCAAGAGATCGACGCGGTCGCGGGGCAGCAGCTTGCCACGGGCCACGTGCTTGGCGCGCGGGCCTTCGCCGCCGCCCAGCGCGATGCGCGCCAGCTGCGCGTCCAGGTCGTCGATCAACACTTGCATGGCCTGCGCATTGGCCTTGAACTCGTCTGATCTGGGGCTGATGAGGGATTCAAAAGGCATGGTTCATTTCCTTGCGCGCTTCTTGGGGGCGCGTTGGCTGTCCAGTTGTTTCAAGGCCGCGCCGACTTCATCGCGAAAGCGCGCCAAAGTATCGAGCGAGGCATCGCGGGGCATCAGCGCGCTCCAGATCAGACCCGTCAGTTGCTCGGCCGTCTCGTCGATGGGTGGGCTCTTGTGCGAGGTGATTGAGTCCCACAGCACGTGTTCCATCGAGCCATAAACCAGGTCGCGCATCAGGCGCAAGGGCATGTCTTGCCGCACCTCGCCCTCGGCCACGGCCACGGCTAGGCAATCCATCAGGGGCGCGGTGTAGCGGCGCTTGCAATCGGTGATGACCTCGGCCAGCTCGGGGGCGCTGGTGCGGCCCTCGCCCAGCACCAGGGCGCACATGCCGGAGCCATCGGCCAGCAGGGTGAACAGGTGCTGCCTGACCACGTGGCTGAGCTTGGCGTGCACGCCTTGCAGGCGCGGCACCTCGCGTTCCAGCTCGGTGCTGATCTCGTCGTACCAGTCCTTGATGACCTGGATGCACAGCTCGCGCTTGCCCGGGAAGTAGGTGAAAACGGTGGCCTCGGACACGCCCGCGGCCTCGGCGATCTGGGCGGTGGTGGCGCGGTGAAAGCCCTGTTCGGAGAAGACCCGGCGTGCAGCCGCCAGCAACTCCGTGACCCGGAGTTGGGACTTCACACGACGGGGGGCCACGCGTTGCAATGCTGACATGATCTGATAATTGAGTGCGACTCAATTATTGACCGATCTGAAGGCGATGTGCGCGCTATTTCAAGACAAAAATTGCGTCCTGGTCTTGATTCAAAATCAACTGTGGCGAAATGCGCCCTGCGTGAAAATCAGGCGGGTAATCCCGGGTGGTGCGTGCCGTGGGACGTCCCCAGATTGGTTTGAAGGCCAAAGAATGCGGCCTGTGGTGCGGACTATTCGGCACATCAAGAGGTGACGGCCCGCGCCAAGATCCCTACACTGGTTCTGCAGCATGTGGCTGCTTGGAGTTCGTCATGAACGCTCCGCTACCCGATTCGGTTCTCAAGGCCCTGGCGTCCCTCACGCTGGATGACAAGTACGCCATCGAACACGGGACCGCCTTCATGAGCGGCGTGCAAGCCCTGGTGCGCTTGCCCATGCTGCAGCGCACCAGAGATGTGGCGGCAGGCCTGAACACCGCAGGTTTCATCAGCGGTTACCGTGGCTCGCCGCTGGGTGGCTACGACCAGGCTTTGTGGAATGCCAAAGAGCACCTGAAGGCGCACCACGTGGTCTTCCAGCCTGGCGTCAATGAAGAACTGGGAGCCACCGCCGTCTGGGGCACACAGCAGCTTGACCTTTACCCGGAACATCGGAAATTCGATGGCGTTTTCGGCCTTTGGTATGGCAAGGGACCGGGTGTGGACCGCTGCTCCGATGTCTTCAAACATGCCAACATGGCGGGCACGGCCAAGCATGGTGGCGTGATCGCGGTGGCGGGTGACGACCACGTGGCCAAAAGCTCGTCCGTGGCCCATCAAAGCGACCACATCTTCAAGGCCTGCGGCCTGCCGGTGTTTTTTCCGAGCAGCGCTCAAGAAATCCTCGACCTGGGCTTGCACGCCTACGCCATGAGCCGTTTTTCGGGCTTGTGGGCCGGCATGAAAGTCATCCAGGAAGTGGTTGAATCGTCCAGCAGCGTGTCGGTCGAGCCTGACCGCGTGCAGATCCTCTTGCCCGAAGATTTCGCCATGCCGCCGGGCGGCCTGCACATCCGTTGGCCCGACTCGCCCCTGGAGCAGGAAGCCCGGCTGATGGACTACAAGTGGTACGCCGCGCTGGCCTATGTGCGCGCCAACCGCTTGAACCGCACCGTGATTGATTCGAAGCACGCGCGCCTGGGCCTGATCGCCAGCGGCAAGGCCTACAACGACATGCGCCAGGCACTGCATGACCTGGGGCTGGACGAGGTGACCTGCGCCCAGATCGGCATCCGCGTCCACAAGGTGGCCGTGGTCTGGCCTTTGGAGGCCAGCGCCACGCGCGAGTTCGCCACCGGCCTGCAAGAGATCCTGGTGATCGAAGAAAAGCGCCAGGTCATCGAATACCAACTCAAGGAAGAGCTCTACAACTGGCGCGAAGACGTGCGCCCCCATGTGCTGGGCAAGTTCAATGAAACCCAGGGTGACCACAGTGGTGGCGAATGGTCGATGTCCAACCCGGCCTCCAACTGGTTATTGCGCGCCAAAGCCGACCTGAACCCGTCGCTGATTGCCAAGGCCATCGCCCAACGCCTGGACAAGCTGGGCATGCTGGATGCCATGGGCCGTGACCTGCGTGAGCGCATCACTCAAAGATTGGCCTTGATCGAGGCCAAGGAGCAAGCCCCCGTCGTGGTGCCCCAGGCCAACGCCGACCGCGCACCCTGGTTCTGCAGCGGCTGCCCCCACAACACGTCTACCAAGGTGCCCGAAGGCTCGCGCGCCATGGCCGGCATCGGCTGCCACTACATGGTGGTGTGGATGGACCGCAGCACCACCACCTTCACGCAGATGGGCGGCGAGGGCGTGACCTGGGTGGGCCAGGCTCCCTTCACCGACGAGAAGCACGTGTTTGCCAACCTGGGGGATGGCACCTACTTCCACTCGGGCCTGCTGGCCGTGCGCCAGAGCATCGCCGCCAAGGTCAACATCACCTACAAGATTTTGTTCAACGACGCAGTGGCCATGACCGGTGGCCAGCCGGTGGACGGCACCCTGCGCGTGCCCGAGATGAGCCGCGAGCTGGAGGCCGAGGGCGTGTCGCGCATCGCCATCGTCACCGACGAGCCTGAAAAATACATGGGCGTGTCCAACCTGGCACCCGACACCACCGTGCACCACCGCGACGACCTGGACGCCGTGCAGCGCCTGATGCGCGAAGTGCCCGGCTGCAGCGTCATCATTTACGACCAGACCTGCGCCACCGAGAAGCGCCGCCGCCGCAAGCGCGGCACCATGCCGGCGGTGACTGAGCGCGTGGTCATCAACGAGTTGGTGTGCGAAGGTTGCGGTGACTGTTCCACCCAATCCAACTGCCTGAGCGTGGAGCCGGTGGACACCCAGTTCGGCCGCAAGCGCCACATCAACCAGAGCACCTGCAACCACGACATGTCCTGCGTCAAGGGCTTTTGCCCCAGCTTCGTGACGGTGAGCGGTGGCCAGCTCAAGTCACCTCGCCAAAGCACGCAACGCGTCGATCCCTTCACCTTGCCTGCCTTGCCCGAACCCACGATCCCCTTGGCCCACGAGGCCTACGGCATCATCGTCGCGGGCATCGGCGGCACGGGCGTCATCACCATTGGGCAACTCCTCGGCGTGGCCGCGCACATTGAAGGCAAGGGCATCGTCACGCAGGACTCGGCGGGCCTGGCGCAAAAGGGCGGTGCCACCTGGAGCCACATCCAGATCGCCGACAGCATGGACGCCATCCACACCACACGCGTGCCCACGGCCGCCGCCGATCTGGTCATTGGCTGCGACCCCATCGTCACGGCCAACGCCAGCACCCTGGCCACCATGAACGCCCAACGCACGCGCGTGGCGCTCAACACCCACGGCACGCCCACGGCGGCTTTTGTTCGCGACACGAACTGGCAGTTCCCGGCGGGGCATTGCGACGACGTCATTGGCCAGGCTGCGATGCCGGGCCAGGTCTCAAGGCTGGACGCCAACCAGTTGGCCACCCATCTGCTGGGCGACACCATTTACGCCAACCCCTTGATGCTGGGCTACGCTTGGCAGAAAGGCTGGGTGCCCTTGAGCCGAGCCGCGTTGCTGCGCGCCATCGAGCTGAATGCCGTGCAGGTGGAGAACAACAAGGCGGCCTTTGAATGGGGCTGCCGCGCCGCGCACGACCTGGCTGCCGTGCAGTCATTGGCCTTGCCCGCCCAGCCTGTCCACATCATCCGCAAGACCGCCACCAACCTGGATGCCCTGATTCAATCCCGCGTTGAATTTTTGACCGATTACCAAAGTGCTGCCTATGCCGGTGAGTACCTGGCCTTTGTCAACCAGGTGCGCGCGGCCGAGCAAAAGCTGGGGTCGACCAAGCTGACCGATGTCGTGGCCCGCCAGTTGTTCAAACTCATGGCGTACAAAGATGAGTACGAAGTCGCACGTTTGCTGATTGATCGTCGCTTTCACGACAAAGTGGCCCAGGAGTTCGAGGGAGACTACAAGTTGTCCTACCACCTGGCGCCGCCGTTCATGGGCAAGACCGATGTCAAAGGCTTGGCCATCAAGCAGCGCTTCGGCCCCTGGATGGGCCTGGCCTTCAAGGCCTTGGCGCCATTCAAGGTGCTGAGGGGCACGGTGTTCGATCCGTTTGGCCGCACCCAGGAGCGCCTGGAGGAGCGCGGTTGGATTGCACGGTATCGCCAAGGCATCGGAGCCCTGCTCGGTGCCTTGAGCACGAACAATGTCGAGCCAGCGCTCGCACTGGCCCGCGTTCCCGAAGACATCCGAGGCTATGGCCACATCAAGAAAGCGAGCATGGACAAAGCACAGGCCCGGTGGGCCCAGTTGACGCTGCAGGCCAGGGGAGAAGCCTGACTTGATGCAACGACTCCTTGCGGTGCTGCTGAGCACCGATTCCAAACAACGGTTGCGCATCATCCGTTCGCTGATGGCCGCCAATGTGTACGTGCTGTGCATCGGCATCATGGGCTTCGCCTCGCAGCAAGGCCTGATGCGCGCCGACGAAGCAGGGTTGCTGTCCGGTCTGATCACTTTGAACGTGGTGGTCTGGTATGCGCTCCTGCGCAGCGGCCTGAACCAGCGTTTTGCCGAGCCCTCCCTGACTTTGCCGCAAATCCTGGCCGCCCTGACCTGGATCGTGGCCGCTTATGCCATCACCGGCGTCTTCCATGGCGCCACGATGATGCTGCTCACGCTGGTGCTGGTCTTTGGCATCTTCAACCTCAAAGCCCGCGACGCCAAGATCGCGGGGGCCTATGCCGTGGTCCTGACCGGCGTCGTCATGGTCTACAAGACCATGACCGATGCGGTGGGCTACCCGGTGGCGCTGGAGTCGGTGCACTTTGCGCTGGTGGTGTCTTCGGTGCCCACCATTTCGGTGTTGACCGCGCAACTGAGCAACTTGCGCACCCGGCTGCGCACCAAGCAAGAAGAGCTGACGCAAGCCCTGGACCGCATCCAGGTGCTGGCCACGCGCGACGAGCTGACCGGCCTGTACAACCGCCGTCACATGATGTCGGTGCTGGACGAGCACCAGCGGCGCCTGTCACGGTCGTCGGGTCACGACTTCTGCCTGGCCATCCTGGACCTGGATTTCTTCAAGCAGATCAACGACACGCATGGCCACAACGTGGGCGATGAGGTGCTGCGCAACTTTGCCAGCCACGCGGCTGCCATGACCCGCGAAACCGATGTGCTGGCGCGCTGGGGAGGCGAAGAGTTCATGCTGGTGCTGGTGGGCACCACCGCCCAGGACGCGGAGCGTGGCATCCAGCGGCTGCGCGACTCCTTGAAGAACGTGACCATGGCCCAAGACCACCTGGCCTTGCGTCCTTCGTTCTCTGCAGGCTTGAGTGCGTATCAACCCGGCGAAAACCTGTCGGCCTGCATCGAGCGAGCCGACAAGGCGCTCTACAGCGCGAAGCAGGGTGGTCGCAACCGCACCGTGATCTGGGTGGATGTCGTGCCTGCCCTGTCGTCCACAATGGAGGCATGACTCAAAAAATCAGCTTTTGGGGGCTTGGCGTGCTGTGCCTGTGGGGCATCGGGAGTGCACAGGCTCAAACCAAATCATCGGATGCTGCGCGCGCCTTGCCAGTGTCCACCCGCCTGGGTTTCGAGACCATCACCTTGCCGGGTGACGAGGCCATGGGCCTGCTGGGTGGCAGCTACCTGATGGCGTTCGCCCCGGGCTGGTTGGGCGGTCCAGCGGTGTACGGCGGTGCCACGGGACACCGGGGCGGTTTCTTTGTCGGCGGGGCCGAGTTGGCTTACCGGCTGCCCCTGGCCAGTCGCGTGCGGCTGGAGTTGGGCCTGTTCGCGGGCGGTGGCGGCGGTGGCGGCGCGCCGGTGGGCGGCGGCCTGATGCTGCGCCCGCACCTCGACCTGCTGTGGCGCTTGAGCGGGTCAGCCAATGGAGCGGGGGTGTGGGCCGGCTTGTCAGCGTCCAGCGTGCGCTTTCCCAATGGCGACATCCGCTCCAACCAGGCCGGTCTTGTGTTGGCGATGGATGGCGACTTCGTCTACACCTTGCCCTCGGCCGTGGGCAAAAGCTCGTCGATCTGGGCCCGTGGCGGCATGGGTTTTGACCGCATCAGCATCGTGGGCGCGGTCGATGAGCCGCGTGGCGCTGCTCAACAGCAGCGCATCGGTTTGGCGGGCTTTCGGCTGGACCACTGGTTGCATCCCAATGTTTACTGGGGATTGGAAGCGGCAGGGGCTGCTGGGGGTGGCGCCGGCGGCTATGCCGAGGTCCTGGCCAACCTCGGGTTTGAGCAGCCCATCAAAGGCACACCTTTGGCGGTGGGCGCTCGGGCGGCACTGGGCCTGGGCGGCGGCGGCGCTGTGCCCACCGATGGCGGCCTGCTGGCCAAGGCCGGCATTTCCGTCAGCTGGCACCTCAGCCGCGATTTTTTCGTGTCGTTGGAAGGCGGGGCGGTGACCGCGCCGCAGGGCTCGTTCCGCGCGCGCTACGCGCAAGCCTCGATCGGCTGGGACCTGGATCACCCTTCCAACGCGCCCACCGCCCTGGGCCGCTTGTCGCCGCGCTCCTGGATCGAGGGCATGGAATGGAATTTGGCCCTGGAACACGTGGATGGCGCGGCGCGAAAAAATGGTCCCGCCAAATCCATGCAGTCAGTGGGGTTGGTGTTGCGCCGCTCTCTGACCGAACTTCTTTACTTAACCGGACAGGCCCACAGTGCGTTCAACGGCGACGCGGGCGCTTATTCTGTCGGTTTGGTCGGGGCGGGAGTGCAATCGCCGGTTTTCGCCACCCGGTGGTCTGTGGGCGCTGAACTGCTGGCGGGTGCGGCAGGCGGCGGTGGGGTGGACACCGATGGCGGTGCCGTCGTGCAGCCCATGCTCCGCTTGAATTTGGACTTGGGCCCCCAAAGTAGGGCCCACTTGGGCGTCGGTCGCATTCGCGCTTTGAAGGGCGGGCTCGACAGTCCTGTGGTTGAATTGGCATGGGGCGTCGCATTTGGTGTGCCGGCCCGTTGAATTTTTGGAGAGTTGAATTGAAAAAGATCCTGATGAGCGTGTTCATGGCTGTGCTCAGCCTGACTTTTGTGGCGCAGCACGTCGAGGCCAAGCGCCTGGGCGGTGGCAGTTCGTCTGGCATGAAACGCCAGATGCCCGCACAAAACTCACCTGCGCAGCAAGCTGCCAAGCCCACGGCGGCACCGGGCGCTCAAGGCGTGCCCCCCACCGTGGCGCCCAAGCGCAACTGGATGGGCCCGATCGCTGGCTTGGCCGCTGGTTTGGGCATCGCCGCCTTGATGAGCCACCTGGGCATGGGCGCCGCCTTCGGCAACATGATCATGATGGCGCTGCTGGCTGCGGTGGCCTTCTTCGGCATTCGCTGGGCCATGAAGCGTTTCTCCAACTCATCGCCCGTGCCTGCGACCAGTGGTGGTCCTCGCCTGTCGCCCAATGACTTCGCCCGCGCGCCCACACCACCCACGCAGCCCATGAGCCGCGACATGTCCGTCGCACCTCAAGGTGTGAGCAGCGATGGCATGCTCAGCGGCCCCAGCTTTGCCTCGGTGGCCGCAGGCTCGACCTCCAGCCTGCCCCCAGGTTTTGATGCCCCCGCGTTTGAACGCATCGCCAAGCTGATCTTCATCCGCATGCAGGCCGCCAACGACGCGTCCAACCTGGACGACCTGCGCCAGTTCTCCACGCCCGAGATGTTCGCCGTCTTCAAGCTGGAGCTGCAGGATCGTGGCAACGCGCCCCAGGTGACCGACGTGGTCCAGCTGAACGCCGAGGTGCTTGATTTTGCCGACGAGGCTGATCGCCAGATCGTCAGCGTGCGCTTCCATGGCCTGATCCGCGAAGAAAAAGACGCGCCGACCACCACCTTTGACGAGATCTGGCACTTGGCCAAGCCCAAGGCCGGCAGTGGCGAGTGGGCCATCGCGGGGATCGCGCAAACCGCCTGATCCATGCACGTGCCCATCCCGGACGAAGAGATCGAGCTTCGGGCCATCCGCGCGCAAGGTGCGGGTGGCCAAAACGTCAACAAGGTGTCCAGCGCGATCCACTTGCGTTTTGACATTCGGGCGTCTTCAGCTCTGAACGATGAGCACAAAGAGCGTTTGCTGGCGCTGAGCGACCGGCGCATCAGCGCCGATGGCGTTTTGGTGATCAAGGCCCAGGAATACCGAAGCCAGGAGCAAAATCGCGTTGAGGCCTTGCGGCGCCTGGCCGAACTGGTGGACAGCGTGGCCCGGCCACCTCGGTTTCGCAAGGTCACCAAGCCCACCTACGGCGCCAAGCAGCGCCGCCTGGAGGGCAAGAGCCAGCGCTCGCAGATTAAGTCATCCCGAGGCCGGGTGACCGACTAAATCCAGAGTTTCTTCCAACCCTCGTGGCCCAGCGCGCGCAAGGTCTCGATGTTGTGCTCGTAGATGTTGGCCGCATCCGGAAAGGCCTCCACCGCCTTGTCGATGCTGCTTTCGCGCAGCAGGTGCAAAGTGGGGTAGGGCGAGCGGTTGCTGAAGTTGTCGATGTCGTCCGCGTCGCTGCCCGCGAACTGGTAGTCCGGGTGAAAGCTGGCCACCTGCAACTCGCCTTCCAGGTCGAGTTCGCCCACGGCGGCGTCCGCCACTTCCAGAAAATCGTTGTAGTCCAGAAAATCTGTCAGCACGCCCGGGTGGATCAGCAAGGTGGTCTCCACCTCTTCCGGGTCGGTGTTCTGCAAAAACTGCAACTCGTGCAGCAGGTCGGCCAGCAGCGCTTCTTCACTGGTGGCTTCGCTGACCACGTAGCGGATCTGCTGCTTGATCTGCACTGCCTTGGCAAACGGGCACAGGTTCAAGCCAATGACGGCCTTGTCCAGCCAAAGGCGCGTGGCGGCAATCACCTCATCGGGTGTGACATTGTTCATGGTTGCTGCTCATCCGAAGTGGCCACATCGACGGTCTTCTCGATCACCTTGCCGGTCACTGACACGGCAGCCCCCACCACCGTGCCCGCCACGGACACCGCTGTGCCCGCCACCGTGGCGGCCGCGCCCACCACGGCACAACCCGGCAGGACGGCCAAACCCAACAGGGGAAGAAGGCGGCGGCACCAGGTGCGTGCAAGGTTTTGATTCATGGGAATTTCGGGGTGAAGGCCGCGCATTTTCCCAGGTTTGGGGCCAGTCCATTCAAGTTTGATGACTGCTGGCCGAAACCTCATGAACGTTGCCGCACAAGTATCCAATCAGGATCCGTCTTCCATGAGCCTCTTTCTCACCTGCCGCGATACCGCTGAGCAAGCCTCCGAATGTCGGCGGTGGATGCGTCCTTGCGGGGGGGCGCGATGACCGTGGAGTCCACGCTGGAGCGAACCCTCTCGGAGCATCAGGCGCTGTTCAAACAGTTGGTGGACAGCTCGCCGGACGCGATCATGCGCCACGACGCCACCCTGCGCTGCGTCTATGCCAACGCGACCTTGGTTTTCGTGTCCGGGCAGCCGCTGGACACCATCGTGGGCGCCTTGCCGCAAGAGCTGCCTTTCGTGTTCGACGCCAAGGCCTACGCCGAGCGTTTGCACAACGTGCTGCGGTTGGGCACGGCATCGGGGTTCGAAATGGAGTGGGGCCTGCCCGACGGCACCGTGCGTTGGTGCCAGGTCAGGTTGGTGCCCGAGCGCGACGCGGCCGGCCGCGTGGTGGGTGTGATGTCGGTGTGTCATGACATCACCGCCCACAAGGAACTGCAGACCAAGCTGGAGAGGGCCGAAGAACTGGCCAAAATCGGGTTCTGGGAGCTGGACCTGGCCAGCAACAAGGCCCGCATGTCCGACCATGCTTGCCGCCTGATGGGCCGTTTGCCAGGCTGGTCGCCCACGACCGAAGAACTGTTGGCCATCCATTCTGAAGAGGAAGGCCAGCGCATCAGGAAGCTGTACGAAGCGGCCATCCGTCAGCGGGACAGCACGGTTCAGTACGATTACACCGTGGTGGTCGACGGCGAAGTGCGCCACCTGCACCTGCATGCCGAGCTCGCCTACACCGTCAAGGGCAAGCCCAAAACCTTCTTTGCGGTCTCGCAAGACTTCACCGAGCGGGCGCTGGCCGATGAGAGGCTGCGTGCCCGCGAACAGGAATACCGCGTTCTGGTCGAAAACACCCCGGACAACATCGCGCGCTACGACCGCGATTGCCGCCGTGTGTACGTGAACGATGCCTTGGTCAACTGGTTGGGGCAACCTCGGGAAGCCTTGATCGGGCGCCGTCCCAGCGAGTACACCGACGCCCCCCAGGCGCGTGACTACGAGCGGACCCTGGCCCTGGCCATCAGCACGGGCGAGCTGCAAGAGTTCACCTACCGCCTGAAGGGGCAGGACCGGCGCGACCGCACCGTTCACCTGCGCATCGTGCCCGAGCGCGACAACGCTGGCCACGTGGTCAGCGTGCTGTCCATCGGCCGTGACATCTCGGCCATTGAAGTCACCGAACGCCGCCTTGAGGATGCGCAGCGCATTGCGCGCATCTGCCATTGGGAGTGGGACTACGTCACCAAGCGCTCGTCGATCAGTCGCGTTGGATTGGACGTGCTGGGCCTGTCGAGCGCCGGCGACCTCACCATGGAGGATTTCCAGGCCATCATGCTGCCCGATGAGCGCGCCTCGACCTTCCTGCTGTACCAGGATGCTTTCGCCAAACGCCTGGGCGAGCTGAGTTACGAGCACAGTCTGATCCTGCCCGATGGCAGTCACCGCGAGACCCACAACTGGGTGCGTCTGGAGTACGGCCAGGATGGCCGGGCTGTGCGGGCCTTGGGCGTCACCCAGGATGTCACCGACCTGAAAGCCCTGCAGCGGCAGACCCATCAGCTGGAGTTTTACGATCCGCTGACCGGCTTGCCCAACCGCGCGCTGCTGCATGACCGCTTGAAGCTGGCCATCGCCGATGCCAGCCGGCAGGGTGGCAGTGTGGGTGTGGTGCTGCTGGACATCGACCACTTCCAGAAGATCAACGATTCGCTGGGCGCCGGTGCCGGCGACGTGCTGCTCCAGGCCGTGGCTGGGCGCTTGTCACAGGCCCTGCGCGAGTACGACACCGTGGCACGCCTGGGGGGGGATGAGTTCGCCATCATCGTGCCGCAGATTCGTCAACCCTCCGACCTGGATGTGGTGGCCAGCCGCATCAAGCATGTCTTTGAAGCGTCGGTGGCCCTGAACGACACCGAGATCTTCGTGACCGCCAGCGCGGGCATCGCGATCTTCCCGGCCGATGGCTCGGATGTGAATGAGCTGATGGCCCACGCCGACGCGGCCATGTACCACGCCAAGAGCTGCGGCCGCGACAACTTCCAGTTCTATGCCCGCGAGTTGACGGCGACAGCGCTGGAGCGTCTGAAGATCGAAGGCGATCTGCGCAAAGCCATTGAACGCAACGAACTCGAATTGTTCTACCAACCCAAGGTGGAGCTGTCCTCTGGCCGCGTGGTGGGCGCTGAAGCCCTGATGCGCTGGCGCCATCCCGAGCGCGGCCTGGTCCCGCCCGACCGCTTCATCGGCATTGCCGAAGACACCGGTCTGATCATCGACATGGGCGAATGGGCCTTGCGCACGGCCTGTACCGTGGCCCGCCAATGGCATGACCAGCATGGCAAGCCCTTGAAGATCGCGGTGAATCTGTCGCCGCGCCAGTTTTATTCGGGCGACCTGTTGGCCACGGTGCGTCGGGCTTTGGCGGACACCGGTTGCTTGTCGCAGTGGATCGAGCTGGAGATCACCGAAAGCCTGCTGCTCAACGACCGCGTGGACATTCGCTCCATGCTGGAGGCCTTGCACGACATGGGCTTCACCATCGCCATCGATGACTTTGGCACGGGCTACTCAGCCTTGTCTTACCTGACCCGCTTCCCGGTAGATACCTTGAAAATTGACCGCTCCTTCATCCGCGAGTTGACCACCGACCGCGACAGCGCGGTGCTGGCCAAGGCCATCGTGACACTGGCCCGCAGCCTGCGCATGGAGGTGGTGGCCGAGGGGGTGGAAACCGCCTTGCAGCGCGACCACCTCGGTGCGTGGGGCTGCCACCAGGCGCAAGGCTTTCATTACAGCAAGCCTGTGCCCTTGAATGAGTTCATCGTTCTGCTGGCGCAGTGGCCCCATGGCATCACCAAAGAGACCGCCTCAAAATGACGCAAGCCATGAACTCGTCTCCGGCGCTGCTCCATGCCGAGCCTTTGGCGCCCGTCGCCTTGGGTGACAACAACGAGGCACTCTTTCGCAAACTGCTGCTGGGGGTGTCCGTCATGGCCGGCCTCACGCACCTGTGCTTCCTGCTGCTGTTCTACAACAGTGGGGTGACGCAGCTGGCCATCATCAATGTGGGCAGCATCCTTTGCTACGCCTTGACCTTCTCATTGCTGTGGCACCACCACGTGGTGCAAGCCTGGATGCTGATCATCCTGGAGGTGGTGGGGCACGCGGTTCTGGCCGTCTATTTCGTGGGCTGGGAGAGTGGTTTCCACTTCTACATCATGCTGGTGCCACCGGTGATGGTGGTCAGCCCGTTGGACAACTGGCGCAGCAAGGCGCCGCTGGTGCTGGGCTTGGTGGCCTTGTACGTGGGCTTGGATTTCTTCTTGCGTCTGGCCACGCCAGTCGCAACGCTGGAGCCCTCGGTGCTCAACGGCTTGCACTATTTCAACCTCATCACGGTGCTGGTGTTGCTGATCTTCCTGGCGGGCATGTACTACCGCCTGGTGGTCCAAAGTGAACAGCAGCTGCGTGAGATGGCCACCACCGATCCTTTGACCCGCCTGCGCAATCGCCGCAGCGTGTTGGACACCTCAACCTGCGAGGCCGCCAAGCAGCGTCGCGATGGCCGGCCCTTGTCCTTCATCCTGTGTGATGTGGACCACTTCAAGACGGTGAATGACACCCACGGCCACGAGGCCGGTGACGAGGTCCTGAAGGCGGTGGCCAAGATCCTGCGCTCAGGGGTGCGGGAAGTGGATCACGCCGCCCGTTGGGGCGGCGAAGAATTCCTGCTGCTTTTGCCCGAAACCGCCTCGCCCGGTGCCGAGATGGTGGCCAACCGCCTGCGTGAAGCCATCGCCGAGCTTCGGGTGCCCGGGAAGGACGGTCCTTTGAAAGTGACCATGACCTTCGGCATCAGCAGCCTGCACCTCAACGAGCCCATCGACCAGGCCATTGCCCGTGCAGACAAGGCCCTGTACCAAGGCAAGCACGGTGGCCGCAACCGGGTTGAATTGGCCCCCGAGGATGTGCTCCTGCAGGCCTGACCAGGGTCAGCTCGGCAAGGCCACGGTGGACAGCACGAAGGCGCGAACGTCGCTGGCGTCGTAGCCCAGCTCCGAACCCCAGCCGTCCGTGGCCATCGAGTCCACGTACAGGTTCTCGCTGAAGCCAGCCACCACGCAGTCCACGCCGCTGCAGCCCGGGGCGGGGTTCAGCGTCATCAGGTTGTTCACCGTCTCAATCGCGGTGCCGCCTCCGGTGTCCTCGTTGACCAGCGTGCCGGGGTCGTCCACCGATGAGTTGCGGCTCACCACCGCTTGCGTGCCGCGCACGACGCTGAAGCTGTACTGCGCAAAGCCGTGCGGGTGGTAGGCCGTGTAGGGCATGGACACGTTGTCAGCGGGTTGCGAGATCAGCACCCCACAGCACGGGTCGGCCAGCGTGGCCCCGATGGAGGGCGCGCCGATGGACGCGAAGCAGCGGTTGTTGTCCACGTGCAGGGTGATGACCATGCTGTTGCCCGAGACCAGGCCCAAGGGGGCAGCGTCGGTGGTGTAGATCGTGCCGCTCAGGTCGGGCACATCGGGCACCACGTACTTGATGCCCAGCGCCGCGATGTTGATGGGCTGGCCTTGTGCATCGAACAGGTCCACCTTGAGCTGGTAGCGGTCGCTTTCATCCGTCGTACCCGACACGATCGTGCCGTCTTCGTGGAAGACCAGGCCGGGTGCAAAGGCGGTGGTCGGGAACTTGGCACTGCTCAAGTGCTCCACGACTTCGCCGCCGCTGGGCGGGGTGTCCCACACGCCTTCAGGGGCCACCGAGGCATACGGAATCTTGGTCAGGTCGGGCACGAAGTTACCGCTGCCATCGGCCACGGGAGCGGGCCCCAAGGTGTAAGGCGTCCATGCTGGCACATCGCCGGTGGGCGTGCTGACGTCGTGCCGGTAGTAGTGCTGGATGCCATCCTTGAGCGCCACGAAGCTGCCACTGCTGCCGCGCCGCCATGAGACCTGGTAGTAGCGCACGCCCAGGGCTTCCAGTTCGTTGGAGAACAGCAGGCGTGGGCGCAGCAAACTGCCCCAAGGCTGGCCGGCCTCCGTCAAGCCCAGCTTGGCCGCCACTTCAGCAGGTGGCTTGGTGTCGTGCAGCTCTTGGCTGGTGCCGTAGACCTTGCTCAAGGGCGTGCCACCGATGGCCAGGAAGGCCACCCAACGGCCATGGCCCTCGGGGCCAACCACGGGCGGGCAGGGCGAGCAGGTGTGGGCCAGCGGGCTGTTGGTGTACAGCGTGACCTCGGTGCCGCATTGATAGTCCCACCAGGTGTGGCAGGCAATCGGCGTGGGCGCGTAGATCGACACGTCGAAGAAGCCGAACAGCTTTTGTGTGGCCTTGAAGTACAGGTCGGGCGTGTCGTGGTTCAGGCAGCCCTGGAAGAACAAGGTGCTGAAGTGGCCGCACTCGTCGGTGTGCGCGGTGCCCACGCGCTGCTTGGTCACGAAGCGTGGGTAGAAGTAGCACAACAGGGGGCGGATCAGGATGGGGTTCTTGATCAAGGCCTGCTGGAACTGCAGGCGGCTGCCCACCTGGGCCAGGTAGCGCAACTCGGTGGCATCGCTCAGTTGCGTCAGCAAGCGTGCTCCCTCGGCATCCAGCCGGTGCTCGGACTGGGCCATGCGCACCATGGGGGCCGACGGGCCGATCTCAGGCCGAGGCTCCGGGAAAGGCCGTGGCTTGACGATCAGCTCGCGGATACGCTCAATGACCAGCTCGGGCAGCTTGGGGATGATGATTAACAGAGGGTCCACTTCATAGATCTCGACGGTGGCGTTGCACACCGGGAAGTTCTCCCACATGCCACCAATCTGCACGCGCTTGATCAAGTTGCCTTTGACAAAGCAGGCGCTGCGCCACCAGCAATGCCAGATGTCGGGGAAGACCTTGAAGCGCGCCTGCAGCACCGGCTGACGCGGGTTGTAGCGCAGGTGCTGCTCCAGCGCACCCCGGCGGATCAGCTCGTCAAAGCTGGGCATCTTTTCGGTGGTCGCGGGGCCCACCAGCACGCGCAGGCCGGTGGCGGTGGCCGCGGCCGTGAAC
>Ga0209841_1000022_pt1 | contig 32992 bp, 11 predicted proteins | sample GWRWT4_30Apr14_FD_187185 | JGI IMG/M metagenome (GOLD analysis project Ga0209841, IMG submission 187185) | Sand microcosm microbial communities from a hyporheic zone in Columbia River, Washington, USA - GW-RW T4_30-Apr-14 (SPAdes) (version 2) | ecosystem: Engineered > Artificial ecosystem > Sand...
CATTGACCGCCACGCCGTTCAGCGTCAAGCTGCCCGCGCCTGGCAAGGTGGTGATCTTCACACTCAACAAGGTGTTGGCGGGGGTGTCGTTGGGGTCGGCAAAGCCGAAGTCTGCGGTGCCGAAGGTGTAGGCGGTGTCTTCCAGTGTCGTGATGGTCGTGTTGGCGCCCGTGGGCGCGTCATTGACCGAGGTGACATCCACGGTCATCGTGCGGGGGCTGCCGTCCAGGTTCACCCCACCGTTGGCCGTGCCGCCGTTGTCTTGCACCTGGAAAGTGAAGCTGGCGTAGCCTGCGCCGTTGCCGTCAAGCCCTGGCGTGTACACCAGCTTGCCGGCCGCGATGTCGCTGGCCAGGATGAAATCGCCTGCGTTGACGGCCACGCCGTTCAGCGACAAGGTGCCCGAGCCTGGCAAGGTCGTGATCTTCACGGTCAACAAGGTGTTGGCGGGCGATTCATTCGGGTCGGCAAAGCCAAAGTCGGCGGCAGCGAAGGTGTAGGCCGTGTCTTCGTTGGTGGTCACCGTTTTATCGGCGCCCACCGGGGCATCGTTGACCGAGGTCACGTCCACGGGCATCGTGCGAGGAGTGCCGTCCAGATCCGTGCCAGCGTGGGCCGTGCCACCGTTGTCCTGCACCTGGAAGGTGAAGCTGGTGTAGCCGGTGCCATTGGCATTGGCCGCCGGCGTGAACTTGAGCAGCCCCGAGGTGATGTTGGCCATCGAGATGGTCTGGCCTGCCGTGACGGCCACGCCGTTCAGCGTCAAGGTGCCCGCGCCTGGCAAGGTCGTGATCCTCACGGCCAGCAGGGTGTTGGCGGGCGAGTCGTTCGCGTCGGCGAAGCCAAAGTCGGCGGTCCCGAAGGTGTAGGCCATGTCTTCGTTGGTGACCACGGTCTTGTCCGTGCCCACCGGGGCGTCATTGACCGAGGTCACGTCTACCGTCAGCGTGCGCGCCGTGCCATCCAGGTTCACGCCGCCATTGGCCGTGCCGCCGTTGTCCTGCACCTGGAAGGTGAAGCTGGCGTAGCCCGCGCCGTTGCCGTCAAGCCCTGGCGTGTACACCAGCTTGCCGGTTGCGATGTCGCTGGCCAGGATGAAATCGCCCGCGTTGACCGCCACGCCGTTCAGCGTCAAGCTGCCCGCGCCGGGCAAGGTCGTGATCTTCACGGCTTGCAAGGCGTTGTCGGGTGCATCGCTCGGGTCGGCAAAGCCAAAGTCGGCGGTGCCGAAGGTGTAGGCCGTGTCTTCCAGCGTGGTGATCGTCGTGCTGGCGCCTGTGGGCGCGTCGTTGACCGCGGTCACGTTCATGGCCATCGTGCGGGGCGTGCCGTCCAGGCTCACCCCGCCGTTGGCCGTGCCGCCGTTGTCCTGCACCTGGAAGGTGAAGCTGGCGTAGCCCGCGCCGTTGCCGTCAAGCCCTGGCGTGTACACCAGCTTGCCGGCGGCGATGTCGCTGGCCAGGATGAAATCGCCTGCATTGACCGCCACGCCGTTCAGCATCAAGCTGCCCGCGCCTGGCAAGGTGGTGATCTTCACACTCAACAAAGTGTTGGCGGGGGTGTCGTTGGGGTCGGCAAAGCCGAAGTCTGCGGAGCCAAAGGTGTAGGCCGTGTCTTCCAGTGTCGTGATAGTCGTGCTGGCGCCCGTGGGCGCGTCATTGACCGAGGTCACGTCCACGGTCATCGTGCGGGGGGTGCCGTCCAGGTTCACCCCACCGTTGGCCGTGCCGCCGTTGTCCTGCACCTGGAAGGTGAAGCTGGCGTAGCCTGCGCCGTTGCCGTCAAGCCCTGGCGTGTACACCAGCTTGCCGGCCGCGATGTCGCTGGCCAGGATGAAGTCGCCTGCGTTGACGGCCACGCCGTTCAGTGTCAAGGTGCCCGCGCCTGGCAAGGTCGTGATCTTCACGCTCAACAAGGCGTTGCCGGGTGAGTCGCTCGGGTCGGTAAAGCCAAAGTCCGCCGTGCCGAAGGTGTAGGCCGTGTCTTCGTTGGTGATCACCGTTTTATCGGCGCCCACCGGGGCGTCGTTGACCGAGGTGACGTCCACGGTCAGCGTGCGGGGGGTGCCATCCAGGTTCACCCCGCCGTTGGCCGTGCCGCCGTCGTCCTGCACCTGGAAGGTGAAGTTGGCATGGTTTGCGCCGTAGCCATTGGCCCCTGGTGTGTACACCAGCTTGCCCGCCGCGATGTCGCTGGCCAGGATGAAATCGCCTGCGTTGACGGCCACGCCGTTCAGCGTCAAGGTGCCCGCGCCTGGCAAGGTCGTGATCTTCACACTCAGCAAGGTGTTGGCGGGCGCATCGCTCGGGTCGGCAAAGCCAAAGTCGGCGGCAGCGAAGGTGTAGGCCATGTCTTCGAGGGTGGTCACGGTCTTGTCGGTGCCCACCGGGGCGTCGTTGACCGAGGTGACGTCCACCGTCAGCGTGCGCGCCGTGCCATCCAGGTTCACGCCGCCATTGGCCGTGCCGCCGTCGTCTTGCACCTGGAAGGTGAAGCTGGCGTAGCCCGCGCCGTTGCCGTCAAGTCCTGGCGTGTACACCAGCTTGCCGGTTGCGATGTCGCTGGCCAGGATGAAGTCGCCCGCGTTGACCGCCACGCCGTTCAGGGTCAAGCTGCCCGCGCCTGGCAAGGTCGTGATCTTGACGGCTTGCAAGGCGTTGTCAGGTGCATCGCCCGGGTCGGTGAAGCCAAAGTCGGCTGTGCCAAAGGTGTAGGCCGTGTCTTCGAGGGCGGTCACGGTCTTGTCGATGCCCACGGGCACGTCGTTGACCGAGCTCACGTCCACGGTCAGCGTGCGCGCCGTGCCGTCCAGGTTCACCCCACCGTTGGCCGTGCCGCCGTCGTCCTGCACCTGGAAGGTGAAGCTGGCATAAGCTGTGCCGTTGCCATCGGCGCCGGGTGTGTACACGAGCTTGCCGGCCGCGATGTCGATGGCCAGGATGAAGTCGCCTGCGTTGACCGCCACGCCGTTCAGGGTCAAGGTGCCCGCGCCTGGCAAGGCCGTGATCTTGACGGCTTGCAAGGCGTTGCCGGGGGCATCGCTCAGGTCAGTAAATCCGAAGTCCGCCGTGCCAAAAGTGTAGGTCGCGTCTTCGATGGTGGTCACGGTCTTGTCCGTGCCCACGGGGGCGTCGTTGACCGAGGTCACGTCCACCGTCAGGGTGCGGGGAGTGCCATCCAGGTTGACCCCACCGTTGGCCGTGCCGCCGTCGTCCTGCACCTGGAAGGTGAAGCTGGCGTAGCCCGCGCCGTTGCCGTCGGCCCCTGGCGTGTACACCAGCTTTCCAGCCGCGATGTCGCTGGCCAGGATGAAATCGCCCGCGTTGACCGCCACGCCGTTCAGCATCAAGGTGCCCGCGCCTGGCAAGGTCGTGATCTTCACGGCCAGCAGAGCGTTGCCGGGCGCATCACTCGGATCGGCAAAGCCAAAATCTGAGGCACCGAACGTGTAGGCAACATCCTCGCTGGTGGTCACCGTTTTGTCGGCCCCCACGGGTGCATCGTTGACGGCCGTCACATCGACCGTCATGGTGCGGGGTGTGGCGTCCAGGTCCACGCCACCACTGGCCGTGCCGCCATCGTCCTGCACCTGGAAGGTGAAGCTGGCATAGGCTGTGCCGCTGTCATTGCTGCCAGGCATGAACACCAGGCCACCCGCTGCAATGTCGCTCGCCATCACAAAAGCACCTGCGCTGACGGCCACGCCGTTCAGCATCAAAGTACCCGTGCCGGGAACGGCCGTGATCTTGACGGCCAGAAGTTGGTTCGACGGGGTGTCATTGAGGTCCGTGAAACCGAAATCGGCGGCGGTGAAAACGTAGGCGACGTCCTCAGCCGCGATGACCGTGTTGCTTGAACCTTGGGGCGCTTGATTGACCGCGCTGGTGACGTTGACCGTCATCGTGTTGGCCGATACATCGAGGTCCACGCCGCCATTGGCCGTGCCACCGTTGTCCTGCACCTGGAAGGTGAAGTCAGCGTAGGGTTGGCCGCTGACGCCGATGGCCGGCGTGAACACCAGCAGACCGCCAGCGATGTCACTGGCCAGCACGAAGTCACCCGCGTTGACGACCAAGCCATTGAGGGTCAAGGTGCCCGCGCCAGGAGTGGTCGTGATCTTCACGGCCAGCAAGGCATTGGCGGGCGAGTCGCTGACGTCGGTGAAGCCAAAATCGGCCGCGCTGAAAACATAGGCGGTGTCTTCCAGCGTGGTCACGGTTCTGTTGGCGCCTGCGGGCGCATCGTTGACCGCCGTGACGTCCACCGTCATGGTGTTGGGCGACGCATCCAGGTCGACACCACCATTGGCCGTGCCACCGTTGTCCTGCACCTGGAAGGTGAAGCTGGCGTAACCCGCGCCATTGCCGTTGGCCGCTGGCACGAACTTGAGCAGGCCCGAGTTGATGTTGGCCACCGAGACCACCTGGCCGGACGTCACCGCCACGCCATTGAGCGTCAAGCTGCCCGCGCCCGGCAGAGTCGTGATCTTCACGCCCAGCAAGGTGTTGGCGGGCGAGTCGCTGGCATCGGTGAAACCAAAATCGGCCACCGTGAAGGTGTAGTCGGTGTCCTCGTTGGTGGTCACTGTCTTGTTGGTGCCCGCTGGCGCGTCGTTGACGGCCGTGACGTTGACCGTCATCGTGTTGGGCGATGCATCCTGGTTCACCCCGCCATTGGCCGTGCCGCCGTTGTCCTGCACCTGGAAGGTGAAGCTGGTGTAGCCGGTGCCATTGGCATTGGCCGCGGGCGTGAATTTGAGCAGTCCAGAGTTGATGTTGGCCACCGTGACCACTTGGCCCGCCGTCACCGCCACGCCGCTCAAGGTCAGGCTGCCCGCGCCCGGCAAGGTCGTGATCCTCACGCCTGACAAGGTGTTGGCGGGCGAGTCGTTCGGGTCAGTGAATCCAAAATCGGCCGCCGTGAAGGTGTAGGCCGTGTCTTCGCTGGTGGTGATCGTCTTGTTGGTGCCCGCTGGCGCGTCGTTGACGGTGGTGACGTTGACCGTCATCGTGTTGGGCGAAGCATCCAGGTCCACCCCGCCATTGGCCGTGCCGCCGTCGTCCTGCACCTGGAAGGTGAAGCTGGCGTAGCCCGCGCCTTTGGCGTTGGCCGCTGGCGTGAACCGCAGCAGGCCCGAATTGATGTTGGCCACCGAGACCACCTGGCCAGCCGTCACCGCCACGCCGTTCAAGGTCAGGCTGCCCGCGCCCGGCAGGGTCGTGATCTTCACGCCTGCCAAGGTGTTGGCGGGCGAGTCGCTGGCATCCGTGAAACCAAAATCGGCCGCCGTGAAGGTGTAGGCCGTGTCTTCGTTGGTGGTGATCGTCTTGTTGGTGCCCGCTGGCGCGTCGTTCACCACCGTGACGTCCAACGTCATGGTGCGGGGCGTGGCATCCAGGTCCACCCCGCCATTGGCCGTGCCGCCATTGTCCTGCACCTGGAAGGTGAAGCTGGCGTAGCCGGTGCCATTGGCGTTGGCCGCCGGGGTGAACTTGAGCAGGCCTGAGGCGATGTTGGCCGAAGAGACCACCTGGCCGGCCGTCACCGCCACGCCGCTCAGGGTCAGGGTGCCCGCAGCCGGCAAGGTCGTGATCTTCACGCCCAGCAAGGTGTTGGCGGGCGAGTCGCTGGCATCGGTGAAACCAAAGTCGGCCGCCGTGAAGGTGTAGGCCGTGTCCTCGTTGGTGGTCACTGTCTTGTTGGTGCCCGCTGGCGCGTCGTTCACTGCGCTCACGTCGACCGTCATGGTGCGGGGCGTGGTGTCCAGGTCCACCCCGCCATTGGCCGTGCCACCACTGTCTTGCACCTGGAAGGTGAAACTGGCATAGCCCGTGCCATTGCCATTGGCCGCTGGCGTGAACAGCAGCAGCCCGGAGGCGATGTTGGCCGCCGAGATCACCTGACCGACCGTCACCGCCACGCCGTTCAAAGTCAGGCTGCCCGCGCCCGGCAGGGTCGTGATCTTCACGCCTGCCAAGGTGTTGGCGGGCGAGTCGCTGGCATCCGCGAAACCAAAATCGGCCGCCGTGAAGGTGTAGGCCGTGTCTTCGTTGGTGGTGATCGTCTTGTTGGTGCCCGCTGGCGCATCGTTGACGGTCGTGACATCGACCGTCATGGTGCGGGGCGTGGCATCCAGGTCCACCCCGCCATTGGCCGTGCCGCCGTTGTCCTGCACCTGGAAGGTGAAGCTGGCGTAGCCAGTGCCATTGGCGTTGGCCACCGGGGTGAACTTGAGCAGGCCCGAGTTGATGTTGGCCACTGAGACCACCTGGCCCACCGTCACTGCCACGCCGTTCAGGGTCAGGCTGCCCGCGCCGGGCAAGGCCGTGATCTTCACGCCCGACAAAGTGTTGGCGGGCGAGTCGCTCGCATCGGTGAACCCAAAATCGGCCGCCGTGAAGGTGTAGTCCGTGTCCTCGTTGGTGGTCACCGTCTTGTTGGTGCCCGCTGGCGCGTCGTTGACGGCCGTGACGTTGACCGTCATCGTGTTGGGTGATCCATCCAGGTCCGCCCCGCCATTGGCGGTGCCACCGTTGTCCTGCACCTGGAAGGTGAAGCTGGCATAGCCCGTGCCATTGGCGTTGGCCGCTGGCGTGAACTTGAGCAAGCCCGAGGCAATGTTGGCGGAAGAGATCACCTGCCCGGCCGTCACCGCCACGCCATTGAGCGTCAAGCTGCCCGCGCCCGGCAAGGTCGTGATCTTCACGCCCAGCAAGGTGTTGGCGGGCGAGTCGCTCGCATCGGTGAACCCAAAATCGGCCGCCGTGAAGGTGTAGGCCGTGTCTTCGTTGGTCGTCACCGTCTTGTTGGTGCCCGCTGGCGCGTCATTGACGGCCGTGACGTTGACCGTCATCGTGTTGGGCGATGCATCCAGGTCCACCCCGCCATTGGCCGTGCCGCCGTTGTCTTGCACCTGGAAGGTGAAGCTGGTGTAGCCGGCGCCATTGGAATTGACGGCGGGGGTGAACTTGAGCAAACCCGAGTTGATGTTGGCGGCCGAGATCGCTTGGCCAGCGGTCACGGCCACGCCGTTCAAGGTCAGGGTGCCCGCGCCCGGCAAGGTCGTGATCTTCACGCCCAGCAAGGTGTTGGCGGGTGAGTCGCTCGCATCGGTGAAGCCAAAATCGGCCGCCGTGAAGGTGTAGGCCGTGTCTTCCAGCGTGGTGATGGTGGTGCTGGCACCCGCCGGCGCGTCGTTGACCGAGTTGACGGTGATCGCCACCGTGTCCGAGTCCGTCAGCGGCCCACCTGTGCCGGTGTTGCCCTGGTCTGAGGTGACGATGCTCAAAGTGTCAGCGCCCGCGTAGTTGCTCGTCGGGGTGTAGCTCAGGCCCGCTAAGGCGGCATTGATGTTGGCGACCGTGCCGGTGAAGACCATGCTGCCATCGGCCGTGCCGTCACCCAATGTGAAGCTCAAGCCCGTCAGGCCGGACAAGGTCAAGGTGCCATGCAACACGCTCAAGGTCACCTGCATGCTGCCCGCAGCCGCATCCACATCACTGATCGAAATGAGGTTGCCGTTGCCCGAGGAGAACACCAGGGCGGTCTCTTCGTTGGTGGATTGCGCGCCGGGTTTGGCGTTGAGCGGCGCGTCGTTGACCGCCGTGACGGTGACGGTGACGTTGTTGTCCAGGCTGGCCAGGCCAGTGGCGCTGGTCAGCACATAGCGAACCGTGCGGTTGGTGGTCGAGGGCGCCGAAGTGTTGGTGTTCTGATAGGTGATGTTGCTGATCAAGGCACTGACCGCGGCGTCCGTGGCATTGGCATTCAAGGTGATCACCAGGCTGGTGCCACCCGTGCCGCCAGTGACGGTCCCGATCAACGTGCCCGCATGGCTGATGTTGGCCCCGCTCACGCCAATCTGCCCCGCACCCACGCCCTGGTTGCGCACACCCAGCACATCTTCGGCATTGGTGCTGCCGGCCGTGAATGAGACGGTCAGGTTGCCGCCGTTGTAGCCGTAGCCACTGCTCAGCACCGCGCTGGCCGCTGTGCCTTGGTCAATCACGGTGGCAGCCTGGTCTTCGGTGTAGGCCAGCGTGTCTCCGGCCAGGTTCAGGATCGCCGGGGCGCTCTGGTACCAGACGTAGGTGAAGTTCTCGCGGTAGGTGTGGCCGGTGGCCGAATCCAGCTCGGTGACCGTGCCCCAGGCGCTGCCGTCCCAAGCCACGAAGTTCAAATCCTGTGCATCGTCCTGCACACCCATCATGATGGTGTTGGTGTACGGGTCGGCAAACAGCTTGAGGACCTGCGGCTTGTCGGTGCCGCCCAGAGAGGGACCGGTGAACTCGGCGGACCAACCTCCCCCACTGGTCCAAGTGCGGTAGAACACATTGGCCGTGGCCTGCTTGCCATAGGCCGCCAGCAAATCACCGGACTGGCTTTCAAAGGCCACCGACATGCCCGAGTGCTGATCGATCATCTCAGTGCCGGTGGCAGTGGCCAATTGGCCACTGCCCCAGCTGCTCCCGTCCCATACCGACAACCACACTTCGTCGGCCGCGTCCTGCACGGCGATGGCAATGCGGTTGCTCTTGGCGTCCGAGGCCAGCACGGTTGAATACACGTCCGACGCCACCGTGACACCCGCTGGCGCGGTGATCGTGGATTCGGCGGACCAACTGGTGCCGTTCCAGAGTCGGTACTGCACGCTGGAAGAATCCGACGCCGAGGCGTCGTACACCACCATGACCCGGCCGCTGAGCTGCTCATAGGCCACGTTGATTTCGAACTTCTGATTGTTGGTGTTGGTGCCCAGGGTTTGCGCATTGCCCCAACTGCTGCCGTTCCACACCATGGCGTACTGGTTGTTGGACGCCGCCGAGGTTTGCACGGCCAGCACCATCTCGTGGGTTACAGCGTTGGAGACCAGCTTCATCTGCACGGGCTCGCCACTGACCGGTGCGGTGATCGTGCCGATGGACGACCAGGTGCTGCCATTCCAGGTTGCGTAGGACAGACCGGTGGTGCCCGTGTTGCCGTTGTCCCAAACCAGCATCGCATCGCCGCTGACGTTGTCATAGGCGATGGCAAAGCTGTCGTATTGCGAGGCGGACGCGCTAGGACTGGCCACCGGCAAGGTCAGCACCGACGACCAGGTGCTGCCATTCCAGATGGCCGCCAGGATCTTGCCAGACACATCGGCTGAACCGATGAAGATGATCTCGTTGCGCGTGGGCGCCTCGGCCGCCACGATCATCGAGATGTCGTCCGTGAGGTTCAGGCCCGTGGTGCCGACACCGCTCCAGCCCGAAGGGCCCCAATCCGCGTAGCTCTGGTAGTAGCGGTCATTGGCATTCCAGATGACCTTGCCGCGTGGCGCGTTGGCCGGGGCCACCGCCTGAACGGCCATCGCGAACTCAGACGCACCGATGGGCCCACCTTCGACGTTGGCCACTGCTGTGATCCAGTCGCCCACGCTCACCCCGGTCACGGTGAGCGAGAAGGTCGCGTCGCCGGTGGTGGCATCGGTGGTGACTTGTGCAAACCCGAGGTAGGTTTTGCCCTCACCGTGGCCACTGGCATCCTTGCTGGTGCTGGAAAAGAACTCGATGTAGATGGGCTGAGCTTGGGTATACCAATCAATCGAGCCCGAGATGGTCGTGCTGGTCCCATTCGTGACCACGGAGGTGATGACCGGGAAATTGGTCAGGTAGTTGGCACCGCCATCGCCATCGTTGTAGTCGTTGGCCGTGACGCCATCGTTGTTCAGATCGATGCCCAGGCCGGTGTTGCTGTAGATCGAGTTGCGGTAGAACAGATCGTAGATGCCACCCACCACGGCGATGCCGGCGCCGCCATTGCCGGCAATGATGTTGCCGTCGCCCAAGCCTTTGCCACCAATGACCGTGTTGTTGCCGGTGATGTACACCCCTGCTGAACCATTGCCCAGCAAGGTGGCACCATCGGCGCCCACGCCAATGTAGTTGCCCTTGATGACGTGACCGCCCGTGGGGCTGGACACCACCTGGATACCGTAGGTGGAGTTGCCAGAGATGATGTTGCGTGCCGCCGCCGTGTTGCCGCCCACGGTGGAGGCGTTGCCGGTGTTCAGGTAAATGCCCACACCCGTGTTACCCAAGGCCGCCGTACCGGCGGCGTTCAGGCCCACGGTGTTGCCTTGAATCGTGGCCCCGGCCGTGTTGCCCACGTAGATGCCGCCGCCGTCGTTGCCTGAGATCAGATTGCCGGCACCCGCGGCCGTGCCGCCGATGATGGCGCTGCCGCCGTCGTCCACATACAGGCCGTAGCCGGTGTTGCCCAGATCGACCGTGCCGGTGTAGTCCGTGCCGATGTAGTTGCCTTGCACGGTCACCGTGCCGGTCGTGGTGGCCCACACGCCCCGGTTGGTGAAACCCGAGATCACATTGCCCGCACCGGTGGCCGTGCCACCGATCGTCACATTGGTGCCCGCGTCCTCGATCATGATGCCGTAGGCGCTGTTGGTTGTGCTGAAAACCGCTGTGCCCGCCGAGTTCAGCCCAATGTAGTTGCCCTTGATGACGGCCCCATCAGCGCCCGTGGCCAGGTAGATGTTGTAGGCCGAAGTATTGCCCGAGATCACATTGCGGTCGGCGGCCGTCGTGCCCCCGATGGTGAGGTTGGCGCCATAGGCTTCGATGCCTTCCGACGCGTTGCGCTTGGTCGCACCGGCATTGCTGCCATCGGCATTGAAGCTGCCGATGTAGTTGCCCACGATGGTGTTGTTGTCTGAGCCCGCCTGCACATAGATGCCATCTGCACTGAACGCTCGAATGACCAGCCCCCGGATGGTGCTGCCATCAGCCGTGTTGGTCAAAAACAAGCCATAGCCTGATCCGCCATTGCCGTCCAGCACCACAATCGGACGGTTGGTGTAGCCAGTCTGGGTGGCGGCGTTGATGTAGACAGCACCCGTGATGGTCGGCAAGGCCGAGGCCATGGTGATGGTGTATTCGCCGTAAGCCCCGGTCGCACCAGTGATGGCGAAAGAGATGGTGTCCGTGCCCGCCGTGGTATTGGCCGCGATGATGGCCTCGCGCAGGGATACCTTGGTGTCGGTGCCGCCATTCAGGGCGTTCAACTGCTCGGCCGTGAAGCTGGCACCCAGGCCACTGTCGTTGTTGTCGGTGATGGTGGTCACCGTCAACGTTGAAACGACGTCGGTCACAGTCACGGCGATGGCCTGCGTGTCGGCCAGAGCGCCGTCCGTGACCTGCACGATCACATCGTAGACGTTGTTGGCGCCCACATCGGTGGGGGCCTCGAAGTCGGGCGCGGCGGTGAAGGTCAGCACACCCGTGGTCGCATTGATCGTGAACTTGGCACTGTCCGCGCCGCCCGTGATCGAATAGGTCAACGAGCCGCTGTCCGGATCGGCGGACGTCACCGTGGTCACGGCCGTCAAGGTCTCGCGCACGCTGATCGCCCCAGATGCGCCGCCCCCATTGCTGCTGATGACCGGCGCGTCATTGACACGCGTCACCGTCAAGGTGGTGGTGGCCGTGTTCGTGCTGACACCGTTGGTGTCGGTGGCCACCACATTGATCGTGCGGCTGGTCGTGGTCGGATTGTCCGAGGTGTTGCTGTAGGTGATGCTGCGCAACACCGTTTGATAGTTGGCCACGGTGTCGGTGCCCGACAAGGTCAGCACGCCGGTGCCACTGTTGTAAGCGGCCGTGATGCTGGTGCCCGTGGTCGTGGCGGCCAACGATTCCAGCGCCCCATCCAGCGGGTTGGCGATCGTCACCGCCATGCTCGTCAAATTGGTGGCCGACCCGCCCGAGATTGTGGCATCGGTGTCGGCGATCTTGAGCGGCGTCTGCTCGGTGAAAGCGCCGCTGTAGTTGCTGCCCGTGGCGCCGGAGCTGTTGTTGGCGTCCAGGTCCACGGCTTGTGGCGTGGGTGGCGTGTAGGTGACGACCAATTTGGGGCGGCTAGCGACCGTGCCGTTCTCCGCCGAGGCAAAGGCGATGCGGGATGAATAGCCCCCGTTGCTGGTCCACCATCCATAGTTGGATGACGGGTTGTTGACCCAAGCCTGGACCGAGGCAATCATGTTGGCATTGTTGGTGATCGAGAAGCTGCCGGTCCCGCTCTCCGTGATCGTGCCATCAACGGTGTTCGAATACCCACTGCCTGCTGAAACGCCGCCACCCATCGAACCCCAGGTGGATGCCCCCGTCCACGTGGTCAACATCCGGTGGAAATCAAAACTGGGATTCGTGAACGTGGCTTGGGTCGTGATTTGCATCGTCAATGTCACGCCCGTGATCGTCGAACCCGTGGGGATCTGATTCGTACCACTGCCAACCAGATTGTCGAACTTGATGAGCAACTGTGCCGCGCCACCGGTGCCGTCTTCGCCGGCCAATAGCGTCGTGGCGGCGCCGTAGTTGGTGTTGTCGGCGATGCCCGTGGAGGTGCGCAGATAAGTGTCGGTGGTGTCGGTGTAGCCTGCGGTCGTGCCTTTCTGCAGCGTCAAGGTGGCCAACACATGCTCCCACAAGGCCACCGCTTCACCCTCCACCACCACGGTGGATTCAATCTGGCCATGCTGGTACTCCAGCACCCAGTTGCCGCCCAATGACGCCGCCCCGGTCCGGTCGCTGCTGGCCGCCACGTCCGCACCGGTGAGCAGGGCCAGGTTGTCGGCCAGGGCCTGGCCCTCGGCCGAACTGCTCAGATCGCAACCGTACAACAGCAGGTCAGCCTCCGGGGCCAAAGACTGGCCCCACGACGAAATGGACCCCAGATTGGCGTTCAGGCTGGCCGTGTCCAGGCGGCTGTCGCCCAGGGTGAGGCCCAAGGCATCGCCGTGACTGATGATGTGCACCGCATCCAGATCCTGACGGTGTTGCAAGGCGTTGGTGATGACGGCCAGGCCGTCTTCACCGGCCTGGATCACCACCACTTCGATCACTTTGCTGCTGGACGCATTCGCCTGGATGGCCTGGATCAGCTTGTCGGCCTCCGGGACGGCGGCATCGACGAACACCAGTTCATGCCGTACCGACGTCTCGGGAACCAGAACGTCGGGCGCGGCCACCACGGCCTGCATGATCGGGATGGAGGCTGCCGAGGCGTCTGCGGTCAAGGTGGCTTGAGCACCACTCGCCGTCGCGGGCGCCGCCAGCGAGACTGGCAAGCCAAGCAATGTCGCTGCATCCGCGGAGAAAAGGAGCCTGGGCTCCAGCTCTTCAACCTGAAAAGACACTCCGCGGCAACGGCGTTGGGGGGGGACCTGCCGCATGGCCATTCCTTCAGCGCATCGCAATCATCCGAGGAACCACAAACGATGACATGGACTGCGTCTTTGTTTTACCTGGCGCCGCCAATGACGTGCTGATGCTCAACCGCGATTGACGCATCAGCAGATAACTTTTAACCGCCGCCCGACCACCGGATGGCTGGTTCTGTGCAAAAACGCGGCTGCCCGGCAAAGCGCGTCCGGCATCGGTCACGCTCTTTTTCAAAGCCGACATGTCCAGCGGATCGGTCAACTGATGGGCGCCCGGCACCGGCACGGACTTCTGACCAAGCGGTTGCGGCACGGTCACGGGCGCCGTCGGCAAAATCGGTGCGGCGTCTTTGGTCGCAGGCTGCGCGACGATGAAATCCACGCGACACCTCAGTCCTGCCGGAATGCGGTTGTTCGGATTGGGCAGCACCATGCGAACGCGGAAGCTGTTGGAGGCCGGATCAATCACGCGGTCCACCAACACCACCTTCGCATTGAGCGCGCCAAAGTTGGGCAAATCGGTTTTGACCAAAGCGCCCTGCCCGGCCAGGATGGAGCCGAACTGGGCTGCCGGCACAATGGCCTCCACGCGCAAGGGATCCACACGCGCCACGCGCACCAGTGGCTCACGCTCAATGCGTTCGCCTTCGGTGCGGTAGCGCTCGATCACCACGCCATCAAAGGGGCTGCGCACGTCGCGCTGGCCCAATTGCACGGCCGACAGCTGGTATTCACGCAGGGCCACGCGCTGGGCTTCCCGGGCCTGGGCCACACGCTGCTCGGCCACGCGGGCTTCGGCATCGGCCTGGTCCAAAGCCTGATCCGACACAAAATCTTTCTTGACCAGGTCGCGGGTGCGGTCCAGTTTGCGCTGCGCCAGCACATTGGAGGCCACGGCCTGTTTGTATTCGGCATCGGCGGCGGACTTGGTTTGCGCCACGTTCACGGAGGCACGCTCCACCTGTGCGGTCAGGCGGGCCACGATTTGCCCGGCCGTCACGCTGTCACCCCGCTCGACCTTCATCTGCTCCAGCACACCCACGACCTGGGTCCCGACATCGGCCACCCGGTCTGGCTCGATCAGGCACCCCAGAGACTCGGCATGGCAGCCGACGCCCCACCCGAGGGTGGTGGCTGCCAACATGCTCAACGCTTTGATCTTCAATGCTTGCTCCTGGACCACGAATCTTCGGACTTCCGGCAGTGGTTACTTTTTTGAGGTATGTCGTCTTTTCGGCCGTCCCCGTGGAGGACTTGAGGCACGAAGCCCTGGCCTGAACAACGAAATGCCAACTAAGTCACCAAAACCAGGTGCGACTGCTGCAAGAAGTCCGTCGTTTAACGTCCATCAAGCACCGCCATCATGTCTTTCGGACAAGCGAAGCAATCCGTGGAATAGGAAAGGTGTTCAGTCCCAATCCTGGCGTCCGGCCAGTGCCAACTGGCGGGCCATGAGCCGCTCATTGACCAGCAAGGACCAGCGCTGATGGCGGCTGGCGCCCTCCTTGCGCTGCTGGGCGCTCCGGCACAGCCAGACCGCCAACATCCGCGATCGCAGAATTTGGGTGCCCAAGCGCCACACGAGAGCCTGCCACCCCGAGGCCATGGCTGGCCGAATGGCTTCATCCTCCCAGCTCAGCACGCACTCGCAACTGCCGGGCATGCCCTGGCGTGCCGCGCGCCCGTAAAGCTGCCGGTCAATGCGGCGCGATGGGTTCAGGTTGGTGTTGATCACGTGCAGGCCACCGCGCTGCAGCACCTCGGGGGTCAAGTGGATGTCGGTGCCGCGCCCGGCCATGTGGGTGGCCACGGTGATGGCGCCCGACAAACCAGCGGCGGCGATCACCGCCTGCTCGGCTTCGCCACTGGCCTCGTCCTGCCGGGCATTGAGCAACTGGTGCGCCACACCGGCTGCTGCGAAAGCGCGCGACAAAGCATCCGAGTCGGCCACCTTGTCGGTGCCAATGAGCACGGCGCGCCCGGCCTTGGCCTCGGCATGGGCCCGGCGAACCACGTCACGCCACTTTTCGTCAGCGGTTCCCAGAACATGCGTAGCGCGCACCTGGCGACGCGAGGGCAGCCGCAAAGGCACCCTCACCACGGGCAATCCGTAAACACTCATCAGCTCGGTCCGCCCTTCGAACACCGTGCCACTCAGTCCCGCCAGCGCGTGGTAACGCGGAAAGAAGGACTGGTAGGTGGTTTCGGTCAAGGTTTCGTTCTCGGCCTGGGGCGCGAGTCCTTCCTTGATGGCGATCATCTGGTGCAGACCTCTGGACCACACCCGGCCCACCGCCAGGCGCCCCGTGTTGCCGTCGACGATGTGGATGCCCTCTTCGCGCACCAGGTAGTCCACATCGCGCTGAAAACAATGCAAAGCTGACAAACCCAGGCACACCTGCTCTTCGCGATAGCGCTTCAGTTTCCAAGGGCCGTCCAGGGATTTGGTCAGCGAGCTCAGCAAGGCGGTCCCGTCTTCGGTCAGCCGGACCGCGCCCTGGCCTGGCAACAAAAAATCCCGTGTCTGCACCAACTGGCGCGCCAGGAACAAGGCCAGGCGGTATCGCTGATCAGCCTCGCGCTGGCTGACCTGCTTGGACAGGATCAACGGCGTGCAGGCCTCATCGATCAGGATGCTGTCGGCCTCATCCACGATGGCCATGCACAGGCCACGCAAGACGATGGAGGACGTGTCCAGCGCCGCTCGGGCGGCACGGTCGCGCAGGTGGTCAAAGGCCACCTCGCGCGCGGTCACGTGCACCACGTTTTGTTGGTAAGCCTTCTGGCGCTCAGGGGGCGTGCTGGCGGCCATCACCCAGGCCACGCTCAGGCCCAGGGCCTCGTAGATGGGCTTGAGCTGCGTGGCATCTCGGCGGGCCAGGTAGTCGTTGGCCGTCATCACGTGCACGGGCACACCGGCCAGTGCGGCCGTGGCCGCGGTCAGCAACACCGTCAAGGTCTTGCCTTCGCCTGTGGCCATTTCGACCAAGCGGTTGCCCAGCATCCACCAGGCCGCCTGCTTCTGCACATCGTGCAGCGAGAACCCCAGGTGGCGCTTGACTTGCAGGCTGATCACGGCAAAGGCCTCGGCCACCAGTTCGGGCAAAAAGCCAGACACGCTCAGGCGCACCCGCAGGGTGGCCAGGCGCTCCTCGAACTCGCGAGGGCTCAAACCGTTCCAGGTTTTTTCAGCCCGTTGGATCTGGCTCAGCAGGGTCTTGTCTTGCTTGGGGGAAGGCTTGGCCGGCGCCGCCAGCATCGACTGCGCCCAGGCGACCATCGGGCTGGTCGAGCGCAAGGGCAGATCACGCAATGGGTAGTTGCCGAATACCGGGCCTGGACGCGGCACCAAGCCTCGGTGCGAGACCTGGTCCGACCAGAGATTGAGGGGCAGCCCGTGGGCATCGGTGTCCATGCGGCTCACCCTTTGACGTCTGAAAAATGCTTGAGGAACAACTGCCGGGCGCTTTGGGTGACGGTGGCCAGCAAAGGCTGCGGGGCCAGGTCAATGCGCACACGGGCCAGGCCGCCTGTCCTCGGGATGCGGCCTTCCAGAAGCAGGTCAATCACAAACTGAGGCTCGGTGGGGCGCAGGCCATCGGTGTCGGTGCCATCGGTGGGCACGCGCCCACCTGATCGGTCTCCCAAAGCAGCGCTGGGCAGCTTGTCGGAGGCCGCAGGCACTTCACCGATCATCCTGGCGGGCCAGACCTTGCCGGGCTGCTCGTCCAGCACCACCGACAGCGATTTGACCCGGTGGCGCACCGCGTCCACCGAACGCTCAGGCACCACGGCTCGGATCACACTGGGCTCATCAGCCAGCACATAGGCCAACAGCTCGCCACGGTTCACCTGATGCTGGTCGAGGTCTTCCTGGCGCGACATCACAAACTCGCCGCTGACCCCGGCGCGCAGCACCTGCCGCGACAGGTCCTTGTCCAATTGGGCCATGGCTGCACGGTCTCGCACCAACGCCTCCTGCGCGTTCTTCATGCGCAAGGGATCGGTCGTGTAGGTGCCATGCAGCTCGTTCTCCAAGGAATCGATCTGGGCTTGCAGCACGGCCTGACGCGTCAGCAATTCAGGATCGTGCACCGACACCACGGCCTGACCAGCGTTCACACGCTGACCACTGCGCACCCAGACGGTGTCGACCTGACCATCGCTGGCCGCGCGCACCTGGGCGTGATCAGGCAGCCACACCAATCCCTCGACCACCATGCTGGAAGGCATGGGCACCAAAGCCGCCACCGCCAACAAGGCCGACACCACGAAGCCCGCACCCACCATGGCTCGCCCGCGTACCCGGTCAAAGCCAGGCGACTGCATGAGCTGGTCCAACCAGGCGCGCGCGGGTGCCAGCACCTGGGTCCACAAGGCCCACACCAAAATGCCCATGCCCAGCCAGGAGGACTTCTCCGAAGCCCACATGACCATGAGCGCGGTCACACCAATGCGGTACAGCCAAGACAGGGGGGCATACCACCACAAGGCCCAACGCTCCAGCCGATCCGCACCGTGGATGACCTGGTTTTCCACCGGCGCGTCCATGCGCAGAATTCGCATGGCTGAGCCACGCAGCAACTGGGCAAAGGCGCGCGCACTTCGGTTGCTCAGGTTGGGCAGGTCCAGGGCATCGCAGGCCACGAAATAGCCGTCGAACTTCATCAACGGGTTGCCATTGAACATCAAGGTGGACAGGCCGCCAATGGTCATCGTGGTGAACGCCACCTGGCGCACCCAGCCGTCTTCAACCAGCAACCAGATGCCCAATGCGATCGACGCCAGCGCCAGCTCCACCGCGATGCCCGCCGCGCTGATCTGCACCCGGTGCCACCGGTTGACCAGGCGATTGGAGGCGCTCGCATCCACATAGGGCATGGGCACGAACAGGAAGAAGTTCACGCCCACCTCGGGCACTTCACAACCATGCCTGCGCAGGGCCATGGCATGCCCCATTTCGTGCAGCCCCTTCAGGACCGGGTAGATGACCCAGGCCATGGCCAGGAAGGCCGGACTCATGAAATGGAGTTGGGCGTAAGGCAGGATGTCCTTGAGGTTCAGCACCGCCGCCACGCAGGCCAGCGAGACCAGCAAGAACCACAGCACGGCCACCCAGGGCCTGAACAGCACACGCACCACGGGCTGCAGCCGCTCCAGCAAGGACGACGGATTGAACAGCCCCAGGCGGAACGACAGAGGGTTGAGCCGACTGCGCTGTTCACGCTGGGAGCGTTGCTCATCAGCAGCCAGCATCTGGCGCACATCTGGCGTCACTTCGGCCTGCACCAATCCTGCGTCGGTCAACTGGCCGAGGATTCGGATCACGTCGTGCTGGGACGGCGCGTCGTCACCGAGGTGGGTCAGCAAGACCTGCCAGATTTCGTCCACCGTGAAGCGCCCATCCAGGCGCCCCACCAGTTCATAGGCTTGCGCGTTGACCCGGTGAAAGCGGCCCGTGGCCTGGTTGTGCAGCACATACCAGGCTTGCCCGCGCGTGGTTTGCATGCGCACGTGCACGTGCTGCCTCAGCCGGGGGTGCAGGCCTGAGATGCGGTACCAGTAAGGGGACAGTAAGGTGTCTTGCATGGCCCGGGCTCACAACCAGGTCCAGACAAACATGCGCAGCCTTTGCCAGCTGTACACCGCTGCACGCCACAACAAGGGCCGCGCCGGCATCTCGATGCGCGCCACGCCTTGCAAGCCTGGGCGCAATCCCGTGGCACCTGCGCCCGCGCCATTCGGCCGGGCCTCGATTTCGTACATCACGCCACCGGGCGTGGTCTTGGCCACCGGCGTCACGCGCTCCAGCAGCAAACCAATGACCTGGTCGGGCAAGGCGGCCAGGCGCAAACCGGCCACCTGGCCGCGTTGCAGGCTGGCAATGTCGGATTCGTCCACCTCCAGCACCACGCGCCAATCCAAGCCGGGGGCCAAGGTCAGCAAAGTCTCGCCACGCTTGAGCGGCGCCCCCAGTTGCTGGCGCAAATCGCCCTGGATCACGACCCCATCGAAAGGCGCCACCACTTTCAGGCGCGACAACTGCTGGTCCACCAGTGACAGCTGCGCCTTGGATTCGGCCAATTTGTTCTGGGCCGTCATGGCCTGGGCACGGTCGCCGCGGGCAAAAGCTTCGGAAAACTCGTTTTCGTGCTGCGCCACTTCCGCCATGCGGCCTCGGCGAGCCCCTTGCAAATCGTCGTCGGACAGCTGCGCCAAAACCTGGCCGGCCTTGACCACATCGCCGGGCCGCACCATGACTTCGCGCAAGAAGCCATCCTGCGGCGCACTCATGACGCGCTGCACGGCCCCTTCCAGGCGGGCATTGGCGGTGACCTGGTGGGGCATCGGCACCAAAGCGCCGACCACGAACAACCCGGCCAACCCGCCCAAGCCCCAGCGCAAGCCGCGCTCTGCCGGATCGGCCAGGCGTTGGCGGAAGTCGTACCACTGCGCCCGGCAGCGGTCCAGCCAGGGTCGGTCAATTTGATAGCGCAGGAGCAGCATGGGCGCGGCCACCTCGGCCAGCGACTCAAGCCATTGAACCTGATCGGCCAGGAACACGCCGGTGGAAGACGCCTCGGTAGAATTGGGGCGAAGCGGGTCGGCCTGAAGCGCACGCTCGCAGACCAACACCCCGATCGCCTGCCCGTGGCGTGCCAGAGGCACCGACACCAACCCGCTCAGGCCCTGCGTCTTGAACAAGGCCTGGTGGGCCAAAGTGATGCGCTCGTTCATCGCCCGCGTGGGCGGCCAAACCAGGGTGACATGCTGGTGGGCAGCCTCCAGCATCGCCTGGTGCAACTCTGGAATGGCCACACCCTCTTCCAGAACCACCCCGTCGGACAAGGCCACCACCTTCAGGTTATTGCGCGTGATCCACCCCAGGGACACCCGGGATGCGCCCAAAAAACGGCAAATCTGGGTCACCAACGCGGTGCTGCCGGTGGCCCAATCGTCTTCTGCCAGGGTGGCGCGCACACAGGTCAGCACGTCCGGCATGCCCAATTGGACAATCGGCTCACCAGGCAGTAGTGCCTGTGGATCCAGCATGGTCGGAGCCCATGCCGATCCGTCACGTGCTTTGACAGAAGAAACCATCGATACCCAAGAACGCCTTGTCGTGTTATCGACCGGTTGCTCAGAGGATTGAGCCCGGCTTGCCCCTATGATTCAGGAAATTCAAAAAGCCAAATCCTGAAATAGCGGATGAATCCAAGGAGTTATTCATGAAGGTCCTGCTGATTGACGATCACCCGCTGATCCTGGCCGCCCTGCAATCGGTCATCCAGGGCCTGGGGGACAACGTCACCGTGTCCACCGCCTCCAACGGCCAAACCGCCCGTGACGCCCTGCGCGCGGACGACAATTTCGACCTGGTGCTGCTCGATCTGCACCTGGGCGAGGACGATGGCTTTGACTTGCTGGCCGAATTGCGCACGGTCTACCCCGCCCTGCCCGTGGTCGTGATCTCGGCCTCCGACCGCACCAGCGACGTCATCCGGGCCATCGACATGGGTGCCATGGGCTTCGTGCCCAAGCGAGCGACCAACGAAACCCTGATTGATGCGCTGCAGCAAGTCATGAAGGGCGGCGTCTATGTGCCACCCATGAGCATGGGTTCCGACTTCAACCCGGGCAAAGCACCCGCCCCGATGCCCAACATCCAGCAAGAAGCGGTGCAAGCCGGCTTCCAGAGCGTGCCCTCGCTGATACAGCTGGGCCTGACACCCCGCCAGTCTGACGTGCTGGCGCTGCTGCTCAAGGGGCAGCCCAACAAGCTGATCGCCCGCGAACTGGGCTTGTCGGTCGAAACCGTCAAGGACCACGTCGCCGCCGTGCTGCGCGCGCTGGGCGTCAGCTCGCGCACCCAGGCCGTGATCGCCGTCAGCCAGATGCTGCAAAAACAAAGCGGATTCTCGGCCTGGCGCCCCAATGCCCGGTAAATCATGAGCACCGCGCCACCTGCCCTGGTGACCAGCGCTCCGGCCGTGCCGGACGTTCCCGCGCCACCCAGGGCCGCCTTGGTGCCGGACACCGTCCGGTCGGTTTACAGCCAGACCGGGTCCGGCCTGTTCGGGCACATCCTGGGCATGGCCGTCACCACGGCCATCTATTGGCCCCACGCGCCGCACCAGGTCTTGCTGGGTTGGGCCACCGCTTTCCTGCTGATCTGGCTGGCCCGCATCGTCGGCATGTACAGCTTCGAGCGTGCCGTGCGCCGCAATCAGGTCGACCACGAACGCTGGCTGCTGCTGTGGGCCCTGGGCGCCGGCTTCAATGCCGCCACCTGGTGTGTGGCGGCCGTGCTCTTTTATGACTATGGCGGATCGTTCGAGCGCACCGCGCTCATGCTGATCATCTACTCATTCGCCATCGGCTCCGTGCCCTTCATGGCGATGCAGACCAAGCTGTTCCTGACGTGCATGACCATGTATTTCGGAACCATGATCCTGCGCACGGCGCTCCACGGCCAGCCGCACGACCTGCAACTGGCCGGCATCTGGTTCCTGCTGGGCGTGTGCACCATGTCGGTCGCGTGGGCCTTCCGCAACGTGTTCTCCGAAATGGTCAAGCACAAACTGCAAACCCAGGAGCTGGCCTTCAAACTGCGTGGCGAAACCGCCGCGGCCGAAAGCGCTCAACGCCTGGCTGAGACCGCCAACCGCGCCAAAACGCAGTTCTTCGCCGCCGCCAGCCATGATCTGCGCCAGCCCTTGCACGCCATGGGCCTGTTCGCCGAGGCGCTGCGCCAACGCAACAAGGACGAAGAAGTCGTCCACCTGGTCAACAGCATCAACAGCTCGGTCGATGCCCTGGAAGGCCTGTTCAGCGAGTTGCTGGACATCACCAAGATCGACACCGGCGCGGTCGACATCGAACCCGAGCACTTCTCGATGCAGGAGCTGTTCAACCGGATCCGCCTGCACTTCGAGCCCACCGCCTTTGAAAAAGGCCTGATGCTGAGCTTTCGGGGTGAGCAGCACCACGCCCTGGCCGATCCGGTCCTGGTCGAACGCATTTTGCGCAACCTGGTCTCCAACGCCATCCGCTACACGGAAGACGGCGGCGTGCTGGTGACCTGCCGCGTGCGCGGTGAGCAACTGTGCCTGCAGGTCTGGGACTCGGGCATCGGCATCGCCGAGAAGGAACAAGTCCGCATCTTTGACGAGTTCTACCAGACTCACAGCGGCCGACCGCTGGAGCCGCACCACCGCAAGGGATTGGGCCTGGGCCTGTCCATCGTCAAGCGCCTGGCCGACCTGATGGCCGCACCGCTGACCCTGCGCTCACGCGTGGGCCATGGCACCGTGTTCACCTTGATGCTGCCCATTGGCCGCGCGCCGCGCATGCAACGCAGCAGCATCCCCAGCAAGCCCGCCTTGGGCGTGACACTGGACCGTCGCCACATCGTGGTGGTGGAAGACGAGCTGGCGGTGCTGGAAGGCCTGCAGGTGCTGCTCAAGGGCTGGGGCGCCACCGTGAGCGCCTTCGATACCGTGGCTGCTGTGGAGGCGTGGGCACAGACCACCGAGGCCAAGCCTGATCTGCTGATCGTGGACTACCGCCTGCCGGAGCAGTTGACCGGCATCGAGGCGATCAAGGCCATGCGGGCGCGCTTTGGGCCCGACCTGCCCGCCATCATGGTGACCGGCAGCACGATGACCGGGCACGAGGCGGATGCAGCCCAGTACAACTTCCACCTGCTGGTCAAGCCGGTGGTGCCGACCAAGTTGAGGGCGATGATTGCTTTCAAGCTGGGGCTGCGGACGGGCTAGGTGCTGGCTTCATGCCGCCAGCCTCCGCCTCATCCCAGCCTCGTGCTCCTCCCCGATCACACCAACTTCAGACGCGCCTCTTCGTACTCGGCCTTCAAGCGCGCCACCAACTCACGCACCGGCACCACCTGCTTGATCGCGCCAATGCCCTGCCCGCAGCCCCAAATGTCTTTCCAGACCTTGCCACTGCTGGCATTGCTGTCGAAGTTCATCTGGCTGGGATCGCCATTGCCCAAGGCATCCGGGTCCATGCCCGCGTTCACGATGGAGGGCTTGAGGTAGTTGCCATGCACGCCAGTGAACTTGCTGGAATAGATGATGTCGTCGCTGCTGCTGTCCACGATCATCTGCTTGTAAGCATCGACAGCACGCGCTTCGTCGGTGGCGATGAAGGCCGAGCCGACGTAGGCAAAATCAGCGCCCATGGCCTGGGCTGCCAGCACCGCGCGCCCCGTGGCAATGGCGCCTGACAAGGCGATCGGACCATCGAACCACTCGCGGATTTCGGCGATCAACGCAAATGGGCTGATGGTGCCTGCATGGCCGCCCGCACCCGTCGCCACGGCGATCAGGCCATCGGCGCCCTTCTCGATCGCCTTCTTGGCGAACTTGTTGTTGATGATGTCGTGCAGCACGATGCCGCCATAGCTGTGCACGGCGTCATTCACGTCGGTGCGCGCACCCAGCGAAGTGATCACGATCGGCACCTTGTACTTCACACACAGGGCCAGGTCATGCTCCAGCCGGTCATTGCTCTTGTGCACGATCTGGTTGATGGCGAAAGGCGCGGCGGGCTTGTCCGGGTTGGCGGCGTTGTAGGCAGCCAAGGCCTCGGTGATCTCGATCAGCCATTCTTCCAATTGCGCAGCGGGTCGGGCATTGAGCGCCGGCATGGAGCCGACGACGCCGGCCTTGCACTGTTCAATCACCAGCTCGGGTGTACTGAGGATGAACATCGGCGAGGCGATGACGGGAAAGGGAACACTCTTCAAGACAGCGGGCAAAGACATGAGAACTCCTAAGGGCCAAAGAAAAAGGATGCCCTCACCGGTCGAACCGAGTGAAGGGCATCCTTGCCTGGGTCAATCAGAAAACGATCAGAACGAGTCGAGCGCCATCGCGGTCACGCTGTCACCACCTTCAAGGATGCTGTCGCGCAGCGCGCCGATCCGGGGCAGGATGTGGTCGCCGTAGAAGCTGGCGGTGGCGATCTTGGCCTTCATGAAGTCGGCGTCTTCGCCCGCCTTCAGTCGGTCCTCGGCCACCAGCAGGGCGCGGCCCAGTTGCCAGCCGCTGACCAGGTTGGCGGTCAGCATCAGGTAAGGCACCGAACCGGCGAACACCGCATTCGGCTTGGTCCTGACGTTGGCCACCACAAAGTCAACCACCTGCAGGAAAGCCTCGCGGCCGGCCTTCAAACGCTTGGCCAGGTTCTTGGCAGCGACGCTGTCACGTTGGGCCAGCTGGCCTTCGGTGTCGGCGATCTGCGCGGCAATGGCCTTGGCCAGAGCACCACCATCGCGCGAGGTCTTGCGACCCACCAGGTCATTGGCCTGGATGGCGGTCGTGCCTTCATAGATGGGCAGGATGCGCGCGTCGCGGTAATACTGCGCCGCACCGGTTTCTTCGATGAAGCCCATGCCGCCGTGCACCTGCACGCCCAGCGAGGTGATTTCGATCGAGTTTTCGGTGGCGTAACCCTTGATCAACGGCACCAGGAATTCGTAGACGGCCTGGGCCTGCTTGGCCACGGCCTTGTCGGGATGGTGGTGGGCGGTGTCGTAGGCAGCAGCACCCACGATGGCCATGGCACGTGCGCCTTCGATCAGCGAACGCATGGTCATCAGCATGCGCTTGACGTCAGGGTGATGAATGATGGCGGCCGAGCTGGGCTGCGATCCATCCACGGGGCGGGACTGCACGCGGTCCTTGGCGTAGGCCACAGCATGCTGGTACGAGCGCTCGGACACGCCGATGCCCTGCACGCCCACGTCGAAGCGGGCCGCGTTCATCATGATGAACATGTATTCCAGGCCGCGGTTTTCTTCGCCCACGAGGTGGCCGATGGCGCCCGCGCCCACGTCGCCCTTGTCATCACCGAACACCAGCACGGCGGTGGGCGAGGCCTTGATGCCCAGCTTTTCTTCGATGGAGGCGCAGTACACGTCGTTGCGTTTGCCGTTGGAGCCATCGTCGTTCACCAGGAACTTGGGCACCACGAACAGGCTGATGCCCTTGACGCCTTCGGGCGCGTCGGGCGTGCGGGCCAGCACCAGGTGCACGATGTTCTCGGACATGTCGTGCTCACCATAGGTGATGAAGATCTTCTGGCCGAACACGCGGTAGCTGCCGTCGTCTTGCTTGACGGCTTTGGAACGCACCAGCGACAGGTCGGAGCCTGCTTGCGGCTCGGTCAGGTTCATGGTGCCGGTCCAGGCACCTTCGATCATCTTGGGGATGTAGCGGGTCTTGAGCTCATCGCTGCCGCCGGTCAGCAGGGCCTCGATGGCGCCGCCGGTCAGGATCGAGCACAGCGAGAAGCTCAGGTTGGCCGCCGTGGTGTGCTCGATGCACGCCGCGCCGATGGTCTTGGGCAAGCCTTGGCCGCCAAACTCGGCGGGCTGCTGCAGGCCTTGCCAGCCACCTTCGGCCAACAAGCGGTAGGCTTCCTTGAAGCCCTTGGAGGCGCGTACCACGCCGTTGTCCCACGAGCCATGGTCCTGGTCACCACTCCAGTTCAGTGGGGCCACGACATTTTCGTTGAACTTGGCCGACTCTTCGAGCACGGCTTGGGCGGTCTCAAAACCGGCATCTTCAAAGCCGGGGATCTGGGCAATCTGCTCCAGGCCTGCAAGTTCCTTCATGCAGAACAACTGGTCTTTGACGGGGGCGCGGTAGGTCATGTTCTTCTCCGGATAACGACAAAGGGGGCACCTTGTAAGGTGCCCCCGCAAGCATCAGGCAGACGGTTTGTCTGGCATTTGCATCCGCCAATTCAGCGGTGGTTCAGTCAAATCAAACTAAATGATCACAGGGCCTTGATCAACTCAGGCACGGCTGTGAACAGGTCGGCTTCCAGGCCAAAGTCGGCCACTTGGAAGATCGGGGCTTCGGGGTCCTTGTTGATCGCGACGATCACCTTGGAGTCCTTCATGCCGGCCAAATGCTGGATGGCGCCGGAAATACCGATGGCCACGTACAGCTGAGGCGCCACGATCTTGCCGGTCTGGCCCACTTGCAGGTCGTTGGGGGCGTAGCCCGCGTCAACCGCAGCGCGCGAAGCACCCAGGGCGGCACCCAGCTTGTCAGCCAGGGGCGACAGCACGTCGTTGAACTTGTCGCTCGAACCGAGGGCACGGCCACCGGACACGATGATCTTGGCGGCGGTCAGCTCAGGGCGGTCGTTCTTGGTGACTTCACGGCCCACGAAGCTGGAGGTGCCGCTGTCGGCGACGGCAGCCACGGACTCCACGGCGGCGGAACCACCGGTGTGGGCCGCAGCGTCAAAACCAGTGGCGCGCACGGTGACGACCTTGACGGCGTCAGTCGATTGCACGGTGGCGATGGCGTTGCCGGCGTAGATCGGGCGCTCGAACGTGTCGGCGCTGATGACCTTGGAGATTTCCGACACCTGGGCCACGTCCAGCTTGGCGGCCACGCGAGGTGACACGTTTTTGCCATAAGCGGTGGCGGGGAAGAACAGGTGGCTGTAGCCAGAGGCCACGGCCAGCACTTGGGCGGCCACGTTTTCAGCCAGGCCGTCGGCGAATTGCGCGCCGTCGGCGTGCAGCACCTTGGTCACGCCAGCCACTTGGGCGGCGGCGGCGGCGGCAGCACCGGCGTTGGAGCCAGCGATCAGCACGTGCACGTCACCACCCGCTTGCTTGGCAGCGGTGATGGTGTTGAACGTGGCGCCTTTCAGGCTGGTGTTGTCGTGTTCAGCAATGACGAGAGCGGTCATGGTTGTTGTCTCCTCAGATCACTTTGGCGTCGTTCTTGAGCTTGCTCACCAGCGTGGCAACGTCGGGCACCTTGATGCCAGCGGAGCGCTTGGGCGGCTCAGAAACCTTCAGGGTCTTGATGCGCGAAGTCACGTCCACGCCCAGATCGGCCGGCTTGACGATTTCAAGCGGCTTCTTCTTGGCCTTCATGATGTTCGGCAGCGTGACGTAGCGGGGCTCGTTCAGGCGCAGGTCGGTGGTGATCACCGCGGGCAGCTTGAGCTTGAGCGTTTCCAGGCCACCGTCCACTTCGCGGGTCACGGAGACAGCGCCGTCGGCCACTTCCACCTTGGAGGCGAAGGTGGCTTGGGGCAGGCCCGTCAGCGCAGCCAGCATCTGGCCGGTCTGGTTGCTGTCGTCATCGATGGCTTGCTTGCCCAGGATGATCAGGTCGGGCTTTTCCTTGGCGACCAAGGCGGCCAGGATCTTGGCCACGGCCAGGGGTTGCACGTCGTCGGTGGTCTCGACCAGGATGCCACGGTCAGCACCAATGGCCATGGCCGTGCGCAGGGTTTCCTGGCATTGGGTCACGCCCACCGAGACAGCGATGATTTCAGTGACGATGCCTTTTTCTTTGAGGCGCGTGGCCTCTTCGACGGCGATTTCATCAAAGGGGTTCATGCTCATCTTGACGTTGGCGATGTCCACGCCAGAACCATCAGACTTCACACGGACTTTCACGTTGTAGTCAACAACACGTTTGACCGGAACCAGAACCTTCATGCCTTGTTCTCCTGCGTCATGAGGAATAATTGATAAGAGACATGCTTAAAAAAAGCACGATCGTTCGATTCTAGCGCGACTTCTTGGGTTCGGACAGCTTTTGTCCCCTCTATTCAGAGGAAAATAGCATTCACATGACCCAACCCGACATTGTGCCTCTTGCCTCGCTGCCCCCCGACACCTCGCTTGGTGAAGGATTGCGCATCGGGCTGTTCGACTCGGGGTTGGGCGGGCTGTCGGTGCTGCGGGATCTGCGCCAGCACATGCCACGGGCACACCTCTTATATATAGCGGACTCGGGCAACGCCCCTTATGGCGAGCGCGACGACGCCTTCATCGCCGGGCGGGCCCTGGCGATCAGCGAGTTCTTGTTGAGCCAAGGCGCACAAGTCATCGTCGTGGCCTGCAACACGGCCACGGCCATGGCGGTACACACCTTGCGCCAGCGCTGGCCACAGGTGCCCATCGTGGGGGTGGAGCCTGGGGTCAAACCGGCGGTGGCCTTGTCGGCCAACAAGCGCATCGGTGTGTTGGCCACGCCGGGCACGCTGGCCAGTGACAAATTCAAACGCTTGATTGAAATGCATGGTCAAGACGCCCTGATCGTATTGCAACCCTGCCCTGGTTTGGCCAAGGAGATCGAGGCGGGCCACCTGGACAGCCCCGCCTTGCGGGCCCTGGTCGAGACCTTTTCCCAACCGCTGCGCGAGGCCCAGGTCGACACCGTGGTGCTGGGCTGCACACACTACCCCTTTGTCGCGCCCCTGTTTCAGCAAGCGCTGGGACCCAAGGTGCGCATCATCGACACGGCACAGGCCGTGGCGCGTCAAACGCAACGGGTCAGCGCTGAACTGCCCCGCTTGCCCCGCCCAGACTTCGGGCCCACAACTCAATTGTGGACAAGCGGATCAACAGCCCATTTGGCCCAGGTGGCCGACCGTTGGCTGGACTTGAAGGCTCAAGTCAGCGTATTCCCGTAATTCCCCAGGCGGCCGTTAAAAAGTAGACGGGCTGGCACCGTTTACCCGGCAGAAACATCGAGTCACAACTTTTTGGGCAAGCGGACTGCGTGATGCAGTTCACGCGCAGCCGTGGGCTTGAGCTTTTGACTTGGCCTGCAGACCACGCCTCGCCTTCAGTCTATTTAGACCGCGCCGATAAGTCCGAGGATGACTTGAAGAATCTCGCGGGCTGAAATCGGTTCTGAATGCCCCGGCTTATTCAAGCTTTGGAGGCCTGGTCCCGGATTTAGCCTCCATGCAGATTTATCAATTCTTTTTTTGACGAGCGGCTGGTTGGTGCTTTTTCATGACCCGAAGCCGCTTTTCAGTCTGATTTATACCCAAGGGGTTTGACTTATGGCTTCGCTGATTCCACTGCTGTCCACCACGCAGATCGCGGCACTTTCGACCCAATCGATCGTCAACCTCGCCACTTCCGACTGGGCGCTGTTCAACACGGCCCAGATCGCTGCGCTCACGACAGCCCAGATTGAAGCCATTGAAACCGCCGATATCCGGGCGCTGACCACGGCCTCGGTGGCCGCGCTCACGAGCGACCAGGTCGCGGCGATGAACACCACCCACCTTTCCGCGTTGAGCACCACGCAAGTGGCCGTGCTGAACACCGCGCAGGTGTCCGCGATTGAAACCAGCGACATCGGCGCCCTGAACACGGCCGCCATCCGGGTGCTGACCACCTCGGCGGTCGGCGCGCTGACCACCGACCAGATCTCGGCCTTGAGCTCGGCCCAGCTGTCTTCGCTGGCCACCACGCAGATCGTGGCCCTGAACACGGCGCAGATCGCCGCGATCGACACGGCGGACCTGCGCTCGATGACCACGGCGCAGATCGCCGCGATGACCACCACGCAGATTTCGTCGCTGAACACCGACCAGGTCGGGGCCCTGACCACCGCCGAAACCCGCGCCATCACCACCGCGGGCATCGCCGCTTTGACGACCGACCAGATCGTCGCCCTGACAACGGTGCAGATCGCTGCCCTGAGCACGACCCAGGTCGCCGCGCTGAACACGCGCCAGATCTCGTCCATCGACACCTCGGACATTGGCGCCCTGAACACGGCGGACATCCGCGCGTTGAACACCGCTGCCGTCGCTGCGCTGACAACCGACCAGATCGCTGCGTTGACCACGTCGCAGGTGGGTTCCTTCGCCACCAACCAGATTGCCGCGCTGACGACCGATCAAGTCGCCGCCATTGAAACCGTAGATGTGAGTGTGATGAGCACCGCCCAGGTGGCCGCGTTCAACACCAACCACGTGGCCGCCTTGACCACCGACCAGGTGGGCGCCTTGACCACCGCTGGCGTGCGGGCCCTGACCACCGCTGGGGTGGCCGCCTTGACGACTGACCAGGTCGTGGCGCTGAACACCGCGCAAATCGCCGCCCTGGGCACCTCCCAGGTTGCCGCGCTGAACACCGCGCAAGTGTCGTCGATCGACACCAGCGACATCAGCGCGCTCAACACCGCCAGCATGCGCGCCTTGACGACGGCCGCCGTGGCCGCGCTGACGACCGATCAGATCGCCGCCTTGAGCTCGACGCAAGTGGCCTCCTTCGCCACCAACCAGGTCGCCGCCTTGAACACCGCCCAAGTCGCGGCGATCGAGACCACCGACCTGGCGGTCATGAGCACCGCCCAAGTGGCAGCGATGAACACCGCCCAACTGTCGGCACTGACCACCGACCAGATCGGTGTGCTGACCACGGCCGACGTGCGCGTGCTGAGCACCGCCGGCATCGCCGCCTTGACCACCGACCAGATCGTGGCGCTGAACACCGCCCAGATCGCGGCCTTGGGCACGACCCAGGTCGGTGCGCTGAACACGGCGCAAGTGTCGGTCATCGACACCAGCGACATCTCGGCCTTCAACACCGCCAGCATCCGCGCTCTGACCACCGCCGCCATCAACGCCTTGACGACCGACCAGGTCGCGGCCTTGAACTCCGCGCAGATCTCGACCCTGGCCACCAACCAGGTCGCCGCGATGCGCACCGACCAGATCGCCGCCATCGACACGGCGGATCTGCGCGTGATGACCACCAGCCAGATCGCCGCCTTCAACACGGCCCAGGTGATTGCGTTGACGACCGACCAGATCGGTGCCCTGAACACCGCCGAAGTGCGGGCTTTGACCACCGCCGGCATTGCCGCGTTGACCACCGACCAGATCGCCGCGTTGAACTCGGCCCAAGTGGCTGCCTTGGGCACCACCCAGGTCGCCGCCCTGACCTCGACCCAGGTCTCGGCCATCGAGACCGCCGACATTGGCGCGCTGAGCACCGCGTCCATCCGTGCCTTTAACACCGTCGCGGTGGGCGCGCTGAGCACCGACCAAATCGCCGCCCTGACCTCGACCCAGGTCGCCTCGCTGAGCACCAGCCAGGTCGCTTCGTTGAGCACGGACCAGATCGCCGCCATCGAGACCGTCGATGTGCGCGCGCTGACCACCGCGCAAGCCGCCGCGCTGAACACCGCTCAGGTGGCCGCCTTCACCACCGACCAGATCGCGGTGCTGAACACGGCCGACGTGCGCGCGCTGACAACTGCCGCCGCTGCCGCCCTGACGACCGACCAGGTCGTGGCCATGACCTCGGCCCAGATTGGCGCCCTGTCCACCTCGCAAGTGGCCGCGCTGAATTCGACCCAGGTCGCGTCCATCGAGACCACCGACATCAGCGCCCTGAGCACCGCCAGCGTGCGAGTGCTGAACTCCGTGGCCGTCACGGGCCTGACGACCGACCAGGTCGCCGCCTTGAGCACCACGCAAGTGGCCGCGCTGGGCACCAACCAGGTTGCCGTGCTGACCACCGACCAGGTCGTGGCCTTGAACTCGGCGCAAGTCGGTGTGCTGAGCAGCAGCCAGGCCGCCGCGCTGAACACCGCCCAGGTGTCCGTGATTGAAACCACCGACATCGGCAGCCTGAACACCGCCAGCTTGCGGGCCCTGACCACGTCTGCCGTGGCCTCGTTGACCACCGACCAGGTCGTCAATCTGAGCTCCACCCAGGTCGCTTCGCTGGGCACCAATCAAGTGGCCGCGCTGACCACAGACCAAGTCGCCGCCATTGAAACGGTGGACCTGCGCGTGATGACCACGGCCCAGGTGGCCGTGCTGAACACCGCCCAGGCCTCCGCGCTGACCACCGACCAGGTGGGCGTGCTGAACACGGCCGACGTGCGGGCCTTGAGCACCGCCGCCATCGCCGCGCTGACCACCGACCAGATCGTGGCCCTGACCTCGACCCAAGTGGCCGCGTTGGCCACCACGCAAGTCGCCGCGCTGAACACCAACCAGGTCGCCGCGATCGAGACCGCTGACATCGGCGCCTTGACCACCGCCGACGTGCGCGTCTTGAGCACCGCCGCCATCGCCGCGCTGACCACTGACCAGATCGTCGCCCTGACCTCGACGCAGATCGCATCCTTGACCACCACCCAGGTCGCTGCGCTGACGACCAACCAGGTCTCGCCGATCGAGACGCTGGACGTGCGTGCCATGACCACGGCCCAGATCGCCGCGCTGAACACCGCGCAAATCGTGACCCTGACCACCGACCAGGTCGGCTCGCTGAACACGGCCCATGTCCGCGCCTTGAACACGGCCGCAGTGGCCGCGCTGACCACCGACCAGATCGTGGCCTTGAACTCGGCCCAGGTTGGCGCGCTGGCCACCAACCAGGTTGCCGCGCTGAACACCGCCCAGGTGTCGGCCATTGAAACCACCGACATCAGCGCCTTGAACACGGCCAGCATCCGCGCCTTGGCGACCGCCGCCGTCGGCGCGCTGACCACCGACCAGATTTCCGTGCTGACCTCGACGCAAACCGCGGCCCTGAGCACCAGCCAGGTCACGGCCCTGACCACCGACCAGGTGGTGGCGTTGAGCACCACGCAGATCGGCGCACTGGCCACCAGCCAGATCGCGGCGCTGAACACCGCGCAGGTGTCTGCCATAGAAACCGCGGACATCGGCTCCCTGAGTACCGCCGCCGTGCGGGCCTTGAACACCGCCAACGTCGCCGCGCTGACCACCGACCAGATCGCAGCACTGAACACCGCCCAGGTCGCCGCGCTGGCCACCACGCAGGTCGCAGCCCTGAACACGAACCAGATCAGCGCGATTGAAACCACCGATGTGAAGGCCATGACCACGGCCCAGATCGCTGCGCTGAACACCGCGCAAGTCGCTTCGCTGACCACCGACCAGATCACGGCCCTGACCACCGCCGAGGCGCGCGCCATC
>Ga0209841_1000024_pt1 | contig 32703 bp, 30 predicted proteins | sample GWRWT4_30Apr14_FD_187185 | JGI IMG/M metagenome (GOLD analysis project Ga0209841, IMG submission 187185) | Sand microcosm microbial communities from a hyporheic zone in Columbia River, Washington, USA - GW-RW T4_30-Apr-14 (SPAdes) (version 2) | ecosystem: Engineered > Artificial ecosystem > Sand...
TGCGGTCACCAATCACCAGTTGGGTGGGCTCGTTGGCGTACTTCTTGTCTTGTGGACTGCCGCCCAGTGAGGCGAACTGGAAGATCCGGTTATCGCGGCCAATCGTGGTGTGGCCCTCGATCACGCAATGCGGGCCCACGGTGGTGCCTTCGTCAATGCGAACGTGGGGGCCGATGACCGTGTAAGGGCCGACGCTGACCGTGTCGCCCAGTTGCGCCTGGGAATCGACCACCGCGGTGGGATGAATGCTCGCCATGTTGCTGCGCCCTCGCCTCAACCCACCGTGCGCTGCGTGCACATCAGCTGCGCCTCGACGGCCAACTCGTCACCCACCCAGCCTTTGGCATTGAACTTGTAGATGCCAGCACGGTGGCGGTCGATTGTCACGTCGAGGATCAACTGGTCGCCAGGCTCCACTGGCCGCTTGAAGCGGGCGTTGTCGATGCCCACGAAGTAGTACACCATTTTCTCATCGGCACTGGCGCCAATGCCTTCAAACGCCAGGATGCCGGCGGCTTGTGCCAGCGCTTCCAGCATCATCACGCCCGGCATCACCGGGCGGCCCGGAAAATGGCCTTGGAAGAAGGGCTCGTTGAAGGTCACGTTTTTGACCGCGCGAATGCGCACGTTCTTTTCAATCTCAAGCACACGGTCCACCAGCAGCATGGGGTAGCGGTGCGGGAGCTTTTCAAGAATCTTGTGGATGTCCATCATCATGGTTGTTCTGTTGTTTCTCTAAGGCGCGAACGCGTTCGCGCAGGGCATGCAGATTGCGCAATGTCGCGGCATTCTTTTCCCAGGACGCATTGTCGTCGAATGGGAAAACGCCGCTGTACAGCCCCGGTTTGTGAATGGACCGTGAGACCAGGGTGGCGGCCGAGACATTCACCCCTTCCGCCAGGGTCAAGTGGCCCAGCACCATGCCGCCGCCGCCCACGGTGCAATGCGCGCCAATGATGGCGCTGCCAGCCACACCAGCGCAACCGGCCATGGCCACGTGTGCGCCGATCTGGACGTTGTGCCCGATCTGGACCAGGTTGTCGAGCTTGACCCCGGTGTCAATGACGGTGTCGCCCAGGGCGCCGCGGTCCACACAGGAGTTGGCGCCGATCTCGACGTCATCCCCAATGCGCACGGCCCCCAATTGTTCAATTTTTTCCCAGCGGCCTTGGGTGGGTGCAAAGCCAAAGCCATCAGCCCCGATCACCACGCCACTGTGGAAGAGGCAGCGCTCGCCAATGCTGCAATCAAAGCCGATGTTGACACTGGCGGCCAAGCGGGTGCCCGCGCCAATGCGGGCGCCGCGCCCGATCACACAATGGGGCCCAATCACCGCGCCCGCGCCAATGACCGCGTTCGCCTCCACCACCACCAAGGGGCCAATGCTGACGCCCTCGCCCAAGCTGGCGCTGGGGTCGATCACCGCACTGGGGTGAATGCTGGCTGGCGCTTGTGGGCGCGTGCGGCTGGCCCACCACTGCGTCAGCCTGGCAAAGTACAGGTAGGGATCGTCCGTGACGATGACCGCGCCACGGGCCGCAGCTTCAGCCTTCAGCGCGCTTGAGACGATCACGCAACCAGCCGATGTGCTGGCCAACTGGGCTCGGTATTTGGGGTGCGCCAGGAAGGTGATCGCATCGGCCTGCGCCTGCTCGATCGGCGCGATGCGGGCAATCGACAACTCTGCGGGACCCAGCAACTCGCCACCCAGCGCTGCGACGATCTGACCGAGCTGCACCATGGACGTCAAGCCGGTCGGGTTGACCGACCCGCTCACTTGCCGAGGGCGGTGTTGAGGGACTTGATCACCTTGTCGGTGATGTCCACACGCGGGCTGGCAAAGACGGCCTCCTGAACGATCAGGTCGTACTTTTCTTGATCAAAGATCTGCTTGACCACGCGGTTGGCGCGGTCAAGCACCGAGGCCAGTTCTTCGTTCTTGCGTTGGTTCAGGTCTTCCTGGAACTCGCGGCGTTTGCGCTGGAACTCACGGTCTTGCTCGACCAGGTCGCGTTGGCGACGACCGCGCTCGCCCTCAACCAGCGTTGGCGCGTCTTTCTCGAACTTGTCCGAGGCCGATTTGATGCGCTGGGCCGTTTCGGTCAGCTCTTTCTCGCGGCGGCTGAATTCAACCTCCAGCTTGGCTTGCGCCGCCTTGGCAGGCGTCGCGTCACGCAACACACGGTCGAGATTGACGTACCCAATCTTGAATTCCTGGGCAGAGGCCGTGGCCGCGGCCACCAGCAAACCGGTGACCATCAAGGTCTTGAGGACGGATTTCATGGTCAGAATGCGGTGCCGATCTGGAACTGGAGTTTCTGAATTTTATCCACATCGAACTTGCGGAAAGGTTGGCCGTAACTGAGTTTAAGCGGCCCCACCGGTGAGACCCAGCTGACGCCCACGCCCATGGAAAGGCGGAAATCGTCCAGCTTGATCGGGTCTTCACTGCCCCAGACATTACCAGCGTCCAGGTATCCGAACAAGCGCAAGGTGCGGTCATTGCCGGCACCCGGAAACGGCACGTACAACTCATTGTTGATGTTGATGCGCTTGTTGCCGCCGATGTAGGCGCCATTGTTGTCGATCGGGCCCAGTGAGTTCTGCTCGAAACCGCGCACCGTGCCCAAGCCGCCTCCGTAGAAGTTCTTGAAGAACGGATACTCTTTGCCCGACAAACCCACGCCATAGCCAATTTGGGCATTGAAGCCAAAGGTGAAGCGATTGGTCAGTGGGAAATACTGCTGGAACTGGTAGTCACCGCGCAAGTAGCGCGTGTCACCCGCCACACCCCATTCCATGTTGACGCGCTGATAACGCCCCTGGTTGGGCGCAATCGTGCTGTCGCGCGAATCACGCGCCCAGCCGACCGTCAGCGGAATCGACAAACTGGTTTCACCGAAATTGCGGCGGTACAGCTTGTATTTGTCTGGCAACCCCAAGTCACCCTTGATGGTGGTCTGTTCAGCACCCAGACCAAAGAACACCGTGTCGAACTCGGTGAACGGCACGCCAAAGCGGATCGTGGCGCCCGGGGTCACGATTTCATAGTCACCCCCCTGGGTCCTCAGCGGGCGCGAGGTCCGGTAGAACACGTCCACCGCGCGCGAAATGCCGCCATCGGTGAAATACGGATCCACCGTGCTGACCACCAGCGTGCGGTTGTACTTGCTGGTGTTGACTTCGATGCCCAGGTAGTTACCGGTGCCAAAGATGTTGTCTTGCTTGATCGAGGCCGTCAGGGAGAGCTTTTCCGCACTGGAGAAACCCGCACCCAGCATCAGGTTCCCGGTGGGTTTTTCTTCCACGGTGATGGTCAGATCCACCTGGTCTTGCGTGCCCGGCACTTCCACGGTGTCGATGCCCACCTGCTTGAAATAGCCCAGGCGATCAACGCGGTCGCGTGACAGCTTGATCTTCTGGCCGTCGTACCAGGCCGATTCGAACTGACGGAACTCGCGGCGGATCACTTCGTCACGCGTGCGCGAATTACCAGCCACGTTCACCCGGCGCACGTACACGCGGCGCTGCGGCTGCGAACTGAACACTGCCACGACCGTGCCCTTATCGCGGTTCAGCTCGGGGCGGAAATCAACGCGGGCGAAGGCATAACCAAAGGCCGCGAACCGGTCGGTGAAAGCCTTGGTGGTCGAGGCGATGTCTTCCGCGCGGTAGGAGTCGCCAGGCTTGACGGCCACCAGCGAACGGAACACTTCGTCCTTGCCCAGGTAGTCGCCCTCCAGCTTCACACCAGTAACGGTGTAGCGAGGGCCTTCCGTCACATTGATGGCGATGGAGATGTCTTGCTTGTCCGGCGAAATCGCCACTTGCGTGGACTCAACCCGGAACTCCAGGTAGCCACGGTTCAGGTAGTAAGCCTTGATCGTTTCCAGGTCGGCGTTCAGCTTGGCCCGCGCGTATTGGTCAGACTTGGTGTACCAAGTCAACCAGCCACCGGTGGTCAGGTCCATCTGCGACAGCAAGGTGCTTTCAGAAAAAGCCTTGGCGCCCGTGATCCGGACGCTCTTGATCTTGGCCGTGTCGCCTTCGGTCACGCTGAAAGTCACGTTGACGCGGTTGCGGTCCACCGGGGTGATGGTGGTCACGACCTCGATGCCGTAGAGGCTGCGCGACAGGTACTGGCGCTTGAGCTCGGTCTCTGCGCGGTCGGCCAGGGCGCGGTCAAAAGGCTGGCCCTCGCCGATGCCGATGTCCTTGAGCGCCTTGACCAGGTTGTCCTTGTCGAACTCCTTGGTGCCCACGAACTCGACCTTGGCGATGACCGGGCGCTCTTCAACGACCACCACGACCACGTTGCCGTCAATCTGGATGCGCACGTCCTTGAACAGACCCGTGGCAAACAAAGAGCGCAAGCCGGCCGAGCCCTTGTCATCGGTGTAGGTGTCGCCCACCCGGAAAGGCAGCGAGGCGAACACCGTGCCCGCGTCAGCCCGCTGCAGGCCCTCGACACGGATGTCCTTGAGCACAAAGGGCTCCACCGCGAAAGCGGCGGTGTGGAACATGGTCACAGCGATGAGCGCGGCGGCCAGGGTCGGTTTGAACCGATGGACAGTCTTGGAAGGGAATTGCATGCAAAGATCAGTGCGAGCCCAACATTCGGGCCAAATCGTTGTAGAGGGCAAGTGACATCATGGTGAGCATGATGGCCACGCCACCGCGTTGCAACCGCTCCATCCATACTTCTGAGATGGGCCGGCCGGTGAGTCCTTCAAAAAGATAATACATGAGGTGCCCGCCATCCAGCACCGGCAGCGGCAGCAGATTGAGCACGCCCAGACTGACGCTGACCAGCGCCAGAAAACCCAGGTAATGTACCCAACCCATTTCGGCCGAGCGCCCCGCGTAATCCGCAATGGTCAACGGTCCACTGAGATTTTTCAGCGAAGCCTGCCCCACCACCATCTTGCCCAGCATTTCCAGGCTCATGCGAGAGACGTCCCAGGTGCGGTTGAGCGCCAGAGTCAAGCCTTCCAGAGGGCCATAGCTCACGTCGACCAACGCAGGTGGTGATCCGATGCCTGCCTCGATGCGCGCCAGCTGTTTGCCGTCCACGTCCTTCATCGCCGGGGTCACGGTGATGTCCAAGCTTTGCCCAGCACGAAGGACCTTCAACTGGATAGGTTTGACCTGCCCTTGATCGTGGCTGGCACCAATCAGCTGCCGCAATTGCGCGGCATCCGTGGGCACCCGACCATTGATCTGCAAGATGCGATCACCCGCCTTCAGGCCAGCCCGCTCGGCAGGACCACCGGCGATGGCCTGGGCGATGATCGGCTCGACAAACGGCCCCGTCAGGCCAATGCGGTCCAGCAACTTGGCGTCCACATCGGCCGCCGGAATCCGGCTGAGCGCCAAGGTCAATGTGCGGCTGCCGCGCTGCTGCGGCTCGCCCGTGCCAGAAGCGTTGTGGCTGACCTGCAGGCGCAAGTCGCGCCCCGCCAAAGCGGCCTGGGTGAACTGCCACTGCAAATCGCTCATCGAGCGGATGGCTTGCCAGCCCTCCTCGGAGGCGTCGTCAGCGGCCACCTGGGCGACCGACAGGATTTCATCTCGCGCCTGCAAGCCAGCCTGATCGGCCAGGCTTTCGGCTTTGGGCTGCGCCATCCAGGGTCGCAGCTCCTGCACGCCAGCCCAATTGACGCAGGCATACAGCAACACCGCGAGCAGCAAATTGGCCGCTGGCCCGGCGGCCACGATGAAGGCCCGTTGCTTGAGCGGCTTGCGGTTGAAAGCGCGGCTCAACTCCAAGGGCGCGACAGCCCCCTCGCGCTCGTCCAGCATCTTCACGTAGCCGCCCAGCGGCAGTGCCGACACCACGAACTCGGTCTCACCATGCATGCGGCGCCAGAGCACGCGCCCAAAGCCCACGGAAAACCGCAGCACCTTGACATCGCACGCGACAGCGGCACGGTAGTGCCCGTACTCGTGGATGATGACCAGCACACCGATGGTCACTAAAAATGCCAACACCGTCAACAACATGGCAAGGCTCCGGTTAAATCAGCGGCTCAAGCCAGATGAAATCACCTGGGCGATGCGCCTGGCCTTGGCGTCCAGCGCCAACAAACCGTCGACGCTGTCGCAGCAGCCGGACTCTACCGCGCAATCGACCAGACTTTGGGCGTTGACGGCATGAATCTGGTCAAAGCGGATGCGCCCGGTCAGGAAAGCATCCACCGCCACTTCGTTGGCCGCATTGAGCACGCAGGTGCTGCCCGCCGGGCCATTCAGAGTGTCCCAGGCCAATTGCAGGCCGGGATAACGACGCGCATCGGCCTCTTCGAAGGTCAAGGCAGACAGCCGGGTAAAATCAAGTAAATCCGCCCCCGACTCGATCCGATTAGGCCAGGACAAGCCGTAGGCGATGGGCACGCGCATGTCCGGCGTGCCCAATTGGGCCAGCACGGACCGATCGCGGCACACCACCATCGAGTGGATGATGCTTTGCGGGTGCAAGACCACCTTGATGCGGTCGGGCTTGAGGCCAAACAACCAGCGCGCCTCGATCACTTCCAGCGCCTTGTTCATCATCGTGGCCGAATCGACCGAGATCTTGCGTCCCATGACCCAATTCGGGTGGGCGCAGGCTTGGTCAGGCGTGACATCGCGCAAAGTGGCGGGGTCTCGCTGGCGAAATGGCCCGCCCGACGCCGTCAGCACGATGTGGTCGATGCGTTCGGCCCAGGTGCCAACGTCCTCTGGCAGGCACTGGAAAATGGCCGAATGCTCGCTGTCAATGGGCAGCAAGGTCGCGCCACCCTCGGCCACGGCGCTCATGAACAGGGCACCGCCCACGACCAGGGCTTCCTTGTTGGCCAGCAGCAAGCGCTTGCCAGACCGCGCCGCCGCCAGGCAAGGGGCCAGACCGGCCGCCCCCACGATGGCGGCCATCACAACCTCAACCTCTGGATGAGAGGCAATGTCGCACAAGGCCTGTTCGCCGCTGAGCACTTCGGTCGACAAACCTGCTTGCGCAATGCCTTGGCGAAGACGCTGCGCCGCATCCTCGTGGGACATCACGGCAAACCGGGGACGCCACTGCACACATTGCGCCAGCAGCTCGTCCACTCGGCGCCCGCCACTGAGGGCAAACACGTCAAAGCGATCCGGATGGCGGGCCACCACGTCCAGCGTGTTGGTCCCGATTGAGCCGGTGGAACCCAGCACGCACAGGCGCTGGCGGTTTGCCATGGGCATGAAGGCCTCAACCATGACACAAAGACATCAAAGCAAGCACCAAAGGCAGGACCGGCAACAAGGCATCAACCCGGTCAAGCACCCCACCATGTCCGGGCAGCAACTGGCTGCTGTCCTTGGCACCGGCCTGGCGCTTGATGAGTGACTCGAACAAATCGCCCACGACGCTCATGCCCACCAGGAACACAATGCTCAGCACCAGCCCAATGGGCCCCAGCCCAGACAGCAAGTGGCTGTACATGCTGGGCGAATCAACCGACCAGTGGCGGTCAACCGCGATCCAGGCCACCGCGAGCAGCAGCACCGCCAGCATGCCGGACCAGACACCCTCCCAGCTCTTGCCCGGGCTGATGCTGACCGCCAGCTTGCGGCGACCAAAGGCACGGCCACCGAAGTAGGCACCAATGTCAGCGGCCCACACCAGGCAGAAAACCGACAACAGAAAATTGAGCCCCTGGGCCTTGCTTTCGGTCAGCGCGAGCCAGGCCACCACCAGGATGCCCAGGCCGAGAAGCGCCCGCAAAGCACGGGGTGACTCCTTCCAGTACACGGTGCCCCAACGCAGCGCCGAAGCCCCGCCAAGCACCCACAAAGCACCGGTGACCCACCACACGGTGGCAGGCACCACGAAACCAGCCAATGCCTGACCTGCCACGTGAACATGGTTGGCCGCCGTGCTCTCAATGTGCGGGGCCGACAGCCCCCAGGGATCAAGATGAACCGCTTCGGCGACGACATAGCCCAGCACAGCCACTGCGGCTCCCATCGCCCAGGCCCGTGCCCCAGGCCACCCATTCAAGCGCGCCCACTCCCAGCCTGCAGCGCTGACAAACAGCAAGCCCAAAGCAGCGAATGGCCACAGTGCCTGCGCGGCCAGGGCTGGCAACAAGATGGCCATCAGGATCAGCGCCGTGATCACGCGTTGCTTGAGCATGTTCAGGATCTCTCTGACGTGGATTCGTCGTTGTCAACCGCGCCACCTACGGCGCCCTCTCCTTGGCCCGAAGCCCCGACATCGCCAAAACGCCGCTCGCGAATGGCGAACGCCGTCAAAGCCTTGTCGATTTCGGCGGCATCAAAATCAGGCCACAGACAATCGGTGAAGTACAACTCGGCGTACGCGCTTTGCCACAACAGGAAATTGGACAGGCGAACCTCGCCGCCGGTGCGGATGAACAGATCAGGATCGGGCGCATAGCTCATGGCCATGAACCGCGACAATTCTGCTTCGTTCAGGGTCTCGGCCGACAAGCCCGCGGCCATCGCCTTCTGGCAAGCCTGAACGATGTCCCAGCGACCACCGTAGTTGAAAGCCACCGTCAAGGTCAAGCGGCTGTTGTCGCGGGTGCGGGCCTCCGCATCCAGCAGGGCATTGCGGATTTTTTCAGCCACCGTGCTCAGGTCGCCCGCGATGCGGATGCGAACGCCATCGGCCTTGAGCTTGGCGATGTGCTTGGACAAGGCCACCAGCAGCAGGCTCATCAGGCCGGAGACCTCTTCCTCAGGCCGCTTCCAGTTTTCTGATGAAAACGCGAACACGGTGAGGAAATCGATGTCCCGGTCGGCGCAGGCCTGCACCACCGAGATCAGGGCGTCAACGCCTGCCTTGTGGCCCACGCCACGCGGCATGAGGCGCTTGCGGGCCCAACGCCCATTGCCATCCATGACGATGGCAACGTGGCGGGGGGCCGCTGACGAGTTGGAAAGATTGCGCTTGGCCATGCTGGCTCCAAAACAGATAGAGGCGGTCAAACCGCCTCAGACTGCATCGAGATCAATGAAAAGCCGATCAAACCGCCAGGATCTCGGCTTCTTTGGCCTGAACCAACCTGTCGATGTCGACAATCGTGCGGTCGGTCAGCTTTTGAACATCATCCTGCGAACGACGGTCATCGTCTTCGGTGATTTCCTTGTCCTTGAGCAAACGCTTGGCCTGCTCGTTGGCATCGCGGCGCAGATTGCGCACGGCCACCTTGGCGTCCTCAGCCAGGCTCTTCACGATCTTGATGAGGTCCTTGCGGCGCTCTTCGGTCAGGGCGGGCATCGGCACGCGGATCAGGTCGCCTTGCGAGGCGGGATTGAGGCCCAGATCGGATTCGCGGATGGCTTTCTCAATCTTGGCGCCCATGCCTTTTTCCCAAGGCTGCACGCTGATGTTGCGCGCGTCAATCAGGGTCACGTTGGCAACCTGGCTGATGGGCACCAATGAACCGTAGTAATCGACCTGCACCTGATCGAGGATGCCAGGGTGCGCACGGCCTGTACGGATCTTGCTCAAATCGCCCTTGAAAGAGTCGATGGATTTGAGCGTTTTTTGCTCGAGGGATTTTTTAATGTCTGCAATGCTCATGAAATGCTCCGGATCACACGTGGACCAGGGTGCCTTCATCCTCGCCCATCACCACACGCTTGAGGGCGCCGGGCTTGAAGATGGAAAACACCTTGAGGGGCAGATTCTGGTCGCGACACAGCGCAAACGCTGTCGCGTCCAGCACTTGGAGATTCTTGATCAAGGCTTCATCGAAGGTGATGGTGCTGTAGCGCGTGGCCAGCGGATCCTTCTTGGGATCAGCGGAGTACACGCCATCCACCTTGGTGGCCTTGAGCATGATCTCGGCACCGATCTCGGCACCGCGCAAAGCGGCAGCTGTGTCGGTGGTGAAGAAGGGGTTGCCCGTGCCAGCGGCGAAAATCACCACCTTGCCTTCTTCGAGGTACTGCAAGGCCTTGGGGCGCACATAGGGCTCCACGACCTGCTCGATGTTGATGGCCGACATGACGCGCGCGGTCATGCCTTCCTGGCGCATGGTGTCGGCCAGGGCCAGGGCGTTCATGACGGTGGCCAGCATGCCCATGTAGTCAGCCGTGGCGCGGTCCATCCCGACCGAACCACCCGCGACACCGCGGAAAATGTTGCCCCCACCAATGACGACTGCGACCTCGCACCCCAGCTTCGTCACCTCCTGGATTTCTTGAACCATGCGCACGATGGTGGCACGGTTGATGCCGAATGCATCGTCGCCCATGAGGGCTTCACCAGAGAGTTTCAGAAGGATGCGCTTGTAGGCGGCCATGCAGACGTCCTTTGCTAGTTGTGGTCATCAGAGTCACGGCGGGCTGCTTAAGTTTCCTTGAAGATTCAAGTCAGCAGCCCGCGGTCGGGTCAGAAATTACTGACCCTTGGCAGCGGCCATGGTGGCAGCCACTTCAGCAGCAAAGTCGTCCTGCTTCTTTTCGATGCCTTCGCCCACGATGTACATCGAGAAGCCCTTGACCACCGTGTTGGCCGACTTCAGGTACTGCTCGACGGTTTGCTTGCCATCGGCGGCCTTCACGAAGACCTGGTTGAACAGGGAGACTTCCTTCAGGTACTTCTGAACGGCGCCTTCGATCATCTTGGCAGCGATGTCAGCAGGCTTGCCCGACTCGGCAGCCTTGGCAGTGGCCACGCTGCGCTCGGTTTCGATCAGAGCGGCAGGCACGTCGGCCGACGACAGCGACACCGGCTTCATGGCGGCCACGTGCATGGCAACGTCCTTGGCAGCGGTTTCGTCACCGGTGTACTCCACGACCACGCCGATGCGGGCGCCGTGCAGGTAGCTGACCAGCTTCTGGTCGCCGCTGAAGCGCTTGAAACGGCGAATGGTGATGTTTTCACCGATCTTGCCGATCAGGGCAGCACGGCTGGCTTCCACCGTTTGACCGGCGATTTCCAGGTTCGACAAAGCAGCCACGTCGGCCGGGTTGTGCTTGGTGATCAACTCGGCGACGGCCTTGCTCAAGGCCAGGAAGTCGTCGTTCTTCGACACGAAGTCGGTTTCGCAGTTGATTTCAACCAGGGCGCCATTGGTGCCATCGATGAAAGACGTGACCACGCCGTCGGCGGTCACGCGCGAGGCGGCCTTGGAGGCCTTGCTGCCCAGCTTGACGCGCAGGATTTCTTCAGCCTTGACCGAATCGCCTTCGGCTTCGGTCAGGGCTCTCTTGCACTCCATCATGGGAGCGTCGGTCTTGGCGCGCAGTTCGGCAACCATGCTGGCGGTGATGGCGGGCATATGCTTTCTCCGTAAATCTGAAATCTGTTGTGAAAAAGGGGCTGAATCAGCCCCTGTGGTGCCAAGTCAGAAGCAATTAAGCCGCTTCGTTGACTTCCACGAATTCGTCGCCATCGGCAGCCACGGCTTGCACGACTTCATTGACGGCGTTGGCACGGCCTTCCAGCACGGCATCGGCCACGGCCTTGGCGTACATCGCCACAGCCTTGGAAGAGTCGTCGTTGCCAGGAATGACGTAGTCAATGCCTTCGGGCGAGTGGTTGGTGTCAACCACGCCGATCACGGGGATGCCCAGCTTCTTGGCTTCCAGGATGGCAATCTTGTGGTAGCCGACGTCGATCACAAACAGGGCGTCAGGCAGAGCGCTCATGTCCTGGATGCCGCCGATGTCTTTTTCGAGCTTGGCCAGGTCGCGTTGGAACAACAGGCCTTCCTTCTTGCTCAACTGCTCCAGACCACCGGCCTCGATTTGAGCCTGCATGTCCTTCAGCTTCTTCAAGGAACCCTTGACGGTCTTGAAGTTGGTGAGCATGCCGCCCAACCAGCGTTGGTCCACGAAAGGAACGCCAGCGCGCTGAGCTTCGGAAGACACGGCTTCACGGGCTTGGCGCTTGGTGCCGATCATCATGACCGTGCCGCGGCGAGCCGACAGCTGACGGACGAACTTCAAAGCATCCTCGAACGCGGGCAGCGTTTTTTCGAGGTTGATGATGTGAATCTTGTTGCGATGGCCGAAGATGTACGGAGCCATCTTGGGGTTCCAGAAGCGGGTTTGGTGACCAAAGTGGACACCGGCTTCCAGCATTTCGCGCATGGACACTGCCATATTTAACTCCAAAGGTTGGGTCTAGAAGCCATCAAAAATCACAACGATGCGGTTGTGGCACCGGTTGCGACACCTGAGGTTTGTTGGCTTCGGGATTTTGCGGTTTTGATTGTTTTATCCGAACCATTCGGAAAAACCCAAAGATTTTAGCACGAAGAAGGGGGTTTTGACACCCCACCCCGCGCGGCAATCTCGGTGCCTCAGCGTTTTCGGGAGGTCTTCCGCCCGACGGGACCGTTGGGCGCCGCCTTGCCGCCCTTTCCTGATGCGGCACCCGCAGGCTTGCCAGACGCAGAGGCCCGCTTCGCAGACCGCTTGGTTTCACGGTCCAAACGCTGAACATCCGCCAGCTCGTCCTGAGCCGAGGCCAGTGGAGCGCGCCCAGGAGCCTCTGCGCCACGGTGGCGACGCCGCCCCCCTCCTCCTCCGCCACTGGCGGGCTGATCTTCACCCTCACGCACCAGGCGGAAATCGATCTTGCGGCTGTCCAGATCGACCCGGCTGACCTGAACCCGGACCCGGGCACCAGAGGCGTAGCGCAACCCGCTGCGCTCACCACGCAACTCCTGGCGGGCCTCGTCAAAGCGGAAATACTCGCCACCCAGCTCGGTGATGTGCACCAGGCCTTCGACGTACAAGCCATCCAGGTGGATGAACAAGCCAAAACTGGTCACCGTGCTCACGGTACCGCCATATTCCTCACCCAGGCGCTCGCGCATGAACATGCACTTGAGCCAGGCTTCGACGTCACGCGAGGCCTCGTCGGCACGCCGCTCGTTTGAACTGCAATGGATGCCTGCGGTTTCCCAGGCGGCAGCCTCTTCCGGCGGCAACTTGATGCGCGCCGCGACTTTGACAGGGGCTTTGGGCAGCCCCTTGGCCGGCTGACCCGCCCCGCCCTTGGCGCCTGGACGCCCCTTGAAATGCCCCACCGAAGACTGCACCGGCGGCAATTTCAGGATGTAGCGGTCGCTGCCCAACAAGGCTTTGATGACGCGGTGCACCAGCAAATCGGGATACCGCCGGATCGGGCTGGTGAAGTGGGTGTACGCCTCGTAGGCCAAGCCAAAGTGCCCACTGTTCGTTGGCGTGTAAATGGCCTGCTGCATGGAGCGCAACAACATGGTGTGTATCTGCTGCGCGTCAGGGCGATCCTTGCTGGCGTGCGCCAAGGCCTGAAATTCGCCAGGCGTGGGATCGTCGCTGATGCTCAGACCTAGACCGAGCGCCTTGAGGTAGTTCTTGAGCAGCGTGCGCTTCTCCGGGGTCGGCCCCTCGTGAACCCGGTAAAGCGATGGCTGCTTGGCCCGCGAAATGAAGTCAGCCGAACAGACATTGGCCGCCAGCATGGCCTCTTCGATCAGCTTGTGAGCTTCGGTGCGCACACGCGGCACGATCTTGGCGATGCGGCCGTTGTCATCGCACACGATTTGCGTTTCGGTCGTTTCGAAATCAACCGCACCTCGAACGGCGCGCGACTTCAGCAGCGCGCGGTACACCTCGTGGAGATCCAGCAAGTGCGGCACCAGTTCGGCGCGCCGCTGAGCCTCTGGCCCCCGCGTGTTGCCCAGGATGGCCGCTACTTCGGTGTAGGTGAAGCGCGCATGAGAGCAAATCACCGCCGGGTAGAACTGGTAAGCGTGAACTTCGCCCTCAGCCGTGACCAGCATGTCGCACACCATGGACAGGCGCTCGACTTCCGGGTTGAGCGAGCACAAGCCATTGGACAGCTTCTCAGGAAGCATGGGGATCACGCGGCGCGGGAAATACACCGAGGTGGCGCGCTCATACGCATCGCGGTCCAGCGGCTCACCGGGCTTGACGTAGTGGCTCACGTCGGCAATGGCCACCAACAAGCGCCAGCCATTCGGTCCTTTGCTGCGCCCGATCTTGGCGGGCTCGCAGTACACGGCATCGTCGAAGTCGCGGGCATCTTCGCCATCGATGGTGACCAGCGGCACGTCGGTCAAATCAATGCGGTTCTTGCGGTCGGCCGGGCGAAGCTTCTCAGGCAGCTTGGCGGCCTGCGCCAGCACGTCGTCATTGAAGCGATGCGGCACCTCGTACTTGCGCACCGCGATTTCGATTTCCATGCCAGGGTCGTCAATGCCACCCAGCACCTCGACCACGCGACCGACCGGCTGGGCGTGCAGCGAAGGTAATTCTGTCAGCTCAACCGAGACGACCTGCCCCGGCTCCGCGTTGGCAATGCCCTTGGCAGGAATCAGGATGTCTTGCCCGAAACGTCGATCCTCAGGGGCCACCACCCAGGCGCCGCCTTCGTGCAGCAGGCGACCAATGATGGGTGTTTTGCGGCGCTCCAGAATTTCGAGCACCTGGCCTTCGGGACGGCCTTTGCGGTCAAAGCGCAGCACACGCACCTTGACGCGATCCCGGTGCATGACGCTGCGCATCTCTTGCGGCGGGATGAATATCGTGGATTCGCCATCGTCGGTGCTCACGAAACCGTGGCCATCGCGGTGGCCATGCACGGTCCCGACGATTTCACTCATCAGGTTCACGAAATGTTGTGTTTGAGTTGTCATATGTCTTATTTTGATGCTAGAATTGCGCTCTTCGCAGTTGACGCCGGAAACATATTTCCGGATGTTGAAAGCGAAGAAGAAGCGAAGATAAGCTGCAGAGTTCTGGCCCAGGTGGCGGAATTGGTAGACGCACTAGTTTCAGGTACTAGCGGGTAACTCCGTGGAGGTTCGAGTCCTCTCCTGGGCACCAGATGCTGCGGTTGAAGTCGTTGGAAAATCGGTTGAAAAAACCGAAGAGATTGAACACCTGCCCAGGTGGCGGAATTGGTAGACGCACTAGTTTCAGGTACTAGCGGGTAACTCCGTGGAGGTTCGAGTCCTCTCCTGGGCACCAGATTCAAAAAAAGCCGCATGAATAACATCATGCGGCTTTTTTATCGTCCATGAAGATCCGGCAAACCTGAGCACAAGAAAAAAGGCAACAGACCTGCGGCCTGTTGCCTTTCGTGAACACCGCCAGAGTTCCGATCAACTCACTCAAACTGGAAGGCGCCTGAGCAAAGCATCAGGGCGCAAGGTGTCATAGTCCTCAAAGGGCTGATGAATCCATGGGCTGGTGGGCAAGGTTTCGACGTAGAAGTCCGGCGTGTAGCTGGACACACCCTTGACCCACAACACGGCCGACTTCAGCTCGGTGATGGCTGGCATGCTGCGCAAACGATCCACCACCGCGCGCAAGGTCACGCCCGAATCGGCCAAGTCATCGACCAACAACACTCGGCCAGCCAGCTCGCCCTTGGGCATGGTGATGTACTGGGCCATGTCAAGGCGCCCTTGCAAGGTGCCGCCGTCATCGCGGTAAGAGCTGGTCGCCATGATGCCCAGAGGGCGATCAAAGATGCGCGACAACACGTCACCCGGCCGCAGACCGCCACGCGCCAAGCACAGAATCTGATCAAACGCCCAACCCGATTGATGCACCTGCAGTGCCAGGCGTTCGGTCAGGTGGTGGTATTCCTCCCAAGACACATACAAGTGCTTGCCGTCATCGGTGAGCATGGGGTCTCCTATCTCGTGATCTCGAATGCTGTGGCTGGGCGCCATGGCCGGATTGCGCTTCAAAGCACGTCGTCTTTGTAAGGATGGCGAAGCAGGATGGTGTGGTCACGGTCGGGGCCGGTGGACACCATGTCGATGGGCGCGCCAATGAAACCTTGCACACGCTCCAGATAGGCACGGGCATTGGCGGGCAGCTTGTCCCACTCGGTGATGCCGAAGGTCGTGCCTTCCCAGCCTGGGAAGCTTTCGTAGATGGGCTCGCAGGCGATGATCTCGTCGGCGTCCAGAGGCAGGATGTCCACTCGCTGGCCATTGAGCTGGTAACCGGTGCAGACCTTGATTTCATCCAGGCCGTCCAGCACGTCCAGCTTGGTGATGCACAAACCGGAGATGCCATTGATCAGCACCGAGCGCTTGAGGGCTGCGGCATCAAGCCAACCACAGCGGCGGGCGCGACCGGTGACGGTGCCGCGCTCCTGGCCAACGGTGGACAGGTGGTAGCCGACGGTGCCGGGCGCCTCCCAATCGAGTTCTGTCGGGAAGGGGCCGCTACCCACACGCGTGGTGTAGGCCTTCGTGATGCCCAGGATGTAGTGCAGCTTGTCAGGGCCGACGCCCGAGCCTGCCGCGGCATTGCCCGCCACGCAGTTGCTGGACGTGACGTAGGGATAGGTGCCGTGGTCGATGTCGAGCAAGGTGCCTTGCGCGCCTTCGAAGAGGATGCTGCCGCCCTTGATGTTGGTCTCGTGCAGGCGCACACCCACGTCGGCCAGCATGGGCACGATCTGCTGGGCCGCCTTCATGGCGTTGTCGTAGATGGGCTGGAATTCCAGCGCGGTGCCATTGAGGTAGCCGGTCAAGGCGAAGTTGTGCAGCTCCAGCAGTTCGTGCAGCTTCTTGGCGAAGCGCTCGGGGTGCTTCAAATCCTGCACGCGCAGTGCGCGGCGCGCCACCTTGTCTTCGTAGGCCGGGCCAATGCCCTTGCCGGTGGTGCCGATCTTGCCGTTGCCGCTGGACTCGCGCAGCAACTCTCTGGCCTTGTCCACTTCAACGTGGAAAGGCAGGATCAGCGGGCAGGATTCGCTGATGAACAGGCGCGAGCGCACGTTCAGGCCAGCGGCTTCCAGGCGCTCGATCTCAAGCAGCAGGTGGGCAGGGTCGACCACCACGCCATTGCCGATGTAGCAGGCCACGCCGTCGCGCATGATGCCCGAGGGGATCAGCTGCAGCGCGGTTTTCTTGCCATTGATGACCAGCGTGTGGCCGGCATTGTGACCACCTTGAAAACGCACCACGCTCGCAGCATGGTCGGTGAGCCAGTCGACGACCTTGCCCTTGCCTTCGTCACCCCATTGGGTGCCGACGACGACGACGTTGCGGCCGGTTGATGCAGGGCGGGGACGAGCCGGCGCGGTTGAGCTTTGCATGACTGAATCCTGTAATTCCAAAAAAAGCCGGAGGTATCGAGGCTTGCTGAATGATGACTAGCGCGAACGCACCGACCACTGTCCGTTGAGCAGCACCAGTTCGCGGTCGCAGTCAAACTCTTGGACTTCGTGTTCATGACCAGGCAGCACACACACGACCGTGTGCCCCTCCAGACGCAGTTGCCGCACGGCTTGGCGCAATGCAGGATCTTCACCCCACGGCGCGCGAATGGCCGACCGGGGCGCAGAGCCGTCGCGGCCCGACAGCAGCTCGCCCACGATCTTGAGATCAAGGCTGAAACCCACAGCCGGACGGCGGCGCCCAAAGATGGCGCCCACTTCATCGTAGCGGCCGCCGCGCAGCAAGGCGTCGGCATGGCCTTCACCATAGACGGCAAAACGCGAGCCACTGTAGTAGGCGTAACCGCTGAGGTCGGCCAAGTCAAAGCCAATGCGCACTTCGGGGTGCGAGCGGCGCAGGTGCGTGGCCAACCATTGCAGGTCATCCAGCGCAGCGCGGACCAAAGGATGGTCGGGCAGCACACGCCGAGCCTCAAGCAGGATCTCTTCGCCCCCGTACAGACGGGTCAAGGCCACCAGGGACTGCACTGCTTGTGGTGACCATGGGGTGGCCAGTTCACGCAGTGTTGCCGCGTCTTTGGCGGCCAAAGCGACCAGCAATGCATCCTGGGTTGCCGGATCCAGGCGATCGGCCACACCCAGGCCTTGCAGCACACCCTGAACCAGGCGCACATCGGCCAAGTCGAGCACCAGGCCTTTCAGCCCAATGGCTTGCAGGCCTTCCAGGGCCAGCTCTTGCACTTCCAGATCGGCTTCCAGGCCCGCGTGGCCGAAAATTTCAGCGCCAAACTGCAAGGGTTCGCGGCTGGCGTGTGGGCTGGCAGGCCGCGTGTGCAGCACCGGGCCGCAATAGCAAAGCCGGGTCAGGCTGTCGCGGTTGAGCAGGTGGGCATCAATGCGGGCCACTTGCGGCGTGCTGTCGGCGCGAACGCCCAGCGTGCGACCGCTGAGCTGGTCCACCAACTTGAAGGTCTTGAGGTCGAGCGCATGGCCGGTGCCTGACAGCAGGGATTCGATGTGCTCCAGCAAAGGAGGCATCACCAACTCGTAGCCGCAACCACGCGCTGCGTCCAACCAAGTTCGGCGCAACTCTTCCAGGCGTCGAGCCTGAGCAGGCAAGACATCAGCAATGTGCTCTGGCAGCAGCCAAGCAGACGACATAAGAAATGGGGAGGGGGTTAAAAACAGGATTTTACCGGGGTCTGGCGTCAATTTGACGGCCAAATTTTGCCCCGGCGCGAATCTGCACCTGAACCAATGGAATTGGTGCCTAAAAAGGCCTGGTTCAGGTCACTGCAGCAGCCAGAAAAAGACCAAACCGACCAGGATGCAGGTCAAGCCCATGGAACGAAGCTGACCATCACTGAGGGTGAGCGCTTGCTCGAACATCCGCCGCCAGGCCGCAGGGTTCAAGAAAGGGAGCAAGCCTTCGATCACCAGCACCAGGGCCAATGCCGTCCACAAAGCGTTCGACATGGTTACCCGGCCGCTCAGAGCCTGAGCTTACTTTCTGGCGGGCGCAGGCGCGGCACCACTGTTGCCACGCATGGCTTTGAAGAACTCACTGTTCGGGTCCAGCACCATCACGTCCGTCTTGCTGCGGAAAGTGGTTCGATAGGCTTCCAAGCTGCGGTAGAACTGGGCAAACTGGGGATCCTTGCCGAAGGCTTCGGCGTAGATGGTCGATGCCTTGGCATCGCCCTCGCCCTTGACCTTCTGGGCGTCGCGGTAGGCTTCGGCCACAATGACTTCACGCTGACGATCGGCATCGGCCCGGATCTTTTCGCTGTCGGCAAAGCCGGTAGAACGCAACTCGTTGGCCACGCGCTTGCGCTCGGATTCCATGCGGCGATAGACCGATTCGGTGATGCTGGCTGAGAAGTCCACGCGCTTGATGCGCACGTCAATGATGACGATACCAAAGGCTTTGGCGTCATCTGCCAGGCGTTGGATAACGCCCTGCATGACTTTTTCGCGCTCTGTAGACAACACCGCACCGACCGTGCGCTTGGTCACCTCTTCATTGAGTGCGGCCTGCACGATAGGGCTCAGGCGATTCTCGATGTTGCGAATGTCCGTGCCATTGTTGCGGATGAACTGACGCGGATCGGTGATGCGCCACTTGACCAGCCAATCGATCACGAGGCTTTTCTTTTCTGCGGTGAAGATGGGGCGCGACTCCACGCTGTCCAGCGTCTGAATGCGGCGATCCAGGAAGACCACATTCTGCAGCGGGGCCGGCAGCTTGAATTTGAGGCCGGGCTCGCTCTTGACGTCCTTGATCTCGCCCAAGGCGTAGACCACGGCGAACTGGCGTTGATCGACCACGAACAGGGTCGAGGCCAGGATGATGATGACCAGCAATGCGCCGGCCACGAAGATTCCAATGCGGTTCATGTCAGGTTCCTTGCCTTTGACATTCAGCGACTGTCACGGTCACGGCTGCGCAAGCCGTCACGTGATCGAGGGTCTGTGGCGGTGGTCGAGCCACCGGCTGCAGCGGCACTGCCGGTATCGGCAACCGCCGGGGCCACCGGCGTGCTGGCAGAGGTCGAGCCTGAGGCATTGCCCGAGGTAGCACTCATCTGAACAATCTTGTCCAGCGGCAAGTAAAGCAAGTTGGAGCCAGAGCGAGAGTCCACCATGACCTTGGTCACGTTGCCATACACCTGCTGCATGGCATCGATGTAGAGGCGATCGCGCGTCACGCCGGGCGCCTTCTGGTACTCGGTCAACACCGACTTGAAGCGTTGTGCATCACCTTCGGCGTGAGCCACCACATTGGCCGAATAAGCAGCCGCTTCTTCACGAAGACGGGCTGCCGTACCTTGAGCCTTGGGGATCACGTCATTGGCATAGGCCTGGCCTTCGTTCTTGGCGCGCTCGCGGTCGGCACCGGCCTTGAAGGCATCATCGAAAGCAGCCTGCACCGGCTCGGGCGCTTGCACGCTTTGCACGTTGACGTTGGCGATGATGACACCGGCATTGACCTTGTTGACCTGGGCCTGGATGGACTTGACCAGTTCAGCGGCGATGGCGTCGCGCTGCTCGTAGAGCACCGAATCCATGGTGCTGTTGCCCACGATTTCGCGAACAGCAGATTCGGCGGCCTGGGCCACGGCTTCGTCGGAGCTGCGGTTCTCGAACAGGTACTGTCGGGCATCGCTCAAACGGTATTGAACCGTGAAGCGGATGTCGACGATGTTCTCGTCACGGGTCAGCATGGAGGACTCGCGCGAACCCGTCGCCTGCATCACCGAATTGGTGCCCACATCGATGGAGCGCAGTTGGGTCAGATTGACGATCTCGTGGCTCTGGAAGGGGTATGGCGCGCGCCACTGGAAGCCGGCTTCAGCGGTGTGGCTGAAACGCCCGAAGGACATCACCACGGCCTGCTGGCCTTCCTGCACGATGAAAAAACCGCTGCCCAGCCAGATCAAGGCCACCAGGCCCGCGATCAAACCAACACCAATACCGGCATTGTTGCCATCGGGGGACAAGCCACCACCAGGACTGCTGCTGTTGTTGTTGTCACCGCCGCCTTTGCCCGCGAACAAACCGCTGAGCTTGCGGTTGAAGTCGCGCCACAGTTCGTCAAGGTCGGGCGGACCATCATTGCGGCCGTTGTTGTAGACCACGTCTGGACCGGCGGACTGCGGCAACGCGAGCTTGAGCGCACGAAGGCCAAGCCAGCCCAGACGCCGACCGGCGCCGAAGGCCAATTGAGCAGCGGCAGCCAGCACACTCAAGGCTGGCTGGCGAGGCTTTTCAGGCGCTTGGCCTGGCTCCAGGGATTGCATGTTCATGATTGGACAGTCGTCGAAGGAGTTTCCAGGAGCCCGGCATCGGGCTCCTGTTGAGAATTGTCGGGATTGTGCATTGTGAATGGGCTTTGCAAACCGGGAAACGCACCAGGGTCTTCGCCCAGGCCATTCAAAGCGGCTTCGGCAATGACTTGCCGCAACACATCCAGCCCCTGGCCGCGCAAGGCACTGACGAAAACGCGCAGACAGCGGCGCCCTGAAGGCAGCTCAAACACGTCCAGGGTGTGCCGGGGCTGCTGGTGCTCGGGCAGGCAATCGCATTTGTTGAAGACCAGCACCTGCGGGATGTCGGCCGCGCCGATGTCGCCCAGCACGCGGATCACTTCGGTGAGTTGCTCCATCAACACGGGGCTGGCGGCATCCACCACGTGCAGCAGCACGTCGGCCTCGGTCGCTTCCTGCAAGGTCGCCTCGAAAGACTCCACCAGGGTGTGCGGCAGGTCGCGGATGAAACCCACGGTGTCGGACAAGGTGACACTGCGCTGCGCCTGGGCCAGGTAGAACTGGCGCGTGGTGGTGTCCAGCGTGGCGAACAACTGGTCGGCCGCGTAGGTGCCTGCCTTGGTGAAGGCATTGAACAAGGTCGACTTGCCCGCGTTGGTGTAGCCCACCAGCGACACGCGGAAAGTGCCCGTGCGTTCACGTGAGCGACGCTGGGTGTTGCGCTGACGCTTGACCTTGACCAGTTGCTCTTTCAGCGATTTGATGCGCTGATCGATCATGCGGCGGTCAAGCTCAATCTGGGTTTCGCCAGGGCCGCCACGCATGCCCGCCCCACCCCGTTGGCGCTCGAGGTGAGACCAGCGACGGACCAGGCGCGTGGACAAGTATTTGAGCCGGGCCAGTTCGACTTGCAGCTTGCCTTCATGGCTTCGGGCGCGCGCACCAAAAATCTCGAGGATCAAACCTGTGCGGTCAAGCACTTCAACGCCCAGGTGGCGTTCAAGATTGCGTTGCTGGGCGGGAGAAATGGCTTGATCAAAGATCACGGCCTGCGCTTGATGCAGGATGACCAGCTCTTTGATTTCATTGGCTTTGCCCGAGCCGACAAAGAAAGCGGGATCGGGGGCCTTGCGTTTGGCTGTGACTTTCTCGATGGGCTGATCGCCCGCGGACTCGGCCAGCAAGGCAAGCTCGTCAAGGGTGGGATCGAAGGACGACCCCGGCCCAAAATCGACGCCCACCAGCACAACCCGAGGTGCATCGGAGAGTTTTTGCACAGACTGCGATGAGGATGTCAAGGCGTCGGTGCGTCAGTGCAACACGGGCCGGTGCTGGATGAGCGAGAAGACATGGCTGACAAGATCAGGCCGCGTCTTCGGTCGAGTCGTTGGCGTGAAAATTCACCGCACGACCAGGCACGACGGTCGAAATCGCGTGCTTGTAGACCATTTGGGTGACCGTGTTGCGAAGCAGCACCACGTATTGGTCAAACGACTCGATGTGTCCCTGAAGTTTGATGCCGTTGACCAAATAAATGGACACCGGCACATGTTCTCTGCGCAAGAGATTCAAGAAGGGGTCTTGTAGGAGTTGCCCTTTGTTGCTCACGATATGCTCCGTGTTGAAAAGTTTCGGACTTGACACCTTAACACAGCCCCTTACGCCTGATCGGTGAAGGGATTGTGAAGCGGGGTAAAGAGGCGGCTATTTATCGACGAACGGGTTGCTGGACGATTTCGTCTGGATGCGCAACGGCGTGCCGGTGAGCTTGAAATGCGCCCTGAAACGGGCCTCCAGGTAGCGCTTGTAGGAGTCCGTGAGGTGTTCCAGCGAGTTGCCGTGGATGACGATGATGGGTGGATTTTGGCCGCCTTGGTGCGCGTAACGCAGTTTTGGGCGCGAGATGCCACCACGCTTGGGCTGTTGGAACTCAACCGCCTCCAGCAGCAGGCGCGTCAAAATCGGCGTGGGCATTTTCCGCGTGGCCGAAGACCAGGCGTCGGCGATCGATTTCCAGACCGGGCCCAAGCCTTGGCGCTTGATGGCCGAAATGTGCAGGATCGGCGCGAATTTCAAGAAGGCCAGGCGGGTTTCGATGGATCGGGCCAGCAGTTCGCGCTGGTAGCTGTCCACCGCATCCCACTTGTTGATGGCCAGGACCACGGCGCGGCCTGATTCAAGGATGAAGCCGGCGATGTGGGCATCCTGGTCGGTGACGCCTTGTGTGGCATCCAGCAGCAACAGAACCACGTTGGCGTCGGAGATGGCTTGCAGGGTTTTGACGACAGAAAATTTCTCGATCGCTTCAAACACTTTGCCCTTGCGGCGCAGGCCAGCGGTGTCGATCAACTCAAAGCGTTGCCCTTCGCGCTCAAAAGGCACGCTGATGGCGTCGCGGGTGGTGCCGGGCATGTCAAAGGCCACCAGGCGCTCTTCGCCCAGCCAGGTGTTGATCAGGGTGGATTTGCCCACGTTGGGGCGCCCTGCCACGGCCAGCTTGATCGGGGCATTGACATCGATTTCAACCGCCTCGTCCTCGTCTTCCTCATCCCCGAAGAAATCGTCCAACGCCATGTCGAGCAGGCTGCGAATGCCCTGCCCGTGCGCGGACGAAATGGGGATCGGATCGCCGATGCCCAACTCGAAGAACTCGGCCAGATGCACCCCTTCCTGCATGCCTTCGGCCTTGTTGGCGGCCAGCAGCACCTTTTTGTTGGCCGTGCGCAGGTAGCGGGCGATGTCGTGGTCCTGAGCAGACAAGCCACCCCGGGCATCAACCACGAAGACGACGGCATCGGCCTCGGCCACGGCCTGGCGGGTCTGCTTGGCCATCTCCTTGAAGATGCCTTCAGTGCAATCCGGCTCGAAGCCACCGGTGTCGATGACAAGGAACTCGCGCGAGCCCAGGCGGCCTTCACCGTAGTGGCGGTCGCGGGTCAGCCCGGCGAAGTCGGCCACGATTGCATCGCGGCTTTTGGTCAGGCGGTTGAACAACGTCGATTTGCCGACGTTGGGTCGTCCGACCAACGCAATGACAGGTTTCATGAAACTCCAGGGAAACTTTTAATTGGCACGCAAAGCGTAAAGGGTGCCGGAACGGGTGGCAAGCAACAGCAGGCCGTCGGAGACGACCGGGGCGGCGCTCAAGGCGTCGTCCAGGGAAATGCGCGCCACGGTACGCCCATCGTCCGAGGCCAGGATGTGCAGTTGCCCATCGTCGTCGGCCACGGCGATCAGATTGCCCCAAACAGCGGGAGCGCTGAGCTTGCGGTGGGTGAAACGGTCAACGCGCCAGCGGATTTCACCGTTTTCTGTGCGCCAGGAGGTCAGGCGGTCGGCGCCGTCCGCGCCCACCACGGAGGTCTCGTCGGCGGCCACGGCCTGGGTGCCCGACTGAGGGCGTGACCAGCGCAAACTGCCGCGATTCATCTCGATACAAGCCACCGACAACTGAAAGGCACGAACACAGATTTCGTCGTCCGCACGGGCGCCGGGGCCGACCAGGTCGGCCAGACGCTCGACTTCATTGGTGCCACGCGGCGTACCAACGCTGAAATCGAAACGGGGAGCCCCCTTCAAAGGATCCAGGCCCACGAAACGGGCACCCTGCCCCACCACCAAGGTGTCGCGGAAGGCGGACAACAGGCCAGGCGTGGACAGCGACAAGGGATCGCCACCAGGGCGCTGGTAATTCCAGAGCCAGCGGCCGTCCAGGACGTCATAGGCGCGCACGCTCCGGTCCACGCTTTGCACAAAAACGCGCTCACCGGCCACCAGGGGCGCGGTGATGACACGGCCCGGTAGGCGCTCGCGCCACAGGACCTTGCCTTGGTCAAAGGTGATCAGCTCATTGTCGGTGGTGACCACCGCAGCATAGCGGCCATCGCTGCCCACCGCAGCGCTGAGCTTGGCGTTGGCTTGGGCACGCCAGCGCTCCTGGCCAGTTTTGACATCCGCCGACAAAATTTGCCCATCGGTGGCAGCCCAGGTCACCGCACCCTTGGTGACGGCCAGGGAGGCGGGACCATCCACCGATCCCAGGCGCTTGCTCCAGACCGTGGTGATGCCCTGGGTCGGGGTGAAGGTCTCAAGTGATGCGGGCTTGGGCTTGGTCGAGCCACAAGCCGACAACAGTGCAACGGCGGCGGCCAAAGCCGTGGCGCCAAGAGCGCGTCGTAAAGGAGTCATGGTCAGAGGATGGTCCATGGACAGAGGTTCGGGTGAGAAATCAGTTCGTGGGGGCCAGGCCGGGCGGCATGCCCGAAGGCTCGGCAGCGCCGGTGCTTGGCACTGGCAGAGGCTGAGGCGCCTGGCCTGCAGCCGTCAGTTTGCCTTCCACGAAACGGCGGTAGTCGACCGTGGCCGGCAAAGCTTTCCAAGCTTCCTGGTAGGCCTTGACGGCTTCTTCTTTCTTGCCTTGCGCGAACAGGATGTCGCCACGCCGATCGGCGATCAAGGCCGCGTAGGCCTTGGGCATCTCGGCGCTCAACACCTTCAAGGCCTCGTCATGCTGTTTTGCATCGAGCATCAAGCCGGCCAAGCGCAAGCGGCCGATGGCCACCAAGTCTTTGTTTTTGCCGCTGTCCACCAACCACTGCAGGCTGGCTCGCGCCAACTCAGGCTTTTGCCGACTTACCTCGACCTTGGCGACCAGCAAAGCGCCTTGCTCGGCAAAGGTGGTGCCAGCGTAGCTGTCCTTCAGGTCGGCAAACACCTTGGCGGCCTTGTCGACTTCACCGGCACTGGCGGCACGGTCCAGCTCTTCGTAGAGGCTGCCGGCGCCCACAGACAGCTTTTGCTGCCAATAGAGGTAGCCAGTCCATGCGGCGTAGCCACCCAGGGCCAGCACCAGCACCCAGGTGACCAGATTGCCGTACTGTTTCCAGAAGTGCTTGACCTGATCAAGCTGCTCTTGTTGTTCAAGGTCGTAAGTGGCCATGACGATTTATAGGTGTAGGTGGAAGCGGTGGATTATGACTGGCGATGGGCTTGCAATGACGCCGCCCATTCCCCAGGCTGCGCGAGAGGTCGGGCAACTTGCTCGCCACCGTCGCGCAGGGGCTTGACGGAGACCTGCCCCTGGGCCACCTCGTCGGGGCCGAAGATGAGGGCGAACCTGGCGCCGCTGGCGTCGGCTTTCTTGAACTGCGCCTTGGGGCTGGCGGGGCCATCTTTACCTGCCGGATTGAGCAAGACGCGGACGCCCGCCTGGCGCAAGGCTTCGACCGTGCTCATCACGGTGGCCAGGGGTGTGCCCGCGAACACGAGCGCGACGGCGTCAGGCGCGGTGGACGGCGACTCGATGCCCAGCTCTTGCAGCAGGAGCAGCAAGCGCTCCATGCCCAGACCCCAGCCAACGGCGGGTGCGGGCTTGCCGCCCAATTGTTCGATCAGGCCATCGTAGCGGCCGCCGCCACAGATGGTGCCTTGGGCGCCCAGGCGATCGGTGACCCACTCGAACACGGTGAGGTTGTAGTAGTCCATGCCACGCACCAGGCGCGGGTTGACTTTGTAGACCACACCGGCGGCGTCCAGCACTTGCTTGACGGCGTTGAAGTGGGCCAGCGAGGCCTCGCCCAGGAAGTCCATGAGCTTGGGCGCGGCCTCGACCACCGGCTGCATGGCCGGGTTCTTGGTGTCGAGGATGCGCAGCGGGTTGCTGTGCAGGCGGCGGCGCGCGTCTTCGTCGAGCAAGGATGCGTGTTGCTCAAAGTGCTTGATCAGGGCCTCGCGGTGAGCGCGGCGCTCTTCAGGCTGGCCCAGGCTGTTGAGCTCCAGGCGCACATCCGTGCCCACGCTCAAGCCCAGGTCGCGCCACAAGGCCACGGTCATCAGGATCAACTCGGCATCGACATCAGGCCCCGCGAAGCCCAGCGCCTCGGCGCCGACCTGGTGGAACTGGCGGTAGCGGCCCTTTTGCGGGCGCTCATGGCGGAACATGGGCCCGATGTAGAACAGGCGCTTGCCGCCTTCGTACAAAAAGCTGTGCTCGTTCATGGCGCGCACCACGCCAGCGGTGCCTTCGGGACGCAGGGTGAGCTTGTCGCCGTTGAGGCTGTCGGCGAAGGAGTACATCTCCTTTTCGACGATGTCGGTGACCTCGCCCAGACCACGCACGAACAGCGCGGTGGGTTCGACGATGGGGGTGCGGATGTTGCTGTAGCCGTAGCGGCGCATGAGGGCGCGCACGGTTTCTTCGAGCCATTCCCAGCGCGCCGATTCGGGCGGCAGGATGTCGTTCATGCCTTTGATGGCTTGGAGGATGTCGGCCATGAAAATGAAAGTCGAGACGGAGTCTGTGAGAGAGCGGCGCAGAGCCTGCGCCGGGAAAGAGAATCAGGCCTGGGTGGCTGCTGCGCCGAAACGCCGATCAATGTAGTCCTGCACCAGCTTCTGGAAATCATCAGCGATGCGGTCGCCACGCAGTGTCAGGGCTTTCTCGCCGTCGATGAACACCGGGGCGGCAGGAGCTTCGCCGGTGCCAGGCAGGCTGATGCCGATGTCGGCATGCTTGCTTTCACCGGGGCCGTTGACGATGCAACCCATCACAGCCACCTTCATGTTTTCGACGCCCGGGTACTTGACCCGCCAGACCGGCATTTGGGCCCGCAGAAAGTCATCAATCTGCTTGGCCAGTTCCTGGAAGGTGGTGCTGGTGGTACGGCCACAGCCCGGGCAGGCGGTGACGCTGGGCACGAAAGTGCGCAACCCCAAAGCCTGCAAGATCTCAAGCGCGACCACGACTTCTTGTGTGCGCGACTCGCCGGGCTGGGGCGTGAGGGAAACGCGGATGGTGTCGCCAATGCCCTCTTGCATCAGCACCGACAGCGCGGCTGCCGAGGCCACGGTGCCTTTGGTGCCCATGCCGGCCTCGGTCAAGCCCAGGTGCAGTGGGTAGTCGCAACGCTGGGCCAAGCCTCGGTACACGCTGATCAAGTCTTGCACGCCGCTGACCTTGCACGACAAAATGATCTGCTCGGGGGCCATGCCCAACTCGCGGGCGGCCTGGGCCGACTCAAGCGCCGAATTGATCAGGGCTTGGTACATCACCTGCTGGGTGGTCCAGGGCTGAGCGCGCCGGGCGTTTTCGTCCATCAGCGAGGCCATCAGTTCCTGGTCCAGACTGCCCCAGTTGACGCCGATGCGCACGACCTTGTCGTACTTGAGTGCGGCCTCGATCATCTGCGCGAACTGCTTGTCGCGCTTGTCGCCCTTGCCCACATTGCCGGGATTGATCCGGTATTTGGACAATGTCTTGGCACACTCAGGGTAGTCGGTGAGCAGGCGGTGACCGTTGTAGTGGAAATCGCCCACCAAGGGCACGTCAATGCCCATGCGGTCAAGTTGCTCGCGGATGTGGGGCACGGCTGCGGCGGCCTCGGGCGTGTTGACCGTGATGCGCACGAGCTCGGAGCCGGCAATGGCCAGCTCCTTGACCTGGATGGCAGTGCCAATGACATCGACCGTGTCGGTGTTGGTCATGGACTGCACACAAACAGGGGCATCACCACCGACGGTGACGACGCGCTGCCCCCAGACGACGCGCGCCTGACGCGAGCGCCGTGGCGCCGGTCTGGCCACGTCGATCGGGTTGGCCAAGGATGAGGAAAAGTCGTTCATTTCAGTTCAAGTCGCGCCACATTGTTGCGCGTGTGAGAGGCCAGTTCAACCTGCTGGCCTTGGTAGATCACGCTCAGGGCCGAAGAGTTTCCAAGGTGCAGCTTGAAAGGCGGCGTGCCATCCAGCTCAACGGTTTCGCCCTCTTTGAGGTGGCGGGACAGCAAGACGCCCTTGCCATCGCGTATCTCGACCCACGCAGATCGGCTGCTCTTGAGCACCAAGGGTACCTCGCTCGCAATGGCTGGCGAAGAGGCTGCCAGTGCCACTGGTGACTCAACTGCAGCCTGAGACGCTGCCGGGTCGGACGCCGCCGATGAAGCGGCCGCATCAGCCTGCGAAGGCACTACCTCTGGTGCACTGACCGCATCGATCGATGCCACAGGCGCCTCGGGCACCGATGCGGGCGCAGCCACCGTGTCGATGGCGACCGGTTGCTGGCTTGGGCCCGCCCACCGAGGCCACTGGACAGAGTCAGGCATGAAATAAACCACCAGCGAAGCCAGCAGCAACACGATCGGCGCCAGCCATTGCGGCTTGAGCAAGGCTTTCAAATCAAACGAATCGCCCGAATCAAACGACAAATTGGCGCCACGCGACTCCTTGAATGGCTGGTTCAAGGCAGGTTTTTGCGGTGACAGAGGAATGGCCTGGGCCGCAGGCAAAGCGGCCAGAACGGGCGCCGGATCGATCTTCAGGCTACGGCACACGGTCATCGCCAGTGCACGCGTGAAATTGGCATCGGGCAATTGATCATGCCGACCGTTTTCAAGCGCTTCCAGTTTGGCTGGAGACACCTTGATCATTGAGGCCAAAGCATCAATTTCCAGATTCTGCGCCTGCCGGGCCTCGCGCAGCAAATCGCCCGCTTTGGCACCCAAAGGAGAATTCGCGCTGAACGCAGTTGGATCACTCATCGAAACGCCCCAACTCCAACGCCGTGGCCTCGCGCGAATTGGGGAAGCGGCTGCGCAAAATCCCGGCCAGCTCATCACGGCCACCCACGTTGCCCATGCGATTCTCAACGCGAGCACCCAGCCAGATGGACTCAGGCGTGATCTGCTCTGGAATGTTGTTCACTCGGCGGATGTAAAAGCGCGCGCGCTCGTATTCACCTCGGCGGTACAGCACGGCGGACAGGTTGTAGGCGGTGGCAGGGTTGGTGACATCTAACTCGTAAGAACGTGCCAGGGACTTCTCGGCCTCGGGCAACAAACCGGCGCGAACCTGGCAGACACCGCGAGCCATCAAGGTTTTGCTGGTGGCAATGCTTTGCGGCAAATTGGCAGCGCGCTCGAAAAAGGCGTCTGCCTCAGGGTAGCGTTGTTTGCTGCACAGCCACCATGCGTAGTTGTGAATGGCACTGCCATTTCGCTCATCCAACTGGATGGCGCGCTTGAAGCTTTCGTCAGCCAGGGCAGGTTCGTTCATGGCGCTGTAAATCAGGCCGCGCAGTTCATGGGCCTCGGACATCCGGCCATCAATCGCCAGCACGTGCTTGAGCTCGTCGAGGGCCGTGGTGAGTTGTCCTTGCGCAAAATAAGCCGTCGCCAGTTCCAGCCTGATGCGAGCCCTCTTGCGCACATCACTCTCATCCGAGGTGGTGACCACATCGTCGGACACGGAAGCCGCCGCCGACCTGGCCATGGCCTTGCTGGGGGATGAACGCTCAGCCTGTGGCGCGTTGACGCAGCCCGCCAGAGAACCAAGACTCAAGGCCACAACAACGCCCAGGCAAGCCAGCAGCGTACAACGGGAAATGGTCATGCGGTCGGTCTCCTGCGCCGGGAACGGGCCGCCGGCGCTCAATTCGATGGGGGGGTGCCGCGGCCAGCGGCGCCCGGGATCAGGTTGATCACAACAGGTTGACGGGTCATGCGCCCCTTGGCGTTGGTTCGGTCCTGCACTTCACCGGCGAGTTGACCACAGGCGGCGTCGATGTCATCGCCACGGGTTTTGCGCACGGTGGTGATCAGGCCGGCATCCGCCAGGATCCGCGCAAAAGCTTGCACGCGGGCATTGTCGGAACGATGCAAGCCGGACGCAGGGAAAGGATTGAAAGGTATGAGGTTGAATTTGCACGAAATGCGGCCACGCACCAAATCAATCAACTGGTAGGCATGTTCGTCAGTATCGTTGACGCCATCGAGCATGCAGTATTCAAAGGTGATGAAGTCGCGCGGAGCGGCCGTCAGATAGTCTGAGCAAGCGGTCAGCAACTCGTCAATCGGGTATTTGCGGTTGATGGGGACGAGCTCATCACGCAGCAGATCATTGGGAGCGTGCAAGGACACGGCCAAGGCCACTGGGCAGTCGTTCTTGAGCCGCTCGATCATGGGCACGACGCCCGACGTGGACACCGTGACACGGCGACGCGACAAGCCATATCCATGGTCGTCCAGCATCATGCGCAAGGCAGGCATCACGGCCGAATAATTTTGAAGGGGCTCGCCCATGCCCATCATGACCACATTGCTGATGACACGCTCGGTCTGCCCTAATCGCTTGCGCAGGGAATGCTCGGCGTACCAAAGCTGGGCAATGATTTCGCCAGTGGTCAGATTGCGGCTGAAGCCTTGATGGCCGGTCGAGCAAAAGCGACAGCCCACGGCGCAACCGGCCTGGGACGAGATGCACAAGGTGGCTCGATCGTCCTCGGGGATGTAGACGCTCTCGACGGCATTGCCGGCACCGACATCAAACAACCATTTGATGGTGCCATCGGCCGAAACATGTTCGCTGATGATCGGCAGCGGCTTGAGGGTGGCAATGCCTTGCAGCTTGCCCCGCAGCGATTTGGCCAAGTCCGACATCTGATCGAAGTCGGAGGCGCCTTTTTGATGGATCCAGCGGAACAGCTGGGTGGCGCGAAAGCGCTTTTCACCCAGTTGTTCGCAGAACGCGGCCAAGCCATCCAGGTCGAAATCGAGGAGGTTGACAGCGCTCATTTGCAATCGACTTAGCGGCTGTAGACGTTCAGGCCAGGGAAGAAGAAAGCGATTTCTTGGGCAGCGGTTTCAGCGGCGTCAGAGCCGTGAACGGCGTTGGCGTCGATGCTGTCAGCGAAGTCGGCGCGGATGGTGCCCTTCTCGGCCTTCTTGGGATCGGTGGCGCCCATCAGGTCGCGGTTCTTGCCGATGGCGCCTTCGCCTTCGAGCACTTGGATGAACACGGGGCCGGAGACCATGAAGTCCACCAGGTCCTTGAAGAAACCACGCTCTTTGTGAACGCCGTAGAAGGTTTCGGCTTCCTGACGCGACAGTTGCACCAGCTTGGCAGCGGCGATCTTCAGGCCAGCGCCTTCAAAGCGGGCCACGATTTGGCCGATCACGTTCTTGGCAACGGCATCAGGCTTGATGATCGACAGGGTGCGTTCGATGGTCATTATTAAGTTCTCCTAAATCTAGATTGGACAAAACCCAGCATTGTATCGCTGGGATATGACGGGCAACGTCAAGATGAGGCTTACCCGGTGAAGGGCAGAAAGCTCAGCGACGGCCGCGACCGCCGCCACCCCCGCCGCCGCCACCATGGTTGCCACCGCCTCCGCCGCCACCTTGGCCGCCGCCGCCACGTCCTGAGCGACCGCCGACCTTGTTGAAGTAGGCATCGGCGCCGATGTAACCGACCGAGGTTTGCAAAGGATCAGGCTGACGCGGGCCGCCCTTGGGCTCGCCAGCGCGGTCAGCGTTGTGGTCGGGACGACCAAATCCCTGGGTGATGCGCTTGGAGCCCTTGGCGAAACGCTTGTCGAAGGTTTGCTCCAGCGGATTGGGGATGGGGCCAATGTGGTCGAAATCGTCGTTGTGCTCGCCTTGAGGCCCTTGCTGGGCCTGCACACCACCGCTTTGCGGGCGGTCCATGGGCGGGCGCCCTGGACGATTCTGGTTGTTGCGGCCCTGATTGCCGCCTTGATTGCCACCGCCTTGCGGGCCATACCCGCCCTGACCCTGCTGGGGACCACGGCCGTTGCCTTGCTGGCCATTGCCTGCCTGCTGGCCACGGCCTGGGCCGCCTTGTCGACCTTTGAAGTTGTCCTGGCCCTGAGGAGCTTGTTGCTGCTGGCCGCCACCTTGGGGCTTGCCATTGCGGCCACCTTCCGGGCGACCACCCTTCTGAAAATTGTCAGGGCGGTCAAAACCGGCCAGCGACTTCACGGCACGAACG
>Ga0209841_1000025_pt1 | contig 32435 bp, 35 predicted proteins | sample GWRWT4_30Apr14_FD_187185 | JGI IMG/M metagenome (GOLD analysis project Ga0209841, IMG submission 187185) | Sand microcosm microbial communities from a hyporheic zone in Columbia River, Washington, USA - GW-RW T4_30-Apr-14 (SPAdes) (version 2) | ecosystem: Engineered > Artificial ecosystem > Sand...
CCTGACAACCGCACAACGCCGCGCGGAAACTCGGCGGCGGGTGGATTCTAGGGCCAGCAATCCAAACGGCTAAGCACGACCATCCAGCAAAGCCATCAGCCCCTGATACGGCAGCAGATTCGTCCGCACCACCTTGTCGATCGGCTCCACAAACCCATCCTGCATCCAGCGTGCGGCCAGCAGCACGTTCATGCCGATCATGCCTTCGGCCAGCAGCTCCAGGCTGAGATCGGGCAAGTCGGCGGCGGGCACCATGCGGCTCAGGTGGAACTTGAGCAACTCGGAGTAGTCGCGCGCAGTGGCACCGCTGAAGGCGGCCACTTCGCTGTCGATGCCCAGGGAATCGACCAACATGATCCGGCCACGGCGGGGATCGTCGCGGATGAACTCCAGGAACACGCGGATGGCAGGCTCCAACAGGCCCAGCGGTGTCTGCTCGGCCTGCGCCATCACCGCCAAGGTCTTGGCCATCAGCTCTTCGCGCAAATGCGCGTACACCGCGATGAACAACTGCGGCAGCGTCTTGAAGGACTCGTAGAAGTAGCGCTCCGTCAGGTGCGCGGCCACGCACACCTCGCGCACGGTCGCGGCGTGGAAGCCCTTCGTGCCGAATACTTCGATGGCGCCGTCGATGAGCTTGACGCGCCGCTGGCGCTGGCGGTCCTCGGGCAAGACACCACCGTAGCGGCGCTTGTTCGGGGGGTTGGTGTCAGAAATTAGTCCGTCCATAGGGATCACTATATTGACATGGATCATTGTCAAAGTTAATCTGACATGATTCTTTGTCACAAAAACGGATTTGGCAAGTCTCATGAACCCCCATTCCAACCTGGCTTACAAGCCCCCGTCCGACGCCCAGACAGCCGCTGTGCAGCGCCACAAGATCCTGGTGATCGGCACCGGTTTTTCCGGCTTGTGCATGGGCGTGAAGCTGCGCGAAATGGGCGAAAACGACTTCGTGCTGCTGGAACGCGCCGACGACGTGGGCGGTACCTGGCGTGACAACACCTACCCCGGCTGCGCTTGCGACGTGCCCTCGCACCTTTACTCGTTCTCGTTCGAGCCCAATCCGAACTGGTCGCGCATGTACGCGCCCCAGCCCGAGATCTACGCCTACCTCAAAGGCGTGGCCACCAAGTACGACCTGCTCAAGCACATCCGCTTCAACGCCAACCTGGTCAGTGCCCGCTACGACGACGCCCGCAAGCTGTGGACGGTCGAGTCCGACGACGGCCGCGTCTTCGAAGCCGAGATCCTGGTCTCGGGCATGGGCGGTTTGAGCAACCCTGCCGTGCCCAAGCTCAATGGCCTGGACAAGTTCAAGGGCACCACCTTCCACTCCGCCACCTGGGACCACGACTACGACCTGGTCGGCAAGCGCGTGGCCGTGATCGGCAGCGGCGCCAGCGCCATCCAGTTCGTGCCCAACATCGCGCCCAAGGTTGATCACCTGTACTACTTCCAGCGCACCCCGCCCTGGGTTGTGCCCAAAGATGACCGCCCGATGTCGCAGCGCGAGCAGGCCGACTTCAGCGCCAACCCCTGGCGCCAGCGCTGGGCGCGCACCAAGCTCTACTGGACGATGGAGTTGCGCTTCCTGGCCTTCAAATTCAAGCCCGAGTGGATGGGCCTGGTGGCCAAGGTGGCCAAGCGCAAGATCGGCCAGTCCATCAAGGACCCGGTGCTGCGCGCCAAGCTCACGCCCGACTACACGCCCGGTTGCAAGCGCCTGCTGATCTCGAACGACTACTACCCGGCCCTGGCCCGCACCAACGTCGATGTGATCACCGAAGGCATCCAGGAAATCACGCCGCGTGGCGTGGTCACCAACGACGGCGTGGAGCGCCCGGTGGACGCCATCATCCTGGGCACCGGCTTCAAGGTGCAGGATCCGATCCCGCCCAAGACGGTGTTCGGCAAAGGCGGCATTGACCTGGCCGACGTGTGGAAGCAAGGCCCCGAGGCCTACCTGGGCGTGGCCGTGTCGGGCTTCCCCAACTTCTTCATGCTGATGGGCCCCAACACCGGCCTGGGCCACAACTCCATGGTCTTCATGATCGAATCGCAGGCGCACTACATCGTCAACGCGATCAAGGCCATGAAGGAGCACCGCATCAAGGCGCTGAACGTCAAGCCCGAGGCGCAAGCCCAATTCATCGACAAAGTGCAAAACGAGTTGCAGCAAACCGTGTGGAACTCGGGCTGCAAGAGCTGGTACGTCGATGACAAGGGCCGCAATTCCTTGCTGTGGCCAGGCTTTACATTTGCGTACCGTTTGAAGACGCGCCACTTCAACCTTTCGAAATACACCGCGGACAAAGCATGAGCATCCAAGTCGTCATCGCCAACCTGATTCTTCGTTGGCAGTTCAAGCGCAATGGCCGTGGTCCGATCGAAGTGGGCAAAGTCCGCCACATGATCACCAAGGCGGCCAAGCGTTACCCGGCCCCGCCCGCCGAGATCCAGCACACGCCCCTGGCCGCCAAAGGCGACTCAGGCCTGTGCGCCGCCGAATGGCTGAGCGTGGCCAACCCGCAGCGCACGGTGCTGTACTTCCATGGCGGCGGTTACTTCTTCTGCGGCCTGGACACGCACCGCCCCGTTTGCGCCTACCTGGCCAAATCGGCCAAGGCGCGCGTGCTGTCGGTGGACTACCGCCTGGCCCCCGAGAACATCTTCCCCGCTGCCGTTGACGATGCCGTGGCCTGGTGGAAAGAGCTGTTGAGCCAGGGCATCTCGCCGCAAAGCGTGGTGTTCGCAGGTGACTCGGCCGGTGGTGGCCTGGCACTGGCCTGCCTGGTGGCCGCGCGCGACCAGGGTTTGCCCATGCCCGCCGGCGCCCTGCTGTTCTCGCCCTGGGCCGACTTGTCGTGCTCTGGTGAGACCATGACCACCCTGGCCGACGCCGACGTGATGTTCAACCCCGAATCCCTGCCGCAAGCCGCCACGTTTTACCTGGCCGGCCAGTCGGCCACGCACCCGCTGGCCTCGCCCCTGTTCGCCGACCTGAAGGGCCTGCCGCCCCTGATGATCCACGCCAGCAAGCACGAGATCCTGCTGTCCGACTCGACCCGCCTGCACGACCGCGCGCTTCAGCAAGGCGTGAAAAGCGAGATTCACCTGAAGGCCAAGATGCCGCACGTGTGGCCCACCATGGTGATGCTGCCTGAAGGGCGCCAGAGCCTGAAAGAATCCGCCCAGTTCATCACCCGCGTCACGACCGGAGCCTGATCGCCATGAAGTCCTTCAAGAACAAAGTGGCCGCCATCACGGGGGCCGCATCGGGCATGGGCCGCACCCTGGCGGTCGAGCTGGCCAGCCGTGGCTGCCACCTGGCCCTGAGCGATGTCAACGAAGCTGACCTGGCCAAGACCGCCGAGCTGGCGGGCGTGCATGGCGTCAAGGTCACCATTGCCAAGCTGGACGTGGCCAAGCGCGACGACGTCTTCGCCTGGGCCGACCAGGTCGCCCGCGACCATGGCCGCGTCAACCTGATCTTCAACAACGCCGGCGTGTCGCTGACGGTGCCGGTCGAATCCTGCAAGATCAGTGATTTCGAATGGATCATGGGCATCAACTTCTGGGGCGTGGTGCACGGCACCCAGGCTTTCCTGCCGCACCTCAAGGCCTCGGGCGATGGCCACGTCATCAACACATCCAGCCTGTTCGGCCTGATGTCCATCCCCAGCCAGGGCACTTACAACGCCAGCAAGTTCGCGGTGCGCGGCTACACCGAGTGCCTGCGCATGGAGTTGGAAATGGAAGGCACCTCGGTGAGCGCCACCTGTGTTCACCCGGGCGGCATCGCCACCAACATCGCCATGGCCGGCAAGATCGACCCGGCGATGGAGAAAGTCACGGGCGTCAGCGTTGAACAGCAAAAGCGCCGGGCCAACAAGATGATCAACACCACCACCGCGCAATCGGCAGCGCTGCAGATCCTGGCGGCCGTGGAAAAGAACGAGCGCCGCGTGCTGGTCGGCCCCGACGCCAAACTCCTGGACAAGCTCGTGCGCCTGCTCGGCGCCGGCTACCAAAGCCACGTGATTCGCTACGTCAAGCGCATGAACAAGCCCCGCCAGCCGGTGCGCGCCACCAGTTGATGCACGCATGAGCTGGCTCAATCGCGTTTGGTGGACCTGCGTTTTGCTGGGCCTCGGCCTGGCCGTTGCCGTGACCGTCTCGTGGGAGCCTGATCGCCAGATCGGGCCACTGGTGGCCAAGTGGGCCAAGGAGCCGTCCACTTTCGTCGAGCTGGATGGCATGCAGGCCCACATCCGCGACACCGGGCCGCGCAATGATCCCGTGCCCATCGTGCTCTTGCATGGCATGGCATCCAGCCTCCACAGCTGGGAAGGCTGGCAGCAGGAGTTGCAAAAAACGCGGCGAGTCATCTCGGTGGATCTGCCGGGCTTTGGCCTGACCGGCCCCAGCCCGCAAGGCGAGTACCACATCGATGCCTACACACGCTTTGTGCTGCGCCTGCTGGATTCACTCGGCGTCAAGCGCGTGATGCTGGTGGGCAATGCGCTGGGTGGTGAAGTGGCCTGGCAGACCGCCATCCTGGCACCCGAGCGGGTGCGCAAGCTGGTCTTGATCGACTCCGATGGCTATGCGCAGTCGGCGTTGTCGATGCCGATTGCCTTTCAGATCGCCAGCGCACGCAGTTGGCGCTGGATCGCAGAGCGCATCCTGCCGCGTGCCGTGGTCGAATCCAGCGTGCGCAGCGTGCTGGGCGACCCCAGCAAGGTCACGCCTGAACGCGTGCAGCGCTATTTTGAACTGGCGTTGCGCGTGGGCAACCGGCGCGCGCTGTTCCAGCGCATGGACCAGGCGCAATGGGGCGCCAGCTCGCACATGATTCGGCGAGTGCAGCAACCCACGCTGGTGCTGTGGGGGCTGAAGGACGGGATGGTGTCGCCCGCCAACGGGCCGCAGTTCTGCCGGGAAATCCAGCACTGCACGCTGGTCACCTTTCCCGAACTGGGGCACATTCCGCAAGAGGAAGACCCTCAGCAAACCTTGAAGGCGGCTTTGCCTTTCCTGGCCCAGTCAGGCCCGGTCGTCACCAAATAGTTCAGGCCGTGGCGCGCCAACGGGCCTGCTGGATGACCGAGGCCACCACTTTGCCCAAGATCTTGTCGTAGCCTTCACTTTTGAGCGCACCCGCCTCGTCGAAAGCCTGGTCGGCGTGCGAAATGCCCAACTGCTCGGGCACCACCACCATCGCGAAATTGGTGCTCAAAAAAGTGCGCACGATGGGCAAGGCCCGGATGCCGCCCAGCGCACCTGGCGAGGCTGCCAGCAAGCCGGCAGGTTTGGTGGCCGTGGTCGCCCCACCAGCCGGCAGGCCGCCGCCCTCGGCCACGGTGGACAGCCAATCAAAGCTGTTGATCAGCAAGGGCGTGGGCAAGGCGTTGTACTCGGGGCAGGCCAGCAACAGGCCATCGTGCGAGGCGAACAGCTCGCGCAGCTTCAAAGCCCCGGGCGGCACGCCGTGCTGGGCATCCCAATCGGCGTGGAAGATCGGCAGGTCAAGCGCCGCCAGATCGACCGAGGTCGTCTGGGCACCCAGGGCCTGCGCCTTGCGCTCGGCCAGGTCGGCCAATTGGCGGTTGTAGGAGCCTTGGCGGGCACTGCCGGCAATCACCAGCAGGCGGATGGGAGCAGGGACTTGGGTCATGGTCATCCAGTTAATGCAAATCGTTCATCAAAGCGAATCGTCGGATCATGCCGGGAAATGGGCGAAAAGCCGCTACCCTTGGCGGATGTTCAGTTATCGACACGGCTTCCACGCGGGCAACCACGCCGATGTGCTCAAGCACATGGTTTTGGTGCAGCTGCTTTCGCACCTGCTGCTCAAAGACAAACCTTTCTGGGTCATCGACACCCACGCCGGTGGCGGGGTCTACGACCTGACCAGCACCTACGCGGCCAAAAGCGGTGAAGCGCTTGATGGCATCGTCAAGGTCTGGCAAGCGCGCAATGCAGCGGACATGCCCCAGGGCGTGGCCGACCTGCTCGAGCAGATCCGCGCCACCAACACGGGCGACCGCCTGGATTGGTACCCGGGCTCGCCTCAGATCGCCGCGCAAATGCTGCGCGAGGGCGACCACCTGCGCCTGTTCGAACTCCATCCCAGCGAAATCAAGAACCTGCAGAACCACTTCTCGTCCGTCAAGCGCGGCGTGAGCATCCAGGCGGCTGATGGCTTTGGCGGCCTGAAGGGCTGCGTGCCCCCGCCGCCGCGCCGTGGCCTGGTCCACATGGACCCGTCCTACGAAATCAAGGAAGACTACCGCCGCGTGGTGCAGGCCCTGAAAGACAATGTGCCGCGCTTTTCCACGGGCGTGTACGCCATCTGGTACCCCGAGGTCGCGCGCCGTGAGTCCAACCAGTTGCCGGCGCAGCTCAAGCGTGCGGCGGCCGAGCTGTCGGTCGACTGGCTGCACGCCACCTTGCGGGTCAAGGGCGCCTCGAAAGACGGCTTGGGCCTGCACGGCAGCGGCATGTTCGTCATCAACCCGCCGCACACGCTGTACGACACCCTGGCCGAGGCGCTGCCGTGGCTCGTCGAAACCATTGGCATCGACGAGCACGCTGCCTACTCGCTGGAAGTTCAACAGCGCTGACATCACGTCACGCGGCTCAGGCGGCCAGGTCGAACACCAGCACTTCGGCCGCCTGGCCTTGCTCCACCTTCAGGGCGGATTCGCCGTCCAGCAGCAAGGCATCGCCAGTTTCCAGCACCTCGCCATTCACCACCACCCGCCCGCGTGCCACGTGCACGTAGGCCTTGCGAGACGGGTCCAGCGCCAGCTCTGCCTGCTCGTCGCCATCGAACAAACCCACCGACAAGGTGGCGTCCGCGTGGATCGTCACCGAACCCTCGCGGCCATCGGGTGAGGCCACCAGACGCAGGCGACCACGCTTGTCCTCGGCGGAGAAGTTCTTCTGCTCGTAGCCCGGCTTGATGCCATCCTCCGACGGCATGATCCAGATCTGCAGCAGGTGCGTGCGGTCACGCAAGCTCTGGTTGAACTCGCTGTGCTGGATGCCGGTGCCGGCGCTCATGCGCTGCACGTCGCCGGGCAGGATGTTCTCGCCATTGCCCAGGTTGTCCTGGTGGCGCAACACGCCCTCCAGCACATAGGTCACGATCTCCATGTCGCGGTGGCCGTGCTGGCCAAAGCCGCGCCCTGGGGCAATCACGTCGTCGTTGATCACGCGCAGCGGGCCAAAGCCCATGTGCGCCGGATCACGGTACTCGGCAAAGGAAAAACTGTGAAAGCTTTGCAGCCAACCATGGTCGGCATGGCCGCGGTCTTGGGATTTGCGAAGGGTCTTCATGGTGGGCTCCTTTCAAAGCATCTCAACGGCAGAGACTCCAATGTAGAGCGCAAGCCAAAGGCCACCATCCACCCCAATCTGATGGCATCATTCGATTTATTTGAATGGCATTTTCCATGTCCGAACGTCGCCACGCCCTGACCCCCGACGCCCTGCTGATGATGGACACCATCGACCGCACCGGCAGCTTCGCCGCAGCGGCGCGTGAATTGGGCAAGGTGCCCTCGGCACTGACCTACAGCGTGCGTCAACTGGAAGAAGCGCTCGACGTGTTGCTGTTCGATCGCCGCTCGCGCCAAGCCAAACTCACCGCCGCTGGCGAAGAGCTGCTGCACGAAGGCCGCCTGCTGCTCAAGCAAATGGACGCCGTCGCCAACCGCGTGCAGCGCGTGGCCTCGGGCTGGGAAACCCAGTTGACCATCGCCATCGACAACGCCGTGGCGCCCAGTGCCGTGTTCGACATGATCGAGGCCTTCTACGCCCTCAACCCGCCCACCCGGCTGAAGTTGCGCAGCGAGGTGCTCAATGGCACCTGGGAAGCGCTGGTATCGGGCCAGGCCGACCTGGCCATCGGCGTGCCGGGCGATCGGCAGTCATCGTCCAGCCTCCGCTTCGAGCCCCTGGGCGAACTGGAGTTCGTGCTGACCGTGGCCCCGCACCACCCCTTGGCGCAGGAAGCCGAGCCCCTGCCCGTCAGCACACTGGCCCTGCACCGCATCATTGCCGTGGCCGACACCGCCCGCGACCTGCAACCCATCACCGTGGGCATCCAGCCTGGACAGGATGTGCTGACCCTGCCGTCCATGTCGGGCAAGCTGCAGGCCATGCTGCGCGGTTTGGGCTGCGGCTTCTTGCCCGAACCCATCGTGCGGCCCCACATTGACGCGGGTCGGCTGATCCTGAAAACCGTGGATCAACCCAGGCGCCTGAACCAAACCTTCTACGCCTGGCGGCAGCAATCGACCCGACCCGGCCACGCCCTCGACTGGTGGCTCCAGCAACTCAGCCGGCCCGCAACGCGCACCGCCCTGTTGTCCCTGCATGGAGACATGCTGCTGTGACCGCCCCTGCGCCGAGCCCCTACGTCGGCCGCTTCGCGCCCTCGCCCACGGGCCCATTGCACGCCGGCTCGCTGGTGGCGGCCCTGGCCAGTTGGCTGGACGCCCGCGCCCATGGCGGCCGCTGGTTGTTGCGCATTGAAGATGTGGACACGCCCCGCTGCGTGCCCGGCGCCGATCAAGTCATCCTTGCGCAACTGGCCGCCCTGGGCCTGGTGCCAGACGAGCCGCCGGTCTACCAAAGCCAGCGTGGCTTGCTTTACCAAGCTGCGCTGGACTCGCTGGTGGCCCGCGACCTGGCCTACCCCTGCGCCTGCACACGGGCCGACATCGCGCAGGCCAATGCCGCGTTGGGCCTGGTCAAACCCCGGCACGGCGAATTGGTCTACCCCGGCAACTGCCGACCTGAAAATGGCGGGCTGCGCGGACGTGCGCCCCGCGCCTGGCGCTTGAGGGTGCCCCAGGGCCAGGCAGCGCGGTGGGACTGGCAGGACCGGCGCCTGGGCGCGCAGACGCAAGCGCTGGACACCACGGTGGGCGACTTCGTGGTTCGGCGCGCCGATGGTCTGTGGGCCTACCAGTTGGCGGTGGTCGTGGACGACGCCGATCAAGGGATCACCCACATCGTCCGCGGCGAAGACCTGGCCGACAACACGCCGCGACAGCAATGGCTGCAGCAATGCCTGGGGCTGCCCACACCCGCGTATTTGCACACGCCACTCGTGTTTGATCCGCATGGTGAAAAGTTGTCCAAACAGCACGGCGCCAAGGCGCTTCAAGCAAACGACGCCTTGGCCGATATTCATGGTGCTGGCGTGGTCTTGGGTTTGGATGCGTCCGAAATCACCCTTGAAAACTGGCTGAAAACCGCTGTAAACGCCTGGCCTTGGGCCTGATGCGGGCCCATCCCCTCAGCCAAGGGGTCAAATTTTTCCCGCAGGCGACCTGGCACTGCAACAATCTGTATCAATTTGGAAGTCAAGTGGTGTTCACGCACCACGCAGGAGTTGTTCATGTTGTACCGCATCACCGCCGCCAGCTTGCTGGCCCTGGCCACGGCCACCTCGGCCCAAGCCGCCCCCATCGCCGACTACTCGGTCCAGTTCAACAGCCAATTCGACGCCGCTGCCCACCCTGAACTGGGACTCGTCAATGCCGACGTGACGGCTGATGGCTTGCAGACACACGGCTTCTACAACGACCAGGGCGTCCCCTCACAGATCACGCTGGACACCAGCGGCATCCTCCCATCCGCAGGCGACTACACCATCAAGATGGATTTCGGCGGAGTGGCCGTCACTCGCTGGTCGGTCAAGCTGCTGGACTTTGCCAACAGGACCCAGGACATCGGCCTGTACATCGACAACCACAACATCAGTTTTTACGACTATCAAGGCGGCTGGAACATGGGTTCAAGCCCACTGATTCAGGACAACACAGCCTTCAGCGTGACCATGAGCCGCAGCAGCGCCACCAAGCTGGTGGTCGGCTACATCAATGGCGTTCAACAGTTCAGCTTCCTGGACACCCTGGGCTTGGCCGTCTTCAACCCAAGCCAGTTCTACCTCTTCACCGACGACGTGGCGACCCCCGGCAGCGGCGGCGACGCCTACGAAAGCCGTGCGGGCATCATCAAGAGCATCGACATCTACCAGACGGCTTTGAGTGCCACCGACGTGGCCTCCATCAGCGTCGTGCCGGAACCCGAGTCCTACGTCCTGGCCCTGATCGGCCTGTTGACCGTCGGCTGCCTGATGAAACGCCGTCTCGGCTGATCAAGCCATCGGCAGACTTCTGAACCTCTCCCAAACGCCCCTTCACCGGGGCGTTTTTCATGGGCAAAGCACTGGCTTGATCACTTCACCAAAAAGTGCTCACGGTAATAAGCCAGCTCATCGATCGATTCGTTGATGTCGGCCAGCGCGGTGTGCATTTGCGCCTTCTTGAAGCCTTCGGCCAAGCCTGGTTTCCAGCGCTTGGCCAGCTCTTTGAGCGTGCTCACGTCCAGGTTGCGGTAGTGGAAGAAGGCCTCCAGCTTGGGCATGTAGTTGGCCAGGAAGCGCCGGTCCTGGCAGATCGAGTTGCCGCACATGGGCGACTTGTTGGTGGGCACGTACTGCTTCAAAAACGCGATCACGGCCTGCACCGCCTGGTCCTCGTCCACCGTCGAGGCCTTGACCCGGTCGATCAGGCCACTGCGCCCATGGGTGCCCTTGTTCCAGGCGTCCATGCCATTGAGCATGGCATCCGATTGGTGGATGGCAAACACCGGGCCTTCGATGCGCACGGTCAGGTTGGGGTCGGTCACCACCACGGCGATCTCGATGATTCGGTCGGTGTCTGGCTTGAGCCCGGTCATCTCCAGGTCGATCCAGATCAGGTTCTGATCACTGGAAGCCAGGGTTGGGGCAGCGTTGGAAGGCGTCGTGTCGAGCATGAGGGGCAAACAATGGGTGGTCGAGTGCAGATTGTCGGGCAACTCGTACACTTGCAACCATGCAATCAAGCACCCTCTCTCTGGTTTTTGCCGCTTTCCTGCTGGCGTCCGTGGTCACCAAATTGTGGCTGGCCAACCGCCAGGTTCGGCACGTGGTCAACCACCGTGGCCAGGTTCCCGCTGGTTTTGACATGGCCGTGGGCCTGTACAACCACCAGCGCGCCGCCGACTACACCGTCGACAAACTGCGGTTCGACCTGGTCAGCATGGCCATTGGCACAGCGGTGTTGGTGGGCTGGACCCTGCTGGGCGGGCTGGATGCCCTGAACGTGGCCTTGCGCGATGCCCTGGTGCCGAGCCATGGCCCCTTGGTCTACCAACTGGCCTTGCTGCTCAGCTTCGGCCTCATCAGCAGCCTAGTCGACCTGCCCCTGGCCGCCTGGAGCACCTTCCGCATCGAGCAGCGCCATGGCTTCAACCGCATGAGCCTCAAGATGTGGATCAGCGACCAGCTCAAGGAAGGCCTGCTGGGCTTGCTGCTGGGCGCCCCCATCGCGGCCCTGATCCTGTGGCTGATGGGCGCGGCCGGGCCGCAATGGTGGTTGTGGGCCTGGGGCGCCTGGGTGGGCTTCACCTTGCTGTTGATGATCGTGTTCCCCATCTTCATCGCACCGCTGTTCAACAAATTTTCGCCGCTCGAAGACGACACCTTGAAGAACAAGGTTGAATCGCTCATGAGCCGCTGCGGCTTCGCTGCCAAGGGCCTGTTCGTGATGGACGGCAGCCGCCGCTCGGCCCATGCCAATGCCTACTTCACAGGCCTGGGCTCGTCCAAGCGCGTGGTGTTCTACGACACCCTGCTGAGCCGCCTGAACCATGGCGAGATCGAGGCCGTGCTGGCCCACGAGCTGGGCCACTTCAAGCACAAGCACGTGTTCAAACGCATGGTCGGCATGTTCGCCATGAGCCTGCTGGGCTTTGCCTTGCTGGGCTGGTTGTCGCGCCAGGTCTTTTTCTACCAAGGCCTGGGCGTCACGCCCAACCTGGGGGCCCCCAACGACGCCCTGGCCCTGCTGCTGTTCATGATGGCCGTGCCCGTGGTGATGTTCTTCGTGGCACCGGTGTTCGCGCACTTCTCGCGCCGCGACGAGTTCCAGGCCGACGCCTATGCCTGTGCGCATGCCCAGGCCAGCGACCTGCGCCAGGCTTTGATCAAGCTGTACAAGGACAACTCCTCCACCCTGACGCCCGACCCGCTGTACGTGCGCTTTTACTACTCGCACCCGCCCGCGTCCGAGCGCATGGCGGCCATGGGTTTGTGACCATGAGCAACAACACCCCGAAGCCTTCCGCTTTGCCATTGGCCCAGCAACGCTGCGAACACCGCAGCGGCGCGCCCCTGTCCCCACAGGGTGGCCAGGTGATGCTGACCCAGGTGCCCGACTGGGCCATCGACGCCAGCGTGCCAGGCGGCGTGCTGCAACGCACCTTCTCCTTCAAGGACTTCCACGCCACCATGGCCTTCGTGAACGCCGTGGCCTGGGTCGCGCACCAGCAAGACCACCACCCCGACCTGAACGTCAGCTACAACCGCTGCACCCTCCGCTGGTCCACCCACTCGGTGAACGGCCTTTCCCTGAATGATTTCATCTGCGCCGCCCGCGTTGATGCACTGAGCCTGTAGCGCCCATGCGATCCCACCAACGCATTTCCACCCGTTCCCCGGCCACCAACAAACGCCACGACACCCCCGAAGGCACCGAGCTTGAAAACGGCCTGGTCGTGTCCACGCATGGCCGCCATTGCTTTGTCGAAACGCCCGACGGCCGCCGCCTGATCTGCCACCCGCGCGGCAAGAAAAGCGAGGTCGTCGTGGGCGACCGCGTTACCTGGCACCTCACCCAGGAAGGCTCGAACGAAGGCGTCATCGTCAACATCGAAGAGCGCCGCAACCTGCTCTACCGGCAGGACGAATGGCGCAGCAAATCCTTCGCAGCCAACCTTGATTTGCTGCTGATGTGGATCGCGGTCGAGCCCGTGTTCAGCGAAGCGCAGCTCACCCGCGCCCTGATCGCCGCCGAAGTGGCCGGCATCACCCCCTGCGTCGTGCTGAACAAGACCGACCTGTCTGGTACCGACGTGGCCCGCGAACGCTTGCTGCCCTACCGCGCCATGGGCTACGAGGTCATCGAGTTGTCGCTCAAGCACCAGGGCGAAGCCGCCAAGGAGATCATCCTGCCCATGCTGCGCGGCAAAGCCACGCTGGTGCTGGGCCCTTCGGGCGCCGGCAAGAGCACGCTGATCAACACCCTGGCCCCCCATGCGCGCGCCGAGGTCGGCGAGATCTCGCAGGCCCTCAACTCCGGCAAGCACACCACCACGCACTCCACCTGGTACTGGGTCGAGGGCGAAGCCACCAGCGCCGCTGAAAACCGCGCGGCGGTCATCGACTCGCCTGGCTTTCAGGAGTTCGGCCTGCACCACGTCACGCCCGTGCAACTGGCGCACCTGATGCCCGACATCGCCAAGCACGCCACCGACTGCCGCTTCGCCAATTGCACGCACCGGCAAGAGCCGGGCTGCGGTGTGCAGGCCGCTGTGCAGCAAGGCGAGATCAGCGCCATGCGCATCAGCCTGTACACCGCCCTGTTCGACGAACTCAGCCAGACCCGCTGGTGACCTCATCAACACACCACGTTGCCATGTCAGACCAACTCAGCCCCCTGCCAGCCACCCTGGATGCCTTTCGGCAAGGCGCCTTGCCCTTGAACGCCTTGGTTCAACAATGGCGCAGCGCGGCCTCAGGGCACCAACCGGCCTTGCCCCAGCGCTACCAGGACGTGCTGGAGCGCATCCTGACGCAGCTTGAATCCAGCGCTTTGTTCTCGGAAGAAAGCTGCTCGTTCAGCCAGACCGACATCGTCAACGCCTTGGGCGACTGGCTGGCCAAGGCCCGCGCACTGGGCTGATCCGGCCAGCCTGGGTCAGCCAATCAGGTTGGCCAGCGACAGCAGCGCCAGCAGCAACATCCACAGCACCACCGACCGCCAGATCAGGGCCACGACGCTGCGCAGATGGGCCATCTGGGGTGGCGCCCCGGACGTGCTGCCGGCTGAAGACGTGGTGTCGGGGTCATCGCCACTGCTGAGCGTGCGGCTCACGTCCAGGGTTTCTGAAGCGGCGGGCGGTGCCTTGCCACCCAGGCGCACGCCCACGGCCCCGGAAGCCGCCGCGAGGATCGTCCCCTCATTGCTGCTGACCCACAACTTGGCATGACGCCGCCAAGCCTCGACCGCGTCCTCGAAATTACCGACCACCGCAAAGCCAAAGGCCGTCAAGCGCGCCGGCACATGGTCCAGCCACGCGAACAGCTTTTGAGACAGGGCCATCAACCCATCGTGGGTCGGCGCGCCCGTGACGTGGCTCTTGTAGGCCCAATAGCGGCTGGTGAACTCGGCCATGCGGTACAGCACCGCGCCCATCGGGCCCAAGCCCAGGGTGGACAAAGCGACGAACCAGAAAAACACGCCAAACACGTGACGATGGGCCGCCAGCAACGAGTGCTCGATCACGTGGCGCAGCAATTCGGCGCGGGGTAACTCGCTGGCATCCACGTGGCGCCACTCGGCCAGCAACTCTCGCGCGCGATCTTCGCGACCGTTGTCCAGGGCATCGCGGATGTGGGTGAAGTGGTGACTGAACTGGCGAAAGCCCAGCGTGGTGTACAGCACGGCCACATCCCACACCAGCGCCAGCACCGTGCTGTATCGGTTGAGCAGCACATAAACCAGGCCCAGCGCCAGCGCCGGCCCCAGCACCGTGATCGCCCAGACCACCTTGGAATGCGATGGCGCACCGGCGTCAAAATTGCGCCCAGTCCAAAGCACCCAGCGCGTCAGGCTGTGGTGAATGGGATTGCGGGTCGACAAGGGCTTGAGCTGCTCGATCAACAAGGCGAACAGCACGGCGAAGAAACTCATGCGGCGATCATAGCGGTGCGCCCGTGCACCAATGTAAAAAAGCCAAGCCGGGCGTCAAGCGACCAGGAATCGGTACAGATTTCGCAACATCGCGGCGGTGGCACCCCAGATGAAATACGGCTCTTCGGCCAGGGTGGAGGACCAGGGCATGGCCAGGAACTCGACCGGCGCGCCCGCGATGATGATCATGCGCCGCTGATGGTGCGCGGGGTTCATCAAGAACGCCAGCGGCACCTCGAAGATGTCGTCCACCTCGCCAGGCTGGCGCTCCAGCTTGAGCAGCTCGTCATCCAGATCCCAGGGCTGCAGCAGGCCCACCACGGGCGTCACCACGAAGCCCGAGTTGGTGGTGTAGGTGGGCAGGCTGCCCAGCACCTCGACCCGTTCAGGGTGCAAGCCGACTTCTTCATGGGCTTCGCGCAGGGCCGTGTTCACCGGTGTGATGTCGGCGGGCTCATGGCGCCCCCCCGGAAAGCTGATCTGACCACCGTGCGCCTTCAGGTGCACCGAACGCTGGGTCAACAGCACGGTGGGCTCGGGGCGCATCACCAGAGGGATCAGCACCGCCGCTGGCCGAGGGCTGGTGGCATTGAACCAGCGCTCAATCTCCACATCAGGCGTCCATTCAGGCGGATGCTTGAAACGCTGACGCAAGGCGTGCGCGGTCAAGGTCGCGGCCCCCACGGCCGGCAGATGCTGGTCGTATCCGAGCACTTCGGTGGCTTGCGGGTCAAACGGCAGGACCATGACAGGTGGGTTGAAAAGTAAAAAACCGCCTGGGCGTGAGCAACAGGCGGTTGATGGAGTCGCTTAACGCTTGACTTAGGCGAGCTTCTCTTTGATGCGAGCCGACTTGCCGCTGCGTTGACGCAGGTAGTACAGCTTGGCACGGCGGACGTCACCGCGGCGCTTGACTTCGATCGTGGCGATCAGGGGGCTGTACAGCTGGAACGTGCGTTCCACGCCTTCGCCGCTGGAGATCTTGCGCACGATGAAGCTGCTGTTCAGGCCGCGGTTGCGCTTGGCAATCACGACGCCTTCGTAAGCCTGCACGCGCTTGCGGGTGCCTTCAACGACGTTGACGCTGACCACCACGGTGTCGCCAGGGGCGAACACGGGGATGGTCTTGTTCAGGCGAGCAATTTCTTCTTGCTCAAGCTGCTGAATCAGATTCATGGATAACTCCTAATTGATCGTGTCTGCGCACAGTCGCCAGCGTGGCGGGCCAGATAGAGGATCGGGGAAAAGACCGCGATTATAGCAGGAAAGTTTTGAGAAAGCGCTCGTCTTCTTTGCTGAGCGCGCCAGACTGGCGGGCAATCTCGATCAATTCGGGCCTTCGGCGGGCCGTGATGGTCAATTGTTGCTCGCGCCGCCACTTGGCGATGTGGGCGTGGTGGCCTGACATCAAGGTCGGCGGCACGGCCATTTCAACCCCCTCCACCGTCAGCACTTCAGGGCGGCTGTAGTGAGGGCAGTCCAGTAAACCGTCCGAAAAACTGTCTTGCTGGTGCGAGGCCGCGTCATTCAGAACGCCGGGCTGCAAACGCGCCACGGCGTCGATCAAAGTCAGCGCGGGCAACTCGCCGCCGGACAGCACGTAATCGCCCAGGCTGATTTCTTCGTCCACGTGGGCGTCGATGAAGCGCTGGTCGATGCCTTCGTAGCGACCACACAGCAGCACCGCGCCCGGGCTTTGCGCCAGCGATTGCACGCGTGACTGGGTCAGGGGCTGACCGGCCGGGCTGAACAGGATCACGGGCAAAGGCTCTGGCAAGCCTTGAGCGACTTGGTCCGCCTGGATGGCACTCAAAGCCTTGGCCAAGGGTTCGACCAGCATGACCATGCCAGGGCCGCCGCCATAGGCCCGGTCATCGACACGGCGGTAGGTGTCTTCCGCGAAATCACGCAGGGGCCACAAGCGCACATCCACCGATCTGGATTCGAAAGCGCGACGCGTCACGCCCACCGATTGGAAGGGCGCGAACAACTCGGGGAACAGGGTGATGACGTCAAAGCGCACGAACGTGCCGCCTTGTTCAGTAGTCGAGGCCCCAATCGGCCACGATGCGCTTGTCAGCCAGGCTGACGCTGTCGATGTAGGCCGACACGAAAGGGATCAGGCGCTCGGTGTTGGCCTCATCGACGCAACGCAGCACGCTGTGCGCGCCGGTGTCGATCAGGTCGGCCACGGTGCCCAGGACTTCGTCCTGGCGGTTCACCACGGTCAGGCCCAGGAGGTCGATCCAGTAGAACTCGTCGGAATCAGGCGTGGGGAATGCGGAGCGCGACACGAACACACGGGCGCCGCGCAAAGTCTCGGCGCCATTGCGGTCAATGATGCCGTCGGCGGTGGCGACGATGGTGTCGCCTTGCTCGCGGGCATTTTTAATCTTCAGGGTGCGGGGCGCGCTCAGGCGGGCCACAGCCGGCGCCGCAGGCTTGGCACCAGGAGGACGCACGGCCACGCCCGGCTGGACCTCAGCAGGACGCAAAAACCAGCGTTTGGTGCAGAACAGGGCCTGGGGGTCACCCGAAAAAGGCTGGACTTTGAATCCACCCTGGATGCCCCAGGCCTCGCCGATGCGCGCGACTTCCACCGCGTCCTCAGGCCAGGCGACATCATCGTCCAGCCCCAAGGAGGGCGCAGCCACGCGATCGTTCATGCCGTCAAGACTCAAGCAGCCGCAACGGCCTTGGTCTTGGCTTCGCGGAACAGGCGTTCCACGGTGGGCGACACTTGTGCGCCATGGCTCACCCAGTGTTCCACGCGGTCAAAAGCGACGCGCAGCGATTCGGCTTGACCGGAAGCCACGGGGTTGTAGAAACCCACGCGCTCCAGGAAGCGGCCGTCACGGCGGTTGCGCTTTTCAGCGGCAACGATGTTGAAAAAGGGGCGCTTCTTGGAGCCACCGCGAGCAAGTCGAATCACGACCATGATGTGTCCTTCAAATGAATTGGGCGGCTGCCTTTCCCGGGAGACACTCGGGGTCCGGCGACCTGTCGGCCGGCTTGGGGCTTTTTGCCTTGGGCCGACACCTGATCGTTCCAGCACATTTAGATACGCACCCTGCCTGGCAGCAAACCGCCGGGCAAAACACATGCTGGAAAACCGCGCATTATAGTCCGAGCAATTCGTTTTGTGCGCATTCAATGGCGCCGCCCCATGAGCAACACCACCGTCAACGTCCAAAATTACAAGTCCAAGACCCTGGCCACCTGGGTCACCCTGATCGGCGGGCCGCTGGGATTGCACCGTTTTTACCTCCACGGATTTGGCGATTGGTGGGGCTGGTTGCACCCGATTCCGACCCTGTTGGGCGTGCTGGGCATTCAGCGCGTGGAAGAACTTGGGCAGGACGACAAGCTGGCTTGGCTGCTCATTCCCATCCTGGGCTTCATGGTGGCCTACACGATGTTGCAAGCCATCTATTACGGGCTGATGGCCGATGAGAAATGGCATGCGCGCTTCAACCCGCAATTGCACGGCACCCCCGACGCGCCGGGCAGCGGCTGGGCTGTGGTGGTGGCCGTGGTGCTGGCGCTGCTGATCGGCGCCACCGTGCTGATGGCCACCATCGCGTTCTCGGGGCAGCGCTACTTCGAATACCAGGTCGATGAAGCGCTGAAGATCAGCCAGTGACCGGATCGAGTTCATGCCGCAAGTGCAGGCAAGTGCCGGATAATCGCGCTTTTGCCTTTTCCCTCGCTGCGCCATGACTGCTGAAAACCCGTCCACCCCCCTCACCTACGACCAGGCCGGCGTCAACTACGACCTGATCGACCCGCTGAAGGTGGCCGCGCAACGGGCCGCCGCCCAGACCGGCGCGCACCTGGCCAGCCATGGTTTCAGCGAAGTGGGCGCCTCGCGCGGCGAATCGGCCTATGTGGTCGACGTGGGCCCGATGTACCTCGCCAGCATCGTCGAATGTCTGGGCACCAAGACTTTGGTGGCCGACGACATGGCCCAACTCACCGGCAAAAGCTACTACGACGGCATCGCGCAGGACACCATCGCCATGGCGGTGAACGACCTGATCACCGTGGGCGCCACGCCTTTGGTGGTGCAGGCCTACTGGGCCGCCGGCGGCTCCGACTGGTTTGCCGACAAGGTGCGCGCCAACGCCTTGTTGGCCGGCTGGAAAAAGGCCTGCGACGTCTGCAACGTGGCCTGGGGCGGTGGTGAAACCCCCGCGCTGGCTGGCATCGTGGCCGATGGCCGGGTCGATCTGGCCGCGTCCTGCACCGGCATCATCAGCCCCAAGACCCGCCTGTCGGTGGGCGACAAGATGGGCCCCGGCGACGCGATCGTGCTGCTGGCCTCCAGCGGCATCCACGCCAATGGCCTGTCGCTGGCGCGCAAGCTGGCCGAACGACTGCCCCAAGGCTACCTGACCGAAATCACGCCCGGCCTGAGCTATGGCGAGGCCTTGCTGGCCCCCACGGTGCTGTACTCGCCTGTGACCGAGGCGCTGGCCGCCGCCGGGATCATTCCGCACTATGCCGCCAACGTCACCGGCCATGGCTGGCGCAAGCTGTTGCGCCACCCCAAGCAGTTGACCTACCGCATCACGCAGGTCCCCACGGTCACGCCCGTGCTGGCCTTCATGCAGCGTGAATGCCAACTGGACGACCAGGAGGCTTATGGCACCTTGAACATGGGCGCGGGCTTTGCGCTGTACGTGGCAGCGGGCGATGCCCAACGCGTGGTTGAGATCTCGAAAAGCCTGGGCGTTGACGCGATCATCGCGGGCCGGGTTGAAGCGGGGCCCAAGCAGGTTGTGATCGAGCCTTTGAACGTGGTTTATGGCGCGGACGAATTGCAACTGCGCTGAGAGGGCCTTGGCCACATCGCTTACAATCCTCGGTGACGGGCCTCCCCGCATGGGGGCGCGGCCAACCGGGTCAGATTGGGAACGAAGCAGCCCTAACCGTTTGCCTCCAGTGCCGGGGTAAGGCTCGTCACCTTTTTCTTTTGATTGATGCCCCCTGCGTCGCGGCCGGGACCGCTGGGAACTCCACCCACTCTTGCGCGGGCTTGGGGCCCTTGTTGGGACCCTCAAGCGCTCATGGCATCGACCTCCTCCAGCTCGCCCCCCACCACCACGGTCGCCATCGACCTGGGTGACCGCAGCTACGACATCCTGATCGGCGAAGGCCTGCTCGGCCAGCCCGGCACCTACGCCGGCTTGCCCAAATCAGCCACGGCCCTGATCGTCACCAACACCACCGTGGGGCCGCTGTACACGGCCAAGCTGACACAAGCCCTGCAAGCTCACCACAAGCGCGTGCTGTCGGTCGAGCTGCCCGATGGCGAGGAGTTCAAGGACTGGCCTTCGCTGAACCAGGTGTTCACCACCCTGCTCGAACAAGCCTGCGACCGCAAAACGGTGCTCTATGCCCTGGGTGGCGGCGTGGTGGGCGACATGACGGGCTTTGCGGCCGCCTGCTACATGCGCGGCGTGCCCTTCGTACAGGTGCCCACCACCTTGCTGGCGCAGGTCGATTCCAGCGTGGGCGGCAAAACCGCCATCAACCACCCGGTCGGCAAGAACATGATCGGGGCGTTTTACCAGCCCCAGCGCGTGATCTGCGACATCGACACGCTCGACACCCTGGCGCAAAGCGAACTGCTGGCCGGCCTGGCCGAGGTCATCAAATACGGCCCGATCGCGGATGCCGAATTTTTGACCTGGCTGGAAGACAACCTGGACGCCCTGCTGGCCCGTGACCGCGCCGCCCTGCGCCACGCCATCCGCCGCTCGTGCGAGATCAAAGCCTGGGTGGTGGGCCAGGATGAGAAAGAAGCCGGCCTGCGCGCCATCCTCAACTTTGGCCACACCTTTGGTCATGCCATCGAAGCGGGCATGGGCTATGGCGAATGGCTGCACGGCGAAGCCGTGGGCTGCGGCATGGTGATGGCGGCGGACCTGTCGCACCGCCTGGGCTTGATCGACCAGGCCACCTCGTTGCGCATCAAAGACCTGATCGAACGCACCGGCTTGCCGGTCGTCGGCCCGGCCCTGGGCTTTGAGCGCTACCTGGAGCTGATGAGCGTGGACAAGAAGGCCGAAGACGGCGAGATCCGCTTCGTGGTGATCGACCAGTTGGGCAAAGCCAGCATGCGGCCCGCGCCCGAGGCCATCGTGCGCGAAGTCATCGCCGCGCACACCGCCTGAGCCCGCCATGTGGCTCGCCCCTTATGCCAGTGACCCGGCCCACACCAAAGGCCGCCTGCACGCCGAGCCGCCCGCGCCCACGCGCAACGATTTCCAGCGCGACCGCGACCGCATCGTGCACAGCACGGCCTTTCGGCGCCTGGTCTACAAGACCCAGGTCTTTCTGAACCACGAAGGCGACCTGTTCCGCACACGCCTGACGCATTCGTTGGAAGTGGCGCAACTGGGCCGCTCCATCGCGCGGGCCTTGGGCCTGAACGAAGACCTGGTCGAGGCCATCGCCCTGGCGCATGACTTGGGCCACACACCCTTTGGCCACGCGGGCCAGGACACGCTCAACGAATGCATGAGCACCTACGGCGGCTTCGAGCACAACCTGCAATCGCTGCGAGTGATCGACGAACTGGAAGAGCGCTACCCCGCTTTCAACGGCCTGAACCTGAGCTTTGAAACCCGCGAAGGCGTGCTCAAACACTGCTCACGAAAGAACGCTGAACTGATGGAAGCGCGCGAGCCGAGCGGCGTGGGCCACCGCTTCCTGCAAGGCACGCAGCCCAGCCTGGAAGCCCAACTGTGCAACTTGGCCGACGAGATCGCCTACAACGCCCACGACATCGACGATGGCGTGCGCTCGGGCCTGATCACGATGGAACAACTGGAAGACGTGCCCCTGTTCACGCGTTTCCGGGACGAGACCTTGTCGGAGTTCCCGCAGGTGAAAGGACGGCGCTTGCTGTTCGACACCATCCGCCGCATGCTGTCGCAGCAGGTCTACGACGTGATCGACGCCACCCGCGATGCCATCACCGAGCACGGGCCCAGCTCCGCCGACGCGGTGCGCATGTGCCCGCCGCTGGTGCATTTCAGCCACCCGATGCGGGAAGCCAGCACGCAACTCAAGCGCTTTCTGTTCAAGGAGTTGTACCGCCATCCGCAGGTCAACGAGACGACGGTGCGGGCCAAACGGGTGATTGCCGAACTGTTCGCGGCCTATGTGGACACGCCCGGTGAAATGCCGCCGGAGCATGCCCAGCGCCAGGACAAACACCGCGCGGTGGCCGACTACATCGCCGGCATGACCGACCGCTTCGCCATCCGCGAGCACGAACGGCTCACGGGACAGCGCTTGTTCTGATCAGCGAGCTCAGCCCATCGCCACCTTGCGGTTGACGATGGCGCTGATGGCATGCAGGCGCTGTTGGTCTTCGGTCGCTTCCTTGGGATGGATGAAGCTGTTCACCCCGTGCTCCATCCCGTTGTAGAAATGACCATGCGTGTGAACAATGCGCTTGGGGTACTGCGACACAAACGCCTCGTCCTTGATGAACACACCGACAAAGTCATTCCAGGCATCGACCTCCTGGTAAGAAACATACGACTCCAGCAAGACGGTGTTGTACTCGCACATGCGGGCCCACTTGGCCAAAGCAGCGCCGCTGTCGGGATAGAAGCGCCAGCAGTCCACGGGGTAGCGGTGGAATGGACCGTTCGACGGCACATTCATGTAAAAGAGGCCATTGGGCTTGAGAACCCGGATGATTTCGATGAACAGCAACCAGAACATTTCAGAGTGCTCAAACACGCTGGAGCTGACGAAACAATCGACCGAGTTGTCCTCGAGCGGCAGCTTGTAGGGGTTCTTCAGCACCAGATCGACCCCCGGCCCTTCGACGAAGTCGATGCCGATGTAGTCGTTGCCAACCGGGGCCACCGACCGAATGGAACCATTGACGTCCTGCGATCCGATTTCCACAATGACCTTGCCCTGGTAGTCAGGGCCCATGTAGGTCTTGAAGAAAATGTCGGCGTTTTTCATCGCAGTGGTATGCATGGGGCTTCCTCGCTTTTGAATGGGGTCAGGCTTCGTCGGGCAGGCAGAAGTCAGCCCGCATGACACGGGCGGTGGTGCGCTCCTTGAGAGTCGTCACGACCTTGGTGAGCACCACTCTCATGAAGGCGGCCTTGTCACGGCCACACTCCACCAGCTTGTCATCCAGGTAACCGAACTTCTCGACCGTGAAGCGGTGCTCGAACCAGCCCAGGTACCAGAACCAGTCGGTGTAGTACAGCCAGGATTTCTCGTTCAAGGCGCGCAGGTGGGTCGGGTCTTGCCAGGCGGTGGCGGCGTGCTCGTATGGCACTTCCAGCAAAAACTTGCCCCCGGTCTTGAGCAGCTTCAGGCAATTGCCCATCAGCTCGGGCAGGTCGGGCACATGCTCCAGCACGTTGTTGGCATAGACCAAGTCCACGCTCCCTGCCTCCAGGCACAGCGGGCCGGCGTAGGGCGTTTGCGCCTGCACGGGCCAGGTCACGGGTCGGCCCAGGTCCAACACCAGGTCAGGCTGAGCGCGGTCGAGCACGTCGATGTTCAACCAGCCAGACTTGTAGTCCTTGCCCGACCCCAGGTTGATGCGGGTCGGTTGCCATGCCTCTTGCGGCCTGGTCTGCTGATGGGTTCGGCCATAGCCCGCGGCAAAGGCGAGCAGGTCCGCGTAAGCATCGATGGGATCGGCTTCCTGGAAGTTCACCAGGCCGCTGATGGCCTGCTCATAGAACGCAGGCTTGCCAAACTGCTCGGCAAAGAACGCTTCGAGTTCCGCCTCCTCCACCCACACCACGCTGTTCTCAAACGCCGCATGGGGTTTGGCCAGGGGCGATCGCTCCGAGATCACGGGCGTGCCCAATGACAGGCAGTGCGACACGCGGGCCTGTTCAAAACGGCTGCTCGGGTAGAAGTGCGCATTGAACACCGCTTTGGACTGCACGATGAACTGGTCACGCTCGGGCCCGTACAAGGGGCTGTCGAAAAGGCTGACCTTCACGCCTTGGGCTTCGATCCGATTGATCATGGCGCGACGCCGCTCGTTCATGCTGCCGATGAACAGCAAATCGATGGGCCGGTCTTCCAGCGGCAGGAACTCCACCTGCGACAGATACGGCGCATACAGAAAGGGCACCAGGGGGACCTCATCGGCGTTCGGTGAGTAGGCCGCCACGTTGTCGGCGTCGTAATCCACGACAGCGGAGCTGGCCAGCAATTGCAGGTAATCACGCGAGACCGCAGCGCCCCCTTGCCCCAGTTGCTCCAGGTTCACGAAGATGCAGCTGTAGCGCTGGCGCAGCGAGGCGTCAAAGCCCAGGTGCGCACCAAAGATGAAATTGACCGCGTCATGCCTCAGCCGATTTTTGGCCAGGCTCACCTGTGCGCCCATGCGGCGGAACTGGTGACGGAAATACTGCGCCTGGTCCAGGAATCCCAGCGAATGCACATAGCCACTCGGCTGCACGATGCACAGGTGGACGTGGGGGAGCTGGGTCATGATGATGTGGTTCCGTCAGTGAGGGAGATGTGATCGCAGGGCTGGCCTTGCGACCAACGCTCGGCCATGGCCCACAACAACTGACCAAAGTCTTTCGTGTAGCTGTGGCTGTCAAACAAGGGCGCTGTCTCGCGCGACTGAACCAGGTGGTCTCGAATCGCCTGACGCAGAGCCGGGTCGGTGGCGAGCTGCATCACCTTGGTCTCGTAGTCGGCCAGGTTGGTGGAGATCAACTCGGGCAAGCCCACGTCGTTCAACAGGCTGGCGGCCACGCGCGATGCGAAAGTCGTGCCGGCGTAAGTGACCAGGGGAACCCCGGCCCACAAAGCATCGCTGGCGGTGGTGTGCGCATTACAAGGCCAGGTGTCGATGAACACATCGGCCAGTGCAAGGCGGCTCATGTGCTCTTTGGCCCCCACCCGGGGCGCGAAGAACAGGCGGCTGGCATCCACACCACGGGCTTCAGCTTCGGCGCGCAGTTGCGCAGGCGACTGATCGTTCCACTGCAACAGCCAAAGCACCGAGCCAGGCAGCTGGCGCAGCATGCGGCACCAGACGTCAAACACCTCGGGCGACAACTTGAAAGGCTGATTGAAGCCGCACAACACCAAGGCATCCTGCGGCAAACCCACTTCTTCGCGCGTGCAGGGTTGGGGTTTTGCACGCTGACGATCGTTGGGCTGGTAGCAGCGCGGCATCAAAGCCAGCTTTTCGCTGTAGTTGCCCGCATGTTCCAAGGGCGACACGATGGCATCGCCGATGAAATAGTCCATGTAGTCGGCCCCCGTCGTACCGGGAAAGCCCAGGAAGCTGGCCTGAACCGGCGCCGCCCGATGACCAAAGATGCCCAGGCGGCTGCCGCGGGTGTGCCCCTTCAGGTCAACGAGCACCTCAATGCCATCGTCGCGGACCATCTGCGCAACCTGCATGTCGCTGAGCGCCTCGACCTTGACAAACTTGGCGCAAGCCGCTTTGAGCCGCTCACGCATGGGACTGCGGTCTTCCGGGCCATGCGAGTACATGGTGATTTCAAAGCGGGGATCAGCGTGCAACTGCTCGAACACCTCGGCCATCAAGATGGCGGTGGCATGCTGGTGAAAATCGGCAGACACAAAGCCAACGCGGAGACGTTGGCCCAGCGCACGGGGCGCCAAAGGCGCCAAAGGCTTGGCCAGGCGGGCCTGGAAGCGAGCGCAAGAGCGGGCTACGCGCAGATGTTCCTGGGCATCATCTGTGACCGTGACATGTGCGAACACCGAAGCCCAGGCCACGGAATTGGCTGGCAACCGGGCCGCCAAGTCACGCAAGATCGACAGATCGGCTTTGGCGTGCTGCCAGGAACAGATCTCTCTCTCGATGAAGGTCAACATGCCTTGCGCGGCCAGATCGCCCGGCCCCATGCCCAGGGCCAGCGCCGTGCGAAAGCACTCAATGGCTTGTTGCTTGAGCCCGAGCGCATTGAATGACAGCCCAAGGCGGTAGTGAGACAGGACGTGGCCAATGTCCAGCCCCAGGCCTTCGAACAAGGCACTGATGGCCGGCTCAAATTGCTCTGAGTTGAACAATGATTCACCCAGCAACTGGTAATACCGAGCCGTGCGCGTCACATGCCCAGGCAGCTGGTGCATCAACACCGTGCTCTCGGCATGGCGGTTCTGCAAATTCAGGCACTCGCAGGCGATCTCCAGGGCGATGATGTTGTCAGGCTCCAGGGCGATCACCTTGATTGCCGTGAGGTGCGCGTGCTTGATGTCGCCATTCTTCATCTGGGAACGGGCCAGGTTCAAGAGGTAAAGCGCATCCTGCGGTTGCCCCTTCACGGCCTTGTCGAAAGCGATTTGCGCCTTGGGCCAGTCGCCAGACTTGGCGTATTTCACACCCGATTCCCAATTCTGCTGAGCCGACCTCAAGACCTGGGCCTGAGCGCCGTTAAGAGTCTTGTTCGGAGTTTTGACGGGTTTCTGGTGAATAGCCATGAGGCTGCAGTCTAGAGAGATGGCCTGGGGCCCAGATTCGGAGTTGGCAGCCGCAAGGCGCTTTTTTCACCAGATCTAAAAGTCCCTAGACCCTTTCAAAAAAAAACTCAAGTCCCTGCAAGCACGTTCCGATAAGTAAACCAACGGCCTTCACATCATTAAGTAAGTGGGCACGTGGTCCGGTTAGCCGGCCGATGGTTCTGGTGGCCAAGCCACTTGGGCAATGCGGTTGACTAGCGTCGGGCAGGCGAGCTGCAGTAGCTGTATCGCTGCACCAATCTTGTTAGGCGCTTTCCGCCGTCTTTTTTTACCATTAGGAGTACACCATGGCTTCCATCATCAACACCAATCTGAACTCGCTGAACGCTCAGCGCAACACCTCGACATCGCAAATGTCGCTGGCCACTTCCATGCAGCGCCTGTCGTCTGGTCTGCGCGTCAACTCCGCCAAGGACGACGCCGCCGGTCTGGCCATCGCCGAGCGCATGTCTGCTCAAATCAAGGGCATGAACGTCGCGGCGCGCAATGCCAATGACGGCATCTCGCTGGCTCAAACGGCTGAAGGCGCGCTGGGCAAGGTCGGCGAATCGCTGCAGCGCATGCGTGAACTGGCTGTTCAAGCTCGTAACGCCACTAACAGCGATGGCGACAAGGACTCGCTGGACAAGGAGTTCCAGCAACTGTCGAAGGAAATTCAACGCGTTTTGGGCGGCACCACCTTCAACGGCAAAGCCATCATCGGCAGCGATGCCGACACCCTGACCTTCCAGGTTGGCGCCAACACCACGGACGATGACATCATTGAGGTTACGACCACCGACATGACTGGAGACGCCAGCATCACCGCCGTGACCGACGCCACGGTGGTGATTGATAGCACGACCGACGTCGCGGGCCTGGCAACCGTGATCGACAACATCGACGATGCCATTGACCGCGTCAATACCGAGCGCGCTGTCTTCGGTGCCACACAAAACCGCTTTGACTCGGTGATCTCGAACCTGCAAGTCTCGGTTGAAAACCAGACTGCTGCCAAGAGCCGGATCATGGATGCCGACTTCGCCACGGAAACGGCCAACCTGTCTCGCGCCCAGATCCTGCAACAGGCTGGCAACGCGATGATTGCCCAGGCCAACCAGCTGCCCCAGCAGGTGTTGTCGCTGCTGCGCTGATCCCCAAAACGCCCCGGGCTCCAGCAGCCCGGACGGCCTCCAAGCCACCTTCGGGTGGCTTTTTCATTGGTTTGGATTAAGGCGGTTTTCACTCCTCACATCCGACGATTGCCGGCTAAAGAACTCTCGAACAATCGAGTCACAGGTCAAAGCTTTCAAACAGCACCTTTGGCCAGCTTTCTAGCAGGCCGGCGTGCGCGCCGGAAGTCACAGGATTTCTCAGGAGTGCCCCATGGCCCAAACGATCAACACCAATCTGAATTCGCTGAACGCTCAGCGGAATCTGAACATGTCGCAGACGTCCCTGTCCGTGGCCATGCAACGCCTGTCCTCTGGCTTGCGAGTCAACTCCGCCAAGGACGATGCCGCCGGTCTGGCCATCGCCGAGCGGATGAATTCCCAGATCAAGGGCATGAATGTCGCAGCGCGAAATGCGAACGACGGCATTTCCCTGGCGCAGACCGCTGAAGGTGCTCTTGGCAAGGTCAGTGATGCCTTGCAACGCATGCGGGAATTGACGGTTCAAGCGCGCAATGCCTCGAACAGCGACAGCGACCGCGACTCCCTGAACAAGGAATTCCAGCAGTTGTCCGCGGAAATCCTCCGCGTGACCGCCGGCACCACCTTCAACGGCAAGCCCATCCTGGCCACTGGCGCAGCACAGGACTTCCAGATCGGTGCCAACACCACGGCCAACGACATCATCACGATCACCACCACGGACATGACGGCCGATCCCAGCATCATGGCCGTCACGGACACCCTGACCGTGATCGACAGCACCTCGACCAGCGACACGCTTAAAACCGTGATCGACAGCATCGACGGCGCGCTGGACCGCATCAACAGCGAACGCGCTGTCTACGGTGCCACGCAAAGCCGTTTCGACGCGATCATCTCGAACCTGCAGGTGTCCGCCGAGAACCAGACCGCCGCCCGCAGCCGGATCATGGACGCCGACTTCGCCGCAGAAACCGCCGCCATGTCCCGCGCCCAGATCCTGCAACAGGCCGGCAATGCCATGGTCGCCCAGGCGAACGCCCTGCCCCAGCAGGTGCTCAAGCTGCTGCAAGGTTGATCGTTGAGGGCTCAAGTTCCCGGCTTGTGGTGCCGATACACCCTGTGTCGAGCCATGTCATGTGACGGGCAGAGACGTCTCGTGGGCTGAAGGAGCAACACATGGCGACCACCAGTAGCATCAGTTCCCTGGGCATCGGCAGCGGCCTGCAGGCAAACGACATCGTGACCAAGCTGGTCGCGCTGGAAAGCCAGCCGATCGTCAACCTGCAGACCGCGTCCGACAAGCTGCAGACCAAGATTTCAGCCTACGGGCAGGTCCAGTCCGCCGTGTCGAGCGTGCGCGACGCCGCGCGAAAACTGACGTCGGCCGAGCTGTGGGGCGCCACCGCCGCCGCCTCCGCCGATGCCACCGCCGTGAACGCCACCACCTCCGCGGGCGCCCAGGTGGGCACCTACGCCGTGGACGTGACCGTCCTGGCCAAGACGCAATCGGTGGTGACCAAAACCTCGCTGGCTTCCGGGGCCAGCACCCTGGGTTCGGGCACCTTGACCATCGACCTGGGCACCTGGACCGGCAACAGCTTTGCCGCCAAATCAGGCACCACGCCCGTGGCAATCACCGTGGAAGCCACTGACACTCTGGCCAACATCCGCGACAAGATCAACGGCAGCAACTCGGGCGTCAAGGCCTCGATCATCACGGACTCATCAGGTTCGCGACTGGTCATGCAGTCGGCCGCCACCGGCGAGGCCAATGGCTTTCGCATCACCGCCGCCGACGCGGGCGATGGGAACAACATTGACGATGCTGGGCTGTCTGCCCTGGCCTATGACCCCGGCAGCACCACTGCCGGCACGAACTTGAGCCAGGCGGCGACTGATGCGGAAGCCACGATCAACAACGTCCCCATCAAATCGGCCACCAACACCTTGAGTGAGGTGATCTCAGGCCTGACCATGACCCTGAGCAAGGTCACCACCGGCCCGGGCATCACCACCGGCCCGATCAACATCACCGTCAGCCAGGACACGGCCGCCATCACCAAAGCGATCACCGACTTCGCCACGGCGTACTCGTCCATGGCGACCTTGCTGAAGACCAACACCAAGTACGACGAGAGCACCAAGACCGCCGGCAACTTGCAAGGCGACAGTGGCGCCCTGAGCGTTCAGAACCAGTTCCGATCCATCCTGGGCAGCAGCTCCGACGCGTCCAGTACCTTTGGCACCCTGTCGTCGATCGGCCTGGAAATCCAGACCGATGGCACTGTCAAGGTCAACAGCAGCAAGCTCACCAGTTCGCTGGGCAATTTGGCAGAAGTGAAAAAGCTGTTCTCGAACTCGGATTCGGTGGATGCCAACAAGGACGGCATCATGACCCGCCTGCGGGTCTTGAGCGACAACCTGTTGAGCACCGACGGCATCTTGACCGTGCGCACCAGCGGCCTCAAACAGACGATCACCGACAACCAGGCTCGCCAGGAGTCCTTGCAGAACCGTGTTGACCTGTATGAAAAGCGTCTGAAGGCGCAGTACACCGCGCTCGACACCATCATGGCCGGGCTGAACAGCCAGGGCAACTACGTGACCCAGATGATCAATTCGCTGAACAACAACAGCAATTGATCAGGGCCTGCCACGGCAGGAATTCACGAGTGACTCACGATTGCACTCAAGACTGAGCAAAGCCTGCCGAAACCCATGGTGAATGGGTTTTTTGTGCAGGTTTTCAGCAGTACCGGGAGCAATATCATGGCTTCAATCTCCATCGCGGGGACGGGCAGTGGCATTGATGTCAGTTCGTTCGTCACACAGCAGCAACTGTCGGTTGAGAGACCGTCGGCTGATCCACCACGAGCGCTCCAGGCCGAACCTGCCCAGGCCAACCTGTCCCCCCAGGGCAAGTTGCAAAGCGCGCAATCAACCTATGTGAATGCCGCCCAAAAACTGGCCGACGACATGAGCTGGGCCAACACCGTCGCCAGCTCCAGCCAGCCATCGGCCGTGTCGGCCTCCAGCGATAGCACCGCCGCGGCAGGCAACTACAGCGTTGAAGTGAACTCATTGGCCACGGCTCAGGCCACCACGTCCGCATCGTTTTCCGGTGTCGGCACCGTCATCGGCCTGGGCACTCTGCACATTGAACTGGGCAGCATCAACAGCTCGCAAACGGCTTTTGCCACCAACCCCAACTGGCCCAAGTCGGACGTGCGCCTCGGGCCCCACGACAACTCGCTGGAAAAGATCAGAGACAAGATCAACGCCGCTGGCGTGGGTGTCGTGGCCTCGGTCATCAGCGATGCCACAGGCTCACGCCTGGTGCTGCGCTCGACCGGCACCGGTGCCGACAACGGCTTCAAGGTGTCGGCCTCGGGTGAGGAGGGCAAACCCCCCAGCCCCGACCTGGCGGCCCTGGGCTTCGACCCCATGCTCGCGCAGCAAAGCACCCAGCAGACGCAAGCAGCAAGCGACGCCAAGGCCAAGGTCAATGGCGTGGAGGTTCAATCGCCCACCAACACCGTGTCCGACGCCGTGCCAGGCGTCAGCTTCAAGCTGGGCAAGGTCACCGATGGCCCCGTCAACGTGTCGGTCGGCCAGGACCAGGATGCACTGAAGAAATCGATCAACGAATTCACCCAGTCGTACAACGAACTGAACGCCCAGGGACAGGCCCCCAAGGTGCCAGGCCAGCGCCTGGCCGACATCGGGATCGCCCGCGACACCGATGGCGCCTTGAAGATCGACAGCGACCGGCTGGACAAAGCCCTGGCCACCCAGCCCGAGAAGGTCCGGGACGTGTTCGCCGAGGCCCGGGACGAGGCGTTCACCGCCAAGGCCGACGATCAGCCGCCAGCACGTGGCTCAGACCAGCCTGCGGCCTCCTACGCCCAGAAGCTGCTGGACCAGTACAAGTCGCTGGAGTCCAGCGAAACCGCTGCACATTGATTTTTTCGTGTTGGGAAACAGGGGCCAAAACACCCTCTATTTCGTGCCATCAGGATGGCGTTTGAGGTTCAAGCTGATCAGGGAAGTGTCGATAAATAACTCAACGCTGATTGCAGCATCTTCCGAGAGTCATTTCAGATGTACGCCACCATCACAGCCTCCTCTGCCAACGTCTTTGGTCCCCGCACCTCAGGCAGCATGTACCGCCAGATCGGTCTTGAAACCGGTGTCAGTGGCGCGTCGCCGCATCAACTGATCGGCATGCTGCTCAATGGCGCGCTCGAAGCCATTGCACAAGCCCGCGGCGCCATCAAAGCCAAACAGATCGAAGTCAAATGCAAGGCCATCAGCAAGGCCGTGAGCATTGTGGACGAGGGCCTGAAAGCCAGTCTGGATTTGAAAACAGGAGGCGAACTGGCCGCCAACCTGAACGACCTGTACGCCTACGTGACCACACGCTTGACGCAGGCCAATCTGCACTCTAACGACGAGGCCCTGGAGGAATGCGCAAACCTCCTCGCCCAAGTGCGCGATGCCTGGAGCAGCATCGGCTCTGGCAACGTTGAACAAGCGCGCACCACCCACCTTGAAGGGGTTCAACCATGAACGCCCCAGAACTGATCACCGCCCCTGACGAAGACATCCAAGCAGGAAGCCTTTTGAGTTACTACGAAGCCATTGAAACCGCCAGCCACGACATGCTGGAAGCCGCCCGCACCGGCGATTGGGACACCGTGGTCCGCCTGGAAGGCGCTTGCGCCGTGCTGATCTCTCAGCTCAAGCACGCCGCCGACCAGTACCCGCTGGGCGCCGACGAACGCGCCCTCAAGAGCCGCATCATGCAGCGCATCCTGGTCAACGATGCCGAGATTCGCCACCTGGCCGAACCCTGGATCAACGACCTGAGCAAGATGATGGGCAGCAAGTCGGACCCTTCCCAAATGCATTGACCACAACGGCCCATGGACGACTACCGAATCACCTCGCCCGTTGAAGT